>Ga0097621_100004206_pt1 | contig 9991 bp, 8 predicted proteins | sample KBSMisM72_FD_73165 | JGI IMG/M metagenome (GOLD analysis project Ga0097621, IMG submission 73165) | Miscanthus rhizosphere microbial communities from Kellogg Biological Station, Michigan, USA - KBS Miscanthus M7-2 (version 2) (version 2) | ecosystem: Host-associated > Plants > Roots >... | reverse complement strand
CAAAAGAAATTATTGCTGTCATTCCCTATTTCGGCTGGGCGCGCCAGGACAGAAAAGATAAACCGCGTGTTGCTATCGGGGCAAAAGTTGTTGCAACTTTACTCGAAGCAGCAGGCGCAAACAGGGTGATAACAATGGATCTGCATGCCGCACAAATACAAGGTTTTTTTGATATACCTGTTGACCACTTGGATAGCTCCGCTATTTTCATTCCATACATTGAACAACTTAAACTTGAAAACCTTACCTTTGCCGCCCCCGACGTGGGAAGTACCAATCGGGTAAGAGAAATTGCGAGCTATTTTAATGCAGATTTGGTTATCTGCGACAAGCATCGCAAACGTGCAAATGAAATAGCAAGCATGGTTGTAATAGGTGAAGTAACAGACAGGGACATTGTTTTGGTAGATGATATATGCGATACCGGCGGAACACTTGCAAAAGCCGGAGGGTTATTGAAAGAGAAAGGAGCAAGAAGCGTACGAGCCTTATGTACACACCCGATATTAAGCGGTAATGCTTACGAAACGATAGACAAAAGCGTGTTGGAAGAACTGGTGGTTTGTGACACAATTCCTTTAAAAAAACAATCCGCTAAAATAAAAGTGATTTCAGTCGCAGATCTTTTTGCAATTGCAATAAGAAATGCTTATGAAAATAAGAGTATCACAAGTTTGTTTATTCATTCGCAGTTGAGAGGAAAAGGATAAGAAGAAACAAGAATCAAGATTCAAGGAACAAGTTGCAAGGAATTTGGAATTAGTTGATGAAAAAAGATTCAAGTGTACAAGAGTGCGACACAAGGGACGGTGCTACGAAGAATAAAAGCCGGCATCACAAAAAAATCATTCAATCATTTAAATCAAATAGAATCATAAATTAAAACAAAATGAAAACAATTACAATCGAAGGACAACTGAGGACCGAACTCGGGAAGAAAGCCACCCGACAACTTCGCTCTCAGGAACAGGTGCCGGGTGTAATTTATGGCGGAGGACAAGAAGTAAATTTTTACGCTCCTGCAAAGGCGTTTAAGCCATTAGTGTATACCGGCGAATTTCAATTGGCTGAAGTAAAACTGAATGGCAACACGCACAAGTGCATTTTGAAAGATCTGCAATTCGACAAGGTTTCTGATGCTTTGAATCATGTTGATCTGCTTGAATTGGTTGAAGACAAAAAAGTAATTGCTAATCTGCCGCTGAAATTTACAGGTGCAGCAGCAGGTGTGAAAGCAGGCGGCAAGTTGGTTTTGAAAATGAAATCAATAAAAGTAAAAACGTTGCCAAAGGATTTGAAAGAGTCAATTGAAGTAGATGTAAGTAATCTTGAACTGAATGAAAATATTCGCGTGCAGGATATAAAAGCAGATAACATGGAAGTGCTGAATCCTCCTCGTATTTCTGTTGCATCTGTTGTTCTTACACGCCAGTTGAAACAGGAAGAAGCCGCAGCACCAACAACTCCTACAACCGCAGCACCTGCTCCTGCAACAGCGGCAAAAGCACCGGCAAAAGAGGAGAAAAAGAAATAACTTTTCAAATTATTTTATATGCCCCGTACGTTTCGTATGGGGCTTTTTGTTAATTGAAGGTTCCGGGGTTGTACAAGGACAAAAGCTTTATTGCAAAACATTCCTGATAAATAAACCAGTAAAGAAAATATTTAACCTTCTGCGAAAAAATCGTATTATTAGTTGTATAGTTAAATTTTTATACAGTATATTGTATGTCAAAATACTTAATAGCAGGTCTTGGAAATATTGATGCGGAATATGCACACACACGCCACAATATTGGCTTTGATATAGTGACGGCATTTGTTTTGAAGCATAAAGGAATGTTTATGACCAACAGACTTGCTGAAGTTGCAGAAATAAAATTCAAAGGAAAGATCTTTATTTGTATAAAACCAGCTACTTACATGAACCTGAGTGGGAAAGCTTTTAAATATTGGATGGATAGAGAAAAAGTACCACTCCAAAATACCTTAACGATAGCCGACGACATTGCCTTACCGCTAAGCAAACTAAGGCTGAGACCCGGTGGAAGCAGCGGTGGACACAACGGTTTTGCAGATATTGAATTAACGTTAGGTACCCCTCAATATCCAAAGTTGCGTTTTGGCATTGGCAATAATTATCCCAGGGGGATGCAGGTCGAATTTGTTTTAGGCAAATGGTTTCCTGAAGAAATAAAAATTGTTGAAAATAAAATCAAAGCCTGTATTGAAGTAATTGAGAACTTTGCGCTGATAGGGATTGAGCGAACGATGAATGAAATAAATAAAAAAGAATTTGTTTAAAAAATAAAAGCTATCATTTTAAATAACAGGAGTGGTTTAAAATATGAAGTCCTAAATTTTTAAAGATCATTCCTTGTACCTTTAAAATTCTTAATCTATGAAAATATTTTGTGTCGGGCGAAATTACGCAGAGCACGCAAAGGAATTGAACAACGAAATTCCTGATGAACCAATTATTTTCTTAAAACCAAAAAGCGCATTAATTCAACCACACGCGCACTTTTATTATCCGGAGTTTAGCAATGAACTTAATTATGAGGCTGAGTTGGTACTTCGTGTTTCAAAAAATGGGAAATATATTCCCGAATATGCAGCGAACCGTTACTATAATGCAATAACTGTAGGTATTGATTTCACTGCACGTGATGTACAGCAGGAATTAAAGAAAAAGGGTTTGCCCTGGGAAAAAGCAAAAGCCTGGGATAATTCTGCTGCAATTGGAGAATGGGTAGATTTAACACCTGCGATCTTAAGAAATCCCATTCATTTTTCTTTGCAGCTAAATGATGAAACGGTACAAACCGGCATACATACGGATATGATTTTTTCTTTTGAAAAGATTGTTTCAAATATCTCGCAGTACTTTTCACTAAACATCGGAGATCTCATCTTTACCGGAACTCCTCCGGGAGTTGGTGAGTGTGTGGTTGGCGATATGCTGGACGGCTATTTTGGAAAAACAAAAGTGTTCTCTGTTATGGTGAAATAATTCTACTCTCTTTCAATAATTAATTTCGGTAGCAGATATTTGTGAAATGTTTGAAGCAAACATTTTTATTAAAGCATGGAGGTTAATGACTACTGCCCGTGCAATGGCTGATATTTATGAAAACAACCGGCAAATTTGCAAATATGTTCATTCAACTTCCAAAGGTCATGAGGCAATTCAAATAGCAACAGGCTTGCAATTACTTTCTTGTGATTTTATAAACCCATATTATCGGGACGACAGCATTCTACTTTCCATCGGTTACTCTCCTTATGAATTAATGCTTCAGCTTCTCGCAAAAGCAGATGACCCTTTTTCCGGTGGTCGTTCCTATTATTGTCATCCAAGCAGCCTCGATGAAACAAAGCCACGCATCATTCATCAAAGCAGTGCCACGGGAATGCAGGCTATACCAAGTACAGGAATTGCACAAGGCATTCAATATCTTGAAACAATAAATTCCCATTTATTAAAGAAAGGAACAGATAACGAAAATCCTGTTGTTGTTTGCAGTCTTGGTGATAACAGTATGACAGAAGGCGAAGTAAGCGAAGCGCTTCAATTTGCTGTTTTGAAACAATTGCCCATTATTTATTTAGTGCAGGATAATAATTGGGGTATCAGTGTATCTGCTGCTGAAGCAAGATCAATGAATGCTTATGAATTTGCAGATGGCTTTAAAGGCTTGCATAAGCTGCGTGTTGACGGCAGTAATTTCATTGCATCATATCAAACAATGCATGAAGCAATTGCATTTGTAAGGAATGAAAGAAAACCTGTGCTTGTTCATGCTACTGTTCCTTTGCTCGGTCATCATACGAGTGGTGTGCGCAAAGAATTTTACAGAGGCAAAGAAGATCTTGAAGCGCATGCACTACGTGATCCGTATCCGAAATTGAGATACATCCTGGAACAACATAACATAAGCGATGAAGAAATTAGTCATATAGAACGGGAAGCAAAGAGTTGTGCTCAACAAGCATTTGAAAAGGCTGTTGCAGAGCCGGAACCTTTGCCATCAACAGTTGCAGAACATGTTTTTGCATCAACACCAATTACCGAAGAAAAAGGAACACGGCAACCTGCAAAAGCAGAAAAAACAATTATGGTGGATGCTGCACTTCATGCAATTGAAGAATTGATGCAAGAGCATGAAGAATGTTTATTCTATGGGCAAGATGTAGGTCGCAGACTTGGCGGTGTTTTTCGTGAAGCTGCAACACTTGCAGAAAAATTCGGCGATCATCGTGTGTTCAACACTGCTATACAAGAGGCATATATTATTGGTTCAACAGTTGGTCTTTCTGCCGTGGGATTAAAACCAATTGTTGAAGTGCAGTTTGCAGATTATATCTATCCCGGCTTTAATCAACTCGTGACAGAAATTTCCAAATCATGTTATCTATCAAACGGTAAATATCCCGTTAGCATGATTCTTCGTGTACCTATCGGAGCTTATGGTGGTGGTGGTCCTTATCACAGCGGAAGTATAGAATCCACTTTGTTAAGCATCAAAGGAATTAAAGTAGCTTACCCTTCCAACGCAGCAGATATAAAGGGTTTGATAAAGGCAGCTTATTACGATCCCAATCCTGTCATAATGCTTGAACACAAAGGTTTGTACTGGAGCAAAGTTCCCGGCACAGATGAAGCAAAAACAATAGAGCCTTCACGTGATTATATTCTTCCGCTTGGCAAAGCAAATATTATTTTAAAAGCAAACGATAAAAAAATTGAATCAGGAGAGTCAGCGTGCATTGTTACTTATGGGATGGGTGTGTATTGGGCAAAAGCTGCTGCCCAAAATTTTCCCGGGCAAATAGAAATAATTGATCTGCGCACTTTGTTTCCTCTTGATGAGGAGTTGATTTTTGAAGCGGTAAAGAAACATGGAAAATGTCTCGTATTAAGTGAAGAGCAGCAAAACAATTCTTTTGCAGAAGCTCTTGCGCACAGAATTGAATACAATTGTTTCACTCATCTCGATGCGCCGGTTGAAGTATTGGGAGCATTAAACTTACCTGCAGTGCCAATCAATCTTACACTCGAAGCGACAATGTTACCAACTCCTGAAAAGATTATGCAACGTTTACAAAAATTGTTCGCGTATTAATTTTTTGTTTGAGAAAATTTTTATGTACCCGGCTTTTAATTTTCCAATTAAACTTTTGTTGCGTCGCACTCTTTAACGTTCCGTTCATTGGTGAACAAAGATTTTATCTTACATCATAAATTTCAAACTTGATGTTTGCACCAAATAAAAATGAGTTTTAGGCTATGTAATAATTTAAATCAAAACCTTTATTTTTGCCGCCCGTTTGGCGAGGTAGCTCAGTTGGTAAGAGCGTCGGATTCATAACCCGGAGGTCATGGGTTCAACTCCCATCCTCGCTACACAAGGTTTTTTAATATTTATAAAGCTGGTAATTTGAACCAGCTTTTTGTTTATTCATTTTTTCAGATACTTCAATATTGATTCCCTTCTGTAATTCTTCTTAAGAAACAAAGTGATGTAATATATATTCACCTAATTTCAACTTTATAGGATGTTCAACTCCTAAACAAGCATTTCATTACTTTAACAGTTGTAATATTAGAAAGAGCACATGAATCTAATTGTTCAGTCCTTGTAAACTTCTTACCTTCACTCACTTGTATTCCATTAAATAAGCCAGAAATATTGTATTGTAGTTACCTGTTGTTGAAAGTATTCTTACTTTTTTAAACTATCCGCTTCTATTTTTGATGTATCACCCATCATTGGAGCTACAGTACTTGTGGTATCGGATGTCGGTGGAGGACTAATGCTATTAGTAGTGTCTGAACCTGCAGGACTTTTACTACCGCCTCCGCAAGATGTTAAAAGACACACTATAGCGAAGATCAATAATATCTTTTTCATGGGCGACTTATTTTATGTCATCAAACAACAGTTGCTTTATTATTATCCGAGAGATGAAGGTGATTCCAATTGTTTTCCGAAAGGTTGCTCATATAAACGCTTCCCTGTTGCCTTATGTAACGCGTTTGCAAGTGCACCAAAAATAGGCGGAAATAGAGGCTCGCCAAGACCAGTGGGATCATGTTCATTCTTTACGAAGTGTACTTCAATAGATTTAGGCGCCTCGATATGTCTTACCATACGATAGGTATCAAAATTATTTTTTTGAGGAGATCCATCCTTAAATATCATTTCTCCATATAAGGCATTTCCGATACCGTCTACAATTGCACCTTCACCCATGTTCGCTGCAGCGTCGGGATTTATAACAACGCCACAGTCCACAGCTGCGTATACCTTTTGAATAACAGGTTTATTCTGCTGCATTACCAGATCGATAACCTCAGCGACGTAAGTATTGTGACAAAAGTAGGCAGCTACTCCACGGTGAACACTGTTGTTCGTCTGATTCCAATTCGACTTTTCTTTAACTAATTTCAATACCCCGGCATAACGATCGGCATCGTAATCATTATCTTTTCCTACCGGCTTGCTCTTGGCGCGTTCGAAAAGTTCCAGGCGAAACTCTATTGGGTCTTTACCAGCCAGTTCTGCCACTTCATCCATAAACGATTGTTCCGCACCACCGAGAAAATTTGATCTCGGTGCGCGAAATGCACCAATGGTAATGTTGGAATCTATCTTCCATTCCTCCGACAGATAATTATCCACGGCACCCGCAGGAAAGCGGTTTTGTGAGTAACCAATTGGACCTTCAGGAATACCACCTGCTTTCACGTGATAAGCAATCAAGTTGTTGTTTTCATCCAGTGCAGCTTTATAAGTTGCCGTGTAAGTGGGACGATAAATTCCGTAAGTCATATCATCTTCACGAGAGTAAACCAACTTAACTGGTGCATTTATTTTTTGAGAAATTACTGCTGCTTCGACCAAATGGTGACCATAAGCCCTCTGACCAAATCCTCCGCCCATTCTTGCCAGCCTGATGTGAATTTTTTCTTTTGGCATTCCAAGCCGTGCAGCAAGCGTTTGCATAATAAATTCCGGTGCTTGAATTGGTCCATATATTTCGGCTTTATCTGATGTAACATGAGCAAAACAGTTACGGGGTTCCATAGCATTATGCGCAAGAAATGGAGCTATATAAGTTCGTTCAATCACTTTCGCTGCTTTTTTAAAGGCTGCTTCAGGATCACCATCTTTGCGAAGCACCTTTGCAGGTTTTTTAGTCATTTCTGCCATCATTGTTTTGTGCCGCTCAGTGCTCTCTAAGCCGCCTGGGATTTTAACGGTTTGTTTTCCGCCAAAACCACTTACGGTAATGGTAGATTCCGGTGTTTGTTCCCATTCGATTTTTAAAGCCTTCTTGGCGTTCATCACTTCCCATGTTGTATTTCCCACTACCACTACCAGTTCTGTAAAACTGGTGGTATCGAAACCATTTCTTTCATAATCGTCGGCAAGTGTTGTAATAGTAAACACATCCTTTATTCCCGGCATGGATCTCGCCGCACTGTCATCTACCGACTTCACTTTCAAACCAAACGCAGGAGGATGAGCAATCATAGCTATCAGCATTCCAGGCTCTTTGTAGTCCAGTGTAAACAATGGTTTCCCCGTTACAATATTCAACCCTTCTACATTCTTTTTTGAGTTGCCTATAACTTTAAAGTCAGTCACTTTCTTTAAGGGAACATCTTTTGGAACCGGAAGTTTTGCAGCTTTAGAAGCCATTTCCCCATAACCTGCTTTTTTACCACTTGACTTATGATATAAAACCCCACCTTCAGTAGTAATTTCCCGAGCTGGAACTTTCCATGATTGCGATGCAGCATTAATTAACATTTGCCGTGCTGTCGCTCCAGCTGTTCGTAAAGGCTTCCAAGCCCTGTTCATTGCCGTACTTCCCCCTGTAAACTGAAGGCGATCAAAGTGTTCAGGAAAAAAATCCGCCTGTTCTACAATGACGTTTTTCCAATCTATATCTAACTCTTCAGCAAGCATCATTGGGAGGGAAGTCTTGACATTCTGCCCAAATTCCGGGTTAGGAGCCATCAGCGTTACTACTCCATTTTCTCCGATTTTGATGTAGTTATTTAACTCGAACCATTCTTTGGGAAGTGTTAATGATTCTTCCGGTGTAGGCGGCTTACATCCCGCCAACCAGCTAAAGCTAAGCATCATACCTCCGCCAGTCAACGCGGTAGCTTTCAAAAAGGAACGCCTGCTATAAGATGTTTTTATATTTGACATGGTGATGATTATTTAGTTGTAATGAAGGAAAAACTATTGTAAATACCTTTAGCAATTGCATAGTAAAATTTGATAGTCCACTATACACCCGCTGCTGTTTTGATTGCAGCCTTGATCCGAACATAAGTGGCGCAACGGCAAATGTTTCCATTCATTGCTGCTTCAATATCGGCATCGCTTGGATGAGGTTTGGATTTAAGCAAAGCGGTTGCATTCATAATTTGCCCTGTCTGACAATAGCCGCACTGCGCGACATCATGCTGCAACCATGCCTTTTGAACCGGATGGTCGCCTTTCTCAGACAATCCTTCAATCGTAGTGATAGGCTTATCACCTACTGAGGAGACAGGAAGCTGGCAGGATCGCATAGCTGTATCGCCGAAATGAATAGTGCAAGCACCACACTGAGCAATACCGCAACCATACTTGGTACCCACCAAATTGAGATGGTCACGCAAAACCCATAACATAGGAGTAGCCGGGTCAACGTCTACTTGCTGTTTTTTCCCATTGATGTTTAAATTAAAAATTGCCATAGGTAAAGTTTATGAGGAAGTTTTTTGAATATAGAATTTGAAGTTTAGTAAAGGTCATCAATTTCTTTGCACAATAATTATGCAAATCAAACAAGAAAGTACACAAACGACTATTGAATTCGATTGAATTAGATTATTCAGCTACAATCCTGTTGACTTCTCCATCGCTTCCGTATAACGTGTACCTATTACTTTAATTTGAGCAGAAGCATTTTCAATTTCATGTAATTCTTCTTTAGTAAGTTCAATATTTGCAGCGCCAATATTCTCCTGCAGGCGATGCAATTTTGTTGTGCCGGGAATTGGAACAATCCATGGCTTTTGTGCAAGCACCCAAGCCAGTGCAATTTGTGCAGGTGTAGCATTTTTCTTTTCAGCAAACTGATTGATTAAATCGAGCAAAGCTTTGTTTGCTTCACGTGCTTCTTCAGTATAGCGTGGTAAAATATTACGAATATCGCCTTCAGCAAACTTTGTATTCTCATCTATTTTTCCTGCAAGAAAACCTTTACCCAACGGACTGTATGCAACCAATCCAATTCCTAATTCTTCAATCGTTGGAAAAATTTCTTTTTCATGTTGCCGCGTCCACAATGAATATTCACTTTGTAATGTTGTAACAGGCTGCACTGCATTTGCACGACGAATAGTTTCTGCACCTGCTTCACTCAAACCAAAATGTTTTACTTTACCTTCTGCAATTAAATCTTTTACAGCACCGGCAACATCTTCAATCGGCACATTTGGGTCAACACGATGCTGATACAATAAATCAATCACATCAAGCTTTAATCTTTTTAATGAACCTTCAACATGTTGTCTTATCTCTGCGGGATTACTGCTAACACCAACTTGTTTTCCATCCTGAAAACTGAAACCAAATTTTGTAGCGATAACAACTTTGCCTTTATATGGTTCCAACGCTTCGCCCACTAATTCTTCGTTAACGTACGGACCATACACTTCTGCGGTATCAAAAAAAGTAACGCCTTCTTCAACTGCAGCGCGAATAACTTTTATCATTTCATTTTTATCCTCTGCAGGACCATAGCCAAAGCTCATGCCCATACAGCCAAGACCAATGGCTGAAACTTCAAGACCATCTTTTCCAAGTTTGCGTGTTTTCATAAATTATTTTTTAAATAATACTTTAAGTGAGCACAAAGTTTAATCCATAAAACTTTCATGCTTTCATAATTGATTTGAATTATTGCTTAATCATTTTTA
>Ga0097621_100004204_pt1 | contig 9992 bp, 10 predicted proteins | sample KBSMisM72_FD_73165 | JGI IMG/M metagenome (GOLD analysis project Ga0097621, IMG submission 73165) | Miscanthus rhizosphere microbial communities from Kellogg Biological Station, Michigan, USA - KBS Miscanthus M7-2 (version 2) (version 2) | ecosystem: Host-associated > Plants > Roots >... | reverse complement strand
CAGGTGGTGCCGGCCTTCGAGGTGCTCGACGCCACCCACAAGAAAGTGCTCGACGGCGCGCACGCCTGGTCGGGCTACTGGGTGGGCAAGAACAAGGCGGCGATCCTGTGCACCGGCGGCCCGGGCGGCACCTTCGGCATGGACATGATCGACGCCATCGGCTGGATGCACCACGGCGGCGGTAACGAGCTGTGCAACGAGTTCTTCCAGAAGGAGCTCAAGCTCAACGTCCAGTGGCTGCCGATCCTGCCTTCGGGCCCGCAGGCCTTCGGCTGGTTCAAGCGGCCGGTGAAGAACCTGGCGGACTTCAAGGGCATGAAGTGCCGTCAGACCGGCATGGCGGCCGAGGTATGGCAGCGCATGGGCATGACGACCGTGAACATGCCCGGCGGCGAGATCATCCCGTCCGCGCAGCGCGGCGTCATCGACTGCGCGGAGTGGGTCGGCGGCGTCGAGGACCTGAGGCTCGGCTTCCACAACGTCTGGAAATACCACTACACGCCAGGCATGCACGAGAACGTCACCATCGGCGAGGTGGTGTTCAACATGGACGTGTGGAAGGGCCTCTCGGCGCAGCACCAGGAGATGATCAAGAGCGCGGCCAACGAGTCGTTCATCATCTGGTGGGCGAAGTGGCAGAAGCAGAACGCCGAGGCGCTGAAGGAGCTCCAGGAGAAGCACGGCGTGAGGATCTTGCGCACGCCGCCCGACATCCTGGTCGAGTTTCTGAAGACCTGGGACATCATCGCCAAGGAAGAGTCGGCGAAGAGCCCGTTCTTCAAGAAGACGCTCGAGTCGCAGCGCGCCTACGCGTCGGTCGTGGTGCCCGCCAAGCGTTTCTACTTCCCGCCGTATTCCTTTGCAGCCAATTACTACTGGCCCGAGGCGGGCGCAAAGGCGGCGACGACAAAGAAATAGCGGCCAGTATCAAGACGGGGGCGGTGATCCGCCCCCGTTTGTTTTCGCACAGGGGAGCGAAATGGCGGCGCAGTCTCCGGGCCTGATCAAGACGGTCCGCATCATCGACAAGTTCACCGATACCACCGGCATCTGGGTGGCGTGGCTCAACGTGCCGCTCGTGCTGGCGGTCGCGTACGAGGTGATCGCGCGTTACTTCTTCCATGCGCCCACCATCTGGTCGTTCGACGTGACCTACATGCTGTACGGCACCATCTTCATGCTCGGCTGCGCGTTCGCGCTGCACAAGGGCGCGCATATCCGCACCGACTTCCTGTACGACCGCTGGTCGGTAAAGACCAAGGGCATCATCGACGCCGTCTCGTACATCGTCTTTTTCTTCCCGTCCTTCTTCATCTTCATGCTGGTCGGCTGGGAAGAAGGCTTCTACGCCTTCAGCATCGGGGAGACCTCCGAGCAGACGCCGTGGCGGCCGATCCTCTGGCCGTTCAAGATGGTGGTGCCGCTCGCCTGCCTGCTCCTGCTGCTGCAGGGCATCTCGGAGCTGATCAAGAGCTTCTACGCCGCGAGCACCGGCAATGAGCTCGAGCACAAGGAGAAGATCGAGATATGAGCGCCGAGATCCTGATCGGGCTGCTCATGCTGGTCGTGATGCTGTTCGCGATCTTCATCGGCGTGCCCATCTCCTTCACGCTGCTGTTCCTCGCGCTCACCTTCGGCTACGCGGCGCTCGGCAAGGTGGTGTTCGACCTCGCCTATTTCCAGACCATCGGCATGATGAAGGAGGAGGTGCTGGCGGCGGTGCCGCTCTTCATCTTCATGGGCTTCATCACCGAGCAGGCCGGCCTGATGGAGCGATTGTTCTCGGCGATGCGCATGATGCTCGCGCCGGTGCGCGGCTCGCTCTACATCGTGGTGATCCTCACCTCGACCGTGTTCGCGATGGCGACCGGCATCGTCGGCGCGGCCGTGACCGTGCTCGGCATCATGGCGGGGCCGATCATGATCAAGACCGGCTACGACGCCAAGCTCTCCGCCGGCGCGATCGCCGCCGGCGGCACGCTCGGCATCCTGATCCCGCCCTCGGTCATGCTGATCGTGATGGGGCCGGTGCTCGGCGTATCCGTGGCCGATCTGTACTCGGCCGCATTCGGCCCCGGCTTCCTGCTCGCCGGGCTGTATCTCGTGTACCTGATCGGGCGCAGCTGGGTCAATCCGAAGCTCGGGCCGCCCGTGCCGGTCGACCAGCGCGTCACCAGCGTCTACCTGATCCTCAGGGAAGTCGTGGTCGGCGTGCTGCCGCTGTTCCTGCTGATCGGCTTCACGCTCGGCTCGATCCTCGCCGGTCTCGCGACGCCCACCGAGGCCGCGGGCGTCGGCGCGGCAGGCGCCCTGATCCTCGCCGTCTGCTATCGACGCCTGACCTACGCCGGCCTGCGCCAGGCGGTGATCAGCGCCATGACCACCTCGAGCATGGTGCTGCTGCTCGCGGTGACCTCGAACATCTTCGGCGCGGTGTTCGCGCGCATGGGCACGGCCAACTGGATCACGGAGGCGATGGTCGCGATGCCGGTGCCGCCGATCGTGATGCTGGCCTTCGTCGTGGTCCTCATCTTCCTGCTCGGCTGGCCGTTCGAGTGGCCGGCGATCATCCTGGTGTTCCTGCCGATTTTCTACCCGGTGGTCGACGCGCTGAGGCCGGCGCTGTCGCAGCAATTCGGCATTCCGCCCGACCTCTTCATGGTGTGGTTCGGCGCGCTGGTCGCGGTCACCTTGCAGACCGCCTACCTGTCGCCCCCGGTGGCGATGTCGGCTTACTACCTCAAGCAGGTGGTGAAGGAATGGTCGCTGCTCACCATCTACAAGGGCATGGGCGAGTTCATGGTCCTGCAGTGCGTCGCGATCGCGATCGTGATGTTCGTGCCGGCCATCGCGACGACGCTGCCGGAGCAGCTGCAGAAGGAGTCGCGCTCGGTGACGACGGAGGAAGTCGACGACAGCCAGAACCGCCTTGAGGAAGACCCCCTCAAGGAGGCGATGCCAGGACAGCAGGAGGAGGAGGCGGGCAGCAGCCTCGAGAAAGACGAGCTGCCGAAGAAGAAATAGTCAATTGGCCGCAAGCTGGGACGCCGGGCCTCGCGCCCGGCGTTTTTTTTGGCTATAACGCTTTAATGAAATTCGACTTCGACCAGCCCGTCGAGCGCGCCGGCACGTGGAGCACGCGCTGGGACCGGTACGCGGGACGCGACGTCATCCCGCTTTGGGTCGCCGACTCGGATTTCCGGGCGCCGCCGGTGGTCCTCGAGGCCCTCGCAGAGCGGCTCAGGCACGGTGTGCTGGGATACACGGCGCCGCCCGAAGACCTGCGCGTGGCGATTGTCGAGCGGCTGGAGCGCCTCTATCGCTGGCGCATCGATCCGGCCGCAATCGTCTTCCTGCCCGGAGTCATCGCCGGCCTGCACCACGCCGCGCGCATGCTCGTCGCGCCGGGCGAAAAGATCCTGGTGCCGCGGCCCGTGTACCACCATCTCAAGCGCGCCCCCGAGCTGGCGCCGCGGCCTTTTGGCGAAGCTCCGCTGGTTCTCGAGCACGGCCGGTGGGTCTTCGACGAAGCGTTCCTGAAGAAGAATGCGGACGCCAGGGCGTTTTATCTGTGCAATCCCCAAAACCCCGGTGGCACGATCTTCCGGCGCGCGGAGCTCGAGCGGCTCGCCGAGCTAAGCGGCGAGATGCTGATCGTTTCCGATGAAATCCACTGCGATCTGCTGCTCGATCGGGGCAAGCCGCATATTCCGATCGCAAGCCTTGCGCCGGAGATCTCGCAGCGCACCGTCACGCTGATGTCGCCCAACAAGGCGTTCAACTTTCCCGCGGCCGGCTGCGCTTTCGCGATCGTGGAGAACCCGGAGCTGAGGAAGGTTTTTGCGAGGGAGGTCGATGCGCACGTCATGCCTTCGTCCTCGGTGTTCGGCTACGTCGCCGCGCTGGCCGCGTATCGCGGAGGCGACGCATGGCTGCAGGCCCAGATCGAGTATCTGCGCGGCAACCGGGATCTGGTGGAAAACAGCATCGGCTTGCCGATGGCGCATGTCGAGGCGACCTATCTCGCTTGGATCGATTGCTCGGGCGTGGACAACGCCCTTGAGCGGTTCCTGAAGAACGGCGTTGCGCTCTCGCCGGGCGCGCAGTTCGGCGACGCGCGCTTCGTGCGGCTGAACTTCGGGACTCAGCGCAGCGTGCTGAAGAAAGCGCTGGAGCGAATCGCCGCTTCCCTCAAGAGCGCATCCACGCCGAGCCCCAGAGATTGAGCGTTCGCTGCTCGTGGGGCCAGGTGCGGAACGGCACGCCCTTCGGCATCAGCTCGAGCTCGGCGGAGAATTCCACCTTGTAGCCGTCCGGGTCCTCGATCATGAAGAACAGGTTGTTTCCCGGTCCGTGCCGCCCGGGGCCCCACCAGAGCGCAATGCCCAGGCTGCCCATGCGGTCGGCCCAGTCGCGGATATCCATCCAGCCGTTGGTCTCGTAGCAGTGGTGATCGGGACGCGACTCCGGCGCGCGGAACGCCGCGAAGCTGTGGTGCTCCGGGTCGGAGCGCATGAAGACGGCGGTGAGCTCTTCCTTCTCCAGCACCCGGTCGGATTCGACCATGCCGAGCGCGCGGTAGAACTCGGTCATCTCCGGCAGCCGCGTGGTCGCGCAGACGAAATGCTGCAGGCGCCCGGGCAGGCCCGCGGCAGGCGAATCCTTTTTCGCCAGGCCGAAGACGACGCGGCGGCCATCGGGATCGGCAATCGAAAACGCGCCTTCGGCGAGCAGCGGAGAGGCGAAATCCTCGGCTTTCTTCAGCAACCGCCGATATTCCGATAGCTGGGCGGCGTCCTGCAGCTGCAGCGCGAAGTGGGGCACCGTGCCCGCCGCGCCCTTGCCGATCACGACGCGCCTTTCGCGCCCCGCCACCAGCCAGGTGCCGTCGGCAAGCGGCTCGACACGATCGCCCAGCAGATCGCCGTAGAACTTCGCCAGCCGCTCGGGCTGCGGGCTGTCGCGCCTGAGGTGGTGGAGCCTCGCGGGCCAGAGGGGAATCATCGTGCCTGATTGTCGCGTAAAGCGATTGCGGCGTGCAGGATGCGTTCGAGGTGCGGATCGCGCACGCCGAGCTCGTGCATGTGCTCCACCGTGTTCTGGATGTAATCGATGCAGTGGCCGCGCTGGCCTATGCCTTGCGCGACCATGCGCGCCCGGCCATGCAGGTCGAGCTCCCGGACGAAGGCGGGGTGCGCCGGGTCGGCGAGAAAAGCGAGGGCGCGTACCCGGCGGCCGCTGCGCGTGCGCACCGGGATCAGGCGGGGCTCGTACACGCGCCGATTCATCTCCCGGCTCCACAGCCGCCCCAGCACCCGGCGTACGTTCGAGCGGTCGACCCGGAAAGCCATGCCCCAGCAGGAGCCGCCGCGGCACAGGCCCATGACCAGGCCGGGCCGCCGATGCGTTCCACGATAGCGGGTGGACAGGATGCAGAGCGCGCGGTGGTAGCCGTGAGCGCGCCCGACGTGCTTTTCCTTGTAGCCGAAGCCGGGCGACCAGATGAGCGAGCCATAGCCGAATACCCACAGGTCGCCCCCTGGGAGCCGGGCCGTGAAATCCCGAAGGTCCATGTTTCAGCGGGGATTATAGGGGCGGCTTGTCGCACTTCGGCTACAGGGCCGGGCCGAATGTCCCGAACCGGCGCAACGGCGGGCTGCAAGGCGCCTGTCAACGCCCTGCCGGGATGGCGCGTTATTTCCCCCAGATCCGCTTTTGGATCCCACTCTCAAGGAGACGTTACAAATGAACAAGCTGCTCGTTGCGCTGATCGCTGCCGCCTTCACGGCTGGCGCGTATGCCCAGGCCCCGAAGTCGACCGAGACCGCGCCGGCGACCAAGGCCGAGAAATCGGACAAGAAGGCCGAGAAGAAGAAGGCCAAGGGCGAGAAGAAGGCCAAGTCGACCAAGTCCAGCTCCAAGTCCGGCTCGATGGACAAGAAGGCCGGCACGACCGAGAAGAAAGACACGAAGTAAGTCTTTCCGCTCGACAAAGAGCCCGGCCTTCCGCCGGGCTTTTTTTTTGCGGTACAGTACGCCGCTCTTCATGCACCGCAGGCAATTCCTCCTCGCCAGTCTTCTGCTTGCCGCCGCCGGGCGCGCGGCGGCGCAGCCGGCGCTCAAGCCCTGGGCCGGAGTCATCACCCCGCCGCTTGAGCTGAGCGACACCGAAGGCAAGACGCACCGCCTGGCCGACTATCGCGGCAAGACCGTGCTGGTGAACTTCTGGGCCACCTGGTGCGAGCCGTGCCGGGAGGAAATGCCGAGCATCGAGCGCCTGCGCACCCAGCTGCAGCGGCGCCCCTTCGCGGTCCTGGCGGTGAACGTCGGCCAAAGCGCGGAAGCGGCGCGCGCGTTCGCCAAGACCATGCCGCTTGGCTTCCCGCTGCTCCTAGACCGCGACATGCGCACTTCGCGCGCCTGGGGCGCGCGCGTGCTGCCAGCCACCTTCCTCATCGGCCCCGACGGGGTCGCGCGCTACAGCTACTTCGGCGAGCTCGACTGGTCCAAGCCCGAGGTTCGCGCCGAAGTCGAAAAGCTGATGCGCTGATGCGCGCCGCTCTCGCCGCGCTGCTTGCCGCGTTCTCGGTCGCGGCGCTGGCCGAGGAGGGCACGCCTTCTCCGCCGTTCATCACCACGCCCGACGAGGTCGTCGACCGCATGCTGCGGCTGGCCGCAACGGGCGCCGGCGACGTGGTGATCGATCTGGGCTCGGGCGACGGGCGCATCGTGATCGCCGCGGCGAAGAATTTCGGCGCGCGCGGCATCGGCATCGAGCTCGACACCCGCCTCGTCGAGAAGTCGCGCGAGAACGCGCGCCTCGCCGAGGTGGCCGATCGCGTGTCGTTCGTCGAGGGTGATGTACTGGCGACGGACATTTCCCAGGCCAGCGTCGTCACCGTCTATCTCCTGCCCTTCCTCATCGACAAGCTGCAACCGCGCTTTCTCGGCGAGCTCAAGCCGGGAACGCGAATCGTCTCGCATGCCTTCGGCATGGTGGGGTGGAGGCCCGATCGCGCCGAGAGCATGCATCTCTCCAAGCCGCACCCCGGCCAGGGCGACGAAAGCATGCTCTATCTGTGGGTCGTGCCCGCCGAAGTGCGCGGCGCCTGGCAGGCGGCCGATCTCAAGCTGCGCGTCTACCAGAATTACCAGGAGCTGGAAGTGGAAGGCGCGCTCGGCCGCCGCACGCTCGACGGCGCGCGGGGCGTCGTCTCGGGCTACGACGTTTCCTGGGACGCGAAGGGCGTGCGCTTTCGCGGCCGCCTCGAGGGGAATCGACTGGTGGGCGAGCTGGTGATCGACGGGCGCGCCGAGTCCGTCGTGCTGTCGCGGGCGCGTTAGGCCCTAGAGCACCTTGCCGGGATTCATCAGGCCCTTCGGATCGAGGGCCTTCTTCAGGCTTCGCATCAGCTCCATCTCGAGCGGCGACTTGTGGCGATGGATCTCCTCGCGCTTGAGCTGCCCGAGGCCGTGCTCGGCCGAGATCGAGCCGCCGAGCTCGGCGACGGCGTGATAGACGATGCGGTTCACCTCGGCGCGCTTGGGCATGAGCGACTCCGGCCCGACGTTGTAGTGCAGGTTGCCGTCGCCGACATGGCCGAAGACGAACGGCCTGCACTCCGGGAACGCAGCGCGCAGCGCGCCGCCGGCGTGCTCGATCAGCTCCGGAATCTTCGACACGGCGACCGAAACGTCGTGCTTCACGTTCGTGAATTGCGCTTCCGGGATCGTCTCCCGGATGCGCCAGAGCTGCCGCGACTGCTCTTCGCTTTGCGCCAGGACCGCATCGTGGCCGCCGAGCGCTTGCGCAATTCGCTCGTGCAGGAGCTCGGCCGATCCGTTATCGCCGAACTCCGCCAGGACGTACCACGGCGATTTGTCGCGCAAAGGGTCCCTCGTCTCGGGGCGGTGCGCGATGACCGCATCCAGGCATTCGCGCGACACCAGCTCGAACGCCGAGATCCGCTCGCCGAGCTGCTCGTGAAGCCGCGCCAGCAGCTCGACGGCGGCGCGCGGGTCCTGGACGGCGATCCATGCCGTGCCGGTTGCGGTGGGCCGCGGATACAGCCGAAGGACGGCCGCCGTGATGACGCCGAGGGTTCCCTCGGCGCCGAGGAAAAGGTGCTTCAGGGCGTAGCCGGTGTTGTCCTTGCGCAGGCCTCGCAGGCCGTGCCAGATGCGACCGTCGGGCAGAACGACCTCCAGGCCCAGCACCTGGTCGCGGGCGTTGCCGTAGCGAAGGACGTTGACCCCGCCGGCGTTGGTGGAAAGATTGCCGCCGATCTGGCAGCTGCCCTCGGCCGCCAGCGAGAGGGGGAAGAGCCTGCCCGCCTCCTGCGCCGCCTGCTGCACGGCGGCGAGCACGCAGCCCGCTTCGGCGGTGATGGTGTCGTTCAGGGCGTCCACCGTCCGGATGCGGTTCATGCGGGACAGCGACAGCACCAGCTCCCGCCGCGTTCCCGTCGGGACGGAGCCGCCGGCGAGTCCTGTATTGCCGCCCTGCGGCACCACGGCGACCCCTTCGCGGGCGCACAGCGCTACCACGCGCGACACCTCGGCCGTCGTTCCCGGCCGCACTACACATTCGGCCTTGGCCGAGTACTGGCGCCGCCAGTCGGTAAAGTACGGCTTCGTGTCCTCCGGCGAGGTAAGGACGTTCGACTTGCCTACAATCTCGCCAAGCGCATCTATCACGATTGGAATTCTATGGTCAGTCGGGCAAGGGAAGTCGGCGCCAGGCGATACCGCGAGTCCGCGGGGCGCTATTACGAGGAGTTCGAGGTGGGCGACGTCTACGAGCACCGCCCCGGGCGCACGCTGAGCGAGGCGGACAACACCTGGTTTTCGCTCCTTACGATGAACCAGCACCCGCTGCACATCGACGCGGCCTACGGCGCCGGCACCGAGTTCGGCCGCCCGCTGGTCAACTCGTGCCTGACGCTGGCCGTTGTCACGGGGATGAGCGTGTCCGACGTCAGCCAGAAGACGGTCGCCAACCTCGGCTGGGACAAGGTGCGCCTCACCGCGCCGGTCTTCGCCGGCGATACGATCTACGCCGAATCCGAGGTCATCGGCAAGCGCGAGTCGGGATCGCGCCCGCACCACGGCATCATCACGGTGCGCACGACAGGCAAAAAAGCGGACGGGACCGTTTTCATGACGTTCGAGCGCTCCTGCCTGATTCCCTTGCGCGGACACGCGGTCGACGACAGGCTTGATTACTAGAGCGCTTCTCTTACTCCTGCTTGCCATCCCGGCCGCGTTCGCGCAGGCGCCGGTAGTGGTCGGCACGGCCGTCTCGCAGACTGGGCCGTTTGCCGAGCCGGCGGAGGGCTATCGCCGGGGGCTCCTGCTTTGGCAGGACGAGGTCAACGCCGCGGGCGGCCTGCTTGGCCGCAAGGTCGAGCTGCGCGTCCTCGACGACGCGTCCTCCGCGACGCGGAATGCCCCACTGTACGAGCAACTGATCCGCGAAGGCGCGGACCTGCTGATCGGACCCTACGGCACCGCCGCGACGCTGCTCGCGGCGGCGACCGCCGAACGCGCGCGCCGCGTCCTCATCAACGGCGCCGGCCCGGGCCGCGCAGTGCATCGGCGAGCGCCGCGCTACATTTTCCAGACGGGAATTCCCTACGCGGCCTATGGCCCGGCCTTGCTGGAGCTCCTTCAGTCCGAGGGCCTCAGCAAGATCTTCGTCCTCGCGCGCGACGATTCGGCGTCCAAGGAGATCGCCGAGAGCTTGCGCGCGGCTGCCGCCGCCCAGATCGAGACCTACGGCGCCGACGTGGTCGACTTCAAGCCGTTCATCGAGAACGCGCAGGCGGCGAAGGCCGAGGCATGGGTCGCCTTCGGTGGCGCGCGCGACGCCGCCGACATGGTCCGCACCTTCCGGCGCCAGGGCTATGCGCCGCGCGTATTCTTCACGCGCGGCGCGGCCGAGCCGAAGTTCATTCCGATGGTCGGGCAGGATGCCGAATTCACCCTGACAT
>Ga0097621_100004203_pt1 | contig 9992 bp, 9 predicted proteins | sample KBSMisM72_FD_73165 | JGI IMG/M metagenome (GOLD analysis project Ga0097621, IMG submission 73165) | Miscanthus rhizosphere microbial communities from Kellogg Biological Station, Michigan, USA - KBS Miscanthus M7-2 (version 2) (version 2) | ecosystem: Host-associated > Plants > Roots >... | reverse complement strand
GCCGGCTCAAGCGACGTTCTGATGCAGGACGGCAAGCCTGTGCAATTTGCACTGGATCTTTCCGCCGCCAAAGTTGTGGACAGCCCAGGCAAACTGGGCCGCGGCAAGCGTTTGGAAATTCCGGCGCACGCGCAGGATTCCAATATTCAGCGAACGCTTCAAGTCGAAGTGTACGATGCCTTCCCCAATCTTCTGCTTTCGAGCGCGGAGTACAAGAACGCCGGCACCGCCGATGTCCATATCGATCGCGTAATTGCGCAGCAACACAAATTCAATGCCGGCCTGGCAGACAAGAAAGCCCAGCCCTACGACATGTGGAGCTTCCACGGCGCCAGCTACGACTGGGGAAAAGACGACGTCATAAAGCTCGGCCGCAACTTCGCGCAGCCAAACGCGATGGGCGCAGACGTGAAAGGCGGCTATGGTGGCGGCATCCCCGTGGTTGCTGTCTGGACCGGATCAGTCGGCGAGGCTGTCGGCCACGTGGAGACCTTGCCGCTCACATTGTCGATTCCTGTCAAAGTAGAAAAAGACGGCGTCAACGCCAGCATCGACATTGCTGCTGACACAACGCTCAAGGCAGGAGAAACATATTCCACGCCGCGCAGTTTTATTTCCGTCTACTCCGGCGATTTCTACGAACCGCTACACCTGTGGTCAAGCGTGCTGCAGAAAGAAGGATGGGAAATTCCCAAGCCCTCCAGCGAAGCTTACAACGTGAGCTGGTGTGGATGGGGTTACGAATTCAACGTGACTCCGGCGCAGATGCTCGGCACCGTCCCGAAGCTGAAGGAATTTGGCATCAAGTGGGCGACGCTCGACGATCGCTGGTTTGATACCTACGGCGACTGGAATCCGCGCAACGAGACTTTCCCCGGCGATTCCATCAAAAAGATGAACGACGACTTCCACAAACAGGGAATTCTGGTGCAGCTCTGGTGGCTGCCGCTGGGCGTGGAAGACGGACAGGGCAAATGGGAGTCGCACAAGTACATCGTGTCCAAGATTGTGAAGGAGCATCCGGAGTGGCTGATCCTCGACAAAGAGGGAAAGCACGCCCGCATGACGCGCGATCTGGCGACGCTGTGTCCGGCGGTACCGGAAGTGCAGGCCTATTACAAGAAGCTGACCGAGAAGTTTATCGGCGAGTGGGGTTTCGACGGCTCCAAGCTGGACAACATTTACAGCACACCGATGTGCTACAACCCGGCGCACCATCACAAGTCTCCGCAAGATTCGGTCAACGCCATGGCCGATGTCTACAAGACAATCTTCCAGACCAGCCGCGCTCTCAAGCCCGAGAGTGTCACCCAGAGCTGCCCCTGCGGCACGCCACCGTCACTGGCCTGGCTGCCTTTCCTCGATCAGGCGGTAACGGCTGATCCAGTGGGAGCGGTTCAGGTTCGCCGACGCATAGAGATGTACAAAGCATTGCTTGGTCCCGAATCGGCGGTTTATGGCGATCACGTCGAACTCTCCACCATGGATCGGATCGGCAACAACTGGCGCGAACATGGCGAAGATTTCGCCTCAACCATCGGTGTCGGCGGCGTCGTGGGTACGAAATTCGTCTGGCCCGATCCTGGCCCGAAATTCAAGGCCGTGGCCCTGACTCCGGAAAAGGACGCGCACTGGAAGAAATGGATCGATATTTACAACCAGAAGATGCTGTCCAAAGGTACGTTCCGCAATCTGTACGTCTACGGATACGACTCCCCGGAAGCCTACGCTATCGAAAAAGACGGGAAGATGTACTACGCCTTCTTCGCCCCGGCGAACGGTCCATGGAAGGGCGAAGTCGAGTTGCGCGGGCTTACTCCGGGCAGTTACCACGTGCGTGACTACACAGACGGCAAAGACCTGGGAACGGTAGACGCGACTGCGGACACCGCCCCCAAGCTTAAAACCGACTTTAAAGACCACCTGTTATTGGAGGTCGCAAAGTAGCAGCGATTTCTCCTAATCCAAAATACTGTGAGGGTGGAGCAGGCCTTCAGGCCTGCACATTCCGCTTCTCTTGTGTTGGGCTTTAACCTCTGAGGTACATCAGAGTTGAAGCGCCACAACAGCGCTTCACGCGGCGCGCTAAAACGCTGCTCTACCCACGACTGGTGACCGAGAGTCACCTGCCCCTGATGCCGGATTGAAGTTTCTAATCCAAGCCGCCGATAAAGGCGTGCGATCATGGGCACTCAAGCACAAGCCGCTTCCAGCCAGAAGTCCATTCCTTACGTAGCCCGGCAGCCAATTCTGGCCTCGGATGAAAAGGTACTGGGGTACGAGCTGCTGTTCCACCAAGGCCCCGAAGACGAAAGTCGCATTGCCTCCGATGTCGAAGGCGTGACCAGCGCCATCATTGATACCCTGAACGTAATCGGTCTGGGCGTACTGTGCGATGGACACCGTGCTTTCATCGACTGCAGCCACCAGATGCTGTTGATGGAATACTTTTCCCTGCTGCCTCCAGAGGTTGTAGTTGAAATTCAGGAAAACGTTCCTGCCGATGAAGCCGTAGTCGCGGTTTGCCGGCGCCTCAAAGATGGTGGATACCAGATCGCGCTGGACGACTTCGTCCCCAGCGATAATCGGCAGGCGCTCGTCCCCTACGCGGATTTCATCAAAGTCGATATCAAGAAAGTTTCGGTCGAAGACAGCACCGCAATGGTCGCCCGTTACGCCAGCCGGGATTGCCGCATGCTGGCGCAAAGAGTCGAATCCCGGCAGGATTTTGCCACCGCCAAGAAGAGTGGCTTCACGGAATTTCAAGGCTATTTTTTCCACCAGGTCGAACATCTGCGCGCCCGGCAGATTCCGGCCAGCCAGGCGACTTATTTGCGCCTGCTGCGGGCCATCTCAAAGTCCGATGTAGACTTTGGCGAAATCGAAGATCTGATCAAGCGCGAGCCGTCGCTCTGCTACCGGCTGTTGCGCTATATGAACTCGCCATTGCTCGGTCTGTCGACTCCGGTTCTCTCCATCCGGCACGGTTTGAATCTCCTGGGGGAACGGGAGCTGGTGCGCTGGATACGAATGGCCACCGCTATGGTCATGGGTCAGGACAAATCTTCCGACCTGGTTTTGTCATCGCTGGTGCGGGCGCGTTTCTGCGAGCTCATCGCCCCCAAGCTGAAAAATGTTAAGTCGGATCTTTACCTGATGGGTCTGCTTTCATTAATGGGAGCCATTCTCGAAGCGCCGATGGGAGTTATCCTCGAGCAGTTGCCATTGGATCCCGACACCAGGGCACAACTGCTGATTGGTAAGACCGGCGGCAAGACTCCACTGTCGCCCGTCTACGATCTGATGGTAGCTAGAGAAGCCGGCAACTGGGAGCTAGTGACCAAGCTGGGCAAAGACCTCAACCTGTCGTTGTACTTTATGTCTGAGAGCTACAACGAAGCCATGCGTTGGGCCCATCAGGCGACCAGCGTGGTTCGTCCCTCGTAGCCTTAAGCCGGATCGTTTCTCCATATCTAGCCAGCGTGCTCGCGCATAAAGAGCTCCCGATATTGCTTGTCCCGAAAAGCTTCCGTTCCTCCGGGCCGGGTGACTGAAAGCGCGCCTGCACGGTTGCCGCTAGCCAGGCAAGTGGGCAAGTCCGAACCTCGTAGATATTCGTGCAGAAAGCCGGCGTCAAAACTGTCCCCGGCGCCGACCGCGTCCACCGCAGTGACTTTCAATGAGGGACTGGTGAAACGTTCTTTGCCGCGCTGCGCCAGAGCCCCTTCTTTTCCGAGTTTCACCACTACCAATGGGACCATCTCAGCCAGTTGCCGAATAGCAGTTTCCGGATCATCCGTTCCAGTGATTCTGGTGGCTTCACGCTCGTTGGGGAGCAGCACGTCCACGTATTTCAACAAGTCTTTGAGGACTCCACCCCAGACATCTTGCGGATCGTCATTGGTATCGAGCGAGATGGTCAGTCCGGCCGCCTTGAGCCGGCGAAATAGTTCGACCAGATCGGGCTGCAGCCCTTGCTGAAGATAGAGTGACGAAAGATGAAAATGTCGAGAATTCGAAAGATAGTCGAAGTCGAGATCCTTCAACGAAAGCTCGGCGATGGTGCCGGAATAAGTCAGTATGTTGCGCCAGCCAGCGTGATGCAGAATGACAGTCAGTCCCGTCGTGGTGGGCCCTGGTTTGCGCCTTACCTGCGAAACGTCTACGCCCCCTTCGGACAAACGGTCGAGGGCGGTCTGCCCAAATGAGTCTTCCCCAATCAACGACTGAAAACCGACGCGGCTTCCCAAGGCAGCCAGATTGTGAGCAACAATGGCGGAAGAACTGCCTAAAGTGAGCATCATGCGGTCAGCCAGCAACTCCCGCTCAGGCGCAAGCTCGTCAGGCAGACCATAGAGTATGAGGTCGAGGTTCAGTTCTCCAGCGAAAGTAACGTCAAATCGTGGCATGCAGGCCTTAATCGGGATTTTTTTGAGCAGATCGACCGTCATTATAGACGGAAGAAAGAATCACAATGAACCAGGGTGCCCCGCTCAAGCTCCGCTTGGGCGGGGATTTGGAACTGCCGCCGTCGTTAAGAAAACCAGGTCGATGTTTCGGCAGCGCCAAACAAAAATCTAGCATCGAAGAGCCATGCCATATGATCTCCACCAATTTCTCGCTCCCTCCTCTCCGCCAATTGATGAACCGCCGGCTGGCCCTGACAATGTGCCGGTGCGCGAACCGAATCCGATTGAGAGTCCGGATGTTCCGGTGCGTGAGCCGGATCCTGCCGAACCAAATCAGATTTAAAGTGAGGATGGGAAGCGCCGGGGAGTGGTGGACCCGGAGAGACTTGAACTCCCAACCCCTGCGTTCGAAGCGCAGTGCTCTATCCAGTTGAGCTACGGGTCCGTGCCGTGGCCAGTGCCGCTAACATTGTAGTGCATGTCCCCACTCAGTTCGTGAATCCTCGACAGGATTAAAATTAATCCGAGGTGCTGGCATGCCCGAGCCCTGGTTGCGAGGAACGTTGCAGGATATCCCCCCGTTTCAACGGGCCGTCATTCATGCCTTGGAATTGGCTGCCGAGGATCTGGAACGCTGGTGTGGAGGCTTGAGCGATCAACAGATCGATGCGCGTCCATTCGGAGTGCAGCCGGTCGCGTTCCATCTGCGCCATATCGCCAGAAGCCTCGACCGGTTGCTCACTTACGCCGAAGGACAGAGCTTAACCGATGAACAACTGGCCGCGTTGAAAGCAGAGCTGGATCCAGGTGCGCAGCGAGCCCTGGTTTTCGAAGAACTGCGTGAAGCGTTACTGCGCAGTATAAGCCGGGTGCGAGCGCTTGACGTTGCTGCGCTGGAGCAAAGCCGCGCCGTAGGCAAGAGGGGACTGCCTACGACGGTTGCAGGCTTGCTGGTGCATATTGCCGACCACACCCAGCGTCACGTCGGCCAGGCCATCACCACCACCAAAATTCTGCAGGCGCAGACCGCTTAAGAAGTGAGTGTAGGAAAGACAGGCACAAGCTACGTGCCCTGGTCTGTCTTTACAGCATCACGTGGGGAACGCTCGCGCCCACATCGACGATGTGTCGATGCGGCAGTAAGTGATATCCTTCCCGACCATGGCTGTCACCATGCAGGACATCGCGAAGGACGTAGGAGTTTCGGTCGTTACCGTCTCCAAGGTCCTGCGTAATAAGGGCGAGATCAGCGCCGCCACGCGGGCCCGGGTCTTGCGACGGGCCAAGGCCCTGAACTATCAGACCAACTGGATTGCACGCAGTCTGGTGACACGGCGCACTTTTACCATTGGACTGCTGCTACCCGACTTCACTCATCCTTTTTTCGCGGAAATCGCCAAAGCAGTAGCCGAGACCGTCCGACCTCACGGATATCACGTCATCATTTCGTATTTCGAGGAAAGCCCCGAGTTGGAAAGAAACGAAGCGGAATCTCTGCTGGCCCGGCAGGTTGACGGGCTGATTCTGGCCTCGGCTCAGACCAGCGCACGGGCTTTCGCTGATATGCAAAAGAGGAAAGTTCCGTTTGTTCTGATCGATCGCCCCATCGCCGGTGTGCAAGCCAGTTTCGTAGGGGTGGACAATCAAGCCATTGGGCAGTTGGCGACAGCTCATCTGATCAATCAAGGTTGCCGTCGCATCGCGCACTTGCGCGGCCCGGGCATCGGCATTGCTTCAGGACGAATGCAGGGTTACCGCAATGCACTATCAAAACGCGGGCTGAGGTTCTATCCAGGCTACGTCGTCGATGCCGGCTACCACGACGACTCGGGGCACGAGGCAATGCGCACGCTGCTCAAAAGAAAACCTGTTCCGGACGGCGTTTTTTGCTACAACGATCCAGTCGCGATTGGTGCCATGCGGGCCATTTCCGAAGCAGGACTCAAAGTTCCCGACGACATTTCCGTGGTTGGGGCAGGCAATGTTCACTACTCGGATTTTCTCGCGATTCCCCTCACCACAGTTGACCAGGGAACATCCGAGATCGGGAAGCGCGCTGCCAACCTTCTGCTCGAACGCATCGCATCCAAGCGATCTCTGCGTCCCCGCAAAGTGTTGATCGTGCCCAAGCTTGTGATAAGGCAATCGACCAGGCGTCCGAATTCCCTTTTTGCCTAAAGCGAAATAAGCCATGAAAAATCCGCGAGGCCGCAGAGTCATGAAAGATAAAACCAGAATTCTCATCGTGATGTTGGGCCTGCTGTTCGCCTCATCTTTTCTCTCAGCGCAGGAAAGTTCGCTGGCCGCCACCCCTCCCATGGGATGGAATAGCTGGAACAAATTCGGCTGCAACGTGAGCGAAGACCTGATTCGCCAAATGGCGGATGCCATGGTCAAGTCCGGTATGAAAGATGCCGGCTATCAATACGTGGTGATCGACGATTGCTGGCAGGTGGATCGCGACGCCGCCGGCAACATTGTCCCCGACGCCAAGCATTTTCCCTCCGGGATCAAGGCGCTCGCGGACTACGTGCATTCCCTCGGCCTGAAGTTTGGGATCTACTCAGACGCCGGGGTCAAGACTTGCGCCAAGCGGCCCGGCAGCCTGGGCCACGAATATCAGGATGCCTTGCAATACGCCGCGTGGGGTGTCGATTACCTGAAATACGACTGGTGCAACACTTCTACTCAGGATGCGCAGGCTGCATACGCGCTTATCCGCAATGCGCTGAACTCCACAGGCCGGCCTATTGTGTTGAGCATTTGCGAATGGGGTACCGCCAAGCCATGGCTCTGGGGCAAAGCCGTTGGCGGAAATCTTTGGCGCACGACCGGCGACATCCGCGACCAGTGGGAGAGCAAAGACCACCACCATCTCGGCATGCTCGACATCCTCGATTTACAGGATGGGCTCGACAGTTTTGCCGGACCCGGCCACTGGAATGATCCCGACATGCTCGAAGTCGGCAATGGCGGCATGACCACGGAAGAATATCGCGCTCACTTCAGCCTGTGGTCCATTCTCGCCGCGCCGCTAATCGCGGGCAACGACTTGCGCGATATGAAACCGGAAATTCACGACATCCTGACCAACAAAGAAGTGATTGCGGTGAATCAGGACGCTCTCGGAAGTGAAGGCCGGCGAGTTATGAAGAACGGCGACCTCGAAGTCTGGGCCAAGCAGATGCAGGACGGCAGCCGCGCAGTCGTGTTACTCAATCGGGCGGTCACGGAAAAAGAGATTAATTTCTCGTGGGAAAATCTGGGCTATCCCAATCATCTGAGCGCGAGCGTCCGCGATTTGTGGAAGGCCAAAGATCTGGGCCAATTCAACGCAAAATTCTCCACCACGGTTGGTGCGCATTCAGTAGTGATGCTGAAAGTTGCGCCATAAGAAAGCTATCAGCTCTCAGCTTTCAGTTGTCAGCTGAACCCCACAAACTGAGAACTGAGAACTGATATCTGACAACTGATTTTCCACCTACAGTACCTTCCACACTGCACTACAGACTCTTTCCTATATAGCTGCCGCTCCTAATCCGCTAACCTTATGTTGTCGCAAAATAATTGTGCTGGAGGAATCATATGGATAAGGACAGAGTCGAAGGAAAAGCTAAAGACATTGCAGGTCGCGTCGAGCGCCAGGTCGGCGAATGGACTGGCGATAAAGAGGCCCAGGTCAAGGGCGCAACCAAACAGGTAGAAGGCAAAGTTCAGAACGCCTGGGGCAAAACGAAAGACGCAGTAAAGAAGCCCAGCACCAATCAAACCGATGTCGATGATCAGGCCGCGCAGGAAGAAGCAGAACGGCGGCAGCGGGATCGCGCAGTCAACGAGTAGCAGTTAGCAGGTAAACGAGTCGAGTAAACTCGGTAGACGTTGAATCAGGGGAGCCATCGGGGCTCCCCTTAATTATTGCTGCGATCTTGTTTCGCGGGCTCCAGAGTACGGACCAGCGCCGCGCTCAATTCGTCCGGAAGAAATCCAAAAGGGCCCGGCTTGCTTTTGTAGGCAATGCGTCCCTGCGCGTCGATCAGATAAATGCGATCGGGCCAGCCGGTGTAAGCCTGCTCGGTTGAGTTGCCAAACTCATCGAGCACGCTGGGGAACTCGATGCCCAGTTTGCGCACACAAGCCCCCGCAATAAACGCCCGCTCTTCTTCATTCTTGGGACTGGCAAACACCACCTGATCTTTAATGTTGCTCTGCATCTGCCAGACGTCGCTGGGATGCGCTTCCGTGATGTACACCACCAGAAACGCAACGCGATTCTGATACTGCTCGTAGAGTTTGTTGAGGGCAGGAACCTCCCGCCGGAATGGCGGTCAGGTGTAACTTCCGAAGACCAGCACGACGGGCTGCTGTTTATTCAAAGCGGATAGCTGTACGCGTTCGGTTTTATCCAGCTTGAGCAGAGAGAAATCCGGTGCCGGATCGCCAACTCGCAGATGTCCCGCACGCGCCCGCGTCCAGAATGTCTCAAAGGGAAAAAGCAGAAAGGGGACCGGCCCAGGCAGTTTCGCCATGACCCGTCCAAATTTCTCCGGAGGCTGGTTCATGGCCCACCAGATGTAGCTTCCAAATGCGAGGTAGACGACAACCAGAACGATAGCGGCGATTAACATTCGTTTACGTGCGATGAGACTGAGTTTCAGGCCCGACTTTGGTGTGTCCCATCGCATGGAAGCGAACACTCTAGGGGGCAGTGGCGGCTACGGCAATAGTACAGAAATACTAGTCTTTGTCGTAAAGTGAACGGCGAGAGCCGAATAGGGATTGTGTCAATGAGTGTAATGGCGATGTTACGCCAACAATTAATCAACCAGCGTCACTAGGGATGGTTGAACCAGAAATCAGCTTTCTTCCATTTCTCGTCGCGTTCACACGTGAACGCAAACGGGCGAGTACCAGGCAGAGTTTTTAGAGTTTCGATGGTCGATTGCTGATTGCCGACGTAATAGAGCAACTCTCTGTGGCCATTCCAAGTCACTCGCCCGACAAATACGAAGATACTCGCTGATTGCACCCGAGCCTCAACCGCTTCCTCCCATGCGTTCAAGTTGTCGGCATCGCTCTGAGTCGGGAGGCCCTCACTGGTTGGATTAGTTAGCTTGGTGGAGAGACTGAGGAAGAATGGCAGGTGTTGTTTGTCACCTAAATCGCGCAGGCGCGTGTCAATCGAGGCAAACAGTGGGTGACCGTCGACTTCGCCCTGCATGATTGAAAACGATCCATCTTGCGACACGACGTTGATCTGTTTGGCTTGCGATTTCTTTTGCCTGTTCCGCATGGCTAGCAAAGCCGCCACGCACAAAACCACGAAGCCGATAAGTGTTAAAAGGGTCATTTTGAACACTCCATACCTCTATTTTCAACCGACTCACCTTCCGCAGGGGACCGGGGTGGATGTTCCTGCTGGCCGCAGAACCGGGTGGTGAGTCCAGCAGAGACGGGTCAGTTGTTGTAAACAGATGGGATGAGAAGGCCGGTCTCCGGACGGGATGCTGTACGCTCCCAAGTTATCGACGTGCTCGAAGCACAGATAAAAAGGAGACCGGCAATGAAGAAGGTTAGCACTGTAGG
>Ga0097621_100004202_pt1 | contig 9993 bp, 10 predicted proteins | sample KBSMisM72_FD_73165 | JGI IMG/M metagenome (GOLD analysis project Ga0097621, IMG submission 73165) | Miscanthus rhizosphere microbial communities from Kellogg Biological Station, Michigan, USA - KBS Miscanthus M7-2 (version 2) (version 2) | ecosystem: Host-associated > Plants > Roots >... | reverse complement strand
AAGAGGCCAATTATTCCCATGAGGGGTACCAGATAAATCAATTTGTCCATATTAGTTAGATCTGTGATTTTAGGGGAGGCAAAAATAGTGGAAAAGCGTTAAAACCCATATAAATGATGCTATTATCTTGACTATATCCGTGTAGAGATCAGTATATTATTTCCTTTTTTCTAAAATTACACCTACCTTTGCGCTCCATTTTTAAATGGTCCCGCCCCGGCGGGAATTGCCCATACGGCCCCATAAGTGATCTGCCCGTGTAGATCCGCCAGCAGGGTATCATATAAAACCTCATCAAGAGATGCCAAAGGTTAAAACAAATTCGAGTGCCAAGAAAAGATTTAAAATCACTGGCACCGGTGAAATCACTTTCCAGAAAGCTTTTAAGCGACACATTCTCACGAAAAAATCAACGAAAAGAAAAAGACTGATGGCGAAAAAAGGTAAAGTCAGCTCTGCCAATCAGGACTTCGTTAAAAGGTTACTTAGGCTGAAGTAGTCCATTTTCAAATTTCCAAATCTTCAAATTATTAATATATGCCACGTTCAGTAAATGCGGTCGCCTCCAGGGCCCGCAAGAAACGGATACTTAAACAGGCCAAGGGCTTTTATGGTAAACGTAAGAATGTTTATACCGTAGCCAAAAATGTACTGGAAAAAGGACTTACCTACCGGTATGTCGGCCGCAAACTTAAGAAACGCGAATACCGAGCACTCTGGATTGCGCGTATCAATGCAGCCGTTCGTGCCGAAGGGCTGACCTATTCCCGCTTCATTCACCTGCTTAATGAAAAGGGAATTACCCTCGACCGGAAAATGCTGGCTGATATCGCCATGAATGAGCCGGACGCTTTTAAAAAGCTGATCGATTCAGTAAAATAAAAACAGCATCTGCATAAAAATTGAGGTTTCTTAAAGGCAATAAATAACTTTTAAGAAACCTCTTTTATTTTGTGGATATCCTCAAAAAATTACATTTGTATTCACTATTCGTCACATCTAAATCCCACCACCATCAACCATCCAAATGATTCCATGAACAATACGTATGCTGATCTCGTACAGCAGACGTTTAATTTTCCGCAGGAAGGTTTTGTTGTAAAGGAAAATTATTTAGAATTTAACGGGGTGGATCTGAAAACCCTGATCGACAAATACGGTACGCCGCTCAAACTTTCTTACCTGCCCAAAATCGGGATGCAGATTAAAAAAGCAAAAAAAATGTTTGCCTCTGCCATGTCAAGGCATAAATATGAAGGCAAATATTTTTATTGCTACTGTACAAAGAGCTCCCATTTTTCTTTTATTGTGGAAGAAGCTCTGAATAATGATATACATCTGGAAACATCCTACGCGTACGATATAGAAATCATCAAAAAATTATACGCGAAGAAAAAGATTACCAAGGACACGTATATTCTCTGCAATGGATTTAAACAGAAACCCTATACCAGCCGGATCGCTTCATTGCTGAATACAGGTTTCAAAAATGTAATCCCGATTCTTGACAACAGGGATGAATTGCAACAATATAAAAAATCAGTAAAAGTTCCTTTCAAACTGGGCATCAGGGTAGCTGCAGAAGAAGAACCAAATTTTCCATTTTATACTTCCCGCCTGGGCTTCAGACCCAGGGATGTTCTCGAGTTTTATGTGGACAAGATAGAAGGAAATGAGGATCGTTTCCAGTTAAAAATGCTGCATATTTTCCTGAATAAGGGAATCAAGGACGATATCTATTACTGGAGTGAACTGAATAAAGTCATCAATCTTTACTGCCAGCTAAAAAAGATTTGCCCTGAACTGGATTCCATAAATATCGGTGGCGGTTTCCCGATTAAACATTCCCTCGGGTTTGAATATGATTACCAGTTCATGATTAATGAAATTGTGGGCAATATCAAAAAAGCCTGCAAACGGAATCATGTACCAATGCCGCATATTTTTACGGAATTCGGAAGTTATACCGTCGGCGAAAGCATGGCTCATATTTATAGTATAATTGGTCAGAAAATGCAGAATGACCGCGAAATCTGGTATATGATTGATTCGTCTTTCATTACAACGTTACCCGATACCTGGGGAATCGGGGAGCGTTTCCTGATGATGCCCATCAATAAATGGGATGTTGAATATCAGCGTGTGGTGCTGGGTGGGATCACCTGCGACAGTCATGACTATTACGATTCAGAGGAGCATATTAATGAAGTATTCCTGCCAAAACTCAATAACGGAGAACCTTTGTACCTGGGATTTTTTCATACCGGCGCCTACCAGGACCAGATCAGCGGGTACGGTGGAATTAAACATTGCCTGATCCCTTCGCCCAAACACGTTATTGTTAACTATGATAAAAACGGTAAGTTGGTTGACTGGCTTTATGCAAAAGAACAAACAGCGCAGAGCATGCTGAAAATTCTGGGTTACAAATAGGGCAGGTGTGAAGATTTGAAAACCCTTTACTTTCACACTTTTCTTTTATTGTTTCAACTTATACTTCTTATTCACTTTCTTACTATTGAAATAGTCATTCAACTGCTCTTCGGTCATATTGGTATTTTCATCGACCGATACGTCGATTAACTGTACCTGGATCTGTTTCATTTCATCCTTGAGCTTATTTATCTTCTTAGTGATGTCCGGATCCTTTTCTCCAGTTAGTTTATTTTCATGCAGCTGATATTCGAGTCGTTTAATGGAAGTGCGGATCAGGGACGCAGAATTTTGTTCGGCAACTTTCTGCGGGGATACTGTTTCCTTTACAGGCACCAGCGCCACACCGGCACCAGGCAGGATTTTGCCGGCAGTCTGGGCACCTGCAGACGGAAGCGAAGAAAATACCGTACCACCCAACGCCGTTGAGCTGGATGTCATATCAAAAGTCGTCCTGGTCGTCTTCGTATTCTTAACTTTTTTGTCAAGTTGAACAAAGGAATATTTAAGCTGAAGAGTATAAGTATGAACTTCATTTTCGGTACGTTGGTATTCCTGGAGCAAAAACGGATAATTCAGCGCGGCCTTAACAAAAAGTTTTACCACAGCGGTATCCCGGATGAAAAATTTATTGGTGCCGATAAAATAAAGGAGAACTAGTTTAGTGGAATCGCCGGATCTGATAAAATCATACGGAGGACTCCAGATAAATTCATCATCACATTTTTTTATCGGCCGATAATTCTTGATGGGCAAATTGGAATAAAAACTGATCGTTTCTACCGGGAAACTGCCTTCCTCACATTCAATTTTGAAATTGACTGTATCCCCTTCATCTACAAAAACCTCGCTGTTTACTGATGGTTTCAGGCGGGAAGGAATAATTTCCGTGGTGAAAAACTGAATGGTAAAAGTCGTGTCAACTCTTTCAGAAGGGTTTTGAAGGTTCTGTACACCTACGCTCACCTTGTAGGGATAATCATATTTTAAACGTCCGGAAAGAAAATATGATTTATCTGCCTTAAATGTGAGCACTCCATTGTCCTTATTAATTTTCAGACCAAGAGGTGAGTTCTTTAGAAACCAGTAGTAATGGGCGGGGTTTTTATTAATTTCCAAACCATAATTCATTGTGGAATCCACATGAAGGGTGAAATAAGGACTCAGGTTTCGGATCCGAAGGATAGTATCCTGGGTCTGAACTAGTGTATCGGTGGGAGAGCGGACGGAAGGCAACTGAGAATATGACGGAATAACCCGGCCCAGGGATATAATGCAACAGATCAACAACCACCTGGATTTGTTCATGGGAAAAACGGAAAAATGAACGCCGAAATTAAACCACATTGAGAATACTACAAAGCCAAAAAAAATCCCCTCTAGGATTAAAGGGGATTACAAACCAACTGCTATTCAATATTTTCAGAAGGGTATTAGGCAATATTGATTTGCTTGGTACTAGGTTTTGATTCTTCTTTCTTCGGTAAAAGCAGCTTCAAAACACCATTTTCATATTTCGCCTGGATACCATCCACATCAATCTTTTCGTCAACAGAAAAACTGCGTTTGAAAGATTTAAATTCAAATTCCCGGCGAACTGTTTTGTATTCATCAGTTTGCGCTTTTTCTTCTTTCTTCTCAAAACTGATTGTAAGCAGTCCCTGTTCAACCTGGATCTTAAAATCTTCTTTGGATCTTCCAGGGGCATTAAGCTCCAGGTGGTAGGCTTCGGGCGTTTCGTGGATATTGGTCTGCGGAAAAGCAAAAAGTTCCTGACCAAAAGAACGGGCGGTTACAGGAAATTCATTCAGCAGATCATTGAACAGATTTCCGAAAGGACGGTTGTTAACTTTTACGAGTGTCATAGTACTATGTTTTTTTATAAATTTTAAAAAGATGATTACGACCTGAACGGTCAAATGCTATACCATCCGGAATTTGCGGGTAGTTTTAAGACATTTTGGCCTTTTTAGAAATTACCAAGTGCCATTATAGCATATTTCATTTCCTTTTATAGCAGACCGGCAGCTTTACGCCTCGGATATTCGGCTTCAATGAACTTTTTCGCTAGATTTGCGTTGTTTTAAAAAACCCAATCGATGTATCCCGAAGAAATAGTTATACCGATGAAAGAAGAGCTGACCGAAAACGGTTTCAGCGAAATGAAAACCCCTGAAGAAGTTATTAACCAGTTGGAATCAAAAGGGACAACCCTGGTAGTTATCAACTCAGTTTGTGGATGCTCTGCAGGTACCGCCAGACCAGGTGTATTGATGGCAGTTCATAATACCACCAAAAAACCTGATCACCTGGCAACGAGTTTTGCTGGTTTTGACCTTGACGCCGTGCGTACTTTAAGGGAACGTCTGCTTCCATATCCGCCTTCTTCTCCTGCCGTAGCTTTATTTAAAGACGGTCAGCTGGTTCATATGATTGAACGTCATCATATTGAAGGACGCTCTGCCCAAATGATTGCACATAATCTGATTGCAGCATTCGACGAATACTGTTAAGAAGGCATATTATATTATAAGTAGAATCGCATAAATAAAGGATACAGACGTTAAATCTGTATCCTTTATTTATGAAATCCAATCAGAAATCGTCCGTACAACGCAAACCGCTGGTTACCACAAAACCCGGCAATCCATCTGCAATTACCGCCATCGCCATCGGCAAAAAACTCCTTGAAATTAAAAGGATCTCCGGAACAGGGGAAATGACTGAATTAAACATGGCCCTCTGGAGACATCTTAAATAACCGTCTTTAGTCGCTTTTGATTGAATCCGGTTAATACCATCTGTATTACTTAGGTGTTTGGCCCGTTTCCACTACGCCATTTTAAAACCCGGGTTTTATACCGGTCTTTTCATTTCTGACCTTTTCAGGAGCAGGAGATGCCTCGACTATATAGAATCAGAATGGTATTTAATATGAATGGAGTTACCAACCCGAAAGTGGTCTTTCTTTATTTAACATAATATAAATTATAAGAAATAGGACAACCACTGTTTTTAAGTTTGTTTTTATTTTCAGTGTTATATTTTAGTTTTTCAAAGGGATTAGATAGATTCGTCAATTCAGTAAATATTTTGATATTCAACACTTGAGAGTCGGTAAACGGATATTTTTAATGAGCTAAATGCCGGCCTGACGAATTTTTGAATCTTTCCTGATTTAATCCGATGAATCGTAACTTATACTGTCAAACCACCCGTAATTGAAACTTAAGCTGGGATTATCTTCCTTCTGGATCCATTCTGTTTTCTTTACCCTCCTTAACCGTTCATTTCTAATCGCCTTTGGCCTTATCAGTTATATAGTACTGGCAAAAAAGGTCTTTCCCACGGTTAAAGAAATGGGTATATGGGCTCTTTTTCTCGCCATTTTCACCTTAATAGAAAATATTAAACAGGGTTTGCTTCGTAATCCGATGATTAAATTCCTGAGTGAACCGGAATATGTAAATAATAGAAATAAGGTTCAGTCCGCCTCCCTTGCCACCAATATCCTGTTTTCCGCTCTCATCATATGCCTTCTTTTTTTTGGGGGGCGCCTGTTCACGTACTGGTTGAACAGCCCTGAGCTCCAGCCATTATTTCAACTAGGCATCCTCGTTATAATCGTCCTTGTTCCCTTCAACCACATGGAAATCTTGCTGCAGGCACACTTTAAGTTTAAGGCTATTTTCTATGGTTATTTATGCAGGTCGGGAATTTTTATGATTTCAGTGGTGCTCCTCCTGTTTATCAATAAACCTTGCCTGACTCTTATCAACCTGGTCAAATTGCAGATCTTTTCCCAGCTCCTGGGAACCCTTGTGCTGATGTATTTTGCCAGGGGCTATTTTTACCGCAAAATAGATTTAGAGGGCCAGACCATGACGCGTATGTTTCATTTCGGAAAATACATTTTTGGAACCAATGTATTTTCGTCATTTGGAAAGTCAGCCGATCAGTTTATTTCTGCCGGCTTGATTTCTGCTGATGTTGTTGCCTATTACAATATTGTGGCCAGAGTAAATAACCTGATGGATGTTCCTTCGCTGGCAATAGCGGATGTATTGTTTCCTAAAAATGTTGAGGCGATGGTCCAGTCCGGGACCCATAAAGTGCGCTATTATTTTGAAAGAATGGTCGGCACGATTATAAGCATTCTTGCGCCCATCAGTGTTCTGATTTTCTTGTTTCCCTATTTTTTTATCCGGATCATTGCCGGTAGCAAATATTATGATGCCGTATCAATACTTCAAATTGTTGTTCTGTTCAGTGTCCTCCGGCCCTTTACCTATCAGTTTGGAACAACCATGGATGCCATTGGAAAACCTCGCGTAAATTTCTGGGTTAGCCTGTTAACGATGATTCTTAACTATGGATTTATGTATATCGGGCTGCGTTATACCGGTTGGCTTGGAGCGGCCTATGGAGCGGTCATTTCAGCCATACTTTCTTTTTTCATCATGTATTCTGTTCTAAACAAAACAATTGGTGTGGAAATCGGTGAAACGGTTCAATGGATATTGAAATCTTACCTTGATTTTTTTAAATACGTGCGGAGGATATTTATAAAAAATAAGTGAAATACAGGAAATATATTCTTTCCATTCCGTTTTGTCCCCCTTCAATTAATATAGTAATCGGGTCTTGATCGTATTCTTCACCTCTTTGAGCAAACTGATGGCCTTCGCAGAAAGCTTTTTGTCTACATCCAGTACAACATACCCGATATTATCATTGGTTTTTAGATACTGTGCCAGGATATTGATCTGATGATTTGAAAGTCTGGTATTGATATCAGAAAGAACTCCGGGAACATTATCGTGTATATGCAGAATGCGATGAGTATCGGGATGCTGTGGCAGGCTGAGTTCTGGAATGGTATGGGACCCGGTAGTTACGCCCATTTCCAGGTATTGAAATAATTTGTTACTTACATCATCACCGATATTTTCCTGTGCCTCTTCCGTAGAACCGCCGATATGAGGTGTAAGTAATACATTGGAGACATGTTGCAGCGGTGTAACGAAAGTATCGCCGTTTTTTTCAGGTTCTAACGGGTATACATCCACGCCAGCTCCCGCCAGGTGGCCTTCCTTTAGGGCAATAGCCAGGGCATCCAGATCAACCACTTCACCCCGGGCATAGTTCAACAGGATCGCACCTTTCCGAAATTGTTTGATAATATTTTTGTTAATCATCATCCGTGTCTGGTCAGTGTCCGGCACGTGAACGGTTACAATATCTGAAACTGAAACCAGATCCTTGAGGGAATTCTTGGCTACTGCATTACCCAGGGGAAGTTTGGTGTCTATATCATAAAAAACCACTTTCATTCCAAGCGATTCAGCCAATACACTTACCTGGGTCCCGATATTGCCATAACCGATAATCCCCATGGTTTTGCCGCGAAGTTCATAACTTCCCTTGGATTCTTTCATCCAAATCCCTTCATGGGCGGATTTACTTTTGTCTGGTATCCGCCGTATCAGCATAATAGATGCACCGATGACCAATTCGGCCACTGATCGGGTATTAGAATAAGGCGCATTAAAGACTGCTATGCCGTTTCTGGTGGCATTTTTCAGGTCAACCTGGTTTACACCAATACAAAAACATCCAATAGCCTGCAGCTTCTTAGCCGCCTTCAACACCTTCTCCGTAATCTGTGTTTTAGAACGGATTCCCAGCAGGTGAACATCTTCAATCTCCCTGATCAGATCGCCCTCGGAAAGGGCCTTTGTGAGCTTCTTAACAGATGTATAACCAGCCCCTGAAAATCGCTTTACTGCTGCATCGCTGATATTTTCCAGGAACAAAATGTTAACTTTTTCCTTCGGATAACTGGTAATTTTTTTATCGGCCATAATCTCCATGCGTTTTTTGCGTTATTTCCTTAAAGAAGTTGCAAAATTGCCTCTAAAAAAGGAAACGGAAAAAACAAAACTGGTTTCCTTCGATCTTAACGGCATATTTTTTTAATTTTGCGCCTTGATAACCGAAAAAACATATACCTGTTGAAAACCATTTGCTGCTATTTAATGGCCGCCTCTTTTCTGGTTTGCTGTGGGCAAGCCCCGGCCGTAAAACCGGCTGAAAAGACACCCGACTCTACCCTTCTGGCTATGGCCAATACCAGACCAAAAACCCTGCATCCGCAGGAGTACAAATTATTCAATAACGCGTCGAGACATTTCTTTGATTCTCTTTTTTCACATGGATTTAATGGTGGCCTGTTGGTAGCTCATAATGGCGTGATCGTCTATGAAAAATATGGTGGATTTGCGGATCCGAAAAAAAGGAAAGATAGTGTGAATGTACATACCGCTTTTCACCTGGCTTCGGTCTCAAAGACCTTTACTGCCATGGCTGTTTTGAAATTATGGGAAGAAGGAAAACTGGACATTCATGATGACATCTCCAAATATCTGATCGGATTCCCACCTGGAATTACCATTAAAAATCTCCTGAGCCAGCGCAGCGGATTGAGAAATTATGTTCATTTTATGGATCAATCCGGTTGGGATAAAAGAAAATATCTGACAAACGCTGATTTATTACAATACATCATCCAGCACCACGACCAGGTAATTTATACCCAGGCAGGGCGCCATTTTGAATATTCCAATACCAATTATGCTTTTCTGGCTCTCATTATAGAAAAGGTTTCCGGTGAAACGTATAATGAATTTATTACAAAATCTTTTTTCCGTCCGCTGCAAATGCAGGACAGCTATGTATATTCCATACAGGACACGATCAGAGCAACTCATTCTTACAGGATGAGCGGAAGACTCTATCCGATGGAATATCTCGACATGGTTTACGGCGACAAAAATATTTACAGCACGCCCGAGGATATGCTCAAGTGGGATGCTGCGCTTCGCGGAGGCGTAATGTTTAAACAATCTACACTCGACAGTGCCTATGCTCCCTATAGCCTGGAAAAACCCGGAAAACGAAATTATGGTCTGGGATGGCGGATGATTGTTTATCCCGACGGCAAAAAACTCATTTATCATAATGGCTGGTGGCATGGCAACCGCACAGTTTTCATTCGTATGATGGAAGAAAACGCCACTATTATAGCGCTTTGCAACAATGATAATAAAAGAGTGTACGCGGCAAAAAAACTTTGTGATGTGTTTGGAAACTATCAGCAGAGCCGTGAAAACTTTGACGAGCCTGACAATGATCCCGAAGGAAGAGGCGGCGAGAAGCGTTAACCGGCGCACACTCCCATACTCTCGTTCTTTCTTTACCTTAGAGTAATGAATTCAGTAGAAACCTATTTATCAGGCTTCCATTCCCCCTATTCCATTTTTGATAAGACCAGGGCCCTTTCTCTCTACAAACCAAGGGATGCCTTTGCCCACAAAGGAAATTATGGACATGCTCTGCTGTTGGCCGGCAGTTATGGAAAAATTGGAGCTGCTGTTCTTGCTGCCAAAGCCTGTTTATCGGCTGGCGCTGGATTACTGACAACCAGATTACCTGCATGTGGTTATGAAATCATGCAGACTTCACTTCCGGAATCGATGGTCAGTGTAGATGAAGACCAAT
>Ga0097621_100004200_pt1 | contig 9994 bp, 8 predicted proteins | sample KBSMisM72_FD_73165 | JGI IMG/M metagenome (GOLD analysis project Ga0097621, IMG submission 73165) | Miscanthus rhizosphere microbial communities from Kellogg Biological Station, Michigan, USA - KBS Miscanthus M7-2 (version 2) (version 2) | ecosystem: Host-associated > Plants > Roots >... | reverse complement strand
AAAGTTTGTCGACGATCTGCTGGCGCGCCAGCCAGACGCCGTCTCCTTCCAGAGACGCGCGGCGCATGTCGCAATTCACGCGCATTGTCACGCGAAGTCACTTTTACACCCTGGCTTTATGGTGCGACTGGCCGAACGCCTTCCAGGCCGGCAGGCGACTCTGCTAGATACCGGCTGTTGTGGAATGGCCGGCGCGTTTGGAATGCTGGCAGCGAAATATGATCTCTCGCTGAAAGTCGCCGCGCCGCTCGTAGAGAAAGTGATGCATCAATCGCCCCAGACGGTACTGGTCGCCTCCGGCACCAGTTGTCGTCATCAGATCGACGACCTCACGCCTGTTCACGCCAGGCATATGGCCGAGTTGCTGGCAGAGGCACTTCCCTAACCGCTCGGCGGTGGAGTGGGCGGATTGGCGCCAGGAGTAGACGTGCCGGGTGAAGCCGCCGGCGGCGCGCCGCCGGGCAAGTTGGCATCCTCTGGAACGGCGAGGATGTCCGGCTCGGTGTAGGATTCAGTACGGCTGGCCAACTCTTTGCGTAAAGCGGCGACACCTTCCGCTGTTACAGGTGATCCTTTGTTACCCCAGGTAGAACGTTCAAAGGTGACGACGTCGGCGATCTTTTCGTCGGTTAATGTTTTATCCCATGGCTGCATGACAGCGCTTCCGTAACGCTGTCCCTTCACAGTAACCGGACCCTGTAATCCCTTAAGCACGATCATGACGTGACGACGCGATCCGCCATTCACAATGTCGCTGCCCGCAAGCGGTGGATACTGCCCGGCAACACCGAGTCCGTTGGCTTGATGACAGGTGGCGCAATTCGCCGAATAAATCTTGGCGCCCTTCTCGGCCGGCGTGAGTTCTGTCGGTTGCTCAGCGGCGCCTCCGCCTGCACCCTTTGTCGCAACGCGCGGAGCGCCACCCATGTAATCCAAGCCGTCGCCACTGAAATTTCCGGAGTATCGCCCGAGATACGCGCCGCCAAAAAATACCGCGAGTCCATAAACCGCGATCAACCAAAGCGAGAGCGGCTCGCGCCCGATTCGAGGCTCGACTTTTTCTCGCACGATGGCCGCATGCGAGTCACGCACCTGCTGCGTCTCGTCATAATCCATTCCCTGCCGCGGAGCGTGTTCGGGTGGCTGACCGTTCATTTTTGCGCCTCCTTTGCTGGCGCGGCAGCGACGGTGAGGGCCGACTTTGCTTCCTTCAAGGGGTGCGACTGATCGAGCGACATGAGGTAAGCAACCAAACATTTCGCGTCGTAGCTTGGTACGATCTCCCAGTTTTCATCACTCTCGTTCGGGTGCGCGCCGGCAAAGTTGATCGAGTTCGCCGAAGGAACCGCACCAACGCGGCGCTTCTGGTAAAGGAAACGGTATGAAGGCATGTTGGATTCCGGAACGATGCTCCGCGGGTCATATAGGTGCCGATGATGCCAGGCTGCGGTGTACGGCAACGGATTACCTTCGCTCGTTAAAGCGATCGTATCAGCGACCATTGCCGGGGCCGAGGTCGGGACGTTGACTGCGGGTTGACTCCCGGCCGCGGGTAGAGTGGCAGGGGCACCGGGAACCGGCGAAGCAGAAGCCGCCGCTGACGCAGTGGCGGGTGGCGGAGCAACGGACGCAGCCGGGCTGGCAGAAACGATGGGGGGCGAAGGACTTCCACTGGGCGCAGCCTTTGCTTCGTTAGCCGCAACACTTGTTGACGCCGTCGGGCTGGCGCCAGGTTCCGCGCCTGTCGCTGGAGCAGCGGCCTTTTCTTGCAGCGCCGGCCGATGCCCGACATTAGCCAAGTCAGGACCAAGACGCGTTTTTCCAAGTAAAACGATCGGCTGGAAAATATAATCGCGCGGCGCGCTGCGGCGATCGCCCCATTTGCGCTCGAGATCGGAACCGCCGTAGTCGGGGCGCACCTGCTGACTATGACAGTAGAAGCAACCGTTTTCGGCGTAAACCTGCGCGCCGCGCACCGCCATGCCGGATGTCGGCGCGGGATAAACATCGGTTCCCTCTTCGTCGCTTTGCGGATTGAGACTCCCGATTTGAAGTTGCGGCACGAGCGTCATGCCGACCCAGGAAAAGGCGAAGATGCCAAAAATGCCGAGGAAGATCGACTGCAGGCCCTTCATTAATGAGCTCCTCCGGATTTGCCTTCGAGCGGATTCAGGAAGGTGGGCACGCTCGCGGTGCGGCCAAAGCCGAGAAGCATGAGACCGAAATGAAAGGCAAAGACCAAATGCGAGACCGTCAGCAAAATCCAGGCGAGCGTCCGGCCGCGCAGATACGGCAAGATGCTTTGCGTGCTCTCGGCGAAAGGCAGCGTCGCATCATTCAAGCTCAAGCCCTGCACGAAACCGCCGACGAGCAGGAGCAGAACCGTTAAGCCGATACCGTAGGCGGACGCCCAAAAGTGCAGCTTAATCAGCGACGCGTAACGCCATTCCCGCCCGACCAATCGCGGCACGATGTAATACATCGAGCCAAAAATCACCATGGTGAAAAACGCGTAGAGACCCATGTACGTCCAACCGACAGTGGCCTCGCTGAACGAAACGATTCGTGCCATGGAGCGAAGCGAAATAATCACGCCCACGATGCTGAAGGCTGTGTAGGCGATCGCCCCAAAAACGGTGAAGCGCAGTGTCGGGCTGTAACGCATGAGCGGGAAATGATCGCGCATCGTCATATGATGATTCAGTCCGACGGTGGCCACGGGAATGATCGTTAGGATCATCGCGGCGATACTGGCGGTGATCATCCAGGCTGGAAACGGTCCATCGATCAATCGCATCATTCCCGTCCAACTGGAGAAAAGCGCGAAGCTCCAAAAGCCGATTGCGGCCAGGTAATAACTGTGGACCGGCCGGCCGATCACTTTCGGGATCATGTAGTAAGCAGTGCCGAGCCCAATCGACCCGAACCAGAGGAAAAGCAGATTATTGGCGAACCACCAATTCACCGCCGCCTTCATCACACCCTCGACTGGCAGAATGAAGAGCATGACCTGCGCACTGGCGTAGAGCCAGGGGAACCAGAGGAATGCGCCTAACAAATACCACTGCGTGATGTAAATGTGCCCTCGCCGCCGATAGCGGAACATGACCAGGCCCCATGTCAGAACAAGGAGATAGGAGACAAAGAGCGTGAGGGCCGAGAAGCCGGGAAACTCCAGCCATTCATAGCCGGTATTAGCGCCGCCGAGCACTCCCAGAAGGCCCATCAGCACGCCAAGATTCCAAAGAGCCGCACCGGCGATGAGCACAAGCGGGTGCCGTAAAGTGGTACGGCAAAGCCGCGCCATCAGCCAGATCGCGGTGCCGATCCCTGCCATGCAACCCCAACCGTAAATCAGCGAGTCCCAGTGAACCGGCTGTATGCGACCCCAGGTAAGAAAAGCAACGTTGGGAAAGAGATCCGGCCAGAAAAGTTTGATCGTGGTGAGAATGCCGAAGAAGGTCGAAACGAGCAGCCAGGCGATGGCGGAAGCATAAAAGACCATCACCGGCAGGCGAGTGGAGGCGTCGATCAATGCGCGCTCGACGCGCTCGACATCACTCGTCGTGACTTCGATGTCGCCCAACGGCTCCTCAGTTATTTGGCCGGTTTGATTCATGAGCGGGTGCCTGGAGACGCATCGTTAGGCGAGATTGAAACTTCCTTCGCCGCGCGCCGGCGAAAGAGCGACCAACGCGCTGGCGGGAGCACGAGATCGGTCGGGCGACCGATCGGTTCGGAGTGATCGAAAATCACGGCGGCGTGCTCGTCGTAGCGCTTCACTTTGGAAAAAAATTCAGCGAGGCTCATCGGTTCAACGCGGTGAAGGTGAAGCGGCGGGCGAAGAGCCGGGTGCACCGCGCGCGGGAATCGGCGTCCCAACCGGGTGCTGCACCGGCGTATTCGTTGGCGTTACCGGAGGGATATTAGAGATCGATTTGGGACCAGCGGCCGGCGTGGCGCTCGCACCTGGCTGCGTGTTAGCCGGAACATTGGGCGGGTTGGCGGCGGAAGCGGGTTGACCGCGGATTTCAGAATTTGGCCCCCCGATTGAAACTGGATTTGGCGTCGGCGAAACGTTAGGCGCGCCAGCCGCGGTCGGATTCGGCGGTTGCGCTGCTCCCGTCGTCGACACAGGGACCGTATCAGGTGCAGGCGTGGCGATTGGCCCCGCAGCCATTGGTTTTTTTACCCGAAGGTCCTCCACCTCCAAGGCCATCGCGCGATCGATGGGAATGTGGGCGACTCCTTTGGCCTTATCCACCCAGCCGTAGCCGGTTAATTTTGCGTTCCATTCTTCGCGCGCGGTCTTTAATTTTTCTGCACGCTTGACGGCTCGTTCCTGTTCGTAGGTCGAGCCACGCTGAAGTGCGCCAAACGTGATGACCACGATGGCGCCGAAGAAAACGAAGAGCACAACCGCCCATAACCAGCTTGAAAGCAGGAAACGCGGTTGCTCCGGATGCGCGAGTGTGTCTTCGTCGTTAGGCACGGTTAATTCGTTATGCGAAGTGATTCAATCAGACGGGGGTCGCGAATCGGAAAGAGCGAGGTCCGGCTGACAATCCATAAATAGGAAAAGGCGAGCGTGCCGCCCATCCCGATCAACGGTAGAAAATCAAGAATGCTCAGATGGATGCCCGTGCCGTGGAGCGCCGGCAGGACGATGATGTACATGTCGAGCAACTGCATCAGCACAATCCAGCCGGCGATACAGCAAAGGACAGTCGGCTGCTTTTTCACGGAGCGCAGGAGAAGAATGGCGAAGGGAACGAAGAAACGTCCGATCACGAGCAGCCAGTTGAGCACCACCCAACCCGCGGTATTGCGGACGATGAACCACTGGGTTTCCTCAGGAATGTTGGCATACCAGTAGAGCATGTACTGCGCGAATCCGATGTAAGCCCAGAAAACGCTAAAGGAGAGCATCCATTTCCCCATGATGTGGTAATGCTCGATGGTCACGACCCCCTCCAAATAACCGGCGCGACGCAATCCCGTGATCACAAGCACAAGGAGCGACATCGAGCTGCCTGCTGTGCCGGCGAAAATATACGGACCCCACATGGTCGAGAACCAATGCCAGTTGAGACTCATCAGCCAATCGAAGGCCCCAAAGGTCAGACAGCAGGCAAACACCGGCAGACCGATGAAAGCCGCCCGGCGCATCCAGATTGTAAACTGCGGATTTCCATCGCGGTCCTGCCGTACGGAGTAGCGGCGGAGCAGATAGGCCACAATCGTTAAGGCGACAAAGAAGAAGATCGCGCGCAGGGCGAAAAACTCCCAATTCAGATAACCGCGCTTTGCATCGAGACCCTGATCGACCCCGGGTGGGATATTCATCCAGCGATAGAGATAGTGCCGCCAAATCCAGATCGGGAGAAAAAGCACGGCTAGCACAGGCATGAGGAGCGCGATGTTTTCGAGTTGTCGCCTAACGACCACCGACCATTCCGCATCGGTTACGTGATGAACAATCGTCCAGAAAAGACAACCAATGCAGAGGGTGAAGAAAAAGATGAAACCGAAAAGCCAGGAAAAGCTGAACTGCACCGGCGAGATCACTCCGCCGACAAAGCTGAGCACGAGGCCGAGAATACCGACCACACCGCAAACAATCGAGAGTCCGGCGAAACGGCTGGCCTCGAAGTACTCTCCTTCCGGCGCGGGCTTGACGTTGGATCGATCGCTCATTTCTTAGCTGGCTCCGCTGGTTTGGCAGGCGGCGAGACTTTCTCCAGGTCCGCCTGATGATCGGCCGGCACGTCCGTCGCGCTCGCGTGCTGACTGCGTTGCAAAGCGCGCAGATAACAAATGATCGCCCAACGGTCGCGCACCATGACGCGCGGTCCGTAAGCCATCATGGTATTCTTGCCCAGAGTAATGGTGTTGAAGACTTCGCCATCGGCCATGTTACGAATCCGGTCATCCTGCAGACTAACGACAGTCGCGAGGCCGTACTGTTTGACGATCCCGTCGCCTGCCGCGAGCGACCCGTGGCAAACTGCGCAGTTGATGTTAAAGCGCTGCTCACCACGCCGCATCAGTTCCGGCGTGACTTCGAGTGGAATGCCCGTGCCCCAATTCGCGCCCATTTTTCCAGTGTTGTAGTAATCGGTACCTTCACTGAAACCGAGTCGCGCATGCATGCTTAGCTCGCCGGATTCGTCGACTGCCCGGCCTTCGTCGTTAGGTAATGGCATCTCGTAACCGATCGGGACGGTGCCCGCGACTGGAACCCGTTCCCCGCGCTGATCCGCGAAAAAGTTGCTCGGCGCCTGCGCGCGTACCTTTGGCTGTCGCACCATGTCCGGGAAAATCTCGATCTCTGGCCGGCTGCTTTTCTGGCCCCGGAATCCGAAGACCGCCAGCCAGGCGATCACGACAAGGGTAAAAATGAGGAAGAAAGCGCGCAGCATCAGGGTTCCTCATGCACGACGGTGATATATTGACCGCCGGTGCGCTCTAGCAGTTCGCGCGCTTCGTTTTCGCTGAAGCGCGGATCTCGCGCTTCCAAGACCAAAAAGAAACCGTCATTGGTTACGCGCTTGAACCGGTTCCAGTTAAACATCGGATGATTCCAGCGCGGGAGAAAATTCATGCTCTGCCAGGCAAAAAAGGCGGCGAAAGCTGAAAATAAGACCGTCAGCTCAAACATGATGGGGAAGAATGCCGGCACCGTCCAAAAGTCGTAAGGCTTGCCGTGCACGATGAGCGGATAAAGAAAGGACGAAGGACCGAAAGTGAGAACGCACGCCGTCAAAAGCCCAGTGACACCGCCGCAAAGCACGACGGCACTGAGCCATGATTTGCCGAGGCCCATCGCCTCATCCATGCCGTGAATTGGAAAAGGTGAATGCACATCCCAACGCTTGTAGCCGGCGTCGCGCACCTGTTTGGCGGCTTCGTAAAGAGCCGAGGCGCTCGAATATTCGGCCGCCATTCCGTAAACGCGATTCCCGCGGGGCGTGATCATGTGCGCTCCATTCCCCCAGCCGCCACAACATGATGCTCCTCCGGAGTAGCGTGATGGGCGTCAGCTTCCGGTAACACGATTTTCACTTCCGACATGGCAATCATCGGAAGGAAACGGATAAAGAGCAGAAAGAGCGAAAGGAAAATCCCGAAGGTGCCAATGAAGGTCCAGATATCCACCCAAGTGGGATAAAACATGCCCCAAGACGAGGGCAAAAAGTCGCGGTGCAGACCACCGACGATAATGATGAAGCGCTCGAACCACATGCCGGCGTTCACGCACATGCAGACGAAATAGACGAGGTAGATGTTGTGCCGGCACCACTTGAACCAGAAGAGCTGTGGCGCAAGCGTGTTGCAGAACAACATCCCAACCCACCAGTACCACCAGTAGGGACCGAAGATGCGGTTATAGAAGGCAAAGCGCTCGTATTGATTTCCGCTGTACCAGGCGATGAAGAATTCCATCGCGTAGGCATAGGCCACGATCGAGCCGGTGAGCAGAATCACCTTCGCCATCTTGTCGATGTGTTGCGGAGTGATGATGTCCTGCAGCTTGTAAATCGCGCGCGCCGGAATCATGAGCGTGAGGACCATGGCGAACCCGCCGAAGATTGCGCCCGCCACGAAATAGGGCGGAAAGATGGTCGTGTGCCACGTGGGAATCACGGAGGTGGCGAAGTCAAACGACACGACGCTGTGCACCGAGAGCACAAGCGGTGTCGAGAGACCGGCCAGAAGCAGATACGCCATTTCGTAATGACGCCAATGGCGATTCGAGCCACGCCAACCCAGCGCAAAAATTCCGTAAAAGAATTTCTTAATCTTCGAAGTGGCTCGATCACGCAAAGTCGCCAGATCTGGAACCAAGCCCGTGTACCAGAAAAGAACCGAGACCGTGAAATAGGTCGAAACGGCGAAGACGTCCCAAAGCAACGGACTGCGGAAGTTTGGCCAGATTGCATATTGCGTCGGGACCGGCGCAAGGAACCAAGCCATCCAGACGCGACCGACGTGGATTCCGGGAAAAATCGCGGCGCAAATCACTGCAAAAAGAGTCATCGCTTCGGCCGAACGATTGATCGAGGTGCGCCATTTTTGGCGGAGCAAAAACAGGATTGCGGAAATCAGCGTGCCGGCATGACCGATACCGATCCAGAAAACGAAATTGGTGATGTCCCAAGCCCAGCCAACAGGCGAGTTCAAACCCCAGGTGCCCACGCCGGTTGAGATTTGGTAACCGATACAGGTGAGGCCAAAGAGGGCGATCGCCGTTGTGACCGCGAATGCCACCCACCACCAGCGCGGTGTGGGATTTTCCACCGCACCGGAGATTCGATTCGTTACCCAATCGAAGTTGCGCCGGTTCAAGACTAACGGCACGCGCGCAAGCGGCGGCCTAACCGAAGCGGAAGCCTCGCCAGCGATCACTTCTGGTGCTGTAGTGGCTCCGTCCATTATTGCGAGAGTCTGAGTTGAGGTTCTCTCATACTTTCTCCGTCGGATTTAACACGCCCTTGTCGTCATCGCGATCCGCGCGCCGTGTCGGTTTTTCGCTTTCGTTCTTTTCGTGTTTCGGGCTCGCCACGCCGATCTCCCCAGCATCAGGCATCCGCGGGTTTGGATTGCGAATCCGCGCCAGATAACTTGTGCGGGTTTTAACATTCAAATATTCGAGCAAACGATAGTTTCGATTCTCGGCTTTGATCTTCGAGACCCGCGACTCTGGATCCTTGATATCTCCGAAAACAATCGCCTCTGCCGGACAGGCCTGCGCGCATGCAGTCGTAAACGAATCGCGCGGAATGAGCGTCTTGTTCGAAGCGCCGGCGCGCACATGAGCTGCAATCTGCGCTTCTTCGATTCGCTGGACGCAGTAGGTGCATTTCTCCATTACACCGCGCATCCGCACCGTGACGTTGGGATTCTTTTGCAGTTTGATTGTCTCGGCGGGCGTCTTTTCCGTCAGCGGTCCCAGATATTCCTGATAGACAGAGAAGCCGGCGATTTTCGTCTTGCCCACTGGCCGCTGGCTATAATCGAAGAAATTGAAGCGGCGCACTTTGAAGGGGCAGTTGTTTGCGCAATACCTCGTGCCGATACAGCGGTTATAGACCATCACGTTGAGGCCGGCTTCGCTGTGAATGGTGGCGTTGACCGGGCAAACGGTCTCGCAGGGGGCGTTTTCACAATGCTGACACATGATCGGCTCATGCACGATCTCCGGATTCTCCGGCCACTGGCCGTGATCTTGATCGAACGGCTTTGCGCTCGCAAAATAGCGATCGATCCGGATCCAGTGCATTGCGCGACCATGCGCCACCTGCAACTTGCCGACGATCGGGATGTTGTTTTCTGCCTGACAGGCAATGACACACGCGCTGCAACCGGTGCAGGTGTTGAGATCGACTGTCATTCCCCATTGCTGGGGCGCGCTTAGGTTCGGGTGGGTATAAAGTGTCGGTAGGCGATGGGGCAGCTCTTCATCTCCCGCGATTTTTGTGACGAACTCTTCGTCCGCACGGTAACGCTCGAGAGTCGCTTCCCTAACAAGTCCTCGACCTTCAATGGAGAAATGTTCCTGGGTCGAGGAAAGTGCGTAATGGCCGGCGGTTTTTTTCACCGTCACACTTCCAATCGCCTTGCCGTCCGCCACGATGAAATGCGGGTTGGAGGTTGTGCGCAGGAGGTAGGCGTTGAACCCCGCTTCCTCGCCAACTGGACCGGTGTGTTTGCGACCGTAGCCTAACGGAATCGTGACGGAATTGTCGGCGTGACCGGGCACAATTACCGCAGCAACAACGAGCTGACGCTTCATCGGCGCGCGTGGTGGCGGCAAAGGTGGCGGCGCCTGGCCGGGCTTGGCTGGAGGCGGTTTCGGCGTCGGCTCGGTTACGGTGACCTCAATCAGATCGCCATCTTTGACCCCGAGATGCTTCGCGTAAGCGGGACTCATCATGGCGGCATTATCCCAAGTCAGCTTCGTGATCGGGTCAGGCATTTCCTGAAGCCAGCC
>Ga0097621_100004196_pt1 | contig 9996 bp, 10 predicted proteins | sample KBSMisM72_FD_73165 | JGI IMG/M metagenome (GOLD analysis project Ga0097621, IMG submission 73165) | Miscanthus rhizosphere microbial communities from Kellogg Biological Station, Michigan, USA - KBS Miscanthus M7-2 (version 2) (version 2) | ecosystem: Host-associated > Plants > Roots >... | reverse complement strand
GAAGGAGATCCAGTACCCCTTCAAGCTGGGCGCCCCTGCCGAAGGGCAAAGACATCGGCAATGGCATGATCCCAAGATCACGTTGACACAATGTGGCAACCTCATCGGGGGAGACATCGTCTTTATCCAATTCGTTGAGGAACAGGAGACAGGGCAAGCCGAGTGTTTTAACGCGAGACCAGATTCTGACGAGTTCGCTCCGGATCCCCGACGAGGCACCCATTACCAGGATCACGGCATCCACCGCTCGCAATGCCATGACCGGCTCCCCGAGCAGGTTCAGCGCGCCGGGGGGATCGAGGAGATTGAGGGTGGTGTGCTTCCAGGAACAACGAAGGAGACTGGTACTGACAGAACTGCGTCGGTGCAGTTCTTCCGGCTCAAAGTCCGAGACGGTCGTGCCTTGTGCGATCGACCCGAGGTGGGGAACAGCGCCTGCGGCAAAGAGCATGGCCTCAGCCAGCGAGGTCTTCCCGGCACCGGCACTGGAGATCAGGACCACATTTCTGAGTGACTCCCTGCGTAGCTCGCTCATGGGGCCCTCCTCTAGCAGGATGCTGAAAAAGTCCGCCAGCTTTCTGGAAGGTTAAGGCTCAGGTCAAGGTTGAGAAAAAAGCCTGATCTTCGCTCAGCCTTGACCTCGGCCTCAGCCTACATCAGAAGCTGCGGCCTTGCTGGACGGCCTTTTTGAGCATCCTGCGATGATATGGTTAGATCGTTACGACTCCTCCTTCGCTCACGCGTCGGCACCATGGTTAGTCAGCCAGCCTTGATCGGCAAAGCTGACATAGCGTCCGTCGCCGACGACGAGATGGTCGAGGACCCGAATGCCCAAGACTTCTCCTGCGGACACCAATCGCGCCGTCAAGACACGATCTTCCTGGCTTGGCGTAGGATCACCGCTGGGATGGTTGTGCAGGAAGATCACCGCCGCCGCCGATTCTTTTACCGCGAGTGTGAAGACTTCGCGCGGATGGACAATGCTGAGCGTCAAGCTGCCTTCGGATACTGTTGCATCACGCATGATGGCATGCTTCGCATCCAGTAAAACGACTTTGAAAATTTCGTGTCGCAGGTCGCGCAAGGCCGGATGGTAATGGGTGAAGAGGTCGCGACTAGATGTGATTTTTGTTCCCTTGGTCAGCGGACCAGCAAGCGCACGCTTCCCTAATTCAATGGCGGCCTTCAGTTGAGCCGCCTTGGCCTCTCCCACGCCTGGGACTGCGCAAAGTTCTTCGATTCCGCATTGTGCGAGTCCGGCCACACCTCCGAGTCGATCCAGGAGATCCATTCCGACTTGTACCGCTGAAGACCCATGACGACCGACTCGGAGGAGAATCGCCAAGAGTTGGGCGTTGGTGAGCACCTGTGGGCCCTGAGTCAGCAGCCGTTCGCGCGGCCTCTCTGTTTCAGGCCATTGCGCGATACCTTGTCCTCCTTTCATGCCGGCCATTCATTCTCCTTGGACAAAATAAGACACTCTGAACGTTTTTGTGCTAGCGACAACCCCTTCGACGGCCCCCTGGTAACAAATACGTATCACCTAAACTGTTGAAATTACGTACAGCGACAAATTGGTGCAGTAATTGCTTTGGAACGCCGCAGCAGTGCACAACAACCTGGGAGGATTCGATGGAATGTCCGAAGTGTAAAGGCCTCATGATGCTCGAGCGGTTCTCCGACTTCTTCTTAATTTTCTATGCCTGGAAATGCATCAATTGCGGCGCCATCATCGATCGCACCATTTCAAATAATCGGCAAAAGAGCCTGGCCGCTCGCAAGCCTCAGACGGTGGTGACCCCCTAGGACAATTGCGATTCGTGTCTGCTGGTCAACCCTCTCGATCGCCACGGATGGTCGGCATTGCCGCACTGATGCCTCGTCGATCGCGTCGTAGATCGCCAGATCACTCGGCGGCATTATAGTCCCAGGCTCCAAGGTCGTCAAAATACTTCTATTCCTCTCGATCCAACCTACAGCACTCCACACTCCCACACCAGAGTTCCACACCTCCCTTCAGCCGCACATAATCTTGACCCCTTCAAAAACGCTGTGTTAGAGTCATTCGCTCCAGAAATGGCTCTCACCTGAATGTATGCGTGTTATTGCCGGATCCCACCGAGGTCGCCGTTTGAGTGGGCCGCAAGGAACTGCGCTGCGCCCCACATCCGACAAGGTTCGTGGGGCGATTTTTTCAATTCTCGGAACACAGGTGTTAGGAGGGCGTTTTCTTGATTTGTATGCAGGTACGGGAGCCGTCGGGATCGAAGCGCTGAGCCGCGGAGCCTCAGCTGTCACTTTTGTCGAATCGGACCTCAGGGCCGTGCAGTTATTACAGAAAAATTTACAGACCTGTCAGCTGTTCGACCGGGCGCAGGTACGTGTGGCGCAAGCTGCCGCCTTCCTCGAACGGAAAGACTGGTGGGGTGGCCCCTACGACGTACTCTTTGGAGATCCACCGTATGCCGCTCCCGATGAGTTAGACGTCCTAATCCATGCCTGGAGACCCGGGCTGTTGTCGGAGCATGCCGCTGTGATGATCGAACATGACTCGCGCACCAAATTGCCAACATCGATCGACCATGCCGCGCTTGTGCGGCGATATATATATGGCGATACAGCACTCTATCTGTACGGTGTGTCCACCTCAGCGTCAGTTGCATCATGAAGATCGGCATCTATCCTGGAACTTTCGATCCCATTACCCACGGACACACCGATATCATCACCCGAAGCTTACGTGTGTTTGATAAAGTGGTCGTCGCCGTTGCGCCCAATCCATCCAAGCATCCACTCTTCACCCTGACTGAACGGCTCGATATGATCCGGATCGTGATGAAGGAGATGACACAGGTCGAAGTGACCCACTTCGACGGCTTACTCGTGGACTATGTCCAACGATATGGCGCCCATGCGATTATCCGTGGCTTGCGTGCAATCTCGGACTTCGAACATGAGTTTCAGATGGCCCTCATCAATCGCAAGATTGCCAAACAGGTTGAGACCGTGTTCCTGATGCCAAGCGAAGAATATTCCTATTTATCCTCAACCATCATTAAAGATGTGGCCACCCACGGCGGAGCGCTCACGGAATTTCTGCACCCCGAGGTTGCGCGCCAACTGCAGGAACGGATCAGGAGTTTGAAATCATGAAACTTGCTGCGCGAGCGGGGCGAATTGCCCCCTCCCCCACCTTGGCCATAGCCGCGACCGCAAAAGCGATGGCAGGACGCGGGATCGACGTTGTCGATTTTTCGTCCGGAGAACCGGACTTCGATACACCGGAACCGGTCAAGGCCGCCGCAGAAGCCGCAATTCGTGCAGGGTTTACAAAATACACGCCCTCATCCGGCATCGATGAATTGCGACAAGCGATTATCGACAAGCTGCAAGTGGAGCAAGGGCTCCGGTACGAGAAATCTCAGGTACTGGTCTCGTGTGGCGCCAAACATTCGCTCTACAACCTTGCCGAAGCGCTCCTCGAAGCAGGCGACGAAGTCATCATTCCCGTTCCCTATTGGGTTTCCTACGCCGACCAAACCATGCTGAACGACGCCACACCGGTATTCTTGCCAACCCGTGAAGAAGACGGGTACGCCATTGACGCCCATGAATTGGAACAGCTCATCACCCCACGCACCAAAGCGATTATCATCAATAGCCCCAGCAATCCAACGGGAGCGACCTACGATCGGAAGACGCTCGAACGCCTTGCCGAGCTGGCTCTCCATCGAGACATCCTGCTGATTTCAGACGAGATTTATGAAAAAATCCTCTACGACGGAGCGACGCATACGAGCATTGCTTCGTTAGGGCCTGAGGTCGCAGCCCGCACCGTTGTGATTAACGGTGTCTCTAAGGCATATGCAATGACCGGCTGGCGGATCGGCTATGCGGCCGGCCCCAAAGACCTGTTGACCGCCATGGCCAACATCCAAAGCCAGAGCACGTCCAACCCCTGTTCCATCTCACAAAAGGCTGCCGTCGTGGCTTTACGCGAAGGTGGCGCGTTTACAACCAAGATGGTGGCTGAGTTCGATCGGAGGCGGCGCGTGATGGTCGAGCGCTTGAATGCGATGCCCGGCGTTCGTTGCCGAATACCCACTGGAGCATTTTATGCGTTCCCCAATATCAGTGGGTTGCTCGGAAAGCACAGCCCAAGCGGAACAATCCTCACTCCGACCGATCTGGCGAACTACCTATTGCAGGAATTCAAGGTCGCAGTAATTCCCGGTGAGCCCTTTGGGAGCATCCAGCATATTCGCCTGTCGTATGCGACTAGTATGGAGACGATCGTTCGTGGAATGGATCGCCTCGATGCAGCATTCAAGCAGCTTAGCTAAATGAGCCTCCCCAACAGCGCCATGACATCGGGTTGCCGTTCCAGGATGCTGCGGAAAAATAATTTTCAACCTCTGTTTGCCCCACAGGTCAATTGTCCCTCATAATGTAAGCCCGGCCTGCAGGATACTCAAAAGGCCGTTCAGCAAGGCCGAAGCGAGTCAAGGGCCGAGGCGCACCCGCTGGAGCGCACGATGCGACAAATAAGGAGCACCGGGTCTGTGGCGCCGCCGAGTTAGTGAGGCGGGCGGGTGAGAAGAACGACTTTTTCAGTATTCTGCTAGTAGGAGGAAATGAATCGTGCCGATCTACGAATACCAGTGTGAAAGCTGCGCAGATAAGTTTGAAATCAAACAAGGCATGAAGGACGATCCCCTCACCGCCTGCCCGCGATGCGGGAAGCGCGTACAGCGCCTTATTTCATCGCCGGCCATCATGTTTAAAGGCAGCGGATGGTATGTGACGGACTACTCCGACAAAATGAAGCCTTCCTCAGGCGATGAAGCACCCACACCCGCGACTGGGGAGAAGAAAGAGACGGCGCCAAGTACATCCGAGCAAACAACGCCTACGGCTCCCGCTACTCCAGCTTCTCCCCCCTCGACCGTGCCGGCAAGCACCCCGTCGAGCACGAATTCAAGCAGCTCAAACACAGCGACGACCGCACCGTCGTCTTCCACCACCAAGTAGACAGCGGAAACGAGGGCGCTAGCGTTTGACTGTGGCCTTTGCCGGTGATTTCTTCTTGGCCGGAGCCTTCTGCGTGACCTTTGTGGCCGGCTTGGCTGCGCCGGTCTTCGGCGTTGCGACTTTTGCTGACTTCGCCAATCGCCCCTGTGCCGCCGTCAGACCATTTTGCAAACTGGCAATCATGGTCGACTTATCTTGATTCGCCCTGGAAAGATCATTCACTTGCGCCTGCAAATCGTCTTTCACCTTCGCAATGGAGGCAAGTTGATTCTGTAACTGAGCCTTTTCCAATGTTGCACTCTGGAGCTCGGAACGGAGTTGTTCGATTTGTGTTTGGAGTGCCGGAGGCCAGTAATCGCACCCGGACAGACCCACTGAGACGAGCGTTATGGCGGCCACCGCAACAAGGTTACGCACCATCACTGTTCGAGTCATCGGCATTCTCCTTTCTGTGTGAACGAGCCAAGCGACTTCACCGACTATCAGCGTCGAGATGAACACAGTGAGCGGCCAACTGCGCCACGATGGCGCTTCGTTCGATCGCTCCATCGCGGATAATTCGGATCGGACCCCGTACGTCGATGACGGTGGATGGCCGCCCACCGGGAGTCGGTCCAGCATCAATGATCAGATCGAGCGCGTCGCCAAGGGTCTCCAGAACCTCTTCAGCCGTTGTGGACGGCGGGCTGCCTTCACGATTCGCACTGGTGCCGGTCAAAGGCCCGAGTCGGCGCAAGAGATCACGCAATGGCTGCCAGGCACTGAGACGGATGCCGACAGAGCCAGTCCCTGCAGTCACCGCATCGGAGAGTCCAACCGCTGCTGGAAAGACAATGGTGAGAGGACCCGGCCAGAAGGCGGTTATCAATACGTGTGCTGCATGGGGAATGCTTCGAACGAACTGCGCTAACTGAGACTCGTCGCCGATCAGCACGAGGATCGGTTTTCCCTCCGACCGGCCTTTGACCTGCCACAATCTGGCGAGCGCCTGCTCGTCGAACGGAGCCACGGCAAGCCCGTAGAAACTCTCCGTCGGCAGGGCGATCAGCCCACCATCTTCGAGCACACGACGCGCCCGATCAGCAAGCACCTGAACGGTGGATGCCATATAGCGCTCGATCGTTGCCATGGCAGGAACCATCAGCCTCCTTCCACACTATGCCTGGCGCGAGAATGCACGATGCGCAATATCCGTCCGATAGTGAGCACCTTCAAACGCAATCGACTTCGTCACGCGATACGCTTCCGCTTGCGCGACTTCCAGAGTCTTCCCGCGTCCCGTAATTCCCAACACGCGGCCCCCGGTCGTCGTCACCGTGGTACCTGTTCGTGTCGTACCCGCATGAAATACCATGGTTGTTTCATCGATCGTAGCGGGTAATCCTTGAATCGCGCGGCCGGTTTGATAGGCACCTGGATAGCCTCCTGACGTCATGACGACACATACTGCGGTTTCATTATGCCAGTCCACCGTCAGTTGGTCGAGCCGATGTTCGATTACAGCTTCGATCACCTCCAGTAAATCGGTCTTGAGCAACGGCAGCACGACCTGCGTTTCCGGATCTCCCATCCGAGCATTGAACTCCAACACGTACGGCGTCCCTTTCACAATCATGAGTCCGGCATACAAGACGCCTTGAAACGGACAGCCCATGCGAGACAAGGCTTCGACGGCGGGATAGAGGACCTGTCGGGTGACCTGCTCGCGCAACGCCATCGTGCCGAGCGGCGCAGGACAATAGGCGCCCATGCCCCCGGTGTTGAGGCCCGTATCGCCATCCCCGGCTCGCTTATGATCTTGCGCCGGCAGCATCGGCGCCACCGTCCGACCATCTGTGAAGGCCATAATCGTCAGTTCTTCGCCGTCTAAAAACTGCTCAATCAGCACGCGCTGACCGGCCTGACCGAACACCGCATGCTCCATCGAATCACGGATGGCCTGTTCTGCCTCTTCACGTGTCGCCGCGACCACCACACCCTTCCCCTGCGCCAGTCCATCAGCCTTCACGACGACGGGCACCTCATGCTGATCGAGATAGGCCAAAGCCGGAGCGACCCGGTCGAAACTTTGCGCCCTCGCGGTGAGAATCTTCGCGCTGTTCATAATCTCTTTGGAAAAGACTTTACTGGCTTCGAGGCGGGCGGCGCCCTTCGTCGGTCCAAATATTTTGAGCTTCGATTTGCGAAACTCATCGACGATACCCAACGCCAGCGGGGCTTCCGGCCCGACGACCGTCAGATCGATCTTCTCCGACTGTACGAATGTTTTCAAACCGGTGATATCGTCGGCTTTGACAGGCACACAGGTCGCAAGCGATTCGATCCCCGCATTGCCCGGCGCACAATAGAGCGTCGGCTTGCGGGGACTTTGCGCAAGCTTCCACACCATGGCGTGCTCGCGTCCCCCACTGCCCACGACAAGAATTTTCACAGGATAGCCTTCAGCTTGAAGTCTTTCTTCGGAGGATGTTCAAACGGCTTTCCAGCAAGGCTGCAGGCGAAGGGAAAACCGGAGGCGTAGCCTCTTGGCTACGTTGAGGATTTTGCCGAGCCGAGAACGACGCTGGAGAGTCGTTTCAACATCCGCTAGTGGCGGAAGTGGCGCATGCCCGTGAGAATCATCGCCACCCCCTGTTCATCTGCGGCTTTGATGATTTCGGCATCGCGAATCGAGCCACCCGGCTGAATGACCGCCGTGATCCCCGCTTGCACAGCGGCATCTAAACCATCTCGGAACGGAAAGAACGCATCCGACGCCATCACACATCCCTTAATCGGCATCTGAGCTTTCATCGCCGCAAGCTTCACCGAATCGACCCGGCTCATCTGTCCAGCGCCGATTCCCACCGTCTGCCCCGACCTGGCATAAATGATCGCATTCGACTTCACGTGCTTGCAGACCTTCCAGGCAAAGGCGCAGGCCGCATACTCCTCATCTGTCGGTTTACGCATGGTCGGTACGCTGAGCGCTTTCAGGTCGGTTAAGACACCGAGATCCCGATCCTGCACGATCAATCCGCCGACCAATTTCTTGAGATCGAAGCCCTCCTGCTTCACGTGCGTGAGTGGTCCGACATCGAGCAAACGCAGATCCTTCTTGCGCTTCAACTCTGCAAGCGCATCACTGGCAAAACCCGGCGCAATGACCACTTCCACAAACGTGGAGGTAATTTCCTTCGCTGCGGCCAAATCCACGGGGCGATTGAATGCAATCACGCCACCGAACGCTGAGATGGGATCGGTCTCCCGGGCCTTCACATAGGCTTCGACGGGCGTCGTACCCAATGCCACACCGCAGGGATTATTGTGCTTGATAATGGCCACGGCGATCTCGTCGTACTCTTTCGCCAGTTCAAGCGCCGAATTGGCATCGAGAAAATTGTTATAGGACATCGCCTTGCCATGAAGGATCTTTCCACGGGACACCGATGGCTCGGTCGAATGCAGCTCTCGATAGAAAGCCCCTTGCTGATGCGGGTTCTCTCCATAGCGGAGCATCTCTGCCCGTTCGAACTGCAAGGACAATATTTTGGGGAACTTGACCTCGCTACCATGGACCTGCTGTTCGAGATATCCGGCGATCAGACTGTCGTAGCGCGCCGTGTGTTGGAAGACTTTCATCGCCAGCTCTCGTCTCAACTCATGAGTCACTGTCCCCGCCTTCACCGCCTCAAGCACCCGTTGGTAGTCGATCGGATCCACCACCACCAAGACATCGTCATGGTTTTTGGCGGCAGAGCGTAGCATCGACGGCCCACCGATATCGATGTTTTCAATGGCTTCTTCAAAGGAACAGTGGGGTTTCGCGATCGTCGCCTCGAACGGATAGAGGTTGACCACGACCACATCGATCGGTCCAATTCCCTGCTGTGCCATCTGCTCGACATGGGCAGGTACCGAACGCCGTCCCAGTAAACCGCCATGAATCTTGGGGTGAAGCGTCTTCACCCGGCCGTCCAGAATTTCCGGTGAGCCTGTATAGGCTGCCACGTCGGTGACCTTGATCCCAGCCTCTCGCAATGCTTTGGCCGTTCCTCCGGTCGAAAGGATCTCTGCGCCAAGCGCCTCGATCCCCTTCGCCATTTCCACCACACCAGTCTTGTCAGAAACACTGATCAGCGCCCGCTTGATGCCGGCCATGGTTCAACTCCTTGGGTCCACTAAAATGGAAAGGTGAAATTCAACTCGTGAAGGTGGGCGAAGAATAACAAATGGTCTGGGTAAGTGCAAGAAGAGGAATGAGCAACACTCAATCAGCTTGCGGGACATTGTGAGGGACGAACACTCCCATTTTGGCTAGGCCATCCTCCTTCAAAGAGTTAACTTTACGTCACACGACCACCATGGCCAGTCACCATGTGCATTCGACCGAACGTATTTCGATTGGCCAATTCCAATACTTCGCTTGCCTCGTCTCATTACATCCTCATGGGCATGATCGTCGCTGCTCCAATTAGTCCTATCGAGCCGGCAGGCTCCGTCGGCAACGCTTTCAACTCCGCCAAGAATGCCAGATCAACCAGTTGTCCAATCGCGACCGTCCCGATGGTCATACCACGAAGATCGACCTATCAATGCCCGATTCGTTGCCAGGGAATGGCCCCTATCCGCTCTTCCTTATAGTGTTCAGAATCATGCTCCTCTTTCCCCTGCTTTGTTCCCGGCAACGCCCAGTAGTCGAGCCCGAACCACTGATTCGTGAGACTCTTCAAAAATTCCATGTCGGTGCTGGGGCGTTCGAGATCTTGGCGGAATGCCGTGGCAAATTCGCTTCTGATATATGCATCGAACACGATTGGTTCGGCAAGTGACAGTCTGAACGGGGTTTGATGAAGCGTGGCGATCTTCCCGCGAATCGGCGAGATCGTGGAATTGGACGAACCCAAATGATCGAACACATCGTAACACCATGCCTGCGCGCGATTGTAGAACACACCTGCAAGGCCCCCACAGAGATATTTCGGC
>Ga0097621_100004193_pt1 | contig 9999 bp, 8 predicted proteins | sample KBSMisM72_FD_73165 | JGI IMG/M metagenome (GOLD analysis project Ga0097621, IMG submission 73165) | Miscanthus rhizosphere microbial communities from Kellogg Biological Station, Michigan, USA - KBS Miscanthus M7-2 (version 2) (version 2) | ecosystem: Host-associated > Plants > Roots >... | reverse complement strand
ATTCTCGACGATGGACCAGATCAACGCCACGAACGTCGCCACGCTGACGCCGCGCTGGCTGTTCCAGACCGGCGTGATCGACGGCGTCAGCAATCAGACGACGCCGATCGTGGTCGACGGCGCGATGTACGTCACGGACCCGCGCGGCAGCGTGTATGCGCTCGACGCCGCGGACGGGCGTCTGCTGTGGACGTTCGACGTCACCGAACTGATCGGCGGCGGCGCGAAGGCCGGCTATATCTTCCGCAACCGCGGCGTCTGTTTCGCCGATGGCATCGTCTACACGGGCGCGGGATCGTTCCTGTTCGCGCTGGATGCGAAAACCGGAAAGCCGATCAAGACCTTCGGCAAGGACGGCCAGGCCAGCGTCATCCTCGACGTGATCAAGGAGCGCCATCCCGACGTCACGGCGGCGATCACGCTCGGCTACTGGTTCACGACCGCCCCGCAGGTGCACAACGGCGTGATCTACATCGGCAGCTCGCGCAGCGAGAGCCACATCCCGGGCGGTCACGTGCTGGCGGTGGACGCCAGGACCGGCAAGGTTCTCTGGCACTTCAACACCATCCCGCAGGATGGCCGCGATCAGGGCTGGGACATTGCGGGACCGACCTGGGCGGGCGGCGAGCGCAACGGCGGCGGCATCTGGGAAACGCCGTCGATCGATCCCGAGCTGGGGCTGATCTACGTCGCCGTCGGCAACCCGTTCGGCGAGAGCTCGAAGCGGATCGGGACGAACCTGTTCACCGATTCGATTCTCGCGCTCTCGTTGAGCACCGGCACGCTGAAGTGGCACTACCAGCAGGTGCATCACGACGTCTGGGACTACGACTCCGGCAACCAGCCGATCCTGTTCGACGTGCAGGTCGGCGGCCGGCGCGTGAAGGCGCTCGCCGAGGCGAGCAAGAACGGCTACCTCTACATCCTGAACCGGGAGACGGGACAGCCGGTGCACGCGATCAAGGAAATGCCGGTGCCGACCGAGACGACGCGGCCGGGCGAGCAGCCGTGGCCGACGCAGCCGATTCCGTTCACCGCCGCCGGGCAGCCGATGAAGCCGGTGTCGCCGGTGTTTCCGATCGACGTACCGGCGGAGCGGCTCGCGACGAGCAAGCTGGTGCCGATCTTCACGCCGCCCGGACCGAATCAGATCTACTCGCCGGGCACCGAGGGCGGTGCGAACTACGGACCGCTGTCCTACAGTCCGCGCACCGGACTGCTGTACGTCAACGCCGTGGACAGCCCGCTCGGCGCCCGCCGTCCGGCGCGCGGCTACTTCTCGGCGTTCGACCCTGCCACCGGCGAGCTCGCGTGGCAGCAGACGTTCGACGGCTGGGGACAGGCGGGATCGGTCGTCACCGCCGGCGGGCTCGTCTTCGTCGGCACCGGCAGCAACGCCGCCGGCTATCTGTTCGCGTACGACGCGAAGAGCGGCGAGCTGCTGTGGAAGTTCAACACCGGCGGCGGCGTGTTCTCCTCGCCGGCGGTCTACATGGTGAACGGCGAGGAGTTCGTCACGGTCGCATCGGGCGGCGGTGAACGCGGACGCCGCGGCGGCGATCTGATCCTCGCGTTCGCGCTGCCGAAGCGTTCGCGGTGATCGCGATTCCGCACACATCGTGTGCGGAATCGTCAATTTCCAGCATCCCAGTTCGTTCGAGCGCCATCGACCACGTTCGCTCTCCGTCGAGTCGTCGCCCGCACGTCGGCCACATCCTTCCGCGGTCTTCCAAGCGACGCGCGTGACGTGTAGCGGCGGCAGCCGCAAATTTCTTCGACGCGCCTTATTGTTTCCTGTTGATCGCCGTCGGCGCTTCGATTCGAATACCGCCTTCCCCCAGGGTTCATCGGCCATTCGGAAGGAGCGGTGCATGACGCGTCCACACACGATCGTAGTGGTCTTGTCGGCGGCGACCGCGGCGTACCTCACGGCGTTCACGATGACAGTGCAGGGGCAGAGCGGCGCCACCGAGGCGCCGGCGGGGTTCGACAACCTCACCAACGGGTTCGAGTCGCAGGCGCAGTTCGACGCCGATCGCGAAGTCTTCGAGGAGCGCGACGAGATCGCCAAAGGCCTCGGGCCGGTGTACAACGCACAGAGCTGTGCCGAGTGCCACCAGAATCCGGTGACCGGCGCGGGGAGTCAGATCAGCGAGCTGCGCGCCGGGCATCTCGATTCGTCGGGCAACTTCGTCGACGCTCCGGGCGGATCGCTGATCAACGACCGCGCCATCAACGCGGCGATCCAGGAGCGCGTGCCGAACGCCGAGAACATCCGCACGCTGCGGATGTCGACCAACGTGCTCGGTGACGGCTTCGTCGAGGCGATCAACTCCAATACGCTGAACGCCATCGCCAGCGCGCAGCCGGGACAGAGCAACGGGCAGATCGCCGGCCAGTTCATCCAGGTGCCGGTGCTCGAAGCGCCGGGCAACGTGCGGGGCGGCCGCTTCGGCTGGAAGAACCAGAACTCCAGCCTGCTGTCGTTTGCGGCCGATGCGTATCTGAACGAGATCGGGATCACCAACCGGCTGCTGCTGACGGAGAACACGTCGATGGGCAACTCCGTCGCGGCGTTCGACCCGGTGTCGGACGCGACGCTGTGCGCCGACGGGTCGGGGCGTGTCTGTGGCGAAGACGCCGACCAGGACATCGAGGCGTTCGCGCGGTTCATGCGATCCACCAAGGCGCCGCCGCGCGACACGGTGCTCGCCGCGACCGCGAACGCGCGAGCCGGAGCGACGCTGTTCAGCGCCATCGGCTGCAATATCTGCCACGTGACGTCGATCACGACCTCGACCCCCGGCACCGTGATCAACGGCGGTGCGCTGACGGTGTCGGCCGCGCTCGGCAACAAGATCATCCACCCGTACAGCGACTTCCTGCTGCACGACATCGGCACCGGTGACGGCATCGTCCAGAACGGCGGGGCGGCGACGCGCAACAAGCTCAGGACGCAGCCGCTCTGGGGCGTGCGCACCCACGATCGTCACATGCACGACGGCGCCACGGTCACGCTGAGCGAGGCGATCCAGCGCCACGCCGGCGAGGCGAGGTCCGTGACCAGCAACTTCAACTCGCTCTCGACGACGCAGCAGAATCAGATCATCACCTTCCTCAGATCGTTGTAGCCGAGACAAACCGGCGCCGCGTCCGTTCGCGGCGCCGGTTCAATCGCTCGTTCGCGCACCCGTCCTGACAAGTAACCACAGAGACACCGAGACGCCGAGTCCGAACGCGTCGCCCGCCGCGTTGCGGCGGGATCGCGCCTCGAAGAACCACGAAAACACAAGCACTCGAACGATCACGCGCTCTTGCGTTTTCGTGGTTCTTCAGAGTGCGCACGGTCGGCCGGCGATGCCGGCCGACGCGACGCGTTGGGATCTGCAGCGTGGGCCACGATCTCGGTGCCCCGGTGACTCCGTGGTTGACGACTTGTGTCTCTGTGTCTCTGCGTCTCCGTGGCTCGTCTTTTCTGGCCGCGTTGACCTGCCCTGCCGCAGGGTATACATTCCGTCGGCGATGAGACTGAGTGTCACGACGCTGGCGACGGTCCTGCTGGCCGCAACGATCGCGGCGCAACAACCCGCGGACAGGAAACAACTCCCGAAGGGCCAGATGCCGGAGCTCGGCCGGCCGACGAAGGTCGACGACCAGTTGCCGCTGTTCGACTTCGACGCGTACTTTCCCGGCAGCTGGACGTTCGAGTGGGACATGCCGGAGGGTCCGCTGGGCGAGTCGGGGACTCTGACCGGGACGACGGTCTACAAAGTGATCGAGCCGGGAAAAACCTATCAGGCCGACACCACCGCCACCGGACCCGGCGGCCCGATCACGATCCACGAACGAATCAGCTATCAGAAAGAGAACAAGCTGCTGTCGAGGCAGATCACCGACAGTCGCGGGTTCGCCTACTCGCAGGCCGGGACGATCGGCGGCGACCTCGGCGGCATCTACAACGTCCTGCTCGAGGGCACGCCGTTCACCTACAACGGCCACGCCGTTCGCATCAAGCAGACGATCCGGACGATGTCGCCGTTCAACTACAAGGTCGCCACGTCGGTGTCGGTCGACGGCGGGCCCTACAAGAACTACGGCAACCCGTGGTGGCGCAAAGACACGACGACGAAATGAACCCGCCCAATCGCTGGCTCCCGGTCGTCGGCGGCGTGATGATGAACATGGCGCTGGGCATGTTCTACGGCATGAGCGTGTTCATGCTGCCGCTCGAGAAGGAGTTCGGCTGGACGCGCGCCCAGACGTCGTGGGTCTCGACCATCGGGCTGGCGCTGATCGCCGTGTGGTACGTGATCGCCGGCTTCATCCAGGACCGGCGCGGGCCGCGGCCGGTCGCCGTCGTCGGCGGCCTGCTCTTCAGCCTCGGATTCTTTCTCGCCAGCTACACGCGGTCGCTGGCAGTTTTCTATCTGACCGCGGGTGTGATCGCCGGTACCGGCAGCGGGTTCGGCTACGTGATCCCGACCTCGGTCGGATCGAAATGGTTTCCCGACAAGCGCGGCCTGGTCATCGGCCTGATGGTCGGCGGCTACGGCGCCGGCTCGGGCGTGTTCGGCCCGATCGCCCTCTCGCTGATCGCCAGCGTCGGCTGGCGCAGCACGTTTCAGATCCTCTCGCTCGTCTTCCTGGCGATGACGATGACCGGCGCCTACCTGCTGCGGAATCCGCCGCCCGGCTACGTGCCGCCGGGCTGGGATCCGTCGAAGATCCGCGGCGTCGCGCGCGCCGGCGCCGACGTCCACGCCTCGGCGATGGTCCGGATGCCGACGTTCTGGGCGCTGTGGATCGCCTACTGCCTCGGCACCACGGCGGGGACCATGGTGATCAGCCAGCTGGTGCCGTTCGCGCTCAACGCGGGGCACGCCTCGGCCGTCGCGGGGTTCGCGCTCACGGTGGGCGCGCTGGGCAGCGCCTCCGGCCGCGTGCTCTCCGGGTGGATGTCCGACTACGTCGGGCGCGTGAATACGCTGCGCATCATGCTGCTGATTTCCGCCTGCGCGATGCCGCTGCTCTACCTGTTCCGCGAGAACGTGGCGCTCTTCTACGCGCTGCTCTTCGCCGTCTACTATTGCTATGGCACGCAGCTGTCGGTGAATGCGTCGACCAGCGCCGATTTCTTCGGCACCAGGAACGTCGGGTTCAACTACGGGCTGCTGCTGCTGGCGTGGGGCGTGGCCGCCATTCTCGGCCCCTTCCTCGGCGGGCGGGTCTATGTCGCGACCGGCGAATACCGGTACGCCTTCTTCGTCGCGGCGGCGATGTCGATCGCCGCGCTCGCAACGCTCGCGTTTGCGCGGAGTCCGCACGAGCAGCCGGCGGTGGCGAGGGTGTAGGGGGCAGGGATCGGGGATCAGGGATCAGGGATCAGGGATCAGGGATGGAAGATCAGGGGACTGGGGACTGGGCAGGAGAAAACATATGCGACGTGTAGTTGCGATGCTGGTGTTCGCGGGCGCGCTGATCGTGGCCGGACGCGGGCTCGAGGCGCAGGGGGATGGCGGCTACAAGCTCGTGCCCAACTGGCCGAAGCTGCCGGCCGGGATGTACTTCGGCCTGAAGGACGCGCCGCCCCCGCCGGCGGAGCGTGACGCGCAGGCGGCCGCCCGTCGGGCCAGCGGCCGCGGAGCGGCCGGAGGCGGGCAGAACGCGAACCCTGCCGGTCCGACCAACCAGCCGGGCATCTCCGGCCTGGCCATCGATCAGCACGATCGCATCTACGTCTTCAATCGCGGCGTCAAGCCGGTGATGGTGTTCGACACCGACGGCAACCTGGTGCTGTCGGGCGCCGATCAGGAGATCAACGGCAAGACGATCAACCCGTCGTGGCAGCATTCGGGCGGCGTCGACTGGGAAGGGAACGTCTACGTCATCGAACGCGATGCGCACCGCATCGTGAAGCTGAGCCCCAAGCTCGACAAGTTCCTGCTGCAGCTCGGGACGACCAACGAGAAGGGGAACGACGCGACCCACCTGAACCTGCCGTCGGGGATCGCGATCCTCCACAGCGGCAACATGATCGTGACCGACGGCTACGGCAACAACCGCGTCATCCTCTTCGACAAGACCGGGAAGTTCATCAAGCAGGTGGCGAAGGGCGCCGGCGGTCCGCCCGACAAGGGCACGGGCCCTGGTGAGTGGAATCTGCCGCACAAGCTCGCGGTCGATGCCGCCGAGAACCTCTACATCATCGATCGCGAGGGGCACCGCGTCGAGGTGTTCGACAAGAACCTGAACTACCTGCGCGAGATCAAGAACGACTGGAACCCCTGGGACATCAACATCTCGCGCAAGGGCACCGACGGCATCGGCTGGATTGCCGATCACAAGGACGAGCGCGTCCTGCGATTCGATCTGAAGAGCGGCAAGATCACCGCGGTCTGGGGCAAGCAGGGATGGGGTCCCAGTGAATTCGACTGGGTCCACGGGATCGTGGTCGACTCGAAGGGCGCGGTCTACGCGGCCGACACCTACGGGCAACGGATTCAGAAATTCGTGCGATCAGGCGGAGCGACAGACTAGCGCTGACGCACGCGCGATCGGAATCGGAGCGCGACGGGCAACAGCAAGAGAAGGGCGACCAACACGCCCGTCAGGCGACCGTCGATCGCTGGTTCACGGAACTGGCCGGACAGATCGATGGTCCGGCTCCACGCGTCGCCCTGCACTTCCTCGACCACCATCCGGCCGTCGGCGCGGCGAATCGTCAGCGGATACGGATCGATGACGAGGCCGTAGAACCACCTGAGCGTCCGGGAGTTCATCGGCATGTGCCCACGCAGCCGGTGCACGGCCGGCCCGCCGGTGAGCTCGGGGCGAGCCGGCGCGATGAGCTCCACCGACTCCGGCCGGATCTCGCGGCCATCCACCCAGAACACCACGCGATCCGCGAACGGCCCCGGGATCGACTCGAGCCGGAGCTTCAGCCAGCTCGGGTCGTTGGCGACGTCGGCCACGAACGATCCGTCGGGGGAAAAGACGATCGAGACTTGTGTCTTTTCGAGATCGTGCGCCAGAACGGAGGCGCCCAGTACCAGCAGCACCAACGACGTACAACGCAGAACTCGCAGAACCCGCCGAGAAATTCTTGCGCTCTGCGGTTTCCGCGGTTTCTGCGTTGATCGTCGTGACACGGTCGGTGTTGCTGGTCGTGACACAGGCGGTATCATACGGTCCCATGACATCGTGGTTCTTGCTCCTCGCTTTCGCCCTTGCGCAGGGCGCAGGCAAGGCTCAGGCGGCGCCCGCCAAGGTCGAGATCGTCAGCGTGACGGGCTGTCTGAAGGAAACGACGCCGAACACCTGGACCCTGACCAGCGCGACGACGCCGGTGCCGAGCAGCGCGAACGCCCCGACGGCCAAGGAGATCCCCGCGACGCCGCCGGCCGGCACCGGCACGTACCGCCTGATCGGGGTCTCCGAATTCAACCTCCCGGCCCACCGCGACCACACGGTCGTGATCAAGGGCCTGTTCATCAAGGCGACGCCGATGAGCCGGGTCAATATGACCTCTGTCACCACCGTGTCTCCGTCGTGTGCCCCGGCCCCCAAATAAGATAGAATCCGTCGACCGGAGGCCTCATGAAACGCGTTGCCTGTCTGCTCGCCGGGTTGCTCGCGGTCGCCGCCGGCGCCCACGCGGCCCCCGCCAGTGTTCCGACCTTCACCAAAGACGTGGCGCCGATCGTCTTCAACAACTGCGCGAGCTGTCATCGCGCGGGTGAAGTCGCGCCGATGACCCTCACGTCGTACGAGGACGTGCGGCCGTGGGCGAAGGTGATCAAGAACAAGGTCGTCTCGCGCGAGATGCCGCCGTGGGGCGCCGACCCCGCGCACTCGCTCAAGATGCGCAACGATCGCAGCCTGACCCAGACGCAGATCGAGACCATCGTGGCCTGGGTCGACGGCGGCGCGCCGAAGGGCAGCGATGCCGATCTCCCGCCGATGCCGAAGTTCGCCGAAGGCTGGACGTTCGGCCGCGAGCCCGACGCGATCCTCGAGATGCCGGTCGACTTTACGATTCCCGCGGAAGGCGAGCTCGGCGTGCAGATGTTCTACTCGAAGGTGCCGTGGAGCGAGGACCGCTTCGCTGAAACGCTCGAGATTCGTCCCGGCAACCGCGCCGTCGTCCACCACGCCGGCGTCTTCGTCGTCGACATCCCCGAAGGCGCGACCATCGTCAAGGGCCGCCTGGTGATGCCCGACGGCAAGGCGTCGACCGATCGCGGCGCCGGCGCCGCCGGCCGCGCCGACGATACCGCGCTGCCTGGCGCGAACAAGCTGCTGTCGTGGGTGCCGGGCCGCGGCGTCGACTCGCACCGCGCCGATATCGGCAAGCGCATTCCAGCCGGCAAGTACATCAACTGGCAGATCCACTACAACCCGATCGGCAAGGCGACGACCGATCGCACGCGCCTTGGCATCTGGTTCAACAAGGCGGCGGTGACGCACGAGCTGCTGATCCGTCAGGCGGGGGACGCGCTGGCGACGACCAAGGGCGGCCTCTCGCTCTACCGCGCCGAGGGCAAGGAAGTCGAGTACACCGCGGACGAAGGCAGCACGCGGCGCCGCAGCAAGACGCCGAACATCCCGCCGTACGCGGAGGACTGGTCGCTCACCGGGATCACGCCGGTGACCGAGGACATCACGCTGTACGCGATGTCCCCCCACATGCACCTGCGCGGCAAGAGCCTGCGCTGGGTGGTCGTGTTCCCCGACGGCCGCGAGCAGACCATCCTCGACGTGCCGAAGTTCGACTTCAACTGGCAGATCGAATACGAGCTCGAGGAGCCGTTCAAGATTCCGGCCGGCAGCAAGATCCTCGGCATCGGCAAGTACGACAACTCGCCGAAGAACAAGTGGAACCCGGCGCCGAACCTCGAGGTGTACTGGTCGGAGCAGAGCTGGGACGAGATGTACCAGCCCTTCACGCTCTACTCGGTCGACAGCCAGGTGCTGAGCGACATGACCGTGACCAAGACGGGACAACAGAAGCAGTAGGAGACCGGCCGATCGATCGACAAGGAGGCGCTATGCCCGCAGCTACCGGCACCATCAAACGGCTCGTCCACGACAAGGGCTTCGGCTTCATCGCGGCGAGCGACGGCAACGAATACTTCTTCCATCAGTCGAGCTGCCAGACGCCGTTCAACGAGCTGCGCGAAGGACAGCAAGTGACCTTCGACAAGGGGCAAGGTCCGAAGGGGCCGCGCGGCGAGAACGTCCGGCTCGCTTAGGATCGCCATCTCACGCCTCGCGGCCGCGGCCGCTATTACCGCGCTCCTCCTGACTGGCCTCCTCGCGAGGTCGGTCGGGACCCAGTCATCCGACCCTCCAGCAACCGCGCCGGCGGCTGCGTTGTTCTCCGCCAACTGCGCCGGGTGTCACAGCGGCGACGATGCGCGTGCGCCGTCGCCCGAGGTGCTGCGCGGGCGATCGCCGCAGGCGATCATCGACGCCCTCACCGCCGGATCGATGAAGTATCAGGGGCTCGCGCTCAGCGGCGAGGAACGGCGCGCGATCGCCGAGTACCTCACCGGGCGCAGGGTGCGCGCGCCGCTCTCCGGCAACCCGATCGGGAACTGCGCAAAGCGGCCGCCGCCGGGCGACCCGCGGGCCGGTCCGCAGTGGAACGGCTGGGGACCGTCGATCGACAACACGCATTTTCAGCCGGCCGATCAGGCCGGCCTGACCGCGGAGCAGGTGCCGCGGCTTCATCTCAAATGGGCATTCGGGTTTCCCGACGCGACCTCGGCGTGGGCGCAGCCGACCATCGCCGGCGGCCGCTTGTACGTCGGCAGCCAGAACGGCACCGTCTACTCGCTGGACGCCGCGAGCGGCTGCGTCGTGTGGACGTTCGCGGCCAGCGGCGGCGTGCGCGCGTCGATCTCGATCGGCCCCCGCCTTCGCCCGCGGGAGTCTCGGGCGAGCTTCGGCGCGGCCTATACCGCCTACTTCTCCGATCAGAAAGGGTTCGTCTACGCG
>Ga0097621_100004192_pt1 | contig 10003 bp, 5 predicted proteins | sample KBSMisM72_FD_73165 | JGI IMG/M metagenome (GOLD analysis project Ga0097621, IMG submission 73165) | Miscanthus rhizosphere microbial communities from Kellogg Biological Station, Michigan, USA - KBS Miscanthus M7-2 (version 2) (version 2) | ecosystem: Host-associated > Plants > Roots >... | reverse complement strand
CCGCCAAGCTGGTGGCCCAGATTCCGGTGGGCAATGCTCCCAACAGCATCGTGATCCGGGGCGGCCTCGCTTACGTCAGCAATGAAGGCGGACGTCCCGCGACGCCCAAGGACTTCACCAATCTCTCCGACGGCACGCCCATTGTGGTGGATCGTGCGGACGCGTTCGCCATCACCGGCACGGTTTCGGTGATCGATCTGGCAGCGGCCAAGGAAGTTGCGGCCATTCCCGTCGGCCTGCATCCCGCCGGCATGGCGATCTCCGGCTCCAGCCTCTATGTCGCCAATGCCTATAGCGACAGTCTTTCCGTCATCGACCTCGGCAGCAACAAACTCACGCGCACCATCAATCTGGGCGTGCCGATCGCCGGCGGCGCTTTCGGCTCCGGCCCCAATGCGGTCGCCGTCACCGAAGCCGGCCAGGCCTATGTCACTTTGGGCCAGGCCAATGCCGTCGCCGTGATCAATCTGGAAGGCCGCGATGCCAATCCGGTGATCGGCTATATCCCTACCGCCTATTTCCCCACCTCTATCGCTTATGACAAAGGTGCGCGGCAGCTTGTGATCGTCGATGACAAGGGTCTGGGCGCGCAGGGCTCGATCGGCACGGCGCAAGGCGTGTCCGGCTTCAACACCCATCAGGAAGGCGGAACGGCCAATCTGATTCCGCTGCCCAACGCCGAACAGCTGGCCAGCTACACCAAACAGGTGATCGAGAACAATCACTGGAACCTGACCACCAATATCGAGGTCGGCCCGCAATTCGTGGACAAGAATGCCAAGCCGGTGGCGGTGCCCAAACATATCGGCGAGCCGTCGCTGATCAAGCACGTCTTCCTGATCATCAAGGAAAACCGCACCTATGATCAGATTCTGGGAGACGTGAGTTTCGCCAATGGCGATCCGTCCTTGGCGATTTTCGCCTCCGCCACGCCCAACCAGCACGCTTTCGTCCAGCGTTTTCCAATGCTGGACAATGTCTATGCCCCCAGCCGCCAGTCGGCCGACGGCCATCCCTGGATCGTACTGTCGGGGTCGTTCTACAGCAACGACATCCTGTCGCCGGATTGGATTCGGTCCTATCCCGGCGGCAACAGCGATGATGCGTTGACCTATACGCCGCGCGGCTTTCTGTGGTCGTCGGCGGCGGCCAAAGGACTGTCGGTCAAGCTGTATGGCGAATGGAGCGACGGCCCCAAAGTCGCCAAGAAAGCGGACGGCAGCGATTACACCTGGAGCGATTTCTACGCCACGTCGCTGTGCAAGGAAAAATCGGCGCCCGCCTCAAGCTGCATTGTGCCGGACAATGCCGTTACCGAAACCTCCTCAGTGCCGTCGGCTGCCAGGATTCTCGATCCGCATTATCCCTCGTTCAATCTGACCATTCCCGATCAGTATCGCACCGATTACTGGATTCCGCTTTTCAACCAGCAGGTCGCGGCCAACCAGGTGCCCAACCTGACCATTCTGTGGCTGCCGGACGATCACACCAACGGCACCACCAAGGGCTTTCCCTATCCGCTCAACTATCAGGCCGACAATGATCTGGCGCTGGGCCGCATTGTCGAAGCCATCAGCCACAGCAAGGTGTGGGGCCAGTCGGCGATCTTTGTCGAAGAAGACGATGCCCAAAACGGGGTCGATCATGTCGATGGCCATCGCCAGCCGGTGTTTGTCATCAGTCCCTATGCCGCGGCGCCGCAAGCGGCAGGCCAGGGCAAGGTAATCCACACCACCTACACCGCCGAGAATATCAACCGCACCATCGAGAATATTCTGGGCATGCAGCCCTTGACCCAGTTCGACCTGGTAGCCTCGCCCATGTTCGATGCCTTTCAGGATACGCCGGACCTGACGCCCTTTACCCATTCGCCAGCGCCGATCCCGCTGGATCAGGGGCCGGGTCTCGCCGGCACCAAGGCCGCTGCGTTAGACCCGCTGCAGAAGGCCTGGCTTGCCGCCACCTGGGAGGTGATGAAGGACAAGCTCACCAGGGCGGATGCCGCTGATCCCAATTTCCTCAATCACGTCACCTGGTATTCAGCGACAGACTGGAAGCGGCCTTATCCGGGGGAGAAAAAGCTGTTGATGCCGGGGCCTTTTGTACGGGCGGCCAAGAACTACAAGGACGACGACGACTAGCGGTATACAGCACCGGTGTTTCGCTTTGGGCTTGCGCCCAGCCCGCCGCCGTTTTTCTATACCCGCCTAACGGCCAAAGCCGAAAAGCTCCCCAGGAAGGAAACGCCATGAAAAGCAGCCCGCTAATAGCTCTGTTTTTGGTAGCGTTCTCATCACTGGCCGCCAGCGCCGCTTCCACCTCCGTTTTTACCGTCAAGCCTGATGATCCCAAGGCGGTCTATGTCCAGGAGCTGGGCGCCAAGGGCGATGGCAAAGCCGACGACAGCGCCGCTCTCCAAGCCGCGATCGACAAAGTGGCGACCACCCGCTTGGGCGGCACGGTGTTCATTCCGTCCGGCCGTTACCGGCTGAGCCGCACCATCTATGTCTGGGACGCGGTCAGGCTGATCGGCTATGGCGCCACCCGTCCGGTGTTTGTGCTGGCCGACAACACGCCCGGCTTTCAAAGCGGCGTCGCCGACATGGTGCTGTTTTCCGGTGGCGGACCGGCGTCGCTGAAGCCCGGAGCACGGCCCGCCGCGGTGCCGCCGCAAGGCGGCGTGCCCGCCACCGATAAAGTCTCCGACGCCAATTCCGGCACGTTTTATTCCTCGATGCTCAATATCGATTTCGAAATCGGCCAGGGTAATCCGGCGGCGATTGCGGTGCGTTTTCATGTCGCCCAGCACGGCTATCTCGCCCATATGGATTTTCATACCGGCTCGGGCCTGGCGGCGCTGACCCAGATCGGCAATGTCGGCTTGGACTTGCGCTTTTATGGCGGCCGCTACGGCATCCTCACCGAAAAGACCTCGCCCGCCTGGCAGTTCACCCTGATCGATTCCACGTTCGAGGGCCAGCGCGAGGCCGCGATCCGCGAACATGAAGCGGGCCTCACCCTGATCCGCGACAGTTTCCGCAACACCCCCACCGCCATCGATATCGATGAAGGCTATTACGACCAGCTTTGGGTCAAGGATTGCCGTTTCGAGGATATCAAAACGGCGCTGGTCATCAGCCTGGAAAATAATCACCAAAACGAAATCGGTTTTGCCGGCGCGGTGCTCAAGAACGTGCCCACCTTCGTTCATTTCCGCGACACCGGCCGCGATCTGGATGGCAAAGGCCCGGTTTATCGCGTCAAGAATTTCACTTTTGGCCTGATCCTGCCCACACAGGGCGCCTTCGGAAAAATGGGCACGGTCTATGACGCGGAAAAGCTGCCGTCTTTACCCAAGGCTCTGCCGCGCGCCATTCGCCGCCTGCCCGACAGCAAGGACTGGGTCAATGTCCACAGCCTGGGCGTGAAGGGCGATGGCGCAACCGACGACACCGCGGCGCTGCAAAAAGCGGTGGACAGCAACCGCATCCTGTATTTCCCCACCGGCTTCTACATCCTCAGCGACACCATTCATCTGAAGCCCGACACGGTGTTGATCGGGCTGCATCCCGGCGGCGCCCAGTTCGATATTCCCAATGGCAGCCCTGCGTTCAAGGGCGTGGGCACGCCCAAGCCGGTGTTTGAAGCGCCCAAGGGTGGCCACAACATCATCAGCGGGCTGGGCATCTACACCACCGGGGACAATCCCCGCGCCGTGGCGGTGATGTGGATGGCGGGCGAAGATTCGCTGATGGACGATTTGCAGATCATGGGCGGCGGCGGCACCTATATCGCGCCCGAAGCCCAAAAGGCCGTAGAGAATGGCCAGCAAAATACTAGCCGCGTCGATCGTTGGGGCCATCAATATCCCGCCATCTGGGTCAAGGATGGCGGCGGCGGCGCTTTCCTGGGCGTGTGGTCGCCGGGTAGTTATTCCCAGTCGGGCCTTTATGTCACCAACACCAAAACGCCGGGCCAGGTTTACGAAATTTCCGTGGAGCATCATCTGTACGCGGAGATCAAGCTCGACCATGTGGAGAATTGGGAATTCCATGCCCCCCAGACGGAAGAAGAATCCGCCTCAAGTCCGGATGCGGTGGCGATCGAGCTCAAGGATTCCAGGAATATCCTGTTCGCCAATTTCCATGCCTATCGCGTGACCCGCAGCCATCAGGCTTTCCCGGCGGCGATTCGGTTGTATCATTCCTCGGACATCCATCTGCGCAATGTCCATATCAATGGCGAAAGCGGGTTCTCTGTCTGTGACGACAAAGGCTGCGGCGCCTTCCTGCGCGCCGGACGCTACCCTTATGAAAATTCCATCCAGGACATCACCCGCAATATCGAGACGCGGGAGCGGGAATTCGCGGCCTTGGACATCGCGGTGGACGCAGCGCCGCCAGCAGGTGATGCCACCGCCGTAGCCGCCTCAGGCGCGAAAGTGGAAAAGATCACCGACGGCTTTCATTCCATTTCCGGCGCGGCGGTTGATGCCAAGGGCAAGCTCTATTTCGTCGACCATTGGCAGCAGCGCATCTTCGGCTGGTCCAAGGACGAAGGCCTGACCATTGAGCGCGACAGCCCGCTGGACCCGGTGAACCTGGCGATCGACAAATCCGGCAACATCATTGTGCAGTCCTCGGCCGGCGCCGACGGCAGCGTCTATTCGTTCCGCCCAGGCTCCTTCGCCGACGAACTCACGGTGCTGAAGCCGCAAGCCGCCGCCCCCCGTCCGGGCGCCTCCATGGTTGTGCCAGTGAACTACTGGATCAATGGCGAATTCCGCGATCAGCTGGACCCGAAGACCTATCGCTTCAAAACCCTGGCGGAATTGTTTGCCGAAGACGTCACCGCGCCCAAAAAAGAGCACTATGTCTCACCCGATGGCAGCCTGGTTTTGCCGGCGGTGCGGGTCTGGCCGCAGCCGGCCAACGAAGTCTATCCCGGCAGCGACTTCACCGGCTGGCGCTGGTCGCACAATCTCAATGCCTTGGGCTTCATCCAGGCCGCACCCGGCTCACATGTCTATGTCAGCAATGAATCCGAAGACATCACCTATGGCGCCACCGTCAATCCCGACGGCAGTCTCAGCGCGCTCAAGCCCTTTGTGAATCGTGGCGGCGAGTGCGTCACCACCGACAGCAAAGGCAATGTCTATGTCGCCAACGGCCAGATCTTCGTTTATGACCCGTCGGGCAAGGAGATCGGCCGCATCGACGTGCCGGAACGGCCGTTGCAAATCCTGTTCGGAGAGCGGCACACCTTGTTCATCCTCACCCACCACACGCTGTACGGGCTGAAGATGCAGAGCCCGGGTTAAACAAAAGAGAGCTGTTTAACGCCACCCGGCCCGGCCCGATGTGCTAAAACCCCGTCATAACAAAAGGGGGAAACATGCGGCGGTTTGTTCTTGCGATGTTGGCGATGCTGGCCACCACCGTGGCGGCTCAGGCCCAGGAGATCAGCGACGCGGAAATCCGCGATGTGGTCAAGCGGGTAGCGCACCACCAGATGGTGCCCATAACCGACGGCGACTACGCCCTGGTTTCAAGCCTGGAACAGGCGCAAGCGGCCCGCCCACCCTCCGGCATCGCCTGGTTTTATCCCCAAGGTGTGATGCTGTATGGCATGTCGCGCTCCACCGATGTGACTCATGACCGGGAGGCCGGCCAGTTCGTCATCCAGCATTACCAGGTGGCGTCGCGCTATTACCGTTGGCTGGCACAGATCCGGCAGCAGTTCGGCGACAAGGCCAAGGATTTCTTCGACAAGACCAGCTTGCGGCAACTGATGGCGCTGGGCTCGCTGGACAGTTGCGGCGCCATGGGCAACGCCCTGCTTGACAGCATGATGCGTCATCCCGAATCTGTAACGGTTGAGGAACGCGAAGTCCTGGCCCGTATCGCCGATTGGGTGGTGAAGCAGCAAGCCCGCATGCCCGACGGCACCTTGTGGCGGCCGGCGCGCGACAACACGGTGTGGCCGGACGATCTTTATATGGGCGGCGTCTTCCTGGTGCGCTACGGCCTTTATACCCATGACAAAAGCACTATCGACGACGCCGCGCGCAATATCATCGGCCAGGCGGCACTGGAACAGGATAGCGACGGGCTATGGTTCCATGGCTGGTTCGACTCGACCAAAAGCCACGCCCCGTTCAAATGGGCGCGCGGCAATGGCTGGGTGACGGTGGCCTTGGCAGAGACCCTGTCGGCCATGCCCGACAATGATCCTCTGCGTCCGCAATTGCTGGCGATTCTGAAAAAACAGGTTGATGGCTTGCGGCCGTTGCAGGCGCCGTCCGGCATGTGGCGCCAGGTTCTGGACAAGCCGGACTTGTGGGAAGAAACCTCGTCTACCGCCATGTTCGCTTACGGCATAGCGCGCGCCGTCGACCGCGGCTGGCTGCCCAAGTCGGATATGGTGATAGCGCGGCGGGCCTTTGCCGGGGTGGCGAAAAATGTGGGCCCCGAAGGCAAGGTGCACAACACCTGTGCCGGCACCGCTATCGGCACCACTTTGGATTTTTACATCAACCGGCCGCGGCCGGATGACGATCCCCATGGCTGGGGTCCCGTCCTGCTGGCGGGAACGGAATTGCTGTTGGTCAAGCATTAAATGATCCAACCGGAATTGATCCAATCCGGTTGGCGCGGCGTAAGTCTGTGTGGGAGATTTCACCCATGAGCTTCGCCACCGCCGCCGCCAGCCTTGCCGAGCGCTGCGCCCTGCCCGATTTCGTGATCCGGGCCGGGATGCGGCGGGTGATCGCCGCCAATGACGCTTGCACGCCGCCGCCGGGCACCGAGGCGGAATTCGCCCGCGCCATGGGGGCGCATCCCATCGCCGAGCACGCCGATGCGGCCAACCGCCAGCATTACGAACTGCCGCCGGAATTCTTCGCTTTGTTCCTGGGGCCCGCCCGCAAATATTCCAGCTGTCTATACCCAACCGGCCACGAGAATCTGGCCGAAGCCGAAGTGATCGCGCTTGCGCAAACCGCCGCCCATGCCGGGCTGGCCGACGGCCAGGAGATACTGGAATTGGGCTGCGGCTGGGGTTCGCTGTCGCTGTATATGGCCGAGAAATTTCCCGCCAGCCGGATCACCTCGGTCTCCAACTCCACGCCTCAGCGCCTTTATATCGAGGCGCAAGCGCGCGTCCGGGGGCTCACCAATCTTGGCGTCATCACCGCCGACATGAACGATTTCGCCACGACCCAAGTCTTCGACCGCGTGGTGTCGGTGGAAATGTTCGAGCATATGGCCAATTGGCAAGCCTTGCTGGCCCGCGTCAAAACCTGGCTTAAGCCGGAGGGGCGGCTGTTTCTGCACATCTTCACCCACCGCCATCGTCCCGCCCGCTATGACTGGCGCGATCCGGAAGACTGGATGGGGCAGCATTTCTTCACCGGCGGCATCATGCCCACCATCGGCCTGATCCGGCAATTTCCCGATCTTTTCACGGTGGAAGAGGAATGGCGCTGGAACGGCAGCCATTACCGGCGCACCGCGCTGCAATGGCTGGACGCTTTCGATGCCAACCGCGCCCGGATCGATCCGATCCTGGCCGGCGTCTATGGCCCCGATGCGGCGCTGTGGCGGCGGCGCTGGCGGATGTTTTTCCTGGCCACCGCCGAAAGCTTTGGCTTCAACCAGGGCCAGTCCTGGGGCGTCAACCATTACCAGCTGAGGCCGGTCCCGCTATAAGGCGGCATGTACCAGAACGAATTGCTGGACTTTGCCACCCGGGCGCTCAGGGCCGGCAATCTTGCCGCCGCCGAGATCGCTTGCCGCGATCTGCTGGATTTCGAGCCGCAGAATGCGGCGGCTCTGCATATGCTGGGCTTTATCGCCTCCCGCGTCGGTGAGAAAGATCAGGCTGTCGCGTTTTTCCGTTCCGCCCTGGAAATCGAGCCCGACAATGCGCGCATCCGGGAAAATCTGGAGGCGGCGCGTGCAATGCCGGAGCCGTTGCCGCCGCCGGGGGAGCGCTATCTGCTGATCAAAAGCTGGGGCTGCGGCTTTTGGTCGGACACGGTCCAGGTGTTGGGTTCACTGCTGTTGGCAGAGACGACAGGGCGAACAGCGGTGATCTATTGGGGGCATGAGAGCCTGTTCTCAGGCCTGTCCGGCCATGACGCCTTCGCCAGCTACTTCGAGCCGGTTTCAACTCACACCGTCGAACAGCTGGCGCAAATCCGCGACGCCAGTTTTTTCCCGCCTCGCTGGAATGCCGGCAATCTGAAGGGGGCGGGCCTTGCCAGATGGGAGGGCAAAGGCTCGCGCGCCGGCGCGGTCTATTTTCTCAACCGGCGCGAGACCATCGCGGTCAGTGATTTTCATATCGGCGTGGTGAATGTGATGCCCTGGATTCCCGCAACTCATCCCATGCATGGCAAATCCCTGGAGGAGATCTATCGCTATCTGATTGCAAAATATCTGCGGCCACGGCCCAGCATCTTGGCGGCCGCGGATACCTTCTTCGACACACATCTGGCGGGCGCGCCTTTCGTGGCGATGCACATGCGCGGTTCGGATAAAGCGCTCGAGGACCCCGACCTGCAAGCCACCAACAGCGCGCTTTTCAAGGCGCTCGATAAGGTGGACAAATCCTGGCGCATCTTCCTGATGACCGATGACGCCCATTGCCTGGCGCGGATGAGAGCCACCTATGGAACACGGATTGTCGTCACGGATTGCCAGCGGACCTCCACCACCGAAGGCTTACATTACGCCAGCACTACCGATCCAGTGCGGGCGGGGCGGGAAATTATGATCGATACTTATCTCGCCTTGCGCGCCCAGTGTTTCATCGGCAATGGCCGCTCCAATGTGTCGGCAATCATCGCGATGATGAAATGCTGGGCGCCGGAAGATTTGACCCTAATCGGCCGTTCTCTACTGACGGACCGCAATCTGCATCTGTACGAGGTACCTCTTTCTACGGCTTGAGGGTGAAAGTCGCACCATTTTCACGTCCATTGCTCCATAGCGAGAAGGGACTTTCCGTCACCGTCTGTCCCGGCTGGGGCGTCGCCGCCGACAGCAAACTCACATCCATCACCAGGGTTTGGTTGGGCGGTATGGCGCCGTTCATTGCGCCCTTGCCGCCAAAGGCCAGATTGGCCGGGATCACCAATTGCCAGCGGTCACCGGTGTGCATCAAGGACAGGGCCTCCGCCAAACCCGCCATCGCCACACTGCTCATGGCCAAGGTCGCGGGTAACACGGGCGTGGTACTGTCCACCACCGTGCCGTTGATCAGGCGGATGGCATAGGACAGCCGGATGATGTCGCTGCCGCCAGGCCGCTTGCCGGCGCCGCTGCGCAGGATGCGGTATTGCAAGCCGCTGGGACGGGCGATAGTGCCGGGCTTAGCGGCATTAGTGGTCAGGAAAGCCGCGTTGGCGCTGGCGCCCAGGGGGTCTTCAGCCGCCGCCGACGAGACAGACAACAACACAGCCAGAAGGACGAAGTTCACACGCATGGCTCACCTGCCGGAACGCGTTTATCAGAAGCGGGCTTTGGGTCAATATGGTGGCCAAACCGGGCCGAAAGGCTTGGTTTTTGACGGGGGATGGTCATCATGCGGCCGATAACAAGATGGGGAGAAAAATGCGGAAAATCCTTGGCTGGGTGATTGCCGCCTTGCTGCTGGCCTGCGGCCCCGCCTTGGCGCAGCCGCGCGAGAAAATCATCATCGACACCGATATCGGCGATGACATCGACGATGCCTTCGCCGTGGGGCTGGCGTTGTCGAGCCCGGAGTTCCAGGTGTTGGGCTTTTCCGCCAGCTTCGGCGACACGCCCACCCGTGCAAAGATGCTGGACCGCATGCTGGGCGAGTTGGGCCACAATGATATCCCCGTGGCCATGGGCCCGTTCGTCAATATCAATCTCAACGCCTTCACCCAGCGCCGTTATGCCGAAGGCGGTCAATTCGCCCGCGCCAGTCATCCGGGTTCGGCGGATTTCATCCTGGAACAGGCGCGCAAATATCC
>Ga0097621_100004186_pt1 | contig 10010 bp, 9 predicted proteins | sample KBSMisM72_FD_73165 | JGI IMG/M metagenome (GOLD analysis project Ga0097621, IMG submission 73165) | Miscanthus rhizosphere microbial communities from Kellogg Biological Station, Michigan, USA - KBS Miscanthus M7-2 (version 2) (version 2) | ecosystem: Host-associated > Plants > Roots >... | reverse complement strand
CCGACGGGATGACCGCGCGCGTGGGTGGCGCGATCGACGGGTGCCGCGACGAGCGATCCCGAGCGAAGCGCCGCGAGGATCGATGCGAACGTCGCGGCCTCGATGAAGGGCATGTCGCCGAGCGCCACGATCCAGCCTTCGGCATCGCGCGATCGGGCCACGCCCGCCGCGAGGCTCGCGCCGAGGCCGCGCGCGGTCGCTTCGCTTTCGAGGATTTCACAGCCGGCCTTCGCGAGAACTACACGCAGCTTGTCGGCGCCCGGGGGAACGACCGCCAGCGCGTTGCCCGCTCCCTTGATCGCGCTGCGCGCCGAAAGCGCAGCCATCGGCAGCGTCTCGCCGCGGCGCTTCACGGGTACCAGCAACTTCTCGGAGCCGAAGCGCGACGCGCGACCGCCGCACAGAAGCAGCACGCGCACGTCCTCCACTGTCGGCCTACTCCGGCTTGATGCCGGCCTGCTTCACGATCTTCTCGACGCGCGCCTTGTCGAGGGCGAGCTGCGCGGCGAACTCGCGCGGGCCGCCGCCCACCGCGTCGATGCCCAGCCCGCGCAGGCGCTCGAGGGTCGGCCCGTCGCGCAACACCTCGGCAATGTCGCCCGCGATCTTGTCCACCACCGCGGCGGGCATCCCTGCAGGACCCGTGACCCCGATGTAGGGCGCGAGGTCGAATCCCGGAATCTCGGTCTCGGCGATGGGAACCACGTCGGGCGCGAGCTGCGAGCGCTTTTCCGTGGTGACCGCGATCAGCCTCAACTTGTCGTCCTTGGCGAAACCCTGGAGCGACGGATACGCGGAGATCACGAGCGAGACCTGGTTCGAGACCGCGGCGGGAACGGACTGTCCCGTCCCCTTGAACGGAACGTGCAGCACGTCGATGCCCAGCGTGGATTTCACCGACTCCATGACGAGCTGCATGATGCTGCCCACCCCGGACGATCCGTACGAGTACTTGCCGGGGTTGGCCTTCGCGAGCGCCACGAACTGGGGAAATGTGGCAGCGGGAATCGACGGATGGAGCGCGAGGAAGAGCGGCGCGCGAGCGGTGAGCGAGACGAAGGTGAAGTCCTTCTCGCCGTAGGCCATCGACCGGTACATGAACGGGTTGATGCTGAACGTGGCGAGGTCGGTCATCATCAGCGTGTAGCCGTCGGCCGGGCGGTTGATCAGGTATTGGGCCGCCACCGCGCCGTTGCCCCCGGGACGGTTATCGATCACCACGGCGTGACCCCACTTGTCGGAGAGCTTCTGGCCGACCACCCGTGCGATCGTGTCCGGCAGCCCGCCCGGCGCATACGGCACGATGATGGTCACGGTCTTGGCGGGATACGCGGCCGGCTGCGCCCAAGCGCTTGCGGCAATGAAAGCCGCGATCGCGGCCAGGATGAAACGGCGCCTCATGAAGACTTCCTCCTCGCGTTTTCCTGCGATCTCTCCAGAACGATGCTGTTGCGGGCCGCGATCAGGTCCGCGAGGATCGACACTGCGATCTCGGGTGGCGTGCGCGAGCCGATCGAAAGCCCCACGGGACCGTGAAGCCGCGCGACCTGCTGCGGCGTGAGCTCGAATCCGGCCAGGCGCTTGCGCCGCTCCGCGCTCGTTCGCGAAGAGCCCACCGCGCCCACGTAGAACGCATCGCTCTTCAGCGCTTCGATGAGCGCCATGTCGTCGAGCTTGGGATCGTGCGAGACCGTGAGGATCACGCTGTGCGCATCGGGCCTGAAGGCGACGACTGCGTCGTCGGGCATGCCCTTGGCCCAGCGCGCGTCCTTCGCGCGCCACGCCTGACGGTATTCCTCGCGCGGATCGCACACGAACACCTGGAAGTCCACGGTCGAGGCGATCTCCGCGAGGTAATGCGCGATCTCGGAGCCGCCGATGATGAGCATCCGCCAGCGCGGGCCGTGGATGCTCGTGAATCGTGAATCCGTGCGCGCGACCTCATCGACGGGCGATGCGGACGAAAAGCTCCACGCCCCGCTTGCGAGGTCCACGTGGCGCGCCACGATCCGTCCCGACGAGATCGCCTCGAGCAACTCCTCGAGGTGCCGCGGCTCGACTTCGGGCTCGATGATCACCTCGAGCTCGCCGCCGCACGGCAGGCCGAAGCGCCGCGCTTCCTCGGCCGTCACGCCGTAGGCGGCGAACCCGGGCCTGCGGCCGCGGTATTCCTCGCGCCGCGCGACGAGATCGTCCTCGATGCAGCCGCCGGAGACCGAGCCCACGAGGATGCCGTCGTCACGGATCGCCGCGAGCGAGCCGGGCGGGCGCGGGCTCGCGCCGAACGTCTGCGCGACCGTGAGGAGCCACGCGCGCCGTCCGGCACGGCGCCATTCGAGGACGCGCTCGAGGACGTCGAGGTCGAGGCTCTGCATCCCGCGATGTTAACGGTTCCCGAAAAGCTCGGTGAGCGCCTGGCGATAGGCATCGAAGCCCGCGCCGGAAAGGTTGTGGTGGCCGGCCCCCTCCACCTTCACGAACCTCTTCGGCTCGGGCGCGCTCTCGTAGAGGCGCTCTCCCATCTGGAAGGGCACGACGGAATCGCGGGTGCCGTGCACGATCATGACCGGCATCTTCACTTCCCCGATCTTCGAGAGCGCGTCGAACTTCTGCGTGAGGATGAGCCCCACCGGCAGGAAGCCCCACGCGGATTGCTCGACCATGTCCTGCACGGACGTGAGTGTTGCCTCGAGCACGAGGCCCTTCGCTTCGGGGTGCCGGCGCGCGAGCTCGACGGCGATCGCGCCGCCCAGCGAATGCCCGACGATGAACCGCGGGCGGCCCGGGGCGACCTTCGCGAGATAGTCCCACGCGGCTTGCGCGTCTTCGTATGAATTGGCTTCCGTGGGCGCGATGTCCGTGCTGCGCCCGAAGCCGCGGTAGTCGACGGCGAACACGGAAAAGCCCAGGCGCCTCCAGCGCTCGATGCGCGTGACGCTTCCCGTGAGATTCCATCGCGCGCCGTGCAGGTAGAGAACCACGGCGGCGTTCGGATCCGGCGACGGCAGGAACCAGGCGTGGAGCTGCTGGCCTTCGGCGACCGGGACCCAATGGTCCTGGAATGCCGTGACGTCCTGGCTGAATCCCCACCACGCATCGCGCGCGGGGCGGAAGATCAATTCACCTTGTTTTTCGGAGAGGTAGGCACAGCCGCCGATGGCGACGGCGGCGAGGACGAGCGCGAAGCGCCCGAGGCGCGACGCTAGCGGCGCGCGTCGTAGGGAACGGGGAAGAGCGTCTTCTTCTCCTCGACCTCGACGGTCACCACGACCCAGGTGGCCAGCATCACCACCGCGATCGCGGCCACCACTTCGAAGGCCGGGTTGCTGACGATCTTCCAAATCGTGTTTCGCCAATCGTGACCGAGATGCTTCATTTCCATGTTGGACTCCCCTTCGCCGATTCCGACCCTGCGGCCGCGAAAGGGTTCGCCCGCTCCGGTCGGGATCAGGAGGAGCCGTGCAATTTCAGTGCCATGAAGGAAGACCCTTTATGTGCATGCACGCACCAAGTTAGCACGCGAATCCGCGGCCTGTCCTGAAGACATTTGTTTCAAATCACGTCCACTTCTGGTCGCCGAGCGGCAGGCTGCGAGCGCGCTTGCCGGTGAGCGCGAAGAGCGCGTTGGCCACCGCGGGCGCGATGGGCGGCGTGCCCGGTTCTCCCACGCCCGTGGGCTTCTCGCCGCCGGGCACGAGGTGCACTTCGACCACGGGCATCTCGTTCATCCTGAGCACCTGGTAATCGTGGAAGTTCGACTGCTCCACCTGGCCGTCCTTGAAGGTGATCTTGCTGTGCAGCGCCGCCGACAGGCCGAAGGCCACCGCGCTTTGCAGCTGCGCTTCCACCGTGAGCGGATTCACCACGAGGCCGCAGTCGAATGCGGTCGTGACCTTGTGGACGCGGATCCCGTCGCCGTCCAGCGACACTTCGGCCACGTGCGCGCAGACGCTTCCGAATGCCTCGTGCACGGCGATTCCGCGCGCGCGTCCCTTCGGAAGCGGCGAACCCCAGTTCGATTTCGACGCGGCGAGGTCGAGCACGCGCAGCACGCGCGGCTGCCCTGAGAGCATTTCCCTGCGGTAGGCCACCGGATCCTTGCCCGCCGCGGCGGCGAGCTCGTCCATCATCGTCTCCATCACGAAGGCCGAATGGGAGTGGCCCACGGAACGCCACCACAACACCGGAACGCCGGTCTTCATGGTGTGGAGCTCGACATTCATGTTCGGTATTGCGTACGGTGTGTCCGCGACACCTTCGGTCGACGTGGGATCGATGCCGCCCTTCACCATCATGCCCTCGAAAGGCGTGCCGCCGACGATGGACGGACCGACGATCGCGTGGTTCCAGCCGACGATCCTGTTCTGCGCATCGAGGCCCACTTCCACGCGATGCACGTACATCGGCCGGTAGAAGCCCCCGCGGATGTCGTCCTCGCGTGAATAGACAACCTTCACGGGAGTGCCCTTGAGGTTCGCCGCGACCGCGCAAGCCTGGACGATGTAATCGGATACGGGATTCGCGCGGCGCCCGAAGCCACCCCCCGCGAGCAGGGTGTTCAGCTTCACCTGCTCGGGCTTGAAGCCCAGCACCTTCGCCGCGGCCGCCTGGTCGACGCCCTGGAATTGGGAGCCCACCCAGATTTCCGCACCATCGTCGCGCACGATCACGGTGCAGTTGAGGGGCTCCATTGGTGCATGCGCAAGGAACGGGACCTCGTATTCGGCGACGATCTTCTTCGCCGCGGAGGCGACGGCGGCCGGGTTGTCGCCCTTCTTCGCGACGGTGCCCGGGGTCTTCGCCTGCTCGCGGAACTGCTGCGAGAGCGATGCGGTCGACAGCGCCGCGTTCGGGCCCATGTTCCACTCGAGCTCCAGCGCGTCGCGTCCCTTCTTGCACGCCCAGAAGTGGTTGCCGACGACGGCGACGGAATTGCCCAGGTCGATCACGTGAGTGACACCGCGGACCTGCTTCACCTTGTCCGCGCCGAAGCCTTTCAGCTTCGCGCCGAACACCGGCGGGTGCGCGATCAACGCCGTGTGCAGGTCCTTCATCTTCATGTCCATGCCGAACACCGCGCTGCCGTCGGTCTTCTCCAGCGAGTCGATGCGCTTCGTGGGCTTGCCGATGAGCTTGAATTCCTTCGGGTCCTTCAGCTTCACGCTCGCGGGCACGGGAAGCCTGGCCGCCGCATCCGCGAGCTGGGCGTACGTCGCCCGCTGGCCCGACGGCCCCACCATCGAGCCGTTCTCCGCACGCACCTGCGAGACGCTCACCTTCCACTGGTCGGCCGCGGCCTGCGCGAGCATCGAGCGCGCCTGGGCGCCGACGGTGCGAAGCTGATCCCACGAGTTCACCACGCTCGACGATCCGCCTGTCATCTGCATGCCGAACATCGTGTGCGCATATTCCGGCGCGGCAGGGGCGAGCGCGTAGCGCACCTTCGACCAGTCGCACTCGAGCTCCTCGGCGACGATCATGGGCAGTGACGTGGTCACGCCCTGCCCGAACTCGAGGTGCTTCACCATCACGGTGATCGATCCATCCTTGCCGATGCGAAGGAAGGCATTGGGCGGGATCGGTCCGGCCTGCGGCTGCGCGAACGCGCGGCGCCCGCCCTCCGGAAGATAGAAGCCGATGACGAGGCCGCCGGCGACAGCAGCCGAGGACTTGAGGAACTGGCGGCGGGAGGTCTTCATGCTTTCTTCCCTTCGCGCTTGGCGGGCGCGGCGCCCGCGGGCACCGACGCCGCCGCGACCTTCACCGCCTCACGGATACGCTGGTAGGTGCCGCAACGGCAGAGGTTGCCGCTCATCGCAGCGTCGATGTCCGCGTCCGACGGCGACTTGTTCTTCTGCAGCAGCGCCACGGCCGCCATGATCTGTCCCGACTGGCAATAGCCGCACTGCACGACGTCCTTGTCGATCCACGCCTGGCGCACCGCGCGATAGGTCGCGCCCTGCGTGGTCGACGGGAGGTATTCGATCGTGACGACGCGCTTGCCCGCGACCGCCGACACCGGGGTGATGCACGAACGGGTCGGATTGCCGTCCACGTGGACGGTGCAGGCGCCGCATTGCGCCATCCCGCAGCCGTACTTGGTGCCGGTGAGGCCGAACCAGTCGCGGATCGCCCAGAGGAGAGGTGTGTCGTCGCCGGCGGTGAAGTCGATACCGGCGCCGTTCAGGAAGAATTTGGCCATGGAGGGAGGAACGCAAGACGAAACGGGGGGCAACTATTATGCTACGTTCGTCGACCATGACGCGCCCCAGAAGCAAGCTCTTTCCCACGCCCGAAGACGCCGAGAACGCGTTCTACGAGGCCTTCGAGCGCGCGAACATCGCGCTCATGATGGCCGTGTGGGCGGAGACCGACGATGTCGTCTGCATCCATCCGCGCGGGCCGCGGCTCACCGGCTTCGATGCGGTGCGCGAAAGCTGGGTGCAGATCTTCGCCGGCGGCGCCACGCTTCGCGTGCGCACGACCGAGGCGCGCAAGTTCGCGGGCCAGGCGCTCGCCGTGCACAGCGTGATCGAGCTGGTTGCCCCGCCCGGCGCGGAGAGCACGCCCACGCCGGTGTTCGCCACCAACATCTACGAGCTCACCGAAGGCGGCTGGCGCATGGTCGTGCACCACGCCACTCCCGCGCCCGAAGGCGAGGCGCGCGCGGAAGAGCCGGCCGCTCCTTCACACACCCTGCATTGAGTTTCATGAAGCTTGCAGCGCTGGCCTTCGCCGCCGGCTTCATTGCGGCAGCGGCCCTCAATGTTCCCGCGGCCGACATGAACAAGGTGCTGCGCACGGCCTACCGCTCCGGGGAGAGCAAGCTCGATCCCCAGGCCGAGAGCGACGAAGCCTCCGGCATCATCCTCGACCAGATCTTCGATTCGCTGCTCGAGTACGACTATCTCGCGCGTCCGGCAAAGCTGCGCCCGCGGGCGGCTGCGGCGCTCCCCGAGGTGAATTCCGACGGCACCGTGTACGTCCTGCACGTGAAGCCCGGCGTCTATTTCACCGACGACCCCGCGCTCAACGGAAAGAAGCGCGAGCTCACCGCGCAGGATTACGCCTATTCGATCCGCCGCCTGTACGACCCGAAGCTGAAGAGCCAGTGGCTCTTCCTCGTGGAAGGAAAGATCAAGGGCGCGGACACGGTGATGGCCGATGCGCGCAAGACGAATCGCTACGACTACGACCGTCCGATCGATGGGCTGCGCGCGATCGATCGCTACACGCTGCGCATCGAGCTGAACACCACCGACTTCGGCTTCCCGTACGTGCTCGCGATGCCGGCCACATCCGCCGTCGCGCGCGAAGTGGCCGAATACTACGGCGACGACTTCCAGTCCCATCCCGTCGGCACGGGGCCCTATCTCCTCAAGAGCTGGACGCGCGGCTCGAAGATCGTGCTCGAGGCCAATCCCGGCTTTCGCCAGGAGTACTTCGAGGGCGAGGCCGGAGACGACCCGCGCTCGCATGAGATCGCCGCGCGCCTGAAGGGCCAGCGCCTCCCGATCGTGGGACGCATCGAGATCTACGTGATCGACGAGGACCAGCCTCGCTGGCTCGCGTTCCTCAACAACGAGCACGACTATATCCGGCCCGTGCCCGAGGACTTCGGGCAGATCGCGCTGCCCAACGGCGAGCTCGCGCCCAACCTGAAGAAGCGCGGGATCACGACCACGCCGGACGAGATCGCTTGGGTCACGTACACCACGTTCAACTTGCAGACCGAGATCGACGGCCGCAAGAACGATGTCGGCGGCTACTCCCCCGAGCGGATCGCCTTGCGCCGCGCGATCGCCATGGCGTACCGCATCGACGAGCAGGTCGCGCTCCTGGACAAGTTCCAGTCCGTGCGCGCGTATACGCCCCTGCCGCCCGCCGTGGCGGGATACGACCCGAAGTTCGTGAGCCCGACGCTCGAATACAACCCGGCCAGGGCCAAGGCGCTGCTCGACATGTTCGGGTTCGTCGATCGCGACGGCGACGGATATCGCGAGAACCCCGACGGCTCGCCGCTCGTCCTGGAGCATGCGTGGTATCCCACGTTGCGCGAGCGCCAGCGCAACCAGCTCTGGAAGCGCTCCATGGACGACATCGGGATCCGCGTGACTTTCGACAAGGTGGAGAAGCTGCCCGAGCTTCGCAAGCAAGCGCGCTTCGGCAAGGTGCCATCGATCAGCTACGGATGGATCGCGGACTATCCCGACGGCGAGAACTTCCTGCAGCTCATGTGGAAAGGCTCGATCGGGCAGGCCAACTACGCGATGTTCGACCTGCCGGAATACAACGAGCTCTACGAGAAGGCCAAGCGCCTGCCCGATGGACCCGAGCGCAACGCCGTGTACGCGAAGATGGTGAAGCTCATCTGCGTCTACGTGCCGTGGATGGTGGAGACTTACAAGATGGGCACGATCCTCATGCATCCCTGGCTGCTCAACTACCGCAAGCATCCGTTCGGCCACGAGCCGTGGCGCTACGTCGACATCGATCTGGCGCGCCAGCCCAAGTAGAATTTCGTCCATGGCGGCATTGGCAAGGAACGGCGCACAGGCCAGCGGCGCGATCGGCACGTTGGCGATCGTGGCGCTGACACTCGTGCTCGCGTTCCAGCTCGCGCACTGGACCTGGGTGTTCGTGGCACCGGCGCAAGTCGCGACCTCCCCGGCCGGCGATGCGGGCGTGGACATGGCGGCGATCGCGAAGCTCTTCGGAGCATCACCGCCCTCGTCGGCCACCGTCGCCTCGTCCTCGGGGCTGCGCCTGAAGGGCGTGGTCGCTCCCGACGGCGGGCCCATCGCCTCGGCGATCTTCTCCACCGGAAGCGGCCGCGACATCGCGGTGTTCGTCGAGCGCGAGATCGCGCCGGGCCTGAAGCTGCTCGAGGTGAAGCCCGACCACGTCATCGTTTCGCGCAACGGCGTGCGCGAGCGCATCGATCTCGAAGCCGCGCGAAGCGTCGCGGCGGCCGGCGGCAATGCGCGCGGCTCGCGCAGCCCGGGATTCCGCATGAACGTGACGCGATCGTCGGCCAGCAGCTACAGCTTCTCGCGCAAGGAGCTGGACGAGGCGCTGCGCGACCCGAACCAGCTCACCTACCTCGGCATCATCGGAATGCCGCCCGGCGGCGGCGTGCGGATGGAAGCCGCCCCCAGCGGAAGCCTCGCGCAGAAGCTGGGCCTGCAGGCGGGCGACGTCATCAAGAAGATCAACGGCCAGCCCGTCGCCTCTTCCGGCGACCTGGCGCGTTTCTACCAGCAATTCGCCACCACCTCGGTGATCAACGCCGAGATCCAGAGGGGCAGCCAGACCCTCCAGGTTTCATATTCCATTCAGCCTTAGCAGGTACGCTCGGTCTCCCCGATCCCGGTTGCGTCCGCCTCTGTCGGGATCCCCGCCTTCGCGGGGACGGCCGCCTTGCTGACAAGACGGCCGTTTAGGCGCAAAATGCCCCGATAAATCAAAGCCAAAGACCAAATACGTGACACGGTTTCTAAGTGCGCGGGTGAACCGCCTGCCAGCCCTCGTGGCCGCCGGGGCGCTCGTGCTTTTCGCGTTCACGGCTGAAGCCCAGGCCCCGGGCGCACCGGCGAGCCCCGCGCAGATCGCCGCCTCCAGCGGCGACGACAAGATCACCGTCAATTTCGTGAACGCGGACATCCAGTCCGTGATCAAGACCGTAGGCCAGCACACCGGCCGCAACTTCATCCTCGACCCGCGCGTGACCGGCACCGTGAACATCGTCTCGGACAAGCCGGTATCGCGCGAGCTGCTCTACCAGATCTTCCTGTCGGCGCTGCGCGTCCAGGGCTACGCCGCCGTCGAGGAAGGCGGCTTCGTGAAGATCGTTCCCGAGGCCGAGGCCAAGACCAACGCGGGCCCGGTCGGTGAGCAGGCGGCGCGCGTGCCGGGCGATCGCATCGTCACGCAGGTCTTCATGCTCCAGAACGAGTCGGCGGTGCAGCTCGTTCCCGTGCTTCGCCCCCTGGTCACCGCGAACAACTTCA
>Ga0097621_100004184_pt1 | contig 10011 bp, 8 predicted proteins | sample KBSMisM72_FD_73165 | JGI IMG/M metagenome (GOLD analysis project Ga0097621, IMG submission 73165) | Miscanthus rhizosphere microbial communities from Kellogg Biological Station, Michigan, USA - KBS Miscanthus M7-2 (version 2) (version 2) | ecosystem: Host-associated > Plants > Roots >... | reverse complement strand
CGTTGATAGAAGAACGACAATTTCCCCTTCGGGCCGATCGTCTGATCGACCTTGATGGAGGGGACCTCGGTGGTTCGGTGGGTTCCATAGGCCTGCAGATAATTGTTGGTCAGGCCGTTCGGCGTGGGACCGATCGGCGACGGAAACAGAGCCTGGATCTTTGCCGCGACGGAATCGAAGCTGGTCAGAGGAATCTTATTGCTAGGGAACTGATCCCGCACTTGCACGCCACCCGCGGTTCGTACAGTGGTAGGGTCGAAAATCATTCCTTCGAGCACTTGCCGGCCTAGAGGATCGTTGCCGATGACGTGGGGCGTACCGGGGGCGCAATTGCCGGGGAGGGCACACGTGAAGTCGCCCGCCTTATATGCCGCGATCGGGATGGTTTGAAACTGGTTGTTGACCTCGGTGGTCTCGCGAAACTGTTCCCAGCTGAAGAAGAAAAATGTCTTGTCTTTGCCGTTATAGACTTTCGGGATCCAGACCGGACCGCCCGCGGTAAAACCGTAATCGTTCCTTCGGGCACGAGCCCGGGGATTTCCGGCAGGATTGTTGGTGAAGGGATTTCCCGCGTTGAAGACTTCATTCACGAAGTAGTCGTAGGCGGAACCGTGGAACTGGTTGGTGCCGGATTTCATCGTGACGTTGAACACGCCGCCGCCCACCTGCCCATATTCCGCGGCGAAATTGCTGGTCTGAACCGCGATCTCCTGAATGGCGTCCACACCCGGCTGGGTTTGCGCGGGAACGCCCGGCGTGCCGGTGTTGGACGCGTCCTGACCTTCAATCCGGAAGGATTGGGAGTTCCCGGGAGTGCCATTGATGCGAACCAGCGAGTTGGGGATGAACGTAGTTCCCGGAATCAATTGCACGACGGAATAGGGGTTCCGAATGCCGGCGCTTCCAGAGAGCGTGCCGCCGATTCCCAGGATGGGGAGCTCATCCAGGCTCTTGGCTTCCACGTTATGGCTCAGCTCACCGCTTTCCGTCTTGAGCAGCGTGGCCGCTTCGGTGACGGTGACGGAATCGGACGTAGCGCCCACTTCCAGAGTGACGTCGATTCGCAACGTTTGTGCGATCTGAACCGTAAGACCGGAGCGGGTGTATTTCTTAAACCCCGATACGGCCACCGTGACCTGATAGCTACCGACAGGCAGTTGGGCCAGCGTGTAGTTGCCAGTGGTGGAGGTGGCACCCTCATAGACCACTCCCGTGTCCACATTCCTCGCCTGGATAGGCGCGTTGGCGATAACGGCGCCGGCAGGATCTGAAACAGTTCCCGTGATGGTTCCACGATCGCTCTGCGCAACCGCAGTCATAGCGATCAGCAGACAGCAAACGACAACGAAAGCGAGCCTCATACGTTTTCCCCTTTTAGCGTCCAGTAACTTCTAGAAGACCTAGATCGAAACCCCAAAAACAGCGTCCCGAGAATTTTACACCTCGGAGATCTCCGGCGCAAGCCCGTCAAACGAAAGTAAATGCCAGCAGGACCTACAATAGGTAAGACACTCCTCCATGGGCCGTATCCGCATTCTCTCCGACACCGTTGCGAACAAGATCGCGGCGGGAGAGGTGGTCGAGCGGCCGGCCAGCGTGGTGAAGGAGCTTCTCGAAAACTCGCTGGATGCGGGCGCGGGCGAGTTTCGCATCGACGTCGAAGCCGGCGGGCGGCGGCTGATCCGCATGGCCGATGACGGCTGCGGCATGCTTCCCGATGATGCCCTGCTGGCCTTTGAGCGGCATGCCACCAGCAAGCTGGCCGACGTGAAGGATCTGCTGTCCATTGCCACACTGGGATTCCGCGGCGAAGCGCTGCCGTCGATCGCCTCGGTATCGCGATTGTTGCTGGAAACGCGCTCGCCGGAGGAGCAGTCCGGCACCTCGGTCGAGATTGCCGGGGGAAAGCTGCTGCGGTGCGACGAAGCGGCCTTGGCCGCCGGGACCGTCATCACCATTCGCGACCTGTTCTTCAACGTTCCGGCGCGCAAGAAATTCCTGCGGTCGGAGCAGACCGAAATCGCGCACATCGCGTCCCTGGTCACCCACTACAGCCTGGCGCATCCCGGCAAGACGTTCGTGCTGCGGCATAACAACGCCGAGCTGCTGAGCGTTACCCCAGTCGCGACCCTGCGCGAGCGCGTGTTCCAAGTCTTCGGCAGCCGCATTCTGGACGATCTTCTGGACCTGGGCGATCGCCATCGGGACTTGAACATGCCTCTGGAGGCGGACGCTCCGCCCGGAGAACATCCGCTGACGCGCAGCTTCCGGCTGCGAGGATTCGTCAGCGGCCCGCAGGTGCAGAAGCTCAATCGCAATTCGATTTATCTGTTCGTCAACGGCCGCCTGATTCGGGACCGCCTGTTGCTCCACGCGATCTCTGCCGCGTATCACAACCTGATGCCCGCGGCCTGCTATCCTTTCGCGCTGCTGTTCCTGGATTGCGACGCGGAAGAGGTGGATGTCAACGTGCATCCCTCCAAGACCGAGGTGCGCTTTCGTCACGGCTCGATTGTCCACGATTTCGTGCGCGATACTGTGCGCGACATCCTGATGGCGCAAAGGCCGGCGTCGAATATTCCCGCGCCCACTCCTCCGCAGCCCGGCGCTGAGCTGCCCTATTCGGAATTCACGCAGCGCATCGAGAGCATGAGCTTTCCATCGGTCGCCATCGCCGCGACTGCCGTGAGCGCACCGGATGCGGGGGTGCTTCCGGAATTTGTTCTGCGGCGTCCCGTTTCGCCCGAGCCAAGGTTTGACTTCGACGCTCCGGGTCCCTCGGGTGCCTCTAAGATTCCCGTACCCGAGACGCATGGGCCGCTGTTTCCGGATGCCCAGCCGCTGGCTCCGGAGAGCCTGGACGCGCTCACCGATCTGCGGCCGCTCGGCCAGATTCACGAGAGCTTCATCATCGCCGCCGGGCGCGACGGGTTGTGGATCATCGACCAGCATGTGGCTCACGAGAGGATCCTGTTCGAGCAGGTTCTGGCGCAACGCGCCAACGGAGGCACGGAGAGCCAGCGGCTGCTGGTGCCCCTGGTGATCAGCCTGAGCGCGGGGCAGCAGATCGAATACGCGCGGATCGCCGAAGAACTGGACGCGCTGGGATTCGAGACGGAACCGTTCGGCAATCGCACCATCGCGGTGAAATCGGCGCCGGCGGGCGTGCCCGCGGCCGACATCGACAAGGTGATCTTCGAAATCCTGGAGATTTCGGAACGCGAATTGCGAAAAGCCTCTCTCGACGACGTGCGCCGAGCCATGGCGGCCTCCATCGCGTGCCGCGCGGCCATCAAGATCAACACCCATCTGGAGCCCGCCAAGATCGACTGGCTGCTGCGGAGCCTGGCTGCGACCGAGTACCCCATGAGCTGTCCCCACGGACGCCCCATCGCGCTGCGGTATGCCACCCGCGACATTTTGAAGAGCTTTCATCGGATCTAGAAATATCGGGCTTTGACGCGAGCCACTTCCGCCACGCTCCAGGCCTGCGCCGGACATCCGCGCGGATAGCGAGGCTCGTCAGCATCATAGATTTCGGCGATGGAATCGACGCATCCATCGAGGGCCGCCGCCGCTTCCAGCGCTGCGACCAGGCCGCGGCAATGCGACAGACTCTCCGCGGTTTTTCCAAATACGGCCAGGTAGGCATCGATAAACGGACCCAGCAGCCAGGGCCACGCAGTGCCCTGATGATAGGCGCCGTCGCGCTGGTCGGGCGAGCCTGCATAGCGCGGCTTGTAATCGGGATCGGCGGGTTCGAGAGTTCGTAATCCCACGGGCGTGAGCAGTTCGCGTTCGACGATACGGACAACGGCCCGCGCCTGCTCTTGTTCCAACAGCCCGAACGGAAGACTGACCGCGAAAATCTGATTTGGCCGGAGCTGGGCCACGGGCCCTTCGTCCGTCAAGAGATCGTACAGGCACTCACGCCGCGGGTTCCAGAATTTCGCACGAAAGCTGTTACGAACACGGTCCGCCTGGGCTCGATATTCAGTCGCGGCCGGGTCATCCAGTGTTTGCGCCCAATCGGCCATGAGTGACAACGCCCCATGCCATAGCGCGTTAATCTCGACGGGCTTGCCGGAGCGCGGCGTGAACCTGGTGTCCATCCAGGTTAATTGCGGGCCGACTCTTAGCAGGCGATCCTCAGGATCAAGGGCCGTCTGGTGTCGCGCAATTATTTCCTTCGCCGCCGGATAGAAGGTGCCTCGCAGGAATGCGTGGTCGCCGCCTGCCTCCAGCCAGGCTCGAACGGCTTGGAACATCCACAGAGTCGCGTCGGCGGTATTGTACTCGGGCGTTTCGCCGGTGTCGGGAAAACGATTCGGAATAATTCCCTGGCTGCGGAACTGGAGAAAGTTTTCGATGATCTCGCGGGCTTGATCCAGCAACCCCGGAGCGATTAACAGCCCCGGCAGACTGATCATGGTGTCGCGTCCCCAGTCGGTGAACCAGGGATATCCGGCGATGATGGTGGGTTTACCATCGGCCCGGCGGACTAAGAATGGATCGCGTTTGGCCGCGGGGGGGGCACATTGAAAAGAACCCGCCTCGGACCCGTCGATGGACGCGCAAATCGGCGTCCAGATGTCCGCAACCAGGTCCATGGTCAGGATGCCCGGTGTAAACAGATCCTCGCGAAAATCCAGGCCGCGATCAAGCTCGTCCAGATACTCGAAGTTGTAATACCACTTGGGATCGGCGGTGAATATGGCCTTCGACCGAAATTCCAGAGGCGGCAAACCTGCGTACGGAGACCCGTCCGCGTGCCTCAGCGAGTGGTAGTCGCGATACGCAAGAAAAGGCCGGATTCGCAGCGTTACAGCGTGATCACAGCGATAGCGAACGACTACGGCCTGACGGCCCGGCACCAGATACACCTGGCGTTCGAACGCGACGCCCCCCAGATCGTAGCGCCAGGTGGAGCAGGGCGCGGCGACGAAGTCTTCGAGAAATCGACTGCCACCATCCACCAGAAGGCCGGGATACTGGCAGCAGCCGAGTGGAAATGTCTTATCGCCAACGATGATTTCTTCCTCAAAGCGCGAGAGCAAAACGTAGCGTTCCGTGGGAGGCTTGAGCGACGCCACCAGCAGCGCGTGGTAACGCCTGGTGTTCACCCCGCCGACCGTGCCCATGGCGAAGGCGCCGGTGCCGTTGGTTTCCAGCCACTCCCGTTTAGATCTTTTTGGTAACGTCGCGATGCGTTTCCTTGACGCGATATCCAGCCTGGCTCAATCGCTTACGAAGCTCGTGCGCGATCATGACGCTGCGGTGATGCCCGCCGGTACAGCCGAAAGAAATGGTGAGGTAGCTCTTGCCTTCCTCGATATAGTGCGGCAGAAGGTAGATCAGAAGTTCCGAGATGCGCTCAATAAACTCCTGGCTCTGAGGAAACGACCGGATATAGCGCGCCACGCTGGGATGCTTCCCGGTGAGCTTCTTAAACGCGGGGATGTAGTTGGGGTTGGGCAGGAAGCGGACATCGAACACCAGGTCGCTATCGGCCGGCACCCCGTGGCGGTAGCCAAAGCTGTTGATGTGCACCAGAATGCCGGTGGAGGAGTGGCGCTGGCTGCCGAAGGTCGAGTGAATGGTCTCGCGCAGCTCATGCACGTTGAACTTGCTGGTGTTGATGATGGGCTCGGCGAGTGCGCGGATGGGCTTGAGACGCTCACGCTCGCGGCGAACACTGGCCGCCACGCTTTGGCCTGTGCCCAGCGGATGAGGGCGGCGAGTTTCGCTAAAACGGCGGATCAGCGCGGCGTCGTCGGCGTCCAGGAACACCAAGCGGGTGGGGACCTGGCGCCGGATGCGCTTAAACAGCGCCGGGAATTTCTCGAGCGCGCTACCCTCCCGGATGTCCACCACCAAAGCAGCCCTGCGAATATTGGCGGCATTCTTGACCAGCTCGGCGAACTTCGGAATCAGGTCGATGGGAAGATTATCCACCGCGTAATAGCCCAGGTCCTCCAGCGCTTTGAGCACGGTGCCTTTACCCGATCCGCTGAGGCCGGTGATGATCACCAGCTCGGTCTTATCCGCGGCATGCGGACGGGGCGGAGGAGTGGCCGGCATGATGGAGGGTTAGGATTCGATCAGGTCGAAATTTCCGTCGCGCCGCCGAACCAGCACAGAGACTCCTTCGCGCTGCGTATCGCGATACACCAGATAATCGCGCGTGCTGTCCATCTCAAGCACGGCTTCATCCAGGGTCATGGGCTTGCGCCGGCCGACGCCGTTGACGCGGAAGACTTTCCTGGCATCGGATGCGTCGTTGGGCTCGGCCCGGCTGGCAGTATCCCGATCGGCCGCTTTGCCGGCGTCCTTCTTGGGGGCGTCCTGCCGGCGATGCTTTTCGCGCCACTTGCCCTTGGTTTTGACGGCCTGGGTTTCGAGCTTACCTAAAGCCTGGGCCAGCGCATTCAGCAGATCGGCATCGGATCCCTTGCCCACCAGCTCATGATCATAGAAATGGAGAGTGACTTCGGCGCAATAAAGGTGCCGCTCCTGAACCACCACGACATGGGCTCCGCGCTCACCCCGCCCGTCCAGAAGTTTACCGAGTTTGGCGAACCTGGCATCAAGTTTTTTCTGAATCGCGGCCGAAAGCTTCGGCGGAATGCCCTTGTAAGCGACTTTCATAGACTGGATGCTCCCTTAGGAGCGTACCCGCCGCTGATGGGTGGACGGGATACGCATATCCTCGCGGTATTTTGCGACAGTACGGCGAGTGACTTCGATTCCGTCCGCCTGCAGGCGTTCGGTGATCTGCTCGTCAGTCAGCGGATGCATGGGATCTTCTTCCTCAATCATCTTCTTGACCTTGCGCTTCAGGATCAGCAGCGGGGTGGCGCCGCCGCCGGGGCCTTGCACTGCTTCCGAGAAAAAGTACCGGAGTTCAAACACGCCCTGGGGAGTGTGGGCGTATTTATTGGAGACCGCCCGGCTGACAGTGGAAGGATGCACGCCGATTTCCTCGGCGATTTCCTTGATCATCATGGGCTTCAACTGATCGATGCCAAACTCCAGGAAATCCATCTGGCGGCGCACGACAGACTGGCAGACTTTCAGGATGGTCTGCTTGCGCTGCTCGATGTTCTTCATCAGCTGGATGGCCGAGGCGTAGCGTTCCTTGATGTAGCTGCGAACCTCCCGGTTGGGCTCCTGCTCGCGGTCGAGCATGCGCCGGTATTGAGGATTCAGGCGAAGCTGGGGAATATCATCGTCGCTGATCTGGATGATGTAATCCTCGCCGTCCTTGGAGATGTAGACATCCGGCTCCACCTGGCGCGCCCCGGGACCGGAATGGCGCAGGCCGGGCCGCGGATCCAGGTGCTTGATCACGTCCAGCGCAATCTGGATGTGCTCCAGCGGACGACGCAGCAGCCGGGCTATCTCTTTGGTCTGACGTTGCTCCACAAGTTTCAGATGATCGGAAACGATCTGGTAGGCCAGGCCGCCCTTGGCGCCGCGGCTGTCGAGCTGAATCAGAAGGCACTCGCGCAGGTCGGATGCGCCAACTCCGGCAGGATCCAAGGTCTGGACCACCCGAATCGCTTCCTTCACGTCCTCGAGAGAATGCTCACCCTCGGCCGCCATGTCCTCGGCGGTGGAAAGCAGGTAACCGTTTTCGTCCAGATTGCCGACGACGCCATCGGCGGCATCGCGAACTTCATCGCCTAAGGCGAGCAAGGCTAGCTGCGAATGGAGGTGATCGGACAGAGTGACAGGCGAAGACAGGAAGGTCTCAAACGAAGGTTTTTCGACGTTCTCAGAGGCCGGGCTCTTGTAGCCGGGATCGAGATAGTCGTCGAAATACGAACCGAAATCGATCTCGTCGAACGGATCGGCTGCCGCAGGCGCCTCGGGTGTTTCCGGAGCAGCCGTAGTCGCGGACGCCTCGACAACCGGACTCGTCGGGGCCTCCACTGCCTCGGCAGCGAAGACGCTGGCAGCGTCGAGACCTTCGGAAGTGGTATACGCGCCGTCGGATACATCGATTTCCACAGGACCCGAGGTCACATCCAGAATCGATTGGTCGGCCGGATCGCCCATGCGTTCGGCTTCGAGGAGCGGCTGCAGTTCTTCAGGAGTCAACTCCTCGCCGCCCTCGCCCGATTCTTCCAAAACCGGGTTCTGGGAGATTTCGGCCTGGATCATGTCCTTCAGTTCCAGACGGTTCAGCTGCAGAAGGCTGACCATCTGCACCAAGCCCGGTGTGAGGATCTGCTTCTGCTGAACCCTCACTTGCAGTCTGGGGGAGAGGGAGCTCATGGTTCGCCTTATTTTATCACCGGGGGTCCCAAACGCGGCGTGCCATCTTTTCTAGACGATAATCGCCGTTTGAAATGTGTTACATGCGGATTGGGACGGCCGATCCGGCGGCGTCGGGAGCGACCATCTTCAGTGCAGAACGGAGATGGAGACATGGACTATATCGTGATTCCCGAACGGAAGTTGGCGTTCAATACGGCGTATTGGGCCTCGAAATCGCCTGCGGTACGAAAAGCCGCCGAACTGGGAGTCCCAGGCCGCGAGGAAGGCATGACGGCACTGGCGCAATCCGGCCTGGTGATTGACCGTCAGATCGACATCATGGGCTACGACGCCTACGAAACCATGCTGACGCGCCGGCTGTACGGATACACCTGGGTGCCGAGCGCACTGCAGATGATCACGTTCTCCCCTCCCGGGTTCGCCTTGACCAAGGAATCGGCATACGATCCGGATCGCCCGCCTGCCGGATCGATCCTGGTGCACGACCCGAACACCTTCGACATCGCGACGTGGTTTCCACCGTTCGATCCTCCGGCGCCGCCAGCGGCCGTGGATCCGTCGCCGTCCATGATCGACTTCTCGCAGCCATGGCCTGAGAAGAACGGCTGGTTCTCGACGCAAGCGGGATACGGTGTTGCCGCCGGTCAGGAGCATGAAGAAGGCGGCAAAGTGTATATCAAAATCGTGATGCCGTGGCCCTTCGGCGCGTATCACGGCTGGAGATTGCGGTGAAATTTGCCGCGATCTTGTTATGGATACTGCCGGCATTTGCGCAAGTGACGGCGACGGTAAAGCCGATCTCGATTGCGGGAGCGCGGGGTGCCATCGGCGGCAGGAATGTGGGCTTGTGGACGGTAAGTCTGAGCAGCCGCTATGCGGTCGCAGTGAATCTTCCTCATGAGCGCATCACCCAAAGTTTTCCCCTGCTGCGGGATATTCCCAACCGGCTCGCCGAAGATTTGCTGTCCCGGCAGTCGAGTGATTCTTTCTGGAGCATCCTGGCGCGATGGGGTCCGCCGGTATTGGCGGCAGGCATCGCGGCTTATGGGAGTTCTGGCAAGGTTGGCCAGGGCGTTGTGCTGGCGACGCTGCTCTTTGGGCGCGCCGGACAACGCGCCCCGGCACCGAGCATCTACTTCTCTGACTTCTGTCCCGAGCACATCACGCTAGCCGCCTACGGCGCTGCAACATGCTATATCGCGTCGGGAATTGTCAGGGGCGCGGCTCCCATGACAGCGCTGATCGATGTACCGGGGATTTAGCATGGGCGCTACCGGTCCGCACTTCTCAGAAATCGAATTGGCCTGCCGCCACTGCGGCGTCAACGAATGCAAGCAATCGTTGGTAGACGCACTGGAGGCGTTCCGGACGCTGGCGGAGAAGCCCGTCATCGTGAGCAGCGCTTATCGTTGTCCGCAACATAACGCGGAAGCGGGAGGCGCGGGCCGGAGCGAGCACGTGGAGGGTCTGGCGGCGGACATCCGCGTGGAGAGCATGGCAGCGACGCAGATGGAAGCGCTGGCGCGCAAGATTCCGGCGATCCGGGGAATCGGGCGGAACGATCGTCAGCAGTACATCCACGTGGATGTGCGACCGACGCTCACAGTTGCGCGATGGTGTTATGCACCGGATGGCAAGTGGTGCAGTTACTATCCGCCGCTGGCGGAGGCTGCCTGAAACTTGAGTTAGCGAGCGTCGCTGCGCTTCACCTGGGCGCGGCGGCGGCCC
>Ga0097621_100004182_pt1 | contig 10015 bp, 6 predicted proteins | sample KBSMisM72_FD_73165 | JGI IMG/M metagenome (GOLD analysis project Ga0097621, IMG submission 73165) | Miscanthus rhizosphere microbial communities from Kellogg Biological Station, Michigan, USA - KBS Miscanthus M7-2 (version 2) (version 2) | ecosystem: Host-associated > Plants > Roots >... | reverse complement strand
CAGTTTGCCGAGCTTATGGGAAGCCTCATGGCTAAGAGCCGCGGCGGCAACCACGATATGCCCCGCTAGATGGCACGAATTTCTCCCGAAACGGACGTATTTCAGCCTCGATTTCGCTCGTTTTAACCTTTTGACCTATAAGGGGGCATACATACTGTAGGGTATCGAAACTGCGGCTACACTTGTTTACACTCAATGATGTTCCGGCGAATTCTTTTTTGTTCCAGGGTGTAAATGCCTCCTATTCGTATTCTGGTTGTGGACGACCACGAAGTCGTCCGCAGGGTGATTTGTTCGCTACTTTCGAGTGATTCTTCCCTGGACGTAGTCTGCCAAAGCGCTGATGGCGAAGGGGCAGTCGAAAAAGCCGAAGAACTGCAGCCCGATCTGGTGCTTCTTGATATCAGCCTGCCCGGTATCAGCGGCATTGAAGCAGGACGGCGTATCCGCAGGGTTTCTCCCGATTCTTACATCATCTTCCTGAGCCAGCACGATTCCCTGCAAATGGTGAAAGACGCCTTACGCGTGGGTGGACACGGCTACGTGACAAAAATGGATGCTGGAGCCGAACTGTTACAGGCAATCCGTATGGTGAGCGAAGGGAAGCCCTTTGTCAGCCAGCGCATCGTCTCTCAAGGCTGGAAGCCCGAGATCAAAACCGAAGCCCGGGATTAAAACGGCTCGATGCCCTGAACCAAGACCGTAGGGGCAGCAGGGTGCTGGTGTTATCCCACGATTTCTCTTCCTGATGATTTCTCGAAGGGTCGCGCATAGCGCTGCCGAACCAGGATTCCCTCCGATATAGATAACGGTCGCAGTGCATTTGTCCGGCAAGTAATGCGAGGTTACACTTGTGCTAGCCTGGCCCTTAAAAAGCCAGAGTGCCTGAAGCATGCACATTCCTGATGGCTATCTGAGCCCTTCGACTTGCGCCGTCTTGTACGGCATCGCAATACCGTTCTGGTATGGCGCTTTCGCGCGAGTTAAGCGGCTGCTCAATACCCGGCTGGTGCCGCTGCTGGCTGTAGCCAGCGCGTTTTGCTTTGTAATCATGATGTTCAATGTCCCCCTTCCCGGAGGGACTACCGGGCACGCCGTGGGCGTTGGGGCGGCGGCAGTTGTCTTAGGGCCGTGGGCTTCCATGCTGTCGGTTTCGATCGCGCTGTTGATACAGGCAATATTTTTCGGCGACGGCGGCATCACCACCTTCGGAGCGAACTGTTTCAACATGGCGATTGCGGGATCGCTGGTAGCCCATTTCGTATATCGCGCCATAGCGGGGAGGTCGGCGATTCCGTCCTCGCGGCGGGTTGCGGCTGCAGCCCTGGCGGGCTATGCGGCCATCAATGTTTCAGCCCTGCTTACCGCGTGCGAGTTAGGAATTCAGCCGCTGTTCTTCAAGGACGCCAGCGGCACTCCTTTATATGCTCCCTATGCCCTGCATATCGCAATCCCTGCGATGATGCTGGGGCATCTGACCTTCGCGGGGATGGCGGAACTGTTCGTTTCTGGCGGAGTAGTGGCGTACCTGCAGAAAACAAATCCGGCACTGCTAGGCGAAAGGCCTTCGGTTACAAGTGAGGCACAGGCGCATTTTCCTGCCGGAGGGGGATGGAAGGCCACTCGCCCGCTCTGGATTCGCGTGGCCCTTTTAATGCTTCTAACGCCTATCGGAATTCTCGCTGCCGGCACAGCCTGGGGCGAATGGGGAGCGAGAGATTTCTCCGATCCGCAGATGCGACAGCAGATTACGGCGGCCTCGGGTAACCTCGCTCCTCCGTCCGCACAGCCTGAGGGTTTGGCTCGACTGTCTTCTCTATGGGCCGCGCCATTCCCTCAGTACGCGCCGCCATTCGTGAGGCATCCCGCGTTTGGATACGTGATGTCCGCGATGTTTGGCACCGGCCTGATTCTTGGGGCATTCCTATTGCTGGCCTGGATCACTGCCGGCGGCCGACCTTCGGATGCGTCCCAGGCTTCACCGTGATCCGCACAAGGGGGAAATCGCGAGGAGCAGTCGAATGTACCCTGGCATCTTTCGTTGACGCCATCGAGCATGCCTTCTACGCCGAGCAAATTGCGAAAGAAAACGGCCTGCTGCAAAAGCTTGATCCCCGATTAAAAATTCTGGCAATCCTGCCGCTGATCGTGATTGCTGCCCTAGCGCGGCGCCTCTCGGTGATCGCCGCTCTCTTCGTGTTCGCTCTGGTCCTTGCAATGCTCTCGAAAGTCCCCCTCAGCACTCTGGCAAAACGAGTGTGGCTGGGCGTGCTGGCGTTCACGGGAATAATTTCGTTCCCGGCGCTGTTTCTGACTCCCGGCCGTGTCGTCTTCAGCTTGCCCCTTGTTGGCTGGATTGTGACCGAACAGGGACTGCGTGCCGCTGCATACTTGATCTTGCGTGCGGAGACGGCTGCAACTTTTTCCGTCCTGTTCGTTTTGTGTACCCCCTGGAACAAAGTGCTGAAGGCGTTGCGGGTGCTGCGAGTGCCGCTGGTGCTGGTGGTGATCCTGGGCATGACTTATCGATATATCTTTTTGTTGCTGCGAAATGCGCACGACATGTTTACCTCCCGGCGAAGCAGGATGGTAGGCCGTCTCGATGGCCGGCAACAGCGCCGTGCGGCTACAGCCAGCGCGGGGGTGTTAATGTCGAAAACGATGCAACTCAGCGCGGATGTCTATCTGGCGATGCGGTCGCGCGGCTTTCAGGGCGAAGTGTACGTGCTGGACGATTTCCGGACTGCATGGTTCGATTGGGCAATTCTCGGCCTGTTTACCATGGTTGCAGCTGCAGCTTTGTGGTGGGGACGATGAGAGAGCACGTCGAGGCAAATCTGTGACTGTCCCTGTTTATGAGGTGCGTGACGTTACCTACCGCTATCACGAAGTGACGGCGCTCAACGGCCTGAATCTCACCATCATGCCGGGCCAGAGGATCGCGCTGCTGGGAGCGAATGGCTCCGGCAAATCCACATTGCTCAGCATGCTTGACGGCCTTTGCTTTCCGGAAAAGGGGAGTATCGCCTTCCAGGGTGAACCCTTGACCGAGAGCCGTCTCAATGGAGAAGTCGAATACGCCTTCCGGCGCCGGGTGGCGCTGGTATTTCAGAATCCCGACGTCCAGCTGTTCAATCCCACGGTGTTCGACGAAATTGCTTTCGGGCCGCTGCAATTGCAATGGCCCGGGGAAGAAATCAGGAGCCGGGTAAACGAAATGCTGGAGCAGATGGAGATCGTCCACTTAAAAGAGCGCTCACCCCATCAGCTTTCCACGGGAGAGAAAAAACGAGTGGCGCTGGCATCAGTTCTGATTCTCGATCCTGAAGTCCTGTTGCTGGACGAACCGACTGCAGCTCTTGATCCAAAAAGTGAAAGCCAGATGATCGATTTTCTGGTGGGATGCAGCGGAGGACGAAAGACGGTGGTCACCGCGACCCACGATCTCGACCTGATAGAGGACATTGCAGACCACTGCCACGTATTCCAACGCGGACAGGTCGTTGCGAGCGGCACACCATCGGAGATTTTGAATGACCAGCAGTTGCTGCTGAGTACGAATCTCATACACGCGCATCGTCATGCGCACGGTTCAGGCGAGATGCACTCGCATCCTCATCGCCACGGTCATGGCCACTAAGAAAATTGTAGATATCAGTCAGCGCCGCTGGGCCGCGGGGCGAGCGGTGAGATGCGGTTGGGATCTACATGGCCCTTGCTACCGATCCAGAGGCGGAAGCGGTCGAGGTAAAGATAGACGACCGGAGTGGTGAAGAGCGTGAGCGCCTGGCTCATGATCAATCCGCCGACAATCGTAATGCCCAGAGGACGTCTGAGTTCCGATCCCGTGCCGGTACCGAGCGCCAGGGGCAACCCGCCCAGCAACGCCGCCATGGTGGTCATCATGATGGGGCGGAAACGGCGAACGCAGGCTTCGTAGATCGATTCCGCCGAACTTTTGCCGCTACGCTCTGTCTCCAGTGCGAAGTCGATCATCATGATCGCGTTCTTTTTCACAATGCCGATCAGAAGAATGATGCCGATCAGTCCCATTACGTTCAGTTCGCTCCTGGTCAACAGCAACGCCAGAATCGCGCCCACACCAGCGGAGGGCAACGTCGAGAGAATGGTGATGGGATGTATATAACTCTCGTACAGCATGCCCAGAACCAGGTAGACCGTGACCAGCGCGGCCAGAATCAGCAGAGGCTCGCTCGAAAGGGACGATTGAAAGGCCGCCGCTGTTCCCTGAAAGCTGGCGTTGATAGTAGGAGGGAAGTTGATGGCGCGCTGCGCATTGTCAATCGCGTCCGTCGCGGCCCCCAAAGAAACGTTCGGTGCGAGGTTGAACGACAACGTCACCGACGGGTATTGGCCCTGATGGCTGACCGCCAGGGGCGTGTTGGAGGGACCGAAGTGGGCAAAGGCCGCCAGCGGAACCGGGGTGCCGTTGGCTGCACGAACATAGATGTTCTGAAGAGCGTCTGTGCTGTTGGAAAAATCCGGAGCTACTTCCATGACCACGTGATACTGGTTCAGTTGCTTGTACATGATCGACACCTGGCGCTGGCCGAAGGCATCATAGAGAGCATTGTCGATGGTCGCTGCCGACACTCCCAGTCGCGAGGCGGTGTCCCGATCGATGATGACCGTGGCTTCCAAACCTTTATCCTGCTGGTCGGTGTTTACATCGCGCAATTCGGGAAGAGCGCGCAGCTTTTGCAGAAGAAGCGGAGACCAGTAGTTCAGGTCATTCAGGTTCTCGCCCTGAAGCGTGTACTGGAACTGGGCCTGGCTCATGCGTCCACCGATGGTAAGGTCCTGGGCTGACTGCATGAAGAGAGTTGCACCGGGCACCACCGCAAGTTTGCGGCGCAGGCGTCCAATCACCTGATCGGCGCTGATCTTGCGTTCTTCCAGCGGCTTTAATGTGATGAACATGCGCCCGCTGTTGGTCGAAGTGTTTCCACCGGCAAAGCCCACAATCGTCTCAACCGCGGGATCCTTCATCACGATAGTCACAAACTGGTTCATCTTCTGCTGCATCGCTGCAAAAGAAATATCCTGCGCCGCCTGCACCGAACCCATTACTCGACCAGTATCCTGCTGGGGAAAAAATCCCTTGGGAACGACAATGTAAAGGTAAACGCTCAGCGCGGCGGTAGCGATGGTGATGAGCAGAGTCAGGGGTTGATGGCGGAGGACCAGCCTCAGCGCGCGGCTGTAAAGGCTAAGAGTAGTGTCGAATATAGCTTCGCTGAAGCGGTAGATGCGGCCGTGTTTTTCTTTTTCGGCCGAGCGCAGGAATTTCGCGCACATCATCGGCGTCAAGGTCAGAGAAAGCACCAGTGAAACCGCTATGGCCACGCTCAAGGTGACGGCGAATTCGCGGAACAGCCGGCCGACGATGCCTCCCATCATCAGAATGGGAATGAAAACCGCCACCAGCGATGTGCTCATGGAGAGCACGGTAAATCCGATTTCCCGCGCGCCCTGAAAAGCGGCCGCTACCGGAGGCATGCCATCCTCAATGTGGCGAGTGATATTTTCCAGGACGACGATGGCGTCGTCCACGACGAATCCGGTCGAGATGGCCAGTGCCATCAGGGACAGATTGTCCAGGCTGTAATCCAGCAGATACATCACGCCGAAGGTTCCGATGAGTGATAAGGGAACCGCAATGCTGGGAATAATCGTTGCCCGGAAGGTCCGCAGAAATGCGAAGACCACCAGAATCACCAGAATGACGGAGATCAACAGAGTGAACTCGATGTCATGTACCGAAGCGCGGACGGTGGTGGTGCGATCCATCACAACGCTGACGTCGATCGCAGGCGAAATCGAGGATTTCAGCATCGGCAACGCCGCTCTTACGCGGTCCACGGTGGCGATAATGTTTGCCCCGGGCTGGCGGAAGACGATGACCAGCACGGCGGGCTTCCCGCTGGAGATCCCCATGTTGCGGATGTCTTCTACCGAGTCGTCCACGCTGCCCACGTCACCCAACCGCACCGGCGCACCGTTATTGTAGGAAACGATCAGGCGGCGGTACTGGTCGGCGGTAAAGATCTGATCGTTGGCGTCCAGCGTCCAGGCATTGATTGGCCCGTCAATCGCGCCTTTTGGACGGTTAGCATTTGCATTGCCGAGGGCGGTGCGTACCGTGTCCAGTCCTACACCCAGCTTGTTCAGCAGCGTTGGATTCAACTCGGCGCGCACTGCGGGCTTTGCGCCACCACCCGCAAACACTTGGCCCACCCCTTCCACCTGAGCCAGCTTTTGCGACAGGATCGAGTCGGCGGCGTCGTAGATGCGCGGCAGCGTGATGATGTCGGAAGTCAGGGCCAGAATGAGAATGGGCGCGTCTGCCGGATTTACTTTTCTGTATGTCGGATTACCCGGCAGGTTGGCGGGAAGCTGGCTGCGGGCAGCGTTGATGGCAGCTTGCACATCGCGCGCTGCGGCATCGATATTGCGATTGAGATCGAACTGGAGGGTGATGCTGGTTGACCCGAGCTGACTCGTCGAAGTCATTTGGTTGACGCCGGCGATGCGTCCGAACTGCCGCTCCAGAGGTGTGGCAACCGCCGAAGCCATGGTCTCTGGACTCGCGCCTGGTAGCCCTGCTCCGACTGAGATGACTGGAAACTCCACCTGCGGGAGGGGAGCGACCGGCAAGTAATTGAAGGCCAGCGCGCCCGCCATCAGCAACGCTGCAGCGAGCAGCGAGGTGCCGATGGGTCGTTTAATAAATGGCGCAGAAATATTCATACTCAAATCCAAAAACGATGACGACTAGTCCGCCGAGGCTCCGCTCGGTTCTTCAATCGGGTTGCCGATGTTCAAGTGCGAAAAACGCTGTGCCAGGCGGTCGAACCAGAGATAGACGACCGGCGTCGTGTAAAGCGTGAGTAGCTGGCTTACCAGCAATCCCCCGACGATTGTTATGCCGAGAGGATGACGTAATTCCGATCCGGTTCCGCTACCCAGGGCCAGCGGCAGGCCACCGAGGAGAGCCGCCATGGTAGTCATCATGATGGGACGGAAACGCAGCAGGCACGCCTGGAAGATCGCTTCTTCCGGCGGTTTGTGTTCCACGCGCTCCGCTTCGAGCGCGAAGTCGATCATCATAATGGCGTTCTTCTTCACGATGCCGATCAGAAGAATGATGCCGATCAACGCCACCACCCCCAGATCATTCTTGGTCAAGAGCAGAGCGAGGATGGCGCCTACGCCCGCCGAAGGCAGGGTAGAGAGAATCGTAAGAGGATGGATGTAGCTCTCGTAAAGCACGCCCAGCACGATGTACACAGTGACGATCGCGGCCAGAATTAAGTAAGGCTCGGACGAAAGAGAATTCTGGAATGCTGCTGCTGTTCCCTGAAAGCTGGTTTGAATGCTGGGTGGAAGATGAATGTCCTGCTCGGCCTGCCGGATCGCCTGGGTCGCTTCTCCCAGAGAAACGCCGGGAGCCAGGTTGAACGACAGTGTGACCACCGGGAATTGTCCCTGATGATTCACCGCCAGCGCGGTGTTTGAAGTCTGGAAGTGGCTGAAGGATGCGAGCGGCACCTGGCTGCCGCCGTTCGCGTGCACATAGATACTCTTGAGTGAATCCGGATTCTGCGCGAATTGCGGATCCACTTCCAGCACCACGTGATATTGGTTCAGCTGGGTAAAGATGGTGGAAACCTGGCGCTGTCCGAAGGCGTCGTAAAGAGTGTCATCGATGGCCTGCGGGAGAATGCCCAGACGCGACGCGGTGTCGCGGTCGATGACCAGCTCAGCTTTGAGGCCGCCATTCTGCTGGTCCGTGGCGACGTCCCGCATGGAAGGCAACTTGCGTAGTTCGTCCACCAGGCGCGGAGCCCAGACTGAGAGCTCGTGCGCGTCGGCATCTTCCATTGAATATTGATATTGAGTGCGGCTGACGCGATCTTCGACGGTTAAATCCTGCACCGGCTGCATATACAAAGTGATGCCATTTATCCTGGCCAGCTCCGGCTGCAGGCGGCGGATGATTTCGGTGGCAGTGGATTTGCGCTGGTCTCGCGGTTTGAGATTGATCTGAATGCGTCCGCTATTCGGGGTCGAGTTGGTCCCATCGATTCCGATAAACGACGACAAGCTTTCCACTTCCGAATCTTTCAGAATCACCTGCGCCAGCGCCTGCTGGTTTTTCGCCAGCGCGTTGAAGGATGTATTCTGTGGTCCTTCTGAAATGCCAAGAATCACGCCGGTATCCTGCACCGGGAAAAAGCCCTTGGGCACGACCACGTACAGGAATAGGGTCAAAACCAGGGTTCCTAATGTGACCAGCAAAGTGATGGTCTGGTGCTTCAAAACAAATTTCAGAGTGCGTCCGTAGAACTCGATGACACGGTTGTAGAAATTTTCCGTGGAATTGTAGAAACGGCTGCGATGTTTGGGGTCATGGCGCTTAAGGAGCTTGGCGCACATCATCGGCGTCAGGGTCAGTGACACGAGTGCCGAAACGAGAATGGTGACCGCCAGAGTTACGGCGAATTCGCGGAACAGGCGTCCTACGATGTCGCCCATGAAGAGTAGAGGAATCAGCACGGCAATCAGCGACACGGTCAGCGAGACGATGGTGAAGCCGATCTGTCCTGCGCCTTTCAAGGCCGCGTCCAGCGGCGCCTCACCCTCCTCCAGATAGCGCTCGATGTTTTCGATCATTACAATCGCGTCATCGACTACGAATCCGGTGGAGATAGTCAGCGCCATCAGGGTCAGGTTGTTCAGGCTGTAGCCGAGGAGATACATCACTCCGAATGTGCCGACCAGCGAGAGCGGGACAGCAATACTGGGAATCACGGTGGCGGAGAGATTCCGCAGGAACAGGAAGATGACCATCACTACAAGTCCGATGGTGAGCATCAGTTCAAACTGAACGTCTTTTACCGACGCACGGATGGTTTCGGTGCGGTCGGTCAGTACTTGCACTTTGACCGCGGCGGGCAGTGACGACTGCAGTTGTTTTAGAAGCAGCTTTACGCGATCGGCCACGCTGATGATGTTGCTGCCAGGCTGGCGCTGAATGTTGACAATCACCGCCGGAGTTGTGTTCATCCAGGCGGCCTGTTTTACGTTTTCCGCGCTGTCGATGGCGGTGGCGATATCGGAAAGGCGGACCGGCGCACCATCTTTATAAGCCACTACCACGTTGTTGTACTGCGCGCTCGAGTTGAGCTGATCGTTGGCGCCGATGGTGAAAGACTGGCGCGGACCGTCCAGCGTTCCTTTGGCTTGATTAACATTAGCCGCCGCCAGCGCGGTGCGAATGTCTTCCAGGCTCAGTCCATAAGAGGCCAGTGCCGTGGGATTCGCCTGAATACGCACAGCCGGCTTCTGTCCGCCGCTGATTGAAACCAGGCCGACGCCGGGCAACTGCGAAATTTTCTGTGCCAACGCAGTGTCAGCGAGATCTTCCACCTTTGAAAGCGGCAGCGTCTCCGATGTCATGGCCAGCGTGAGAATGGGAGAGTCCGCCGGATTGACCTTGCTGTAGATCGGCGGATTGGGTAGATCTTTCGGCAGATACGTGGTGGCGGCATTAATCGCGGCCTGAACCTGCTGTTCCTCGACGTCAATGTTTTCGTTGAGGTTGAACTGCAGGGTGATGATTGAGCTGCCCAACGAACTGGTTGAGGTCATCTGGCTCAATCCAGGGACCTGGCCAAACTGGCGCTCCAGCGGGGCGGTGACCGACGAAGCCATGACGTCCGGATCGGCTCCGGGATAAAACGTCACAACCTGAATCGTAGGGTAGTCAACTTCGGGAAGAGCCGAGACAGGAAGCTGAGTGTAGGCGACCACGCCTACCAGCAGAAGCCCGACCATCAACAGGGTTGTCGCGACCGGACGAAGAATAAAAAGCCGCGACGGGTTCATGGCGCTCCCGTAGTTGAAGACGACGCATCTGGAGTCGGCGCGGCCGAAGGCTGACCGTTACGCTTTCCCCCGTTGCTGGCGTGCGGATCTACTTTGCTTCCAG
>Ga0097621_100004181_pt1 | contig 10015 bp, 6 predicted proteins | sample KBSMisM72_FD_73165 | JGI IMG/M metagenome (GOLD analysis project Ga0097621, IMG submission 73165) | Miscanthus rhizosphere microbial communities from Kellogg Biological Station, Michigan, USA - KBS Miscanthus M7-2 (version 2) (version 2) | ecosystem: Host-associated > Plants > Roots >... | reverse complement strand
CGGCGCGCTGTAGTCGCGTGCGCCCGACTGGTGCGCATCGACCAGGTGGCGCAGATAGGGCTCGTTGAACCAGCCGGTGCCAAGCAACCCGGGGCCGAGCACCGACTCGCGCACGCGCGCCTTGAGCGGCCCGCGGAACCATTGCGCCAGGGGTACCGCAAAGCCTTGCTTGGGCCGGTACATGATCTCGCGGGGAAGGTAAGGCTCCATCGACTTCTTGAGCAGGTATTTGCCCTCCTGGCCGCGGACCTTGAGCGAGGACGGCAGGCTCGCCAGCCACTCCACCAGCGGGTGATCCATCAGCGGCTCGCGGACCTCGAGCGAATGCGCCATGCTGGCCCGATCGACTTTCGTGTTGATGTCGCCGATCAAGTAGGTCTTGAGATCCAGGTACTGGACGAGCCCGAAGGGATCGTCCGTTCCGGCCCGGCGACCATGGCGGCGGAAGACCTCGGACGCCCCGTAGCCGCCGAGCTGCGCCTTGAAAGCGTTGCTATACAACTGGTGGCGCATGTCGTCGCGCAGAATGGAGACGCTGTGAAAATAGGCGTCGACCGACGTTCGCGCGAGCGCTTGAAACGTCGACTTCGCACGAAACATGCGGGGCGCCCAATCGGCCTTGGGATACATGCGGCCGAGCATTCCGAACGCCGGGCGCCGGACGGACAGCGGCATGGCATTGCGCAACCGCTCCTCCATCGCGTGCAGCCGGTAGCGGCGATAGCCGGCGAAACTCTCGTCGCCGCCGTCGCCGGACAACGCGACGGTCACATGCTTTCGCGCCAGCTGGCACACGCGATAGGTGGGAATCGCGGAGCTGTCCGCGTACGGCTCGTCGTAGGTGCGAGCGAGAGTGTCGATCAGATCGAAATCGTCGCGTTCCACCGTTTCGACGAAATGCCGCGTCTGGTACCGGTCCGCAACCTCCCGGGCGAATCTCGATTCGTCGTACGCTGGATCGTCGAAAGCGATCGAGCACGTGTTGACCGGATCGGCGCTGACACCCGCCATCATGGCGACGACGGCGCTCGAGTCCACGCCGCCGGACAGGAACGCACCGAGCGGGACCTCGGCGATCATGCGCAATTTCACGGATTCCCGCAGACGCAGTACGAGCTCGGCTTCGGCGTCGCGTTCACTGATCGGATTGTCGAGCGTGAACTTGACGTCCCAGAACTCGCGGGGTTCGGGAAGCGTTTCGCCGCGCCGGATCGTCAGCGTATGCGCCGGCGGAAGCTTGCGTGCGCCTGCATAGATGGTGCGCGGCTCGGCAACGTAGCCCAGTGCGAAATACTCCTCGATCGCGAACGGGTCGAGGTCGCGCCTGAATTCCGGGTGCACCGTCAGCGACTTCAACTCGGACCCGAAGACCAGGTGACCGCTTGGCAGGAGCGCATAGTGCAGCGGCTTCACGCCGAGCCGGTCGCGTGCCAGGAACAGCGTCTCGCGGTTGCGGTCCCATAGCGCAAACGCGAACATCCCCCGAAACCGGGTGACGCAATCCTCGCCCCATTGCTCCCACGCATGGACGACGACTTCGGTGTCGCTCTTGGTTCGGAAGACATGGCCGAGGGCAGCGAGCTCGGGGATCAACTCCCGGTAGTTATAGATCTCGCCGTTGTAGATGATGACGACACTTCGGTCCTCGTTCCACAGCGGCTGCTGGCCCGTCGAGAGATCGATGATGGCCAGCCGCTTGTGGCCGAGGCCAACGCCGGGCTCGATGTGCAGGCCTTCTTCGTCCGGTCCGCGATGACGCTGCGATTCGTTCATGCGGAGGAGGAGGCCGCGGTCGATCGCCCGCTTGCCTGAAACGTCCATGATTCCGACTATGCCGCACATAGCAGGTCCATCCTCAGTTGGGAGCAGCTCGCGTGTCCGCGGCAGGCAGGCCGCCCGCGGATTCGAGGTCGGGGGGCGGCACGTGTGTGCCCACTGCCTTCAGCTCGCGTTCGTAGACGCGGGTGTAGTCCAATACCATCCGCTTGAGACTGAACCGCGCCTCCACCGCCCGATATGCCGCCTTGGCGTGGCGGCGGGCCGTCATGCGGTCGTGGAAGTAGGCGAGGATCGCATCGGCCAGCGCGTCGCTGTTGGCGGGGGACACGAGCGTCCCTGTCATCGCGGATTCGATGAGCTCCGAATTTCCGCCGACGCGGGTCGCAATGACGGGAAGCCCCGTGGCCATCGCCTCCAGGATCGTATTGGAAACGCCCTCGGCCAGCGACGGCAGGACGAAGCAATCGAGGCCGCGCATGATGTCCGGGACGTCCGCACGCTCGCCGGCGAACCAGACGAGCTTCGTCAACCCTGCCCGCTCCAGCACTTGTTGCGCCTCGGCCCGCAACGTGCCATCCCCCACGAAGATCAATCTCATCTGGCGCGCGGCAACCGGATCGAGCGCGTGGGCCCGGACGAAGGCGTGCGTCAGATTCAGAGGGTCCTTGATGCCTTCCATTCGGCCCACGGTTCCGATAAGCCACGCACCGGGTTCGTCGAACGGACAGCCCGCAATCGCCGGCCGTCCCCCGCGCGACGGACGGAAGCGTTCCGTATCCACTCCGTTGTAGATCTGCGAGATCCTTTCCCGTGGAATGCCGACGTGCTGCTCGAGATAATCCTCGAGATGGTGCGACAGGGCAATGTAGCGGTTGACAAACGGACGGTAGAGCCGGCGCACGTGACGATACCGGCGGCGCTTGCCGGCCGGATCCTGCATGTCCCAGCCGTGCTCGCCGTGGATCCGCACCGGCACGCCGGCCGCCCATGCCGGGACCACGGCCTCGAGCGCGGCGAGATTGCGGGTGTGCACCACCGCCGGTTCGAGCTCCCGCAGCAGCCGGAAGAGACGCGGGTATTCGCGCACGAGGTGTCCATCCTTCTTCCCGAGCGCGATGCAACGAACGTCGGGACGGTCGATACGCGTTGCGAATTCCGCGGAAACCTCCGTCAACGCCACGACCGCGTGGCGCCATTGGGATGGCGGCATGCGGTTGATGAGATTGACGATCCCGTTTTCGAGCCCGCCGATTCCGAAACGGAACACGACGTGGACGATGAGGGGCGGGAGGGGCTTCATTTCGGGCTCCGCGACGGGTCTTCAGGGCGCCGGCGCTGGGGCACGGTTCTCGACCTGGGCAAGCGCCGCATCGATCGACGGCGCCATTTCGCGCGCGAACTCCCGGAGCGTAGTCGCCGCGGCGTCCGGGTCAAGGTCATAGGGCGCCGCGAGGATGATCGCGGCCCCCGCGTCACCGCGGTCGAGGAGCTTGTTCCTGGAAAAGAGCAGCTTCGCGAGGTACGGATTGGTGAGCTCGTAGCCGGAAATGTGGAAGAAATCCCATATCAGCAAGCGCTGCGTGGTAGCGCGAAGTCGCGTCTCCCGCAACGTGAGCGAGCCCTTTCCGAGGTCTTCCTTGCGGCGCGACTCGCCGACGTTGGCCCAGATCGGGTGCTTTTGCACGACCATGACGTTGGTGGAGGTCACGAGCTCGGCGCCCCGGCGCTGCTGCGGGTAGAAGCCGATGTACAACATGGCCACGCGATCGCCCTTGCGATAGGTCTCGAAGATGCTCGCCGCAGCTCCGTCGTACCTGGGCCGCCAATCCGTCGCGGCGGTGGTTTCGATCGACCAGCCTCGAGCGGGCACTGGCGTGGTGAGTCGCGGCGCCGCGATGCTTTCGACCGATCGATCGAGATGCGCCGCGTAAAGCGGCCACGCTCCGGCGAGCACGACGGCCGCGACCGCCGCGCCGGCGATCGCCCCGCGTGGCGCCCACCCCGGGCCCGGCGGGAGCGCGGCGCTCGGCGCGGAAATGGCGGGTTCGGGGTCGCGCCAGAAGGAGCCGATCCAGAACAGCAGCAGCATCACGATCCCGAAGAAGAGCCAGCCGTAGATGAGATGGTCGATCCCGAGCGCGAGCTTCATGTCGCTCAGGTGCGCGATCATCACGATCATGTACGCACGCATTCCGTTGGCGATGATGGGAACGATCACGGACAGCACGACGAACAGGATTCTTTTCCAGGGCTTCTGATAGCTCAAGTAGGCGAACAAAGCGCCCACGGTGATGGACGCGATCAGATAACGCAGTCCGCTGCAACCTTCGACCACGGACCACTGTCCGGATGGAATCGTGAAGAACGTCCCCTCGCGGAAGACGGGAATCCCGGTCAGCCGCAACGCGGTGACGGTGAAATCGGCAGTCCAATCCATCAGCGGCGGTATCAGCGCCTCGCCCACCGGCACACCCAGCAGCAGGAACCCAAGGGGGAAAGCAAGCGCCCGGGCGACGCGCCGCCCCGCGATGACAATGACGACCGCCGGGATCATTGCCACCATGGCGTATTGCTGGACGATCTGCACTTGCCCTGCCGCCGCGGCGAGCCATGCGAAGCCGAGCCCCGCGAGCAGCAGCAGGCCGAGGTAATCGGGCGACGGGGTGAGACGCGCCAGCGCCTTGCGCTGCGTCCAGATGAGCCACAGAGAGATCGGGACGATGAGGTAGCCGTGCGCAAACGTTTCCGAGCGCGACCAGATCGCCTCGATCGATTCGGCGGTCCGCCAATAGATCGCGAGAATCGCCACGATGGCGAGGATGAGCGCCGGCAGCGCGGTTCGCCACCCGGCCGCCGCGGCGTCCGGAAGGCTCAAATCTTCGCCAGGATTGAGCATTGCAGTGGTCTCGATCTTCATCGCGCTCTCAACTTGCCGCCAGCGTGCGCTCGACGCCGCTCGGCAACACCTGCGCCGATACCCGTGGTGCCGCCGCGTCGCGTTCCAGCAACGCATCCAGCCGCGCGTAGCTCGCGGGCCAGGTGTAGTCGCGAAGAACGCGCGAGCGACCGAGGGCGCCCATTCGATTCGCTCGTTCCGGATCTTGCAGCAGCCCAAGCACCTTTTCCGTGAACTCCGACGCATCGGAGGCCGTTTCGAGCTCGACACCCACGGCCGCAGTCATGCCTGCAGCCACCGTCGGCGTCACCACGACCGCCTTGGCCATGGCCATCGCTTCGAGGACCTTGTTCTGAATTCCGCGCGCCACCCGGAGCGGAGCGACGATCGCGCGAGCGTGCTCGAGAAACGGGCGGACGTCATCGACCCGGCCGGTCACGACCACGGCCGGGTCGCTCGCCAGCGCCTGGACCGCTGAAGCGGGATTCATCCCGACGACGTAGAACCGTGCCGATTGATCACGCGTTCTGATTTGCGGAAGCATGTCGCGGGCGAACCACGACACCGCATCCACGTTCGGCCAATAATCCATCGCGCCCGTAAAGACGATGGGGCGCTCCCCGGAGGCGAACGGAGACGCCGATGCCGGCGAAGGCGAAGGCGAAAAATACGTGCTGTCGACACCGTTGCCGATCGTGGCAACCTTCGCGGCGATTTCGGGGGCGGCGTCGCGGAAGAGCGTGGCTTCCTCCCTGGTGACAAAGATGCTCGCCTCCGAACGTGCCGCGATCTCCCGCTCGTACGCGAGGAGGCGAGTCGCTTCCCTCTTGTAGACGGCCGAGACCGGCCACGGACGGCGGCGGGCATACGCGGCCCACTTCGCTGAGTCCATGTCGACCATGTCGACGAAAGTCCGTACGGCGGGGACGTCGAGAACGTACTGCGCCATGGGCGAGGAAAAGACGAATGCGCGCGTAATCCGCTGCCGCGTGATGACTTCGCCCGCCCATTCGCGCAGACGGCGACTGCGGAAGCAGCCTTGCGTCAGTGCTTGACCCTGCAACAGTCCGCCAATGCTGCGCGCCCGCTTCTTCCAGCCTGGCAGCGCTTCGATGTGCGTCTCGGCGCACAGCCGCTCGACGTCCTTCACGTGCTTCCAATCCAGCGGGTCGTCGACGAAGGTGCCGAGAAACACCCGGTAGCGCCCCGCGAGGTGCTTGAGGAAATGATAGGAGCGAACCTTGTCGCCCTTGTTGGGCGGAAAGGGCAGCCTGTGTGCGAGATAGAGAATGGACTCCATGAGAATGCCCGCGTCAGCCGAGACTTCTCGCCAGCCGCGGTCCTATGAAATTGGCGACCGGAAGCGGCAACCGGCGCCACAGCGCGATCAACGCCCGGTATTTGGGGTTTGTCGGATTGTTCTGCGGAATCGCGTCGCCGCGATAGAGCCGGTACTCGTAATGGAGCTGCTGCGGCTCGAAACCCCAGTTGCGCTTGAACGCGTACGACCCGGTCTCCTGCTTGCTGCGCCCGAAATCGAACACCTTGAGGCCGCGCTCGCACGAGCGGCGCATCAGCTCCCAGTACTTGTAGTCATTGGCGGCGAGATCGCGCGCCGCGACGGCGTCGCCCGCGTAGTACGGCAGCACCTCGTCGCGGAAATAGAAACTCAATACGCTGCTAACCGGCTGTGCCTCCCGGTCGACGACGGTCAGAACTTCGCAGTCCGCGCCGAAAACGCGCCGCAAGGTCTCGAAATAACGCTTGGGCAGAGCCGGCGTGCCGTGGCGCCGGACGTTGTCCGCGTACAGCTTGAAGAAGCGGTCCGTCGTCGGATCGATCTCGCTCGAGAGCCCGTTGTTGATGCCCTTGCGCACCATCGCTCGCTGCTTGCGCGGTACCGCGAGCAGGTTGGCTCCTGCATCCGCGAGCATCTCCTTGCGAAAGGTGACGTAAAGATCCTGCCGCGGCCATTCGGGGTGTCGCGCCGCGACGTTGCGCATCTCCAGGTGGTCGACGGCGAGCCGTTGCGCCAGAACTTGCGCGCCCTGCTCGAGCGCGGTTGCGGCATCGGCGGACTCGGCGGCCACGCCACCGTAGACCGCGAAGGGAAGGGACACGAGGGCATCACTGAAGAGGACGCTCTTGACGTGCGCGAGCGGCAACACCCCTTCGATGCGCCCGGCTCGCTCTACGTACAGAAAGTGCGTGCGATGGCGGAAGACCTCGGTGATGACCTCCTGCCAGCCCGAGCGATGGAAAAACGTCGCGCCAGGGCATCCTGCAACGAAAGCGTCCCAACGCGCCGCCTCGGCATGATCGCGCATGGCGAGCGTCCGTAGCGCCAGGTTCGGCGCTGCTTCCGGCGGCATACCCAATTCGGAGCGGTCGTGTTTCATGGTCGTTTCGAAAATCGCCTGCACGGGAGCGTGGCACATGCCCCCAGCGAGCCCGTTGGCAAACGTCCGCCGCAGGAGCGTCCTGGATGACGCGACACCAACAGAAGGGAGCAAGCAATTAGTATGCCCTCAAATCCCCTCCGTGGGCATCTCCGGCGGTCAGGCCGAATCCAGAATCACTTCGTCCACGCGCCCCCATTCGAAGTCGAACAACAGCTGCCGCAACCGGCTTTCCATCCTTCCAAGGTTGACGTAATGCCGAAAGCGGGTCTTGGCGTCGATACCCGGGACACGCGGCTGCGCGGCATCGATTTCCCAGGGATGAAAATAGAAGATCGCCGGCTGCCCTTCGAGGTGGTTGACGCGGCGCAACAACCAGCGCGACATCGAATACGGCATGAGCCGAAAATACCCCCCGCCGCCCGCCGGCCAGTTGCGGCCGAACAACCGCATCGTCGTCACCGGCACTTCGCGCAAGCCTTCACTCACGTCGTGAGTGAAGCGCGGCGCATCGGGGGCGCCGTAATGATCGTGACGAATCGGGTAGACGCTGGAGCTGTAGCGGTAGCCGGCTCGCTCGATGCATTCGAACGCCCATTCGTTCTTGGGGCCGATCGAAAAGCTCGGCGCGCGGTAGCCGCTCACCTCCACACCCGCGATATCCTCGAGGAGGACTTTCGCGAGCTGGATGTCCGAGAAGAACGCCTCCGGAGTCTGCGTGCTCGCTCGCTGGTGCGCAAAGCCATGGCTCGCGAGCTCGTGGCCGTTCTTGACGATGTTGCGCACGAGCGCGGGATAACGCTCGGCCACCCATCCCAGCGTGAAGAACGTCGCGCGGGCTCCGTATTCGTCGAGCATCGCCAGGATCCGCTCGACGTTCGTCTCCACGCGCGATTCGCGCGCATCCCATTCGCTCCGCGCAATGTAGGGTGCCAGCGCCGACACGTGGAAATAGTCCTCGACGTCGATCGTCAGGGCATTGCACATCGGCATGCCTGGCAGCAGCGAAGTCGGCGGTCGCATCATTGTCATTGTCTACGCGGCAACCTGCGCATGGCGGTGCGCGATCCAGGCGGCGAGATGGGCGGCAATCCGCTCGGCGGCGTGCCCGTCCCACAGCTCGGGAACCCGCCCGCGCTTGCCTCGACCCGCGAGAATCTCGTCCACCTCGCGCAACATGACGCCGCGATCCCGTCCGACCAGCGTATTGGTGCCCTGCTCGATCGTGATCGGGCGTTCGGTGTTCTCGCGCAGCGTGAGGCACGGCACCCCGAGCGCGGTGGTCTCCTCCTGCATGCCACCTGAGTCGGTGAGCACAAGCGTCGCTCCGGCCATGAGCCCCAGCATCTCGAGATATCCCTGCGCCGGCAGCACTGCCATCTGCTTGCCGGCGAGACGCGGTTCCAGACCGAACCGCTCGATATTGGCACGCGTGCGCGGATGCAGCGCCAGCAGCAACGGCAACCGGTCGCTCACCTCCCCCAGCACGTCGAGCAGCGGCCCCAGAACGTCCTCGCGATCGACGTTCGACGGGCGATGCATCGTGACCACGCCGTAGGGGCTTGCGCCGTCGACTGCCGACGGGTCGATGCGCGCGCGGCGCAGCGTTTCCCCGGGTGCCATGGCGAGCGACCGGTTTGCGATCAGCGAGTCGATCATGACGTTGCCGACGAAATGGATCCGCGCCTCGTCGATGCCCTCGCGGGCGAGATTGGCGTGCGCAGTGCGCTCGGTCGTATAGAGCAGATCCGCAATCTGGTCCGTCAACACGCGGTTGATCTCTTCGGGCATCGACCGGTCGAAGCTGCGCAGTCCTGCCTCGACGTGCGCGACCGGCACGCCTTTCTTCGCCGCGACCAGCGTGCAGGCGAGCGTCGAGTTCACGTCGCCGACCACCAGAACGCAGGATGGCCGGTAAGCGTCGATCACGGGCTCGAAGCGCCGCATCACTTCGGCGGTCTGCACGGCATGCGTGCCGGACCCCACTTCCAGGTTGATATCCGGCAACGGCAATTTGAGATCGACGAAGAGCCGCTCGTTCATGTCAGCGTCGTAATGCTGGCCCGTATGCACGAGCTGCGCCGGCAATGCGGGGTCGTGCCCGGCAAGCGCGCGCAGGATCGGCGCCATCTTCATGAAGTTGGGCCGCGCACCGACCACGCAAAGCACTGGGCCCGTGGCCAGAAGCCACCGGTCCGTTATCATGGCTTCACTTGCCTCTTGGTAGCCTGCGGCTTGATCGCGTCCGGTTGCGGCTTGATCGCGTCCGGTTGCGGCTTGATCGCGTCCGGCTGCGGCTTGATCGCCTCCGGCGAGGGCTTGATCGCCTCCGGCGGGGGCTTGATCGCGTCCGGCTGCGGCTTGATCGCGTCCAGGAGGCGCTCGAGCAGCGCCACGATCATATCCGCGCGGCGCTCGAGGCGTGTCAGCCGCTCCTCGATCGGGTCGGACTGCATCTTTGCCAGCAGCCGTGACGCCTCGTCGGCGGACTTGGGATCGAGTTGCAGATGTCCCGGAGTGACCGGCCGGGACCGCGTTGCCCTGTCCGAAACGGACGCGGGTTGCGCTTCGGACGCGGCGACGGAATCGCCCCCGATCGTTTCGTCGTGCATTTCGGCTGCGACCATCTCGACGTCGTCTCGCGAGAATTCCCGCTTGCCGGCCAAATAGCCCGACAGCAGGATTCGATCGCACACGGCGTTGATGCGCCGGGGAGTTCCTGCTGTGGCCTTGTAGATCGCTTCGTAGGCGGCGGGCTGGAAGTGAGGATTTCCCGTCCACTGGACGCACTTCAAGCGATGCTCGATGTAGCCTCGCGTCTCGTCGGAATCCATCGGTCCGATGTGGCATGCAGCGATCACTCGCTGCCGCAATTGCAGCATATGCGCGCTTTGCATCGTCCGCCGGAACTCCGGTTGCCCCACGAGAAAGCTCTGCAGCA
>Ga0097621_100004178_pt1 | contig 10019 bp, 10 predicted proteins | sample KBSMisM72_FD_73165 | JGI IMG/M metagenome (GOLD analysis project Ga0097621, IMG submission 73165) | Miscanthus rhizosphere microbial communities from Kellogg Biological Station, Michigan, USA - KBS Miscanthus M7-2 (version 2) (version 2) | ecosystem: Host-associated > Plants > Roots >... | reverse complement strand
CCGCAAGCAGCCAGCGGCTTCGTCCAAATCTTCCTATCGCCAATGCCCGGCGGGACACAACCCTGGCGTCTCGCAGCTGCACGGCGCCGGCACATTGGCGATAGGGCCCTAAGATTTATCAACAACTACGTGGAAGGAGTACCTCTTGAGCATCCCAGAGGTTCAGTGCGGGGAGGAAGACCCCGGGGCAGCAATTCCGCAAGCTTTACTGGAAGTTGCTTGGAAACTTCTTCAGGTAATAGGAAACAAGCTGTTCCTGTTGCGGAATCGGCTGGTACAGGAAAACCTCAATGTGCCGGTCGCCGCTTTCCCAGTAAAACGAATTGAATTGCGGCCCTCGGTATCGCAAAACCTTGCCGTCCGGGAGCGATTCCTCGGCTATCTTCGCTTCATTGTGATCAGTGTAGCCTGGATTCCAAGCTGGTGGCTTGGTAGAGTGCTCTAGTTCTGGAAACTCATCGACATGGACGACGGCAAGAGACTCTTTTGCCTCGGTACCATATGCTGCTCCGCACTCTACGCGACCGTCAAAGCTCAGTCGTGGCCCACACTGTTTCCTTTTCATCAACAGACCAGAGATTGAATCGGGAAACAGTCCCTCAGGTATCGGCTCGTGCGACGCTGGAGTGCTTGCATGTAGGGCGAGCTGCGACAAGCAGGTTTCCGTTATCCATCCATGTTCTCCACGTTCAACGTCGTTGCATAGCCCCTTGCCGACTTTTACGTCTTCATACGAATCTACGTGTAGGAAAGCGGCGTGGTAGGTGTTCAGCTCTCGGCACCTCTCCCTCAAGGAGGATTCTCCGATCGTGTTGCACCCTTTCGGATCCTCCAGCACTGGAATCAACGAAATCGTGATGTTGGACCAAGAATCCATGTGTATACACGACGCGGCCCACACCCTGCCACAGACCTCTTGCTTGGGATCAATAGTTAGAGGGGGGAAGGTAACTGTCAGCGGGAAGTAGCGTTTGTCGGTCACCGGATCGAACTTAGGGTCCGACATTGGATTGAAAAGGATCCGTGCTTCGGCAGAACCCATCTCCTGTCCGGTCGCCTCAAATCCCTCATTAACCGTCAGCCAGTACGCTCGGAATTCATCCCAAGGAATGTTGGATTGAGAGTTCGCTCCTGGAATAGAGATCCTTCCGATTGGGCGCTTCGTCCCTCGAAGTGAGAACCTGCCGGAGGAATCACTGCTCGTAGCGCTTTTGACCTCTGTATGAACGCTGAAACCTACGTAGGTGCTGATCTGTACGGTCAGCGATATGCCCTGAATTGGCTTGTCGGTAACGGCATCCACAACCCGTCCCGCAACGGGAGGGATGGTCTGTGCAGCGAGATAACGGGACTGAATCAGTAGATTTAAGGAGCAACAGATAATCACGACGAGCTTGGAGAAGACTCGAAGAGGCAGTTCCGTGTGAAAACCTTGTTCGTCGGGCAATCCCATAAACGGAAATTAGTCTAGCAGCGAAAGCACACGCAGTTGTTGTTATCGCATTCTAAGAGGGCGCCCTTTTGAAGTAGGTTGATGCTGCGAAGAATCACCTACGCAAGGAGCACCCTCGATGAGCAGTGAAAAGTATATTGGGATGGATGTTCATCAAGCAACGATCTCAGTAGCCGTGCTGGATTCCCAAGGCAAGACCATCATGGAATCCATTCTGGAAACCAAAGCGTCTACCCTTCTGGAATTTCTCAGCGGATTGCGTGGAACTCTAAACGTCACCTTCGAGGAGCGGACATGGGCAGCCTGGTTGTACGACTTGTTGAAGCCGCATGTGGCCAAAGTGCTGGTTTGTAACCCACGGAAGATTCCACTGCTGGGGCAAGTGCGCCGGCGCAAAAAGCAGAAGTTCATTCGTGGATTGAACAGGGATTACAACCACGATGGAATGATGGGATCTCCGCTAGGCCAGGGAGAGCAGAAAACCAAAACCCGACCTCTTTAATAGGGGGCTGGAAGCGAATAAACCAATCTATCATTCCAGCCAATGGGAGAAAAACGTCCTTGACATTCCCCTCTTATAGCTCAGACATTTGCACCACTTTGCGCTTTTCTTTCGCTTTTTTGTGGGACGATGAGTGCTACGGGATTTCACACCAATTGACCAGTTGCACTTAATTCCAAAAACAATTGTACGAACTGCTGCGGGAGTCCTGTCGTCTCGGACTAATCAGCGCAAGCAATTCAGCGAGAGAACCGATGTGAATATCTGCCTCCGCTGCTTCTGGACGACGAGAATGAATTATCCCCCAAGGACCACGAGGCAAGAACACACTCACCATCCCGGCAGCCTTAGCCGGTAATACGTCATTGTCTAAACGGTCGCCTACATACGCAATTTCCTCGGCGCGGGCGCCGGATACCCTTACTATGTGGGAAAAGAATTCGGGTGAAGGTTTCTCAACCCCCCACTCATCTGAAGAGGCAATAAAGTCTAGTGGGGCATTCATTGCTTGCAGTGTCTTGGTGAAGTCCGCAAAAAAATTCCCTGCAACTCCTGTGCGGTAGCCAGCCGCTCGCAATTCCGTAAGGCACGGAATCACATCAGGATAAAGTTCGTCTGGGCGAAATGAATCGCTTTCGCCGGTGCTACCGCCGCGCTGACGTTCACGACTCAAATCGAAACCAGGGCAGACTGCCTCAAATGCTCGATGGTGATGTTCTCCCCGCTCAATAATGCTGCCCAGGATGGCAAAGAACTCGAGCGGCGGCACGCGCAGCCGACTCGCCCAATGATTCCAGACTCGTTCCTCATTCCAGAGAGTGAATCCGAAATCAAAAACTACAACGCGTACGGCCGAAAACTCTGACAGCTTGCTTGTCGTCATGGTCACAACAACTCGTTGAAAGTGTCGGTTCTCCGTGGAGTTTAGCAGGATGTATCGAGATTGTGCTCCGATGACGAGCAGACCGGAACTCTATTCGCTCTTTTCGGGGATTAGGAGTGCTATATCGATTTTGCAACGGTAAGCCAAGACTCGATCCGCCAAAGTGTTATCCTGCTCCCGCGATGGAAGCCAAAGGATTGACTTCGATATTGAACGTGTCCGCTACGGCTAGTACCTTCTCGTGGTTTGAACATTGGGGGATGCATTGTGTCACGCTGCTTCATCTTTGCCTGAAAGCCTACAGAGCGCGGCGTGTGAAGGAGCTTTGAAGGCGGTAAAACGGGCCGCCCAATTGTAGTTGCTGAAAACACACGTGCCTGTTGAAAACTCTTTTGCGCCAAAATCGCAAAAATTAAATTGCGTCAGGATGCGTTATAAGCGATCTTCTCGAATTTCAAGGCATTTTATATCCCTCAACTTTCGAGTGTTTTCGACGAAAGCGGACTTTTTCAACAGTCACGCCTGGTATCAACAATTGAAATTGGGCGATACTAGTTTAGTGGACCTCCAAGGAAGTGCAGCGAGGGGCGCTCCGAAAAATTGAACTGCGGGAGCGAAGAGGAAAATGGTCCACTTCACGCGTGTTGCGCGTTCGGCAACCTGAATAATCGGCCCGCAGACCTTCGTAAAATATCCCACCTACATACCCGAGGATAATGGCATCGTGCCTCTCATACTCAAATCGCGGAAAGATTATCAGAATCTTCATCGCGCTCTTACGGCACTTCTATACCGTCACGACCCGATGGGTCTAGCCGCCGCTGGCTGCCCGAAGGACGAATACGAACCTGAGGTCAGCACTATCATTCCCCGCTTAAAGGAAGCAAAGAGTGCGGAGGATGTGCGGCGGCTCGTCTATCGGGAGTTCCTGCGATGGTTTGATGGCGAAGAAACGGCTGGTCCTGAAGCGGCCTACAGCAGCATAGCTCAAGACATCTGGGACACTTTCATGGCTCACAATTAGTTCTGAGGGTAATCGCCACACAATGTCACTCACTGACCTTGTAATGATTTTTCAACACTTGCGGGCAATCCGCTTTCTGTGCGCGTAGGCTGCAACCTTAAGACGGTTTCCGCAAAGTTGCATGCTGCACCACCGGCGGGTGCCCTTTTTACTCGTATCGAGAAAATGCAACACGCACTGTCCACACTTTCGTACTCGTGTACGGTCGGCCTCGGCAAACAATCTAGCGGCACCATGGGCCAGAGGAGCAAAAAGATCGTCCGGTTGGTGTGGGTCGAAAGAAAGCGTCATCCGGAGTCCGTCCTTGGTTTCGATCAGCCGTGTCAGCATGGGATGAGTAGCGAGAATCCTATTCAAGTCCTCAATGCGAGCGCGATGGAGATTTTGACCTGCCTCCCACCGAAGCACTTCCTTTCTAAGTTCTTCTCGGAATCCGCATATACCTTCGAGTGTGTGCCTGGCACTGGGGGACTCTTCCCACCGCTTCCGCAAAAGTGTGATCTGGTGATCTTTCAACAGCTCAGCCGCTCGAAACCAATGCAACAGCGAGCTAAAGTCGGAAAGAAGTTCCTGCGCCTCACCGTTCTGCACCGGACGGGTATTCAGAAAATCGAGTGCTAACTGGTTGCCGACGAACAGGAATCCATCCCTCGAGTCACTTGCCGCCGCGAGTCTGGTAGTCTCCACGATTTCAGTCTTCACTAGAACACCTATAATGAAACTTTATATCGGTTAGGGCATCTGATGCTGAAGAGGCACCGAAAGAACCAACCCACAAGGAGACTTCATCATGACGAGCTTTCAATCTCTGGACGTGAACGGAAACAAGATCTTTTATCGCGAAGCTGGCCCAAAGACGGCTCGGAATCTGCTGATGTTGCATGGCTTTCCAAGCTCCTCGCACATGTTCCGCAATCTTATACCGCTCCTCGCCGACCGATACCACGTCGTCGCCCCTGACTTGCCGGGGTTTGGCTTCTCCGATGCACCTGATCGCAAGCGATTTCCCTACACCTTCGAGAACCTATCGAAAACGATCGACGACTTTACCAAAGCAATTGGCCTTGATCGCTATGCGATCTACGTGTTCGATTACGGCGCTCCCGTGGGCTTCCGCCTTGCACTGGCACACCCCGACCGAATTACCGCAATCATCTCGCAGAACGGAAATGCCTACGAGGAAGGGCTTAGTCAGGGATGGAATCCAATCCAAAAATATTGGAGGAACCCAACACCGGCTAATCGCTCCGCGCTACGCGACTTTCTCACCCCCGAATCCACGCGCTGGCAGTATGTCCATGGCGTTCCGGACGAAAAGCTGGTTGCTCCAGAATCGTACACGCTTGATTCTGCCTTGTTGGCAAGGCCGAACAATGACGAAATCCAACTGGACCTGTTTCTGGATTATGCCAGCAATGTTGCGCTCTATCCCAAATTCCAGGAATACTTCCGCGCGAAGAAGCCGTCATTGCTCGCTGTCTGGGGAAAGAACGATCCATTCTTTCTTCCTCCAGGCGCCGAAGCCTTCAGGCGTGATAACCCGATCGCCGAGGTTCACTTCTTCGATACGGGGCATTTTGCCCTGGAGACCCACGCTCAGGAAATCGGCTCTGCGATTCGCGATTTTTTCGGTCGCAAACTGGCCGAAACGGTCGCTGCCTAATGGGATGACGTTGAGAAGGGGCCGTTCCACACGGCCCCAAACGAACTCAATTTCTCTTGATCGGCATCAGTAAAGAATCTCTCCTGGTTCACTTGCTCAGCCCATCAGAAAGCAGATCCACAAGCCTGTTGACGTACACCTGATCTAAATCTCGCAGCGCAGCGTACTCGCTGACTTCGATCAGCTTGATCCTGGAATCTTTCAGAAAAACGCCCATTAGTTCCTGAGCTTCCGACAAACTCAATCCTTCGCCATGGGGAAAGTATGCAGCCGGCATTTCCTGTTGTTGCAGAACATCAATATCGAAATGCAGCAGGATCGGAGCTGACGCTGGAATTGATTGCAGGATCCTGCGCGCAGCCTCTGCCACACCTGATCGTCGGAGGTCAACGAGACCAACGGAACCCAATTGCGCCTGTGGGGAACGCGAACCGCGGTTCCAACCGATCACGGACACTCGTGACGGATGGAGTGGAGGCCCTTCCCAGAAGGGCGACTCGTGTGTCAATAACCAGACCGCACACGACGCCGCGCTCTGACAATGGTCAGCCTGCGGAACAGCATCATCAAAATCGCCATCGACGTATAAAACGTAAACGTCCTGCAGAGAAGAGCGCATCATGGCCTGAACGGTTCCGATAACCACACTGCAATCGCACCCGATCATTAGCGGTACCTGTCCTGGTTGTCGCAGAAAAGGCACGATGCGCTCAGTGATGCAATCCCACACAATGCGCGGACCCGGCCAGCTTCGGATCGGAGGGATTGAGTGATGGGGTAGGTAGCTTGGGATCGCAACATCGCCCGCGTCAACCGCGTTGCATCCTACTTCTTGCAGGCGTCGCAGCAGTCGAGCCCCTCGGTAGGCGTCAGCGTCATTTTCATTGCCCGGCAGCAGTGAACCGCTTCGCAGAGGAACTCCCAAAACGTGATATGTCCGCTCGGGTACACCCGCTTTTCTAACTATCTGCGATTGGAGGGTCTCTGCGACAAGAGGAGCCCCGACGGTGGCTGCTGTCCCGATCAAAAACTGTCTTCGTTCCATCCGCGTATCTTAGATGATATCTGCGGTAGTAAATAGCGGGGTGTGAGCGCTATCGAGATATATTTCGCCAACGGTGGCCCGTCAAGAGCTAGACTAAGCCCCGTGGCCCGCACCCCTGGCCAGCCCAAATTAACTGTTCCGAGACCGGGGCAGCGCGGAATGACGGAGCTGCACTACGCGGCATATTGCAACGATCCCGACGCTGTTCGCGCTCAATTGCAGCTAGCCGGTCCAGTCGATGTTCGCGATGACAACGGTTGGACGCCGCTGCACTGGTCCATCGACATGGCGCAAGCCTGGGGCGAACCTAACCAGGTTGTATCTCTGTTGCTTGCCGCGGGCGCATCCGCAAATTCCGTTGACAAAATCGGCTTCTCCGCGCTGATGATGGCATGCGGGAGAAACAATGAAGCGATCCTCGAGCAGTTGATCAAAGCTGGTGCTGATGTTCACATGCGGAATGCAGGCACTACACCGCTGCACGAGGCGGTGCATTGCAATTTCAGTTCGGGAATTCGGTGGTTGTTGGCGCTGGGGGCGGATCCAGATGAAACTGACGAACGAAATCGAACGCCAGAGCAGCTGGCCGAAGAATGCGGGTTTGCGGAATGTGTTGCGGTGTTCCATGCGGCGGGGCGGGCGGGGAAATGAAGCGCCGAGCGGGAGTTCAAAACAATAGTTTACGAAACCAAGCGGGTACAGCACTTTGCGCTTTTTATTCGCCTAAAATAGGCATTTTGAACGCTTGGCGATTTAACGCCCGCGAGTATCGCTCATAGCCTATTCACTCCCTGCCCATCGGTCACTTTGCCGCCGAATGATGGTCGTAGCTCATCACGCGCGTGATCTTCCACGCCCCGTCCGTGAATTGCCACAGGTGAATAAACCTGCCCTCGCCCACGCCCATCTCGGCCTCGTGCCCGGGATGATGGAAGCGATGCACGCCGGTTTCGAGCGCGCCGTAGCCTTTCATATAAAACACCTGCATGCTCACCAACTCGCGAGTAGTCTGCCCGCAGATATTTTTCTTCACCGCGTCGGTGAGCGCCTGCGCGCCCACGGTCACGCCGCCCTGATCGTGATAGAACTCGACACCATCAACGAAGAATGACTTGAACTTTGGCAGATCGCATTTGTTATAGGAATCGAACAGCGCCGCGTCGAGCGCCGCGATTGTCTTATCCAGGTCCGCCTGATTGGTGATCTTGTCGAGCGGTAGAATGTCCTGCCCGCTCGCCGTGGCTAGGAACAGTGTCAGATAAAGCAAAAGCAATGAGGCAAAGAGTCGTTGCATGGGATCATCTCGCTTGCAGGAAGATAAGCAGCACTTGTGGCTACGAAAACGCATGTAGAAATGTTCCCCTGAATCTGTGCAGTGCTAAATCACAGAAGGCTCAGGGTCAATGAGTGAAATACGCTTTGGGCATGTCGATATGGTTACACAAGAGTCAGTTGGCGAGAAAGTGCGCCGTGAAAGGCGCTGGACTTCAGCGGGTGCAACTCCCGCCCGGGAACTGGTTCGCTCCACCCGGTAGCAATCGAAGCGACAGTGGAGGCAACGAAGCTGTCGGAGCTTTCGATGGAAAGGGTCGTTTAGCGACTCGGCGAGCGTGCAGGCCATAACGTGAGTGAACGCTGAGCAGGCCTCGAAAAAACAGTTGCAGGAGCCGACCTGACTTTTTCACAGGGAAGGCCGCAGTCGATGGAGATAGACGAGCGAACAAACTCCATCGAACCTGCCGGGGTAATGGCGATGGCATGCAGGCAGAGGAGACCAGACGCAACACGGGAAGCCCCAGCGGTGATCGCGGTAAGGTCAACTGACAACTCGTGAGAGACAGGTCAGGCCGTATGGGGTGGCGGAGAGGCTTGTAGTACCGGCGAAACCGGGTAACTCCGGTGGAGGGAAGGGGCCTCAGTTAAAGACGAACGCAAGAAACAACGAAGGGCCGAGGGATTGGCGATGAGCCTAACAACTCCATTCAGTGTTCAGAAGTTGCAGACGGCGTTGCACGCAAAAGCGAAGGAATCGCCCGACTTCCGTTTCTATGCGCTGTGCGACAAGGTGTATCGGAAAGATGTTCTGGCCTATGCCTACGAACGCTGCCAAGCCAACGGCGGAGCAGCGGGAGTGGACAACCAGACATTCGAGGACATCGAAGCGTACGACAAGGAACGATGGTTGGACGAACTGACGCAAGAGCTGAAAAGTCGAACCTATCAACCGCAGCCCGTGCGGCGGGTTTATATACCCAAGCCGGATGGGAAGCAGAGACCGTTAGGCATACCGACAATCCGAGATCGGGTTGTGCAAACGGCAGCTGTGCTGGTTCTCGAACCTATCTTCGAGGCCGACCTGCAGCCGGAGCAATATGCCTATCGGGCGGACCGCAGCGCGTTGGGCGCAGTACAACACGTCCACAAGCTGATCAACACGGGACATGGACAGATCGTCGATGCTGATCTCAGCAGTTACTTTGACAGTGTTCCGCACGCCGAGCTTATGAAGTCGGTGGCTCGACGGGTCGTCGATGGAGCGATGCTACATCTGATCAAGATGTGGCTGGAAGCTCCGGTCGAGGATACGGATGAGCATGGGAACAAACGTCGGAGTACACGCAATCGGGACGAAGGTCGAGGGACTCCACAAGGGTCCCCGATCAGTCCTCTGCTCAGCAATCTGTACATGCGACGGTTCGTGCTGGGGTGGAAGAAGCTCGGGCACGAGAAGCGTTGGAAAGCGTACCTCGTGAACTATGCCGATGACCTTGTCATCTGTTGCCGCGCTGGGGCGGAGCAAGCCCTGGCCGAGATGCGGATGATGATGTCGAAGCTGAAGTTAACGGTGAACGAGATGAAGACGCGGGTCTGTTGTCTGCCGAAAGAGAAGTTCGACTTCCTGGGGTATACGTTCGGGCGGTGCTACTCGATGCGGAGGAGCCGAGTCTATCTAGGCACGACTCCCTCGAAGAAACGAGTACAGCGCATCTGTCGTGCGATCAGCGACGAGACCGGGCGGGATACTGTCAGGCTGACTCCAGCGGCAATGGTAGAGAAGCTCAATCGAATGTTGATCGGCTGGGCTAACTATTTTTGTCTGGGGTCCGTCAGCAAAGCCTACAGTGCGGTCGATCTACACGCCCGCCGCAGGCTGCGTCGGTGGCTCTGCGACAAACATCATGAAGCACGGCCGGGATACAAGCGGTTCCCGGAAGCGTCTCTTCATTCTGTGTATGGTTTGGTGCAGTTACCACACCGTACCGCGAGTCTTCCGTGGGCGCGCGCGTGAGTCTTTTCCGAGAGCCGGATGCGGGAAACCCGCCAGTCCGGGTTCGATGAGCGGGAACAGGAAACAGGACCAGGTCAAACCGGACTGAGGTGACGCGGCGAAAGCCAGTCGCATATCCACCGGGAGGCTACAGTTACTGCGCCTGTTCTCGACTCTACTC
>Ga0097621_100004175_pt1 | contig 10020 bp, 9 predicted proteins | sample KBSMisM72_FD_73165 | JGI IMG/M metagenome (GOLD analysis project Ga0097621, IMG submission 73165) | Miscanthus rhizosphere microbial communities from Kellogg Biological Station, Michigan, USA - KBS Miscanthus M7-2 (version 2) (version 2) | ecosystem: Host-associated > Plants > Roots >... | reverse complement strand
CCGGCGCGATCGTCGATGGCCTGGACGCGCTCCTCCAGGTGAAGATCGGCCCCGCGCGCGGCGGCAAGCTTCAGCTGCGCGGCGATGCAGCGCTCCGGGCGCAGATAGCCCGCGCCGGGCTCGAAATAACCCGCCTCGTTGTCGCGCACGGCGAACTGCGGGAAGCGCTTGCGGATCCCGGCGGCATCGAGCAACTGGTGCTCGATGCCGAAGCGCCGCGCCGAGGCGAGCGTGTTCCCGAAGAAGTTCGCGACGTGCGTCGTCGCCCGGGTCGCGGGGCTGGAGATGATGAGCCCGCCCGTGACGACGTGCAGCTCCTCGCCCGTCTCGCGCTCGACCTCGCGCCAGATCTCGTTCGAACGCAACACCAACGGCGTGTATTGCTCGCCCTCGCCGATGGCCAACCGCGTGATGCGCGTATCGCCGTGCGACGATCCCAGCGCGTGCGGTGGCCGGAACTGGTCGATGCCGAGGACCTTCGCCCCGCGCTTGGCCGCCTGCCAGGCCGCGGCGCTTCCCATCGCGCCCAGCCCGATGACGGCGACGTCGTACATCAATCAGCCCTGGCGCCGCTCTCCTTCGCGATCTTCGACCACTTCGCGATCTCGGACTTGATCCACGCCGCGAAATGCTCGCGCGAATCGCCCACGGGCGTCGCGGCCTGTTGCTGGATCTTCTCCTTCGCCTCGGGGGAGTTCAGGAACTTCTTCACCTCGGCGTTGAGCTTGTCCAGGATCGCCACCGGCGTCTTCGCGGGAGCGCACAGGCCGATCCAGCCCACGCTCTCGAATCCCTTGTAGCCCTGCTCCGCGATGGTCGGCGTGTCGGGCAGGTAAGGCGAGCGCTGGGGAATGGCGACGCCGAGCGGGCGCAGCCTTCCGGCTTTCACCTGCGTGAGCACGCCGGTGATGGTGTCGGACATGAGGGGAAAGGCGCCGCCGATGATCTGCGTCTGCGCTTCGGCGCCGCCCTTGAACGGGATGTGGTTGAGCTTGATGCCCGCCTCCTTCTGGAACGCCTCCATCGTGAGGTGGCTGGTCGACCCCGTGCCGAGCGAGCCGAAGGCGATCTCGCCCGGGTGCTTCTTCGCGTCCTCCACCAGGTCCTTCAACGTCCTGTACGGCGTCTGCGCGCCCACCACGAGCACCTGGGGCGTGAGCACGAGGTTCGAGATCGGCTCGAAATCCTTGATGGGGTCGTACGGAAGCTTCGAATAGATGCCGGGATTGATCCCGAAGGGCCCGCTCGGGCACGCGGTGAGCGTGTACCCGTCGGGCGGCGCGTTCTTCGCCGCTTCCGTCCCGATGATCCCGCCGGCGCCGGGCTTGTTCTCCACGATGAACGTCTGCCCCATCGACCGGGTGAACGAGTCGGCGAGCAGCCGCGAGACGATGTCGGTCGCCGACCCGGGCGTGAACCCGACGATGATCTTGACCGGCTTCGTGGGATAGGACTGCGCCAGCGCCGTGCAGGCGAATGCGGCGAGCGCGGCGGAAGCGAGCGAACGGACGAGCGTCATCGGGGATCCTCCTCAGGAGTCCCCGATTCTAGTTAATTTGTGCCTGGCACAATTTCAGACGTGGCCGAGCAGGACGAGGACGATGATGACGATGAGGACGATGCCGAGCGTGCCGCTGGGCGCGTAGCCCCAGCTGCGGCTGTGCGGCCAGGCCGGAACGGCGCCGAGCAGCATGAGCACCACGATGATCAAGAGGATGAGGCCGAGGGTGGACATGGTTGTTCTCCGATTGTGTCGATGCACGCCTAGGACCGTGCACGGCGGGCCGGAGTTGTGGCCGCAACGCGCTTTCGCGTGTAGGACTGCGCGAAGTCCGGCCCAATCGCGAGCGCGCCCTCAGATGCCCTGATAGGTCCGGTAAGTCGAGTGGAAGTCGTTGTCGAAGACGAAGTTCGTGAAGGTCATCGTGATCGAGATCTCCAGCCCCCGGACGTGATGCCACCATCCGACCGGCAGGAACAACAGGTCTCCGGGTCCGATCTCGACCTCGATGACGCTCACGTCTCGGAAGTGCGGGAAGCGGGCATAGTCGACCCTCTCGACGTCCACCTGCGAATAACAGTGGCGGTCGTTGTAGACATTCGGCAGGTCGTAGGGCGCGACGAGGTGCACGCGCTTGCGGCCGCGCACCTGTGCCATGAAGTTGTTGGTGAGATCGTGATGCAGCGGCGTGACCGTACCCTTCGGTCCGAACCAGAAGAAACCGCGGTTGGCCGGGTCGTCGTCGCGCAGGTATTCGGGGAACAGCACCACGTCGTCCCAGAGTTCCTTCAGCGCTTCCTTGTTGGCGTCCGAGTTGTTCGCGGTGATGTAGAAATCGTTGGTCTCGCCGCCCGCGTCGACCAGGTCGACGTACTGCCCGAACGTCATTTCCCGGCGCAAGCGGTCGGAATTCTGCTCGTAGTTGGCGTCCGAGTTGCGATTGCCCTGCACCGAGACGACGCGCTCGCCGAATCGCCGCTTGAGCTCGGCCGAGGTCCAGCGCGTGAGCGCCGGCCAGTCGTCCATGGCGCCCGTCATGACCACGGGCCGGTTCAACGCGTAGTACTCGTCCAGGAACTGCTGGCGCGAAAGCTTCGGCAGGCGCGGGACGCGCCCGTGCCAGCCCGCCTGGCGCGCCGTCCTGCGATAGCATTCGAGCACCCAATCGCGCTTCTCGATCTTCGTGACGAGGCTGCCGGAAACGGCCTTGGCGGCGCCCGGCGCATGCTCTCGCGCCGCACGGAGGTAGGGATGGCTCGCCGCGGCGCGCACTTCGAAAAGTCCGACGTTGCGATCGACCCCCGCGCGCACCATCGCCTCGAATATCGACTGCTCGGACTTGCCCAGCAGCAGGTTCTCGGCGATCCATCGCCGCCATTCGTCGTCCACCATCGTCGCCATGCTCGCTGCCTACGTGCTCAAAATGAATAGAGTATCGCCGGATTCCGCACGAGAATCCCGTGGCGAACGGTCTCGTCGATCGACCACTCGGAGAGCAGGTCGAAGAGCACCGCGTCGTCCGGCTTCACGTTCGGCTCGGTGGGATGCGGCCAGTCGCTGCCCCACACGCAGCGCTGCGGCGCGTGCTCGGCGAGCGCGCGGCCCACGGGCGCGATATCGGAATAGCGCGGCGCGCCCTCCTGGGTATCGAGATACGGGCCGGAGAGCTTCACCCAGAAGCGCCCGGTGTCGAGGAAGCGGCGCAGGAGGCTGAACGCGGGATGGTGGATGCCTTCGGGCTGCGGCATCCGCCCCATGTGGTCGAAGACGATCGTTCCCGGCAGCCGCTCGATCAGGCCCGCCATCTCGACGATCTGCTCGGCGCGCAGGTGCAGCTGGATGTGCCAGCCGAGGCGATGGGCGCGATGGGCGAGCGGCTCGATCATCTCCGCGGTCGTCACCGCCGTGCGCCGCTCGTGCTGCGTGAATCGCAACCCGCGGATGCCGCCCTTGTCCATCGCGAGGAGCTCCGTGTCGGTCACCGTCGGATGCACGACCGCGATGCCGCGCGCATTCTCCAGGCCGAGCTGCGCGAGCGCATCGAGCGTCACCGAGTTGTCGGTGCCGTAGGCCGCGGGCTGCACGACGATCGCGCGTGTCGTGCCGTTACGTTCCTGGAGCCGCTTGTACTCGGCGATCGAAGCGTTCTCGACCGCGCGCAGGTTCGGCCACCCCATGGGGAATCGCGGGTCGTAGATGTGGATGTGCGAGTCGCACGCGTTGTTGGGCGCGCGCGCGCGCGGCCGCGTGGTGCCCGAAGAGTTGGGGACCGGCTGGACAGGCGCGCTCGTCGTCATTCGTCCTCGGTGGCCGGTGCCGCCTCGCCCTCGTACACCACGCCGCCGCGCAGGAGCTGCGCGTACGCGGCCTCGTCGACACCCGCCTCGCGCAGCAACTCGCGATTGTGCTGTCCCAGCTTCGGCGCCGCCGTGCGGATCGACCCGGGCGTGCCCTGGAGCCGCGGCACGACGTGGTGCATCGGGAATGCGCCCATGTCCGGATCGGGATAGTCGGCGATCACCTCGCGGTCGATGAAGTGCGGATCCTCGAGGATCTGCGTGATGTCGTAGATGGGGCCGATGGTGACCTCGGCCTTCTCGAAGAACGCCACGTTCTCCGCCTGCGTGCGCCCGGCGATGAATTCGCCGATGATGGCGTCGAGCTCCGGCGCATTCTTGATGCGATCGGCGTTGGTGCGGTACCGGGGATTGGCGATGAGGTCGGGGCGCCCGATCGCGGTGAAGGTGCGCTCGGCCATCTTCTGCGTCGAGGCCGAAAGGCAGACGAAGTGCCCGTCCTTCGTCTTGTACGCGTTGCGCGGTCCGGAGTTGGTCGAGCGGCTTCCCGTGCGCGGCTTCACCTTTCCCGTGAGGCGATAGTTGGCCGCCTGCGGTCCCAGGATGTGGAACAGCGGATCCAGCAACGGCAGGTCGATCACCTGGCCCTTGCCGCCGTTCACCTCGACTTCGCGAAGCGCGATCAGCACCGCCGAGGCGCCGTACAGCCCCGCATACGAGTCGGCCATGTAGATGGGCGGCAACACCGGCTCGCGATCGGCGAAGCCGTTGAACGACGCGAATCCCGAGATGCCCTCGACGAGCGTGCCGAACCCGGGGCGCCGGCGATAGGGCCCCGTCTGTCCCCAGCCCGAGATGCGCGCGACGACGAGCCGCGGATTGCGCTCGAGGAGGACCTGCGGCGCGAATCCCATCTTCTCCAGCGTGTCGGGGCGGAAGCTCTCGACGAAGACGTCGGATTTCTCGACGAGCTTCAGCAGCAGCTCGCGTGCCTCGGGCTTGCGAAGCTCCAGGGCCACGCTCTTCTTGTTGCGCGCGTAGAGCTTCCAGTTGGTCTGGACGTCCTTCGTCCTCCAAGCGCGCAGCGTGTCGCCGGCCGCGGGCTCGACCTTCACCACCTCCGCGCCGAAATCCGCCAGCAGCCCGGTGAGCGTGTTGCCCGCGACCAGGCGCGAAAGATCGAGGACGCGCACACCGTCGAGCGGACCTTTCTTGCCGGGTGTGTAGTCGCGTTGGTGGAGATGGGTGCCAGGCACGGAACTACTCCGGCTTGATGTTCGCGGCCTTCGCCACCTTCTTCCACCCCTCGATCTCGGACCGGATCGTCGCGGCGAACTGCGCGGCCGGCATCACGACCGGCTCGGCGCCCTCGCGCAGGAAGACTTCCTTCATCTCCGGCGTGGCGAGGATGCGGTTCACGTCCGCGTTGATCTTCTCCACGATCTCCGGCGGCGTCTTGGGCGGGGCGAGCATCCCCCACCAGAGCTCGAAGCTGTATCCGGTCGCGCCCATGTCCGCGACGGGTTTCAGGTCCGGCACGACGGCAGACGGCCCCTTGCTCGTCACGCCGAGCGCGCGGACCTTGCCGGCTTTCACCTGCTGGTAGATCGAGGGCGCGCTCGCGATGAGCACGTCCACGTGGCCGCCGATCACGTCGGTCACCGCGGGCGCCATGCCCTTGTACGGCACGTGCGTCATCTTGATTTGCGCCGCGTCCATCAGCAGCTCGGTGGCGAAGTGGTTGGTGCTGCCCTGCCCCGACGAGCCGTAGTTGAGCTTGCCGGGGTCCTTGCGCGCGAGCGCGAAAAGCTCGAGCGTCGTCTTCGCGGGCACGTGATTCGCGACCGTGAGGATCATCGGGCCCTTGGCCACCATCGCCACCGGCGAGAAGCCGCTCACCGGATCGAACGGCAGGTTGGGCTGGATCGCCGCATTGGTGGTGAACGAGGAGGAGAGCAGGCACAACGTGTAGCCATCCGGGTTCGCGTGCGACACGAAGTTCGCGCCGATGTTTCCGCCCGCCCCGGGCCTGTTGTCGATGATCACCGGGACCTTCCACGCGTCCGAGAGCTTCTTGCCCAGCTCGCGCGCGAACGTGTCGTTGGATCCGCCCGGCGGATACGGCACGACGAGGGTCACCGGCTTGGCCGGAAACTTCTGCTGCGCCTGCGCCACGAAAATGGTGCCAGGCACGAATAGTCCCAGCACCAGCATCAGCCGAATAATTGTGCCTGGCACAAATTTCACTGGATGGACCTTTCTTCGTCGGGAATCAGCTTCAGCTTGCGCGCGAGCGCGAGGATGGCCTCGGCGCGGCGCACGAACGGCGCATCGACCATCCTGCCGTTCACGGTAAAGGCGCCAACGCCACGCGCGGCCGCATCGCGCGCCGCATCCACGACCTGCAGCGAATGCGAGATCTCCGCGTCGGTGGGCCGGAACACGCCGTTCACGACGGCCACCTGCGTGGGATGGATGCAGCTCTTGCCGAGGTAGCCCAGGCGCCGCGACGCCTGCGCCTCGCGCTTCATGCCTTCCAAGTCCTTGAAGTTCGCCCAGGCGCCGTCGTACGCCCACACGCCCGACTCGCCCGCGGCGATGCGGATGTGCAGCAGCAGCGTCTCGATCATCGGCAGGTTGTAGCGGTCGATGTCGAGGGGCTCGATGAGGTCGCCCCAACCGGCCTGCAGGCCGATCACGCGATGGCTCGCCGCGGCCAGCTCCGCCGCGAGGCGATAGGCCTTCGGCGTCTCGATGTTCACGAGGATCGCGGCGGGAACCGGCACGCGCGCCTCGCGCTCGGCCTCGTTCATCGCGCGCGCGCATGCCTTCACGTCGTCGGGGGAATCGGGCTTGGGAAGGTTCACGATGTCCAGCCCCGGTCCGGTGATGGCGCGGATGTCCGCGGCGAAATGCGGCGTGTCGAGCCCGTTCACGCGCACGATGATCGTCTTGCCATGATCCGGCGCAAGGCCGCGCAGGAAGCGCGCGACTTCCTCGCGCGCCTTGCCCTTCATCGACTCGTCCACGGAATCCTCGAGATCGAACGACAGGCCGTCGGCCTCGCTCGCCATGGCTTTCGCGAACAACTCGGGACGGGAACCGGGAACGAAGAGTTTGCTGCGCATCGGGATCATTCCTGGATCGTTGGCGGTCATTCCTGCGCAGGCAGGAATCCAGTCAGAGGTTCTTGATGATCGCCTGAGTGAATTGCTTCGTGTTCGCCTTGCCGCCGAGGTCGCCCGTGCGGATGTTGTCGCGAACCAGCGTGTTGTCGAGCGCCTTGCGGATGCGATCGCCCTTGTCGCGCTGCCCCACGTGGTCGAGCATCATCGCCGCGGAGAGGATGAGCGCGATCGGGTTGGCGATGCCCTTGCCCGCGATATCGGGCGCCGAGCCGTGCACCGCCTCGAAGATCGCCGCGTCGGCGCCGATGTTGCCCGCCGGCGCCATTCCGAGCCCGCCCACGAGTCCCGCGTTCAGGTCCGAGAGGATGTCGCCGAAAAGGTTCGTCGTGACGATCACGTCGAACTGCCACGGGTTCATCACGAGCTGCATGCAGCATGCGTCGATGATCCGCTCGTCGCAGGTGATGCCCTTGCTCTCGTAGCGCCTGGCGACTTCGCGTCCGGTCTCGAGGAAGAGGCCCGTCAGCGCTTTCAGCACGTTGGCCTTGTGCACGAGGGTGACCTTCTTGCGCCCGCGCTTCAGCGCGTAGTCGAACGTGAACTCGCAGATGCGCCGGCCGCCCGCGCGCGTGTTGATGCCGGAAGCCACCGCGACGGCGTGCGGATCGTCGCCCACGGGGATGTAGTGCTCGAAGCCGACATAGAGTCCTTCCAGGTTCTCGCGCACCAGGATGAGGTCGATGTTCTCGAAGCGCCCGCCCGGAACGAGCGTGCGCGCCGGGCGCAGGTTGGCGAAGAGCTGGAACTCCTCGCGAAGCCGCACGTTGGACGAGCGAAAGCCTCCGCCCACCGGTGTCGCGAGGGGACCTTTCAGGGCGAGGCGCGTGTTGCGGATGCTCTCGATCGTGGACGCGGGCAACGGATCCTTGTGCTTGTCGAGCCCCGCCACCCCGGCAAGGTGCGTCTCCCATACGAAAGGCGCGCCCACGGCCTCCAGCACCTCGAGCGTGGCGTTGCTCACCTCCGGGCCGATGCCGTCGCCGGGGATGAGGGTCGCGGGAATTTTCTGCTGCGTGGAATTCACTCTTCTTATCCTCCTGATGAGGGGATTTTACCCGTGCTGCATGTACGATTAGGGGACAGACCACTTGTTAGGGGACACACCTCAGGTCCCATCGACACGCAGAGAGGTGTGTCCCCTAACAAGTGGTCTGTCCCCTAATCTATGACCGACGACAAAGACAAGGGCCTCGAAAAGGGGCTCACGAGCTACGGCGACCGCGAGTTTTCGCTCTTCCTGCGCAAGGCGTTCATCAAGGGCGCCGGCTATACCGACGACGCGCTCACGCGTCCGGTCATTGGCATCATCAATACCGGCAGCGCCTTCAACCCCTGCCACGGCAACGCGCCGCAGCTCGTGGAGGCGGTGAAGCGCGGCGTGATGCTCTCGGGCGGGTTGCCGGTGGATTTCCCGACGATCTCGATCCACGAAAGCTTCGCCCATCCCACGTCGATGTACCTGCGCAACCTCATGTCCATGGACACCGAGGAAATGATTCGCGCGCAGCCCATGGACGCGGTGGTGATGATCGGCGGCTGCGACAAGACCGTGCCCGCGCAGCTGATGGGCGCGGCTTCGGCCAACGTGCCGTGCGTGCAGCTCGTCACGGGCTCGATGCTCACCGGCTCGCACCAGGGCGAGCGCGTCGGCGCCTGCACCGATTGCCGCCGCTACTGGGGCCGCTATCGCGCCGAGGAGATCGACGCCGACGAGATCACGCGCGTGAACGACCAGCTCGTGGCGAGCGTCGGCACCTGCTCGGTGATGGGGACCGCGAGCACCATGGCGTGCATCGCCGAAGCCCTTGGCATCGCGCTGCCGGGCAGCGCTTCGGCACCCGCGGTGACCGCCGATCGCATCCGCGTCGCGGAGAAGTCGGGGGCGACCGCCGTGGCGATCGCGAAATCGAAGCTCACGCCCGACAGGATCCTCACCGCGAAAGCGTTCGAAAACGCGCTTCGCGTGCTGCTCGCGATCGGCGGCTCGACCAACGGCGTGATCCATACGACGGCGATCGCGGGACGGCTGGGCATCCATCTTGGACTCGATCGCCTCGATGCCATGGGGCGCGAGACGCCCGTGCTGGTGGATCTCAAGCCTTCCGGGCAGCACTACATGGAGGACCTGCATCGCGCGGGCGGGTTGCCGACGCTGCTGCGGGAGCTCAAGCCGTTGCTGCACCTGGATGCGCTCACCATCACGGGCCGCACGCTGGGCGAGGAGATCGGCGCGGCGAACGCGTTCGCGCAGAACGTGGTGCGCCCCTTCTCCAACCCGATCTATCCGCAGGGCGGCATCGCCGTGCTGCGCGGCAACCTCGCCCCGGGCGGGGCCCTCATCAAGCAGTCCGCCGCGGACCCGAAGCTCATGAAGCACGAGGGCCGCGCGGTCGTGTTCGAGAATGCGCAGGACCTGGCAAACCGCATCGACGCCGCCGACCTCGACGTGAAGGCCGACGACATCCTCGTGCTGAAGAACATCGGTCCCAAGGGCGCACCCGGCATGCCCGAGGCCGGCTACCTGCCGATCCCGAAGAAGCTCGCGCGCCAGGGCGTGAAGGACATGGTGCGCATCTCCGACGGCCGCATGAGCGGCACTGCCGCCGGGACCATCGTGCTGCACGTGACGCCGGAGTCCGCCACCGGCGGACCGCTCGCGTGGGTCCGCACCGGCGATCGCATTCGCCTCGACGTCGCAAAGCGCGAGCTCGAACTATTGGTGCCTGGCACCGAAATGGCCCAACGCAGGCAGGCGCATCCGGTTTACGAGCCCACCGCGCCCCGCGGCTACCTCAAGCTCTTCCTCGATTCCGTCACCCAGGCCGACCAGGGCGTCGACTTCAACTTCCTCATTGGTGCCAGGCACAAATAACCCTTTATTTGTGCCTGGCACATTTTCGATGTCACACCTCGCATTGACCCAACTCACCAAGCGCTACGGCGATGTCGTCTCCGTCGACGGCATCGACCTGGTCGTGGAGAGGGGCGAGTTCATCTGCCTGCTGGGGCCTTCGGGCTGCGGCAAGACGACGAC
>Ga0097621_100004174_pt1 | contig 10023 bp, 10 predicted proteins | sample KBSMisM72_FD_73165 | JGI IMG/M metagenome (GOLD analysis project Ga0097621, IMG submission 73165) | Miscanthus rhizosphere microbial communities from Kellogg Biological Station, Michigan, USA - KBS Miscanthus M7-2 (version 2) (version 2) | ecosystem: Host-associated > Plants > Roots >... | reverse complement strand
GTAGGCGTGGCCACGCCAGCGTGGCATTACATCGCGTGGGATCCGCCCGGTGGCCGTCAGGAACCCGAGAAATTCCGCCGTGGCTCTCGGCAAGGACCGGTGATCGAGGCGGCCCAGGCCGACGTTGAGGTACTCGCCCTTGCGGAAGCACCACCCGTACCCTTTGAAATCGCGGCAGAAGTACAGCTCGGGCGCTTCACCCTGCACAGACCCGGACGCCGCCGCTTCCACCCGGAACTCGGCCTCCTGCGCGACGACGACCGGTGCGCCGGCGGCCTTCCCGCCTTCCGCGTTGACGTGACGCGCAACGGGGCAGAAATGGCCGCCCGCCCCCACGAGGAGCGGTGCGCGAAAGCGGCCGTTCACGATCCAGTGATCGCCATCCCGCCGGAGGCTCGTGACGGGCGTGCCGGCTTCCACGCGGGCACCTGAACGCTGGAGCAGGTAGTGGTCGAACTCGCAGCGCCGGATGCCGAAGCTGACCTCCCGGCCGTACTGCGTCTCGGTGCCGGCAGCGCCGTCAATCAGCCCGACGTGGAATCCGGAGATGGGCTGGAACGTGCGGCCGCGGCGATACTCCTCGACGTCGAGGTCGAGCGACGTGACGACCTGCGGCGTGATCCACCCGGCGCAGACCTTGTCGCGCGGGAATACGGCCGCGTCGAGCACCAGGACGTCGAGGCCCGCGAGGCGGAGCGCGCGGGCGCAGGCGGATCCGGCGGGCCCGCCTCCGACGATGACGGCATCGCAGGCGGCCGGTTCAGTCAAGGCGCGTCCAGGGAATCTCGTTGCTGGCGCCGCGCGCGAAGACCACCTGGAACAGCTGCATCGTGCCGGTGGTGAACGCGGCCTGCGATCCGGCCAGATACAGGCGCCACGCGCGGACGAACGTCTCGTCGAACATCCGTGCCACGTCGTCCGACGCGGCCTCGAAGCGGCGGCGCCAGTGGTCGAGCGTGGACGCGTAATGCAGCCGGAGGTTCTCCACGTCGAGCACCGACAGGTTCCACGGCTGCAGCACGCGCTCGAAGACTTCGGGAAGCGCCGGCGGATAGGCGCCGGGGAAAATCCGCCTCCGGATCCACGGATTCAGCGCGCCGGGCTGGTTCCGTCCGATGAAGTGCAGCAGCCCTCGGCCCTCGCCGGTCAGCGAGCGCTCGACCACGGAGCCGAACGCCTGGTAATCACCCAGGCCCACGTGTTCGAGCATGCCGACCGAGACGAACGCGTCGTACTGGCCCCGGACGTTACGGTAGTCGTCCTCGACGAACTCCACCTGGCCGGCCAGCCCTTCTGCTTTGGCGCGGGCGCGCGCGTACGCGATCTGCTCCGAGGACACGTTGAACGCCCGGACCGACACGCCGTACTGCTTCGCCATGAACAGCGCCAGCGAGCCCCAGCCGCACCCGGCTTCGACCACGCGCTCGCCCGGCTCGAGCTTCAGCTTCCGGCACACGCGATCCATCTTCGCGATCTGCGCGTCCTCGAGCGTGGCGTCCGCCGACGGAAAGTACGCGCAGGTGTACAGCATCTCGCGGTCGAGCCAGAGGCGGTAGAAATCATTGCCGAGGTCGTAGTGGCGGTGGACGTTTTCGCGGGCCGCGCGCTCGTCGTTCACCGGCTGGCTCGAGGCCTTCTCGCGCGGCCTCGTGCGCCTGAGGGCGCGGTAGATCTCGCAGAGCATCGCCACCAGATCGCCCTGCAGGTCCACGGCGCCGAACATGTAGGCTTCGCCGAAGTTCAGATCGGGGTTCCACACCCAGCTGAACAACGCGCGCCGATTCCTGAACACGATGGTGCCGACGGGCGCGTCCCCGGCGTACGGCAGTTCGAAGCCGTCCCAGAGCACAAACCGCAGGCGGGCCGAGGGTACCGACGCCCGGATACGGCCCGCAACCCAGCGGTCCACGGGCGTTGAGGCCCGGGGCGCCGAGTCGCTGGAAAACGTCGGAACCGAAAACACGCGCGCGTCGCCGAGTTTCATGACCGGGCTCCGTTCAGAGGGGGGGTCTCAAACGTCCCGTTTCGTCGATCGGCCGGGGATTATAGCCGATACCTGTTCCCGGGTCCGCCGGGTTCCGAACTATTTGGGCCTTTCGGGCCTGGTGAACCGGGGGACCTAGTATTCGGAAATCGCATCGTCTACATAGCAGTAGAGCCAGCGCTCACCCGGCTGGGCCGAGGCCACCACGTGGTGCCCGCTGGCACGCGCATGTTTGCTCGCATGGCGATTGGGGGACGAGTCGCAGCAGTGGGTCCCTCCGCACTCCTGGCACGTCCGCAGGTGAACCCAGTCATCACCCGTCTTGACGCATTCATCACAGACGAGCTTCTTCGGATGCTTCACTGTGTGGGTTGCGCTGATGTGTGCGCACGCGCCCTGTTCCATGTTTTCGCCCCCTCCAACCTCATCTTACGCTGCCCGGCCAACCGTCCGGTATCATGCGCCCATGCAGCACGACGCCTGGCCGCCGCTCCCCTACGACGCGTGGAAGGACACCTACGCCACGCTTCACATGTGGACGCAGGTGGTCGGCAAGGTCGCCCTCGCCCAGGGCCCGCCGCTCAATCACTCCTGGGGCAGCGCGCTCCAGGTGACGCCGCGCGGGCTCTCCACGCGGACGCTCCCCCACGGCGACCGCCTGTTTACCGTGCAGTTCGACTTTGTCGACCATGTGCTCGCGATCGTGCCTTCCGACGGCCCGGCGCGCACGCTGCCGCTCGTGCCCCGGACAGTCGCGGACTTCCACCGCGACGTGATGACGATGCTGAACGACATGCGGCTGCCCGTGAAGATCTGGCCCATGCCGGTCGAAATCCCCGATCCCATCAGGTTCGATCGGGACACGGTGCACCGATCCTACGATCCGGTCTTCGTCGGCCGCTGGTGGCAGATCGTGGAGCAGGTCGCCGGCGTGTTCACGAAGTCGGCGTGCAGGTTCGTCGGTAAATGTAGCCCGGTGCATTTCTTCTGGGGGAGTTTCGACCTCGCGGTCACGCGCTTTTCGGGCAGGCCGGCGCCGCCGCGCGAAGGCCCCGCCTTCATGCAGGAAGCGTATTCGCACGAGGTGATCAGCGCCGGCTTCTGGCCTGGGGGCGGCCCGGTGCCCGAGACGGTCTTCTATGCCTACGCGGTCCCGGAGCCGGCAGGTCTGAAGGAAGCGGCCGTGCGCCCGGACGCGGCCTACTATCACCGCGAGCTGGGCGAGTTCGTCCTTCCATACGAGGCTGTTCGGACCGCCGAGTCACCGGACCAGGCGCTCCTGGCGTTTGTGGAGAGCACGTACGAACGCGCCGCCGCGCTCGGCGGATGGGACAAGTCACTGGTTCGTGGCTAGGGGCTTGGGGCTGGAAGCTAGGGGCTAGCGGCGCCGGAGGTAGCGCATGATTTCCTTCAGGCGCGCCACGTCCCACGTCTCGAATTCCATTCCGACACGATACAGGGCTTCGTCCCGGGCGGCGTCCGGTTCGAAGCGCACCCACCGCACGCGCGCGAGGACCGCGCACTGGCGATCGTCCAGCGGCCAGCCGATCTTGACGACGGCCGGTTGATCCGGAAGCACACGCGCGGTGCCGCGCAATTGCGCGCCGGACATCGACAGGTTGACGATCGCCGCCGGGCGCCCTTCGAGGACAGCACGGTAGCCGGAACCCACCATCGCCACGCGCTGATCGCGCGCGCGGAGCCGGCCGGCTCTGCTTGTGTCGTGCGGGAAAAGGGTCTGCTCTGCTTCGGACAGGAGGTCGATGACAGGCGACGCGAGCGGAAGGATCAGGCTATCGGACATGGCCGGAGCGCGGCGCCGGGCCTACATCAGCTGATCGAGCAAGTGGTCGAGTCCCTGCTCGAGACGGCTTTGGGTCGATTCATCCAGGTCGACAAACTGCACGGCGAACCCGTAGCCGCTCCGTGCGTAGAGTGTCTGAGCCGTGAGCGTCACCCAGCCGACGCGCGGCAGGTCGATCTTCATCTTGAACCGGACGCCGGGCTCCTGCTCGTGGCTCGAGTTGACGAAGCAGCCGCCCAGGCTCAGATCGAAAATGCTCATGGGGGTCTCGAGCACGTCCACACGGAACCCATCGAACGGCCCCGTGAACCGCTCGGTTCTTCGCCGATCTCTGCTGTCGGCTTCGGTCGTGAGGGCGTTCTGGATGATCTCCATCGTGTTTGTCCTCGCCTGTCTTAGTTGTCCTATATACTACTCTCGTGTCGTTCAATAGACAACACATTACTTCCCCATTAGGCATTGCCAGGAACTGCACGCTTATTTTCGGTTTTTATTCGCTGACCGGAGAGAAGCGACGGAGGGTCGGCGACACCTCGACGAAGGCATCGACGACCGCGGGATCGAAGTGTGTGCCCTTGCCCGAGACGATGAACTTGACCGCCTCGTCGTGCGACATGGGATCGCGATACGCGCGGCGGGTGGTCACGGCGTCGTAGACGTCGACGAGCGCGATGAGCCGGCCCGCGATCGGAATCGCCCGTCCGCTCAGGCCCTGGGGATAGCCGGTGCCGTCCCACTTCTCGTGATGCGTGTACACGATCTCCTTCGCCAACGCGAGAATCGTATCGTCGGACGAACCGGCATCACGTTCGGCGTGCACGATGACGTCGCGGCCATGCACGGGGTGTTTCCGCATCTCGATGGTTTCTTCCGCGGTCAGCATGCCGGCCTTGTTGAGGAGCCGGTCGGGCACGCCAACCTTGCCGATGTCGTGCAGCGGCGCGAGGCTCGCGAGCAGTTCGATGCGCTCGGGCGTGAGGTACTGGCGGAAATCCGGATGCCTGGCGAGCTGCGTGGCAAGCACGCGGGCGTATTCCTGCGTGCGGCGCGAATGGCGTCCGGTCTCGATGTCCCTGACTTCGGTGAGCGAGAGCAGCGTCTGAACCATCAGGCGCTGCGAGATGATCTTGTCGTGTCCGGCCTGGTCGGCACGATTGCGCTCGAGGGCAAACCTGCCGCCCGCGATGGCGCCGAGCGAGGCGATCAGGCCGAGCGTCGGATACAAGGGTGAAAAAAAGACGCTCATGCCGGACATCAGGGCGCCCGCGCCCGCCCAGACGACCAGGAGATACGCGGCAATGGTGGCGCCGCCCCACGCGAGGCCGAACTGGGCCACGAGCAGCGACACGAGGATGCCGACGATCAGCACGCCCAGCGTCTCGATCGCGGACCCGTACTCGGGCCGCCGGATGTAGTCCTGCTGCAGCAGGTTGTCGGCCACCGTCGCCTGCACTTCCACGCCGGCAAACAGCGTGTCGATCGGCGTGGACACGACCTCGCGCGTTCCGAGGGCCGTGGTGCCCACGAACACGATCTTGTCCTTGAAGGTGTCGGGGGCGATCTCCCCGCTCAGCACGTCAGTGGCCGACACATACTGGAAAGTCCGGCGGGGCCCCCGATACCGGAGCCGCATATTGCTCTTCCCGTCGAGCGGCACGCTCTGGCTGCCAAACCACAGCGTGGCCGAGTTCACGTTGCCGACGCGCAGGCTGACATCGTGGATGTTCCTGGCCGCGATGACGGCGGCGAGACCGAGCGCCGGGTACACATGGCCGTCGAACGACGCCAGCAGAGGCACTCGCCTGAGCAGGCCATCCGGATCCGGGGCCGCGTTGAGAAATCCGGACGCTCCGGCGGCCTTCGTCAACACAGGCAGACTGCAGACAACGCCCGTGGCTTGAAAATACGGCTCGGGCGCCCGCTCGTCGCCCCGGCGCACGAGGACCAGCCCCAGCGGATGCTGCACGCAGGCGCTCGACGGCCTCGAGTTGTTGTCGAACGTCAGGGCATAGCCCAGCACGACCTTGCCCGGGCGCAGCGCGTCCGCCATCGCTTCGTCGGTGGCCGCCCCGGCGCCCGCATACCGATCGGATTCGGCGAAGACGATGTCGAGCGCGATCGCGGACGCGCCGAGCTCACGAATGCGGCCGACGAGGTTGCCGACGAGATCGCGGCGCCAGGGCCACTGCCCGACCGACGACAGACTGCGCTCGTCCACGTCCACGATCACGACGTCCCCGCCGGGCGGATGTGTCCGGGCCGCGCGCAGCAGCGCATCGTACGAGGAGTACTCGAGCCGCTCGAGAAAGGCCGGGCGGTAGAGCGACAGCAGCGCGACGATCACCGCCGGCACCACGCCGCACACGAGAACGACACGGCGTGGTTGGACGCTCATCGCACCGTGATTTCGACGCGGCGGTTGCGCGGCTCGGGCACCTGGTCGGCGGTCTTCACGAGGAGGTCGGACTCGCCGTGCGAGGTCACCTCGATGACGTCCGCGCGGATGCCCGCCTGAATGAGTTGCGCGCGAATCGCGTTGGCGCGCCGCAGCCCGAGCTCGACGTTTGTTGCCGCCGCGCCGGTCGTATCCGTGTGTCCGATGACGGCGACGTCCGGAAACGGCCGGTTTCTGAGCGCGTCGAGCACTCGCGGAAGCAGCGCCCGGCTCTCGTCGGTCAGGTCGTCGGATTCGAAACGGAAGTAGAGAACGAACTGCAGCGGCGCCGGCGGAAGCGTCGACAGGACATCGCCGAACAGGCGGTTCACGTCGGCTTCGCTCAGCACGGTCACCGGAGCGGGCGCCTGGCCGGACGATGCGGTTGTCGATTCGCGCGCGGCGCCAAGTTCCACTCCTCCGGCGGGATTGGACACGACGGCCCGTCCGACCGTCCCATCCCCAGGGTCCGGAAGCAGGACCACCTGGGCCTGCCCCGGGCGCACTTGCTGAACGCGCTTCGGTCCGCACCCCGCCATCGCGGCGGCCACCAGCACCGCAATCGGAACGGCGAGGGGCCGCGCAGACGTCATTCAGGCACGATGCGAAGCGCCAGCGTCGTGCCGCGGACGCCGACGACCGCCGCCGGCGTTTCGAGACGGATCGAATCAGGCGAGAGCTTCGCAATCCGGCCCGAGACGTAGGCCACCACGCCGCGGACCACGTTGAGCACGAGCCCGAGCCGGCCTTCCGCCGGGGCGTACAGGAACCGGTCGACCCGCACTTCGCTCGCGGGGCCCATGGAGATGCGGGTATCGTCCTTCAAGGTCACGCCGAGGCGGCCGTCCGTGCCCGTCCGGAGGGCATCCGACTCGTACACGAGCTGACCGGCCTGGGCAGGCATGACGGAGCCGGCGCGCACGATAAAGGCCGAGCCAGAGGCGATCTTGATGCGTCCGGCTGCCGCCTGCGGCTGGGCCGTCGCGGTCGCCGCAACCCCCGCAAGGATCAGCGTGGCCAGCAACACGTGTCGAGTCATCACATCGCCCCCCGCATTCACGATAACCCTGTTCGACACCCCGGTCCAGCGAACTCGCCCGGGGGCTCTGGGGCCTCCATTCTTGTCCAATTACGATTCTGAGATCCGTCGGATTGGGCGGCTGACTGACGACTTCCCAAGGGCTAAGGTTGTGCTACCTTGGCAGCCGAACTCCATGCCAATGACCTACCGCATCGATCTCGAGGCCAACCTCTTGCTGGTGGTGATGAGCGGCGTGCTCACGCAGGCCGAACGGATGCAGACGATGCTCGCGTGGATCAACGATCCGGCCTTCAGGCCGGGCCTCGACACGTTCTGCGATCTCACGACGAGCGAATCGACGCCCGACCTGGCCGAACTGCGCGAAATCGTGGCGACCATCTCCGAGCATGCGCCGCGGATCGGGCCGAAGAAGGTCGCGATGCTCACGTCGAGGCCCATCTCCTTCGGCGTCGCTCGAGTGTTCGAGGCGCTCGCGGAGGTCGAGGACACACCCCTGCAGGTCAAAGTCTTCAACGATCGAAGCGCGGCGTGGGCATGGCTTCGTCCCGGGGAGTACGAACGGCTCGAGCTGTCCACCACGCCGTAGCGGCCGGAGTCAGCCGGCTGCCGCGAGTGCGTTCGTTCGGGCCGACGAGCCCGCCAGCCCAATCGCCACCTGTAGCGCCGAAAGCAGCGCGGTTTCCTGCGCGTCGTACGGCAGCGTGTAGCCCCCGGCAAACCAGACGCGGCCACGTCCCTGCAGGCCGCGGAGCACGCTTTGTGCGAACAGCGTCGCCGGCGTCGGCAGCATGTGATTGAAGATGGCTTCGCGGAGCACGAGACTCGGCCGCCGTGTCCGATGCGTGATCCAGCTCTTCCAGAGCAGCGCGGCCGTAGACGGCGGCAGGTCCGGCAGCACGCCCGCCATCGACATCGACGCCTCGCAGAACGCTCCTTCGACCTGGCAGTTCAGGAACGACCACAGCCGCGCATCAGCGGGGGCGTAGATCGGGTCGAGGTGCAGCGCGAGCACGGCCGGATGAAACTCCAGCCCGCGCAGCGCCGCCCGCTGCAGGTCGGTGCCCGGCAGCCCACCGAGCAGCCGCAGGCTGCTGGGCCCCGACGCCGCGAGGACGAGGTCGTCCACATACAGCGTGCGTCCATCGAAGCAGCGGATCAGGAACTGCCCCTGCGGCGCGGGCGCGACCTGCAGCACGGGCGCGCTCGTCAGGACGCTGACGGTCGACGTCTGGTCGATCAGGCGCTGCAGCACCTGCGCCATGCCGTGCCTCAGCACGTAGTACACCGTCGGGTCGAGAGGGTTGGCGGGCAGCGCCTTCGCGGCAAAAATCATCGCGGCGCGGGCCGAGAGGCCGCGCGCCTGGTTGATGTCGCCGGAAAAGAGCGAGGCGGCCCACGGCAGCAGCATGCCTTCCCACTGTTCGCGCGACAGCCCGAGCGTCGGGAGCCAGTCCTCGAGCGTCAGGGCCCAGCTCTCCCCCGCTTCCTCGCGGCGCTTCGCCTCGGCAAACGCGACGGCGAACGCGGCGATACCCGCCTGGTTCCACCCCGCGAACAACGGCCACGCGCGCTGCGGCAGCACAGGCGACACGAAGCGGAACGACGGCTCGGTGTCGGCCGTCAGCGTGATCGACGCAGGGAACGAATGCGCGTCGCTCGCGCCGCCCTGACCGTACAGCCCGAGCGAGGTGAGAAGCGCCGTATAGAGAGGATAGGGCCCCGGATGGAAGTACTGCGCGCCCATGTCGACGACACACGATCCGCCGACGAGGTCCACGTGGACGCTCTGCACGTTGCCGCCAATCGAGTCGCGCGCCTCGAGCAGCACGACGTCGCGCCCGCCGTCGAGCATCCAGGCGAGGGACACGCCCGCCATCCCGCCGCCGATGATGCCCACGCGCCGCCGCGGGGCGGCCGCCGCGTTCAGCGCAGGCAGGCCGGTGGCGACGGCAAAGCTGCGGAGGAGTTCGCGCCGGGTCCAGATCACGGGGTCCGTCATGCCATGCTCCTGTCTACGGGATCTGCGCGGGCTCGAGACGCAGCAGCGCGCCGTCGTCTTCGGCGGTCAGCAAGTACAACAACCCGTCCGGTCCCTGCCGGACGTCGCGGATGCGCTGGTGGAGCTCGGTCAGCAGCATTTCGCGCCGCAACTCTTCGTCCTTGTCGTTGAAGACGAGCCGCTGCAGGTGGCCCGTTCCGGGAATCTCGCCCATCCGCATCGCGCCGACGAACACGTGGCCTTTCCACGACGGAAATCGATCGCCCGTATAGAAGGCCATGCCCGAGACGGCAATCGCGGGCGTCCAGTAGGCGACGGGGTTCTCGAAACCGTCGGCGGCGAGCTTGCCCTGCCACGGCCCGGCGTAGTCGCGGCCGAGGCTGACGAGGGGCCAGCCGTAGTTGCGTCCGGCCTGGATGATGTTGATCTCGTCGCCGCCGTTCGGCCCGTTCTCGTTCGCCCACACGGCGCCGGTCCTCGGATTGATCGCGAGGCCGAGCTGGTTGCGGTGACCCAGAGAAAAGATTTCCGGCTTCGCGCCCGGCTTTCCGGCGAACGGATTGCCGGCCGCCGCGGTCCCATCGTCGTTGAGCCTCAGGACTTTGCCTTTGTGGCTGCCGAGGTCCTGCGCTTCCGTCATGTTCGCCACCGAGGCTCCGGTGGTCATGTACAGCAGACCGTCGGGCGCAAACGCGAGGCGCGAGGCCGCGCCGCCGTTGCCGTCCCACGCCGGATCGGCGATGAAGATGTCGCGGACGTC
>Ga0097621_100004172_pt1 | contig 10024 bp, 8 predicted proteins | sample KBSMisM72_FD_73165 | JGI IMG/M metagenome (GOLD analysis project Ga0097621, IMG submission 73165) | Miscanthus rhizosphere microbial communities from Kellogg Biological Station, Michigan, USA - KBS Miscanthus M7-2 (version 2) (version 2) | ecosystem: Host-associated > Plants > Roots >... | reverse complement strand
TACTCCAATCCGTTCACGATCGTGCCGCTGTACTATCTCGCCTTCAAGCTCGGGCAGTTGGTCACGCTGGACAGCGGCACGGCCATGCCGGACATTGCATTTCACCTCGAGGGCAAGGGCTTTACCGAATGGCTGCCGACCGCGCTCGAATGGCTGACGTCGATAGGCAAGCCGCTGCTGATCGGCCTGCCTTTGCTTGCGGTGCTGCTTGCCGCGGTCAGCTATCCGCTCGTTCGCATCGGCTGGCGCTGCCATGTCGTGCACGCGTGGCGGCGGCGCAAACTCAATTCTTCGGGAACCCGTAAAACGCCATGACCGCACCTCGCTTCTGGAAGCAAGCCACGCGCGAACTTGCCGCCGCCGATCCGGTGCTGCGCAAGCTGATCACCAGCTCGAAGGGGCTCGCCCTGCGCTCGCGCGGCGACGCATTCAACACGCTCGCGCGCTCTATTGTCGGCCAGCAGATTTCGGTGAAAGCCGCGCAAAGCGTATGGAACAAGCTGGTTGCCGCGGTCCCTGAGATGCACCCGGAAATAGTGCGCGGCCACGATGCCGATGCGCTGCGCGCGTGCGGCCTGTCACGCGGCAAGGTGCTTTACCTTCACGACCTCGCGCATCATTTCGCCGAGGGCAAGTTAAGCGTCGAGCGCTGGGAGCATATGAGCAACGACGAATTGATCACCGAGCTTACGCAGGTGCGCGGCATCGGCCGCTGGACGGCCGAGATGTTCCTGATTTTTTATATGATGCGCCCCGACGTGCTGCCGCTCGACGACCTGGGCCTGCAGAACGCAGTGAGCCGGCTGTATTACAAAGGCAGGCCGCTGACGCGCAAGCAGCTCATCCGGTTCGCTAAACGCTGGGAGCCGTGGCGCTCGGTCGCCACATGGTACATGTGGCGCAGCCTCGATCCGGTGCCGGTCGAATATTGAAAATAATTGACGCGAGATAATGCAACACGACACACCGTATCAAGCGTGATGTTGCCAGCGGGGTTGTAACTCCTGAGGCCCGGTCACGCGCTGTGCCTACGGCACAGCATAACGATTGGCGGCGTCGGCATTGTCGGCGGCCGCGCGCGCGGCAGCGGCAGGCGATGTGCAGGCGCGGTCCGTTGGCGTGGCCATGCGCGGCACGAGGCCAAGGGGGCACGTTTCGCGTTTCATGAAAACGTATTGTCGTCGCGTTTCCGCACGCGTGGCGCCGACAACGCAGACAAAATCGCGATCGTCCGCCTCGCGCCAGACGTAGCCCGGCGCACACGCGTTCGGACCGATGAAGAAACGCGCGTAATTGATGCGCGATGCGGCCAGCGCGTTTTCCTGCACGATTTGTTCGCGCCGCGGCGCCGTCACGCAGACCGCGTCGCCTTGATAGGCGCGACGCGGCACGTAGCCCCTTAGACAGCGCCAACGCCGGGGATCATCGGCTTCGCCGTGCGGGTCCAGATTGTCGGCCGCCGCAGCGGCGGCGCCGGCCGGCGTAGTGCAGACGCGGTCGCCTGGCCCGGCCACACGCTTGACGAAGCCGGCGAGGCAACTATTGCCGATGCCGCCGATGACGCGCACCTGCGCCGACGCGCCCCCGGGCGCGATGGAGAGAACGTCGATGCGCACGCCGTTGGCGTTGAGATGCTGCACCGCGTCGCCGTACGTGTTCTGGCGCAGGAAGAAGCTGCGATACCCCCCGTTCGGCTGATCGGGAAAGCGCTTGATTTCGTGGATGCTGACCCACGAACTGGCAGTGACGGCATCCCACCCGGTGTTCTGCCGCAGCTCGATAGAGTAATAGTGGAAAAGGTCTGCAATATCGATCGGAACGCGCACGGCGCGCACGCCGCCCGTTCCGGGGGCGTAGAGCGGTTTGAGCGTGTACGTGACGTCCGTGCGCCCATCGCCGCCGTGCGTCGCCAACTCGCTGCGCCCCAGCCACCCTGAGCGTTCAAGGTTGTACGCGTTCATGCCGGGACCGGTTTCACCGCGGGGGCCAGGCATGGTGCGGAACGTGAGGTTGTGACTCATGATGTCGAACGCGTCGTAATACTCTATATAGCTCGTTGCAGGCGGCGCGGGCGGATCGTCACGGTCGGCGTAGCTGTGCGCGAAGCCGAGCGAGTGGCCGGTCTCGTGAGTGGCACCGCTGAAGTCGCTGTCGAGCATCTCGACGCCCAGCAGCACCCAGCCGGAGCTTCCGGTGGTCTGGATGCCGGGATTGGTGACGACTGCGAGCCGGCGTCCGGGCGGCACCGTGCGCCCCGCGGTCGCTGCCGCAGACGTGCAAATCTGGACGAGCTGAGTGCGGGGAAGCGCGCGCGCCTGCGCTACCGTCATGGGCGCCGTGAACCAGCCGAGCACATCGACGTCGTCGAACCGAAGTTCGCCGCGCGAGACGTCGTTGAAATACTGGTGGAGGCTGACGGTCCCGGGCGCGCTGAAGAAATTACGCGCGAGCGTGTTCGTGATCGTCGTGGCGGGGCTGCCGGTGAACTGGCAGAGGATGACGGTATAAGGCGCACTGCCGCGCAACGGACGCGCCAAAGTGTTTGCCGCGATCGCAAACAACGCTAGCGCGCACGCCGCGACCGCGAGTCTCATGGCGACTATTGAACTTGTTAAGCCAATTTTTTAACAAGCACCAATGTATCGGCAGCCATGCAAACGGTCAACCGTCCGTCATCAACCCTTGCGCAGTCAAATCGATAATGTTGCCTTGTCGCTTAGAGCGGGGCGGAGGGTATTCGTAACCATAACAAGCGCACGGTCCGGAACAGCTTGCGGCCCAGGATCACCGGGTGTCATCCGCACTACCGGTATAGGTAAGGGAGCGCCCGTGAGGAAGTTGATCCCAAATTGTTGACACTTGGAGTGACCGGCGCGCCATCTCTTTTTCGGGCGCCATGTAAAAATTACAAACATATGATTGTGTCATTTTTCTCCAGTTGTCCTATTTGAACTCGTCCCGTTTTGGATTATATTTTTCGGAGCACCTTTGAAAAGGAACTGCCATGAAAAATATTTTATTTGCAGCCTATGTACTTGCAATGTGCGCGAACGCAGAAGCGGCAGTGATCATCGGAAATTCCGTCACCGGCCCATACCAGGTCGGGACAAACAGTGGAACGAAGGCCGTCGGATTTCTCACCGGATCGAACGGACTTTTGCTCGACGACATCCAAGTCGCACTGGGGGGGCACGATAGTGCGGGTGGCACCCTGACGTTCACGCTGAATTCGGATGCCAGTGGATTGCCGGGAAGCTTCATCGCAACGATTGGCACTTCGCCGACCATCGCCGGCTTCGCGCCTACGGCGGCATTCACGATTACGCCCGCCAGTCCCCTGCCTCTGGCGGCGAACACCACTTACTGGATTGAGGTGGCGTTCCCGGCGTCCGGAGCCCCGCCGGCTTGGGACCGGACCGATCCAGCGAATGCACCCAGTTCCGGATTGGCCACATTCATCGGGTACCAAATTAACTCGGGTGCAGGTTTTACGCCCTCCACGACGTTCAACGCCATCATCGTTGAGGGACGCAGCATTGCCGCCGCCGTACCCGAACCCGAAACCTACGCGATGTTGCTCGCCGGTCTTGGCCTGCTGGGTTTCGCGGCGCGTCGTAGGAAGCAAGCGGGTTTCGCAGGGGTCTAAGCTGCGATTCTCTGCTGCCAGAGCAGCCCCCCTCTAAAGAGCGCACAACTCACATCGCTTGGGGATGCACTAGTGTGTAAGCGCACGGTTCCGACGCCGCTTGAGGCGAGGAATTCATCGTTTGCAGAGGCAATGCGAATGATGAACAATCTCGCTGGCGAGCGGGATCAATGGGCTTGGCTAATTGCATAATGTCCTCATTGAAGGGCATGCGCAGGCATAGCTATCTCGAGCTGGATGGCTTGCTTGAGTTGACGTCGTAAATAAAATTCGCCAATTCACGCATGCAAGCGCCGATAACGGCTGTCGGAAGGTCGTTTGCAGCCAAGCATCGGCGCGAACGCTCCAAGAATCCTTATTCGCTTTTGACGCCGAGTTCCTTGATGAGCTTCGCCCATTTCGCGATTTCGGTCTTGATGTAAGCGGCGAAATGCTCGGGCGTGTCGCTGGCGACGTCGGCGCCCTGGTCGGCGAACTTCGTCTTGATCTCGGGCAGCGCTAGCACCTTGACGATTTCAGTGTGCAGCTTCGCGATGATCTCTTTCGGCACACCGGCCGGCGTCAGGATGCCCCACCACGACACGACGTCAAAATCGGGATAGCCGGATTCAGCGACGGTCGGTATGTCCGGCAGCGACGGCGAGCGCTTGAGACTCGTCACGGCAACCATGCGCAAGCGGCCGCCTTTCACGAACGGCGTTGCAGATATCGGCGAAGTGAAATAGAGCTGTGCCTGGCCGGCGACCACATCGGTCAACGCCGGCGCCGCGCCTTTGTACGGTATGTGCATCATGTCGATATGCGCGACGCGCTTAAACAACTCGCCCGCAAGATGGCCCGCGCTGCCGCTGCCTGAAGACGCATAGTTGACGGAACCGGGCTTGGCCTTTGCGAGCGCAACCAGGTCCTTGACGGTGCGCACGGGCAGCGACGGGTGCACGACCAGTATGCCCGGGCCGTATGCAAGGGGCGCAATAGCGGTGAAATCTTTGAAACTGTCGTAGGGCAGCTTCTGGAATAGCGATGCATTGATGGTGAAGGAGCTCGAAATGCAAATGAGCGTATAGCCGTCGCTCGCGGCGCGGGCCACGAGCTCTGTGCCGATGATGCCGCTCGCGCCGGCGCGATTGTCGACGACGATCTGCTGATGCCATGCATCCGATAACTGCAAGGCAGCAAGGCGCGCCGCAGCATCGGCGGGGCCGCCGGCTGGAAAGGGTACCACCATGCGAACCGCGCGCGACGGATAGGTTTGCGCCGCCACATGTGACATGGCGGATAAGGCCATTACCGCAACTACTAATCGCCGCACATGCAACGCTCTGGAAGCACTGACCATGGACGAGAATTCATCGAGCTGCTCAATCGTTAATTAATCATGACCGCCAGCGCGTCTCCGACGACAACACCTTTACCGGCGGCGCGGACGAACAAGGGATTGATGTCGAGCTCGAGCAGCTCGCCGCGCAGTTCCCATGCGATCTCGGAAATGCGCGTAACAGTCTCAGCTAGCGCATTCACGTCGCGCGCTGCCCGCCCTCGGATTGCGCTGAACAAAGCGGCGCCGCGCAGCTCCGCAATCATCGAACGCGCCGTTGCATCGTCGAATGGCGCTACGCGGTAGCTGCGGTCGCGCAGCACCTCGGCCAGCGTGCCGCCGAAGCCAAGCAATACCGTGGGACCGAACACATCATCGTTGATAACGCCGACGATTATTTCCAGTGCGTCGCGCACCATCTCGGACACGATAATGCCTTCGATGTGCGCGCCGGGCGCGGCGGTTTTCACGTTCGTTAGAATTGTCCGGACGGCGTCCTGCAGCTCGGACGCATTGCGAATGCTGAGTTGCACACCGCCGATATCGGACTTGTGCGGCAGGTCGCCAGACACGACCTTCGCAACGACCGGAAACTTGAAGTCGCATGGAACGTCGAGAGATTTGATATCGATCATCGTCTGGTGCAATACCGGGATGCTGTTTTCAGCGAGCAAGCCGGTACTCGCAACTTCATTCAATACATGGGACGTCGCATTACTGCTGCGATGGACACTCGCGACTGGACCGCGCGCCGCAACCATCGCGCGCGTCTCTACGTAGGCCGCGGTGACCGCAGCGGCGTGAGCGACCCGGGTCGGCGACGGCAGCACCGGAATTTTCGCCGGGGCAAAGATTTGCAATGCTTCGTCCATCGTCTCCGCCGGCACAGACGAGAATACGAGTATCGGTTTCGGCGAGCGACCGGCGGCGCTGGCGAGAACACGCGCGCCATTGGCAGCCTGAGCCCCCTGCACAGTCGCGAGCATGACGCACAACTGATCGATTCCCTCATCGGCCAGAATGATTTCGACAGCGCTCGCGAAGTTGTGCGCGACCTTATCCGCGAGAAAACCGGCGGCGAAGTCGATCGGATTCGAAGCTGAGCCTATGCCGGGTACAAATTCGCGCAACGTATCGAGCGTTGCAGATCCTAGTTCCGGAATCACTAGACCTTGTTCGTCGCACGTATCTGCAAACACAATTGCCGATCCGCCAGAGCCACCCATCACCGCTACTCGCCGACCTGCGGGGAACTTACCTGTGCTCAATAGCTGCACAAGGTCGGCGAGTTCGTCGATGTCACTTATCTCGATGATGCCTGACTGTCTCAGCGCCGCTTGGTAAATATCGTAACTACCGGTCATGCTCGCCGTGTGCGACGCGGCGGCTCGAAGGCCCTGCTGACGACGGCCGCCCTTCCAAAGCAAGATCGGTTTACCGACGGTGGCCGCCTTGCGTCCCGCTTCCATCAGCGCACGCCCGTCGGTCAGGCCTTCGATGTACGACACGACAATCTTCGTTTGCGGATCGTCGAGGTAGTGATCGATCAATTCCGGCGTAGAGATGTCCACCTCATTCCCGCTCGCAGCCAGGTAACGAAATCCGGCGCCGGCTGCCGCACAACGAAGCGCGAGGCTTTGTCCGAAGCCGCCGCTCTGGTACACCATTGACACATTGCCTGCGGGCAGCACAGGTGTGCGGGTCATGCTGCCGAAAGCGGCGTACACGCGATCCGGTATGTTGACCACCCCGAGACAATTAGGGCCGATGAGTCTTACACCGCCGGCACGGGCGACATCGAGCAGCGCACGCTCGCGTGTTTTGCCTTCTTCACCTGCTTCGCGAAAGCCGCCGCCGTAAATGACTGCAAAGCCGATGTGTTTAGCGCCGCACTCGCGCACCGCGTTGATGGCGGCAGCGGCCGGCAATGCGATCACAGCAAGGTCGCAGAGACCATCAATCGCTTCGAGTGATGGAAAGCAGCGCACGCCGCCGAGCGTAGGATATTTGGGATTGACCGGATAGACGGCGCCCGCATAACCCAGATCGAGCAAGGCTTTCAGCGGTTGACCGCCTCCCCGCGACAGATCGCCGCTCGCACCAACGATCGCAACGCCGCGCGGATGAAACAATCCGTCGAGTGCTGGCATTGCGTCGGCTGCCTTGATGTTATGAAGCTGGCAGTGTACTCGCGAACGAGTCGCGCTTAGCCAGCCGTTCTGCGAGATTACTCAGGCGCGGCGACGATTTCCGCCAGTTGATGTCGGATAGGACCTGGTCGAGATAGCCGAGCGCGAATCCGGCTGCGATGTCAGCAAGCGTAAATCTGTCACCATGGCAGAAGCTGCGGTCACCGAGATCCTGCTCCATGGTCGCAAGACCGCGTGTGATCTTGTCGCGCTGACGCTCGTACCAGGCTTGCGCCTCGCGCTCCGCTTCGGGTTTGCGCAGATTGTGCGATATCGCAACGGTTGCATCTGCGATGCCGTCGCCGAGCGCTTCCCAGCGCCTGACTTCAATGCGGTCCGCCAAGTTGCCCGGTATTAATCTCGGCGCCTCGATGACGCCATCAAGGTATTCGACGATCACTGAAGAATCGTAGATTGCGCGCCCGTCGTCACGAACGAGCACTGGAATCTTGCCGAGCGGATTGAACAAAGGCACTTTCGAATCCGGATTCGACGGCCGGTCGATGATGTACTCGTACGCCATGCGTTTCTCGACCAGTGCGATGCGCACTTTGCGCACGTAAGGACTGCCCGGTGTGCCGAACAATTTCATAGTTCTTTTCCTTCATCAAGGAAGTCAGAATGCTGTTTACGCGACGTCATCCGCCGGGCATGCGTCAGGCGTTCACGCCGATTGCAGCGCGCCATCGACCAGCCGCAGGATGCGCTTGGCGCGCGCGGCGATCGAGTTATCGTGAGTGGCGATCAGAAGGCTGGTATCGAAGGCGCGATTCAGTTCCAGCATCAGCTCGAACACGTCACCCGCTGTCTGGCGATCGAGGTTGCCGGTGGGTTCGTCGGCAAGCACGCACGCCGGATTTGTGATCAGTGCCCGTGCGATCGCCACGCGCTGACGTTCGCCGCCGGACAATTCTGAGGGGGCGTGCTCGAGGCGATGCCCGAGCCCGACTTTGCGCAGCATTTCGATTGCGCGCGTGCGCGCCTCGTCCTTGCTCATGCGCCGGATCAAAAGCGGCATTGACACGTTCTCGATTGCGGTGAACTCGGGCAGGAGATGATGGAATTGATACACAAATCCGAGCTGCTCATTGCGCAGCACGCCGCGCCCGGCTTCGTCGAGCACCTGAATATTCTTCCCGCCGATCATTACTTCGCCGCCGGTTGCAGCGTCCAGACCGCCCAGCAGATGCAGTAATGTGCTTTTGCCGGAACCTGAAGCGCCGACGATTGCAACATGCTCGCCATGTGCGAGCGCCAGATTTACGCCGAGCAGGACCTGAACTTCGACCTTGCCCTGCATATAGACCTTGCGCAGGTCGCGGCACTCGAGCGCATTTTTCCCGGGAGGCATAACGGCGCTACTCATAACGGAGCGCCTCTGCCGGATTAATTTTCGCGGCGCGGTAGCTCGGATAAATGGTGGCCAACAAGCTGACCACGAATGAGAAGAACGCAGTACTCAGCACGTCGCCTGCCCGCAGCTCGGATGGCAGATCGCTGATCTGATAGACGTCCTTGGCGAGGAATTTGAAGCCGAGCACGTTTTCGATGAACGGCACGACTACGTCGACGTTCGATGCAAGCGCGACTCCGCCCGCGACGCCCAGTAAGGTGCCCATGAGACCAACCAACGCGCCCTGAATCAGAAAAATCTTCATTACGCTGCCCGGGCTCGCGCCGAGCGTACGCAGAATGGCAATATCGGACTGCTTATCCTTCACCGCCATAAAGAGACTGGAAACGATGTTGAATGCGGCAACTGCGATGATGAGAAACACAATAAGAAACATCATGCGCTTCTCAATATCCACCGCGCGAAAGAAGTTCGCGTTCAAGCGCGTCCAATCCGTGATGTAGGCCTCCGGTCCCAGGCTTTGCGATAGTTCGCGCGAAACCCTGGTTGCTTCAAACAGATCTTTGAGCTTGAGGCGCACGCCGCTCACGCGATTCTCGAGGCGAAAGAGCTTCTGCGCGTCTTCCATATCAACGAGCGCCAGTCCGGAGTCGTATTCAAAGTGGTCGACGGAAAAAATGCCGACGACCGTGAACTGGCGCAGGCGGGGCACGATGCCGGCGGGCGTCACCTGGCCCTGCGGTGCGATGAGCACGACTTTATCGCCTTGCAGCACGCCGAGGGCGCGCGCGAGCTCGATGCCGAGCACGATGCCGAATTCGCCCGGTCGCAGGCCCTCGAGGCTACCCGCCTTCATATGTCGCCCGAGGTCTGCCACTTTTTCTTCGGCATCCGGCAGTATCCCGCGGATGTAGGCGCCGCGGACGATACTGCCGCTCGAGAGCAATCCTTGTGCAGTGACATAGGGCGCCGCAGCCACCACCTGACTATTCTGCTGCGCTTTATCAGCAATCGCACGCCAGTCGCTCAGCGTGTTGTCCGGACCGGTGATCTGAACATGTGAAGCTACACTCAATATGCGCGTGCGAACTTCGCGCTGAAAGCCATTCATAACGGACAGTACCGTAATCAACACCGTGATACCGAGCGCGATGCCGATTACGGACACCAGAGAGATGAACGAGATGAAGCGGCTGCGCTGCCGGGCACGCGTGTAGCGCAGCCCGATGAAGAGTTCGTACGGTTGCAAGTGAGGTCCGCGAGGTGTGTGCGCAAGTTTGCCATAACGTAACTGCTGCTGCACCGCTGCCGGCCACTCACGCTCAAACAAAGTGATTGCACTTTGCTGCCACTGAATGCAATCCGCAAAAAACGAATGTTAAACTCGCCGCGAAATGCCGGCCCGCGCATGCATTGCACTCTGCTGATTCCCGGTCTGCTGACCCCGGGGGCCAGCAGCGAAACTACGGGCGACCTGCGACTTGCCGAACTGGAAGTGGCGTTCGCGCGCGGCGATT
>Ga0097621_100004170_pt1 | contig 10027 bp, 12 predicted proteins | sample KBSMisM72_FD_73165 | JGI IMG/M metagenome (GOLD analysis project Ga0097621, IMG submission 73165) | Miscanthus rhizosphere microbial communities from Kellogg Biological Station, Michigan, USA - KBS Miscanthus M7-2 (version 2) (version 2) | ecosystem: Host-associated > Plants > Roots >... | reverse complement strand
GAACTCGAAGAACTGCGTCGCGTGGACGATCGAGTACGGAATCCCCGCGCGCTTGATCAGCGTTTCCTGCGCGTTCTTCGCTCGAAGGTACGGACTGTCGGGAATGCGCTCGGTGCCCACCACAGACAGCGCGACGTAGTGGCCGACTCGCGCGATTGCCGCGTACTCGAGAAGGTTGCGCGTAGACGTGGTAAAGAACTCCATGACGGCCTTCTCTTCAAACGACGGTGAGTTCGAGACGTCGACGACGACCGACGCGCCCTGAAGCGCCTGTGCCAGGCCTTCGCCGGTGAGCGTGTTGACGCCCGTGTTTGGTGAGGCCGCCACGGCCTCATGACCTTGTTCCCTCAGTCTGGTCACGAGCTTCGATCCAATGAGCCCGGTGCCGCCGATGATGACGAGTTTCATGATCGATCGCGCAGCACAATCCGCGCCGCAGATGTCCGCGCAGCGACCATGAGATCCGCTCACGAGTTTCTGTGAGTGTCAGGAAGATGACTTCTAAAAATCGGGCCTCGCGTGAATCACCGCGATGGCGTCGTTGTTGCCGCTGACACGATCATGAGCACACTCACCACGAAAGACGGGACGACGATCTACTACAAAGACTGGGGCAAGGGACCGGTCGTGACGCTCTCTCACGGATGGCCGTTGAACGCCGACATGTGGGACAGCCAGATGTTGTTTCTCGCACAGCACGGCTTCCGCGTCGTCGCACACGATCGCCGCGGCCATGGCCGCTCCAGCCAGCCGTGGTCGGGAAACGACATGGACGGGTATGCCGACGATTTGGCGGCCGTGATCGACACCTTGAACCTCAAGGACATCATCATGGTGGGCCACTCGACCGGCGGCGGAGAAGTGGCGCGTTACATCGGACGCTACGGCACGAAGCGTGTGGCGAAGGCGGTTCTCCTGGCCGCCGTCCCGCCAATCATGGTGAAATCCGCGGCGAATCCGGACGGGCTCGCCATCGACGTCTTCGACAACTTGCGGAGCGCGTTGGCCAAGGATCGCTCGCAGGCCTACAAAGACTTCGCGCCGTTGTTCTACGGCGCCAACAGACCAGGTGCGCAGGTGTCGGAAGGCATACTGGATCAGTTCTGGCTCTGGAGCATGCAGGCGGGTCTCAAGAACGCGTACGACAGCATCAAAGCGTTTTCTGAAACCGATTTTACCGAGGACCTCGAGAAGTTCGACATCCCGACCCTGGTCATGCACGGCGAGGACGACCAGATCGTGCCCGTGAAGGATTCGGCGAAGAAGTCGGCACGGCTGATCAAGGGCGCGGCGGAGATCTACTATCCGGGCCTGCCGCACGGCCTCACCGCGACGCATGCGGACCTCGTGAACCGCGACCTGCTCGCGTTCTGCGAGGAAGGCAAACGGAAGGTCGCGTGAATGACGACGCCGCCCTCGTCACGCGCATCCCGATCGTCGACGCAGTTCTGTACGAGCACGCGACGGCGTTACGCGACGACTTCTCGGGTTACCGGAATCACGTGTATCGGATCGTGAATCTGTGCGTCGCGATTGCGGGACGAAGCGAGCTCGAGAAGATCGCGGTCGCCGCGGTCTTCCACGACCTCGGGATCTGGACGAACGGCACGTTCGACTACATCGCGCCGTCCATCGCGCTCGCACAACGTTATCTGGTCGCGCACGCGCGTGCGGACTGGACCGCCGAGATCGAAACGATGATCGCGGACCACCACAAGATCACAGCGTCGGCGTCCGATCCAGGTTCGCTCGTCGAGGCATTCCGGCGAGCGGACTGGATCGACGTGACACGCGGGCTGAGAGGGTTCGGGATTCCGCGTTCGTTCGTCGCACGCCTGTTCGCCACATGGCCGGATGCCGGGTTTCATTGGCGTCTCGTCACGTTGACACTCAATCGATTCCGAAGCCATCCGCTCTCGCCGTTGCCAATGGTCAAGCTGTAATTGGAGGAAGAGATGACGACCGAACGTACCATCACTGAGCACGAAGCCGCGCAGGTCGAGCGCGCGAACGCGTCGAGCGCCACACCGGTTGTTTTCGTTCACGGGCTCTGGCTGCTGCCTTCGAGCTGGGACCGCTGGGTCACGCTGTTCGAGGAGGCGGGCTACGTGGCGTTGAGCCCGGGCTGGCCCGACGATCCCGAGACGGTCGACGAGGCCAGACAACACCCTGAAGCGCTCGCGGGCAAGGGGATCGCGGAGATCGCCGGCTACGAGGAGGCGATCATCCGCCGCCTCAATCGGAAGCCCGTAATCATCGGCCACTCCTTCGGCGGCCTGCTGACGATGATTCTCGCGGGGCGCGGGCTTGCCGCCGCGTCGGTCGCGATCAGCCCTGCGCCGTTCCGCGGCGTGCTCCCGCTCCCAATTTCGGCGCTGCGCGCGGCCAGCGTGGCCCTGCGCAACCCGGCGAATTGGAACCGCGCCGTCCCACTTTCCTACGAGCAGTTCCGCTACAGTTTCGCGAACGCGGTTGGCGAGGACGAGGCGAAGGAGCTGTACCTCGGCTACTCCGTCCCCGGCGCCGGCGAGCCACTGTTTCAGACGGCGGCCGCGAACTTCAACCCGTGGTCGGAGGCGAAGGTCAACTCGAAAAACCCTGAGCGGGGTCCGATGCTGATCATCTCGGCCGACTCGGACCACACGGTCCCATGGGCGATCGCGAACGCGTCGTACAAGAAGCAGAAGCGCAACGAAGGCGTGACCGACATCGTCAAGATGCCGGGCCGCGGGCACGCGCTGACCATCGACGCCGGCTGGCGAGAGGTCGCCGAGAAGGCGCTCGACTTCGTCAAGCGCTTCACGCAAGGCAAACGCAAGGTGGCGTGAGGCGGCGAAAAGTGTGGCGGCGAGGACAAGACTGTAGGCGGGAGCCGCGCCCTCACGTGTCGAATTGCGGGAAGATGGGCGGCAGCGGCTATGCACGAACTAGGCCCCGTGGAGCGCAGAGACGATCCCCTGAACCGCCCGCCCGCGAAGGTGAACCTCGTCGAATGTTCGGCCTGCCATTTCCCCGTCCCGGAGACTGAACTCTCCGTGTTCACCGGACGGCGGATGTGCCGGAATTGCATCGCGGGGTGGTTCGAGGACGACGACGGAGAAGAAGTAGACAGCGGCGATCAGAAATGACGCGACGACGAGAGCTGATCGCTCTGCTCTCGCACGAGCCGCGCTCGGTGTCGTCGATCGCGCGCGAGATGGGACTCGGCCGCGGCGATGCGGAAGAAGATCTCCGCCACGCGCTGCGTTCGGCGGCGGCTCAAGGCCATCGCGTCACCGTACTTCCCGCGCGCTGCAAAGACTGCGGCTTCGTCTTCGACGAGGTGCGATTGACCAAACCAGGCCGGTGCCCGTCGTGCAAAGGATCGCGGCTGTTCGAGCCGCAGATCCGCCTCGATTACTCGTAGCCGAGCGCTTCTTACGCGGTCGCCGAGGCGAACACGCGGGACGATCGGAATTTTTCGAGCGTTTTGCCCGTTTCTGCGTCGCACGGTGTTTGCATCCGCGGCGCATCCAGACTTCACACGCCAACTATGCGCGACGACAAAGATCACACCCGTCCTGCGTTCGCCCATTGGCAGAAGCTTGCCAAGGAGCTCGACGCGTCGCACGCGCCGCTCCCCGGCAAGCCGCCGCCGCCCCCGCCGAAGCGCGCCCCAAAACCTGCGTCAGCGTCTCCGATCAGGAAACCGAAGAAGGCAAGGAGCTAGCGCCGCTTCGACCGGCGCTTCTGTTTTGGCGCAGTGGGTGGAAGCGGAATGGATCGCGCCGGCGGCGTCGTATCCATCGGATCGATCGGTGCCACATCGAGCGCGTTCGTGCGCTCGTTCAACACCAATTCCAGACGGCACACGTGACAGCGGTAATGCTGTCCCTGGCGCGGACGATCGTCACCATCCAGCACTGTCCGCTGGATCTGTGTGTAGCAGGCTGGGCAACGCCACGGCATCGCTCACCTCCTCGCCGGCGGGATAACGCATAGGCGGTGCCACGACGAATTGTCGCTAGGGTCCTACAGAGGTCGCGAAATAACCACGTAAGCTGGGCCGTTCCGTTTGTTAGAATCGCCCTCCACTAGGACAATCCGACATGAATCAAAGACGCTTCGTGTTCCCCATCGCGCTGTTGTCGCTGCTCTCGATCGCCACCTCGTCGGCGCCGCACGCGCAATCCGCCGGCGTGAAGCGCACCGTGCTGATGCGGCGTGCGACCACGGTGCCCGGCTACGAAGTGGTGTTGATCGAGGCCGAAATTCCCGCCGGCGGACGTGAGGGCCGCCACACGCATCCCGGAACACTGTTGGCTCGCGTCGAACAGGGCACGGTGACGCTCGACTACGACGGCAAGTCCACCGCGTACAAAACGGGCGAGTCGTTCTTCGTGGACGCAGGCAAGATCCACGAAGGCATGAACAACGGGAACGTCACCGCGAAGATCCTCGCGACGCTCGTCGTCAAGACCGGAGAAACGCTGACCACGCAGGCGAAGTAGCGTGGTGCAGTTGGTGGGACCCGGCGGCGCCGGCAAGGTCCGCGGGTCAAAACTCCGCCGTGCGATCGCGTCGATTCCCATCGCGGGTCGCGCTGCGATCTCGCTCTTTGTCCTCTTCGCCGTGTCGATGCTGACGGGGTTGTTCGCCGTCGCAGAAGAGGCGAGCACGCCCGCGGCGCTGCTGTTCCTCGTGGCGGGACTGTCCTCTTTCGGTCTACTGGGAGTCTTCGTCTGGTTCGGCGCGTCGTGGGCCATTCAGCGCGCGAGTCGCGACACGAAGGAGACGGCGCGCGTGACGTTCGAACCGTTCCGGCGGGAACCCGCCGGCGCGAACGACCGCGTCGAGATCGGCTTCGACGGCTCGACGTTCGCTGCTGGTCCTCCGAACCGGCCGATCGTGCTCGCGCTGAAGAACGTCGCGAACGGACCGCACGCCTTGCGAGTGAAGACCACGCTCGACAATCGGGAGGACACGTTCGAGTCGACCGTGAAGATCATCGACGTTGCCGACTTCTACCATTTCGACGTCGTCGATCGCACCCCGTCGGTCGGGCTGATTCAGTCGTCGCTCGTTCTGCAAAAACTGGAGCGCGCCGGCGTCGCGCTCCCAGTGTGTTCGACCCTGCCAGCCGGTGCGTCGGTCCGCTAATTGAACGTCTTTGGCTCGTCGGTCCGCTGAATGGCCGGCGGCGTCCACGAGCCGTCCAGCATCGTCTCCTTCGGCCAGTACACCCGCAGGGTCACGCTGAAATCACCGGCCGGTGCCGGCAGCCAGTTCGAGGCTTTGGTTTTGCCGGGCGACTCGTGCTGGATGTAGACATCGAGCGACCCGTCTGAGTTGTATTTCAGCGGCATCCAGCCCGCGATGTTGTAGCGGTCGATCGGGTTGGCCGCTAGAAAACTCTGCGCGTCGTACATCGTGAGCGACCAGAACGCATCTGCCGGAGGCACGCCGCCCTTGTCGAAGTGGAGCACGTAGCGATTCGCTCCGTTGAGCGGCTGGCCGCTCCCGTCCATGAATGCCGTTGGATAGACCGCGTCTTTGGCGAGGTTCGCCCCCAGGCCCATCAACGCGACGGCCCCTCGAAGCGTGTACTCCGTCCCGAACTCGGCGAGGGTCATGGGCAGGACACGCCACCCATTCGCCTCCGTTCCCAGTCCTTTGGCCGCGTCGGCCAGTTTCGGCACGGCGGCCTGCACGGATCCATCCAGCCCCTTCGCGACCGCCGGATCGAGTGTGCTGATGCTGAAGGCGCGCCCAGGCACAACGCCGATCTTGGCCAGCTTCGTCAGCATGGGCGCGTCCGCCGCGGACGGTCGATTGGATCCCATTAGATCCGCGAGCCTCCCGAAGAATTCCGCCGCGCTCATCCGGTTGACCTGGTCGACGGGCGGCGTCGTCATGTCGATCTGCGGATCGACGACACCGGCCGGCGGCGAGTACGGCTTCCCGAACGCACTCAGCGGCCGTAGCTGGTACTGCCGCTGGATCGCGTTGACGGCGGCGTAGTCCGCAGGGCCATTCGCCTGCGTGCGGCCTGCGATCATCGCGATGTTCGTCGGCGATCGCAGTTCCTTCATACCGGAGGGAAGCGTGCCTGTCCAATCCGGACCGACGATGGCGAAATCGCCGGCGTCGGTTCCAGTGGTCCGCTTGCCTGGCGACGCAAACACGTTGGTCCAGCCGTCAAGAACCGGCATCAGATAGTAGCGACCGTGCGTATTGGGAACGGACAACACAATTGGTTCTTTCGACAGGTCGAGCCATGCGAACGAGTAGAGCGTGTCCACATTGATGCGCACGACGTCGCGATACGCGGCAGTCGGATACTTGAGAAAGTTGCTGAACTGATTGATCGGTGCCCGGCCGTTGTGCTCCGGGCTCGCGACGTTGGTCTGAACGCGTTTGGTGGCGTCGACAAGGACCAGTGGATATCCGTAGACGACAGCCTCGACGGCGAGTTGCCGGGCTTGTTCTTCGGTCAGCGTATTGGTTGTTGTCGAGACGTCGACGGATTGTTGTGAGGGTTTCTCGGGCTTCGCGCAGGCGTTCACGACGAGGGCGGCGAGCGAGATCGCGACGGCGATCCTCTTGGTTGTCATGGTTTTACGGTTCCCTTCTCGGCGATGAAGCTGTTCGAGCGTTCGATGTCAACGCCCGAGCAGCTCCAGTTCATGCGAGAGAAAACCGCAACTTCAGTACCAAGACGGCCGTGCGTGCTGTTACACCGTCTTCCGCTTCAGCAGGAAGAACAGCAGGATCAACGCGAGAATCACGACGACGGCGATGACGAGGTATTTCTTGAGAGCGCCATCTCCCCCGGTGGTCGTCGAGATGATCGTGCCCACGGCCGCCGGCTCGATGCCGGCGACGAAGACTTGCGCCGCCGTGTTGTCGCCGATCACCGCGACGTCGAGCGTGCACGCGTCGAGCAGCGCCGGGTTTCTCACGCCCGCCGTGGTGCAGACGGCGCGCGTGCGGTCGTAGGTTTCGCGAGGCAGATCGTTCGCGTAGAACACGCGGCTCGGAATGCCGCGCTCGATCTCGCGCGCGCTGCACGCGTTCAGCAGCGACTCGTTCGCCGGCACGCGCCAGCTGTCCGCATAGCGGCCGTAGAGATCGTTGGAGGGAAACGGATTCGTCAGCACCGCGCCGTCGCGCGTCGCAATCTGGTTGACGTTGCCGTTCACGTTCGCGAGCAGGCCGGTGACGGTGTCGGGCCAGCGCCCGAGGCCGACCGACACGTCGATCCACGTCGCGTGCACCGTCGCCTTCACCGAGTCACCGGCCTCGTTCACGATCCAGTACACGTTCCCGATCCGCGTGACGTCGACGCCTTCGACCGGCGACAGCACTCCGCCCTCGCCGAGATCGACGGCCTTGCCGTCGACCAGCACGCGTCCCGGAAGGCAAATGGCGACGGACGTCTTCCCCATCCGCGTCGCGACGGCGTTGTTGACCGAGGCGTCGGGCCACGTCGGTTTTCCCGACACTTGGCGCGTGTGCACGACGAAATCTTGGCCGCGCTGCGCCAGCAGAAAATCGCCCGACGCCTGGAAGTCGTAGAACAATCCGTTGAATGTCTGCAGGTGCGTGTCGCCCACTGTCACCGCCGATCCGCAGCTCCCCGCTGCGCCGCCGGCGGTGTTCTGGACGAACTGCACCGCGGGTCCGGGCTGCGACGCCGTCGGCGCGGGCGTGCCGAAGCTCAAGTTGTTGGTCTCGCCCGTGAAGCCCTGCCCTGTACAGATCGGTGCGTCCCTGCCGCCGTAGAAAATCCTGGTCCGCACGGTGAGCGACGCGCCGTTGTTGAAGTTGGCCTGGCCGCTGCCCGCGTTGCCGACGACGTTGAACTCGGCGATCTGCCAGCCGGCTGAAGCGCCGACGACGTTTTCGCCGCTCCGCGCCCATGCCTGATTGCCGTTCGACAGCGTCACCTGATCCGACGTGGCAGTCGCGTTGCCGCTCAGGCTGAGCGAGCCAAAGTTGCTGACCGGCTGATTCGGGATCGCCGTCGCTTTCGTGCTGTTCTTGAAGCAATAGATGCTGCCGAAGAGCATTCTCTGGTTCCAATTCTGACCGGCGGGACACGCGTTGCCGTACTTGATGATCCAGTACTGGATGAAAATCTTGCCGTTCGCCCCGTCGTTCGCGAAGATGAACTGCTCCCAGCCTTTGCAGACGGAAGGATCGGCCGAGCCCATGCAGACCGAACTGGTAAAGAAGTTCGTGTTGAGCTGGAGCGTGTATGCGTTGGTGATGTCGCTGCCCGTGTTGTTGATCTTCCCGCTCTCAGTGATGCCGGCGGAGACACTGTCGAACGAGCCAATGGCCGTCGAAATCGTCCCGCTCGGCGCCTGCGGCGACACGTCGTTGCCTTTGCCCACCGTCATCGGCCTCGGCCCGTGCTTTGGAAATTGCGGATAGTCGGGAGCGTCGACGCACGCCACTTCGCGCCACTGATTGTTCGGATACGACGTGGTGAAACATCCCCTCTTCGGCACGGCGACCTGCGCGATGTTGATGCGCCAATCCTCGCGGCGCTTCAGCTCTTCTGCCGACAGCACCTGCCCCGCCTGCTGTGCCGCCTGTTGCGGATAGTTCGGCGCGGCGACACACGGCACTTCCCGCCACTTCCGGTTGGGATATGACGACTGGAAGCAGCCCTGCTTCGGCAGCGGGTTCGTCGCCAGAGACTCGCGCCACTCGCCTCGGCGGTTTTTCTCGTCGGCTGACTGTCCGAAGGCAGGATTCGAAAGATACGTCAGAAGGATCGTTGCGGCCGCGACGCGCAGAACATTCGTCATGAGCCTCTCCCAGTACTCACAGTAACGCGATTCACAGGTATACGCGCGGTTCTTAGTTCGGAGGGTGCAAACGCGCACTCGAGTTTGCGTGGGCGTTTCACGGAAGTCGCGGTCGATACGAAGTTGTTCGTTGATTGCATCGCCTCGCCGACATATGTACGTGTGTGAGGTGCGGCGATGAAACGACTCATCCTTCTTTTACTTGCAGTCAGTGTGTCCCTCGCGGCTCAGGATCGGTACGCGCTGAAGGCGCCGAACGGCCTCGCATTCGCCGACATCAGAAGCTACGACACGTGGCAGATCGTCGCGCCGAGTCAGACAGACGACGGCATCAAGAGCATCGTGGCGAACCCGACGATGATCAACGCGTACAGGCAAGGCGTCCCCGAGAACGGCAAGCCGTTTCCCGACGGTTCCATCATCGTCAAGACCGAGTGGACGAAGAAGAAGAACACGGCGTCGCCGTACAACGTGCTGGTGCCCGACACGCTGAAGTCGGTGTCGTTCATCGAGAAAGACTCGAAGCGCTTTCCCGACACGAACGGGTGGGGATACGCGCAGTTTACGTACGACGCGGCGTCCGATTCGTTCAAGGTCGTCGGCAGCGGCGCCGCCTTCGGCAAAACCGAGTGCCACCAGTGCCACATACGCGTGAAGGCGAGCGACTACATCTTCACCCGCTACGCGAAGCGATGAAGACGATCGACGAAGTCCTCTGAGCATCCGATGACGTCGCGCCCTTCCCCATCACCGGCGGGGCGTTCGACGGCGAGCGTTCACCGGCGTGCGCGACGATGCGAATCGTTACTTCCGCACGCTGCCGCGCTTCGAGGCCGCCGCGCCGGAGTACGACTTCCTCAACCGGCTGCTCGCGGTCGGCATCGGCGAGATCGGTCCGGACGGGCCGCTGCATACAATTGAAGAACTGCTCTAAACTCTGGGCGGTTCTCGCCATGACCTCATCAAAAGCACTCGCGGGGCGCGTGGCCCTCGTCGCGGGCGCCACACGCGGCGCCGGCCGCGGCGTCGCGCGCGCGCTTGCCGACGCCGGTGCGCTCGTCTACTGCACCGGGCGCAGCGTGAAGGGCCGGCCGTCCGCGTACAAGCGGCCCGAAACAATCGACGAGACCGCGGCGATGATCACCGCCGCCGGCGGACGCGCGATCGCCGTCCGCGTCGACCACAGCGTCGAATCGCAGGTGCAGGCGCTCTTCCGGCAAATCATCCGC
>Ga0097621_100004161_pt1 | contig 10034 bp, 5 predicted proteins | sample KBSMisM72_FD_73165 | JGI IMG/M metagenome (GOLD analysis project Ga0097621, IMG submission 73165) | Miscanthus rhizosphere microbial communities from Kellogg Biological Station, Michigan, USA - KBS Miscanthus M7-2 (version 2) (version 2) | ecosystem: Host-associated > Plants > Roots >... | reverse complement strand
TCCATCCTTTCTGGGTCACGATCATTTTCATCGCGGTGCAGAATCTGGAGGGGCTTTTCTACGCCCCGCGCATTGTCGGCAACTCGGTTGGCCTGCATCCCATGACTGTGATTGTTTCCATCTTCATCTGGGGTCTGCTCATCGGCGGGCTGCTCGGGCCGTTGCTCGCCATCCCACTCACGGCAACGATCAAGGTATTGCTAGCGCGCTACGTCTGGGGCCGGCGTTTGCGTGAAGCAGTGATGGAAACGATCGAAGACGTACCGGTTGTGGAACGAGCGCAAGCCGAAGCGGTTCCCTAGGCTGAATCTATCAAACAGGGATGCTGCCGCCGAGCGGCGGTGGTGAAACACAAGCGCCGCGGAGAGATATCGCCTTTGCATGCAGGGATGCGCGACAGTTGCCAAAGCCTTTCCGGAGGTGCAGAGAGCCCTTTGTTATGCCGGAGGAGGTAAGACGCGTTCGACGAAAACGCCGCGGTCGGATTTCGTGGCAACGCAATTTGCAGCTGCGAACCGGACTCGTCATTTCCCTCTTCATCATCCTTGGTTTTGTGGTCGGGCTCTTCGCGACTTCCTCTTTGCGGAAAGGTTGGAACCGCTGGCAGAAGTCGCGTCTCATGGACGAAGCGACCCGCCATCTCGAGCAAAATGACCTCCCGGCGGCTGAAGCGTCCGCCCGTAAAGCGCTCGCTCTCGATTCGGGTTCGCTCGTCGCCCTGCGGCTGCTCGCCGAAACGACCGAAAGAGAGAACCGCGATGAGACGGTTGCCTGGCGTGCGCAAATCGCGCATCTCGATCCCGGCCTCGACAGTGAATTGAATCTCGCCTCGGCCGCCCTGCGCTTTGGACAACTCGACGTCGCGCGTGATGCGCTGGCCCGGATAGCGCCCTTCGATCGCGACAAGGCGGCCTATCACGTGGTGGCCGGCTGGCTCTCGCGCGCACAGGGAGATCACGCTGAGGAAGAACGCCATTTCGCCGCCGCCGTAGCGAAAGAACCTTCGAACAACGTCTATCAATTCAACCTTTCTGTTCTCCAAATCCAGTCGCCCGATCCAGAAAAGAATGCAGCAGCACGCAATCAACTCGAGCGTTTGAGCAAGATCTCGCAGTTCCGCACCGAAGCGTTGCGTGCCCTGCTCGATAACGCCTTGCGCCAAAATCAAACAGACGCGGCTAACGAACTCGCGCAGGAACTCCAAATGAGCCCACAGGTGACCTTCGCCGATTACCTGCTCTGTCTCGACCTTTATCGAAAGTTGAATCCGAAAAAGTTTGACGCTCTCCTCGCCAAGGTGAAACCGGTGGCGGCGCGCAACGGGCACGACCTCGCTCAGCTCCTGGAGTGGATGAACAAAAACAATCTGGCGAGTGACGCGCTCAAGTGGAGCGAAAAACTCTCGGACCGCCTAACGACTCAACCACCGGCGGCGACTGCCATTGCTGAGTCGCTCGTCCTCACGAAAAACTGGTCCCGTCTAAGACGGTGGACCCGCAGTGGCTCCTGGGGCGATGACGATTATCTCCGCCTCGCCTACCAGGGCTACGCCGCGCGCGAGGCGAGACGTGGCGGCGCGGCAGCGGAGTTCGATTCGCTTTGGACTTCCGCCAAGGAAGCGGCCGGGGCGAACCCGGAACACCAACTCGCGCTTGCCAGGCTCGCCTCAAAATGGAACCTACCGCAAGAAGCGGAGCCGCTCTGGCTGGAGGTTGCAAAAACGTCAAACGCGCGCCGCGAAGCCCTTGATGCGCTCTACGTGATTTATCGCGTCGCAAACGATCTCCCCAATCTGCACCTCATCGCTCAGCGTCTTCACGAAATCTCGCCGGAGGAAGTCGCCTTGAGCGCGAACGCCGCACGCTTCGCCTTGCTCCTCGATCGTAACACCGCGCCGGGGTTCGCCCTGGCCAAGGAGGCCTACGAGAAGTCGCCTAACGACGCCGCGGCCGCCGTCACTTATGCCTTTGCTCTCTATGGCACCGGACGCACGGCGGAAGGTGTCGGGATTCTACAGAAGCTTGCTCCTGATCAGCTGAGCGATCCACATCTCGCAGTTTACGCTGCGCTCCTGTATGACGACGAGAATCAGGTTGAGCTAGCAAACAAATACATCGCGATCGCCAAGGCCGGCGCGATTTTTCCGGAAGAAAAACAGCTACTGCAAGAGATCACCGCCCGGCGACAAAACACTGCGGCTGCACCCGCTATGCCTTCCCCATCTCCTTCAATCATCCCGCACTAGGTCTTTTCCCGGGCCCTTTCTTCGAGTTTTCAGCTGTCTTATCGATGGGTTGCGAAAAATCCCATTGACTTTTCCCTCCCGATTTCGAATCCTTGCTCCTCCCGATGGGGGTACCGTCGCGCGCAGGATTCAGTTATCTCGACTGTCCGGCTTTGCAGAGCCGCTGCGCCTTCGAAAAGGAGAAAGCATCTTATGAACAGGGTTTCCAAGGCGGCGTTGAGTTTCTTATTTATTCAAATCTTTGTGCTGGGTTCGCTCGGCGCCCAGGTCCTCACCCACGGTCCGGTGGTGGGTGGCGTGACCGATTCGAGCGCGCAGGTTTTCGTGCGCACGGATAAGGCAACGACTGTTTCCCTCCGCTGGAGCACGGATCCGAATCTGACGACTTTTCAGGTTTCGCAGACTTACTCGACGGCTTCCTCGAGTGACTTTACCAAGACTATCCCGCTTACCGGACTGCCGGCGGAAACCGCTATCTATCTTAATCCGGTGGTTAATGGCGTTCCGCAGTTCACAGTAGCGCCTTATCCCACCTTTAGCACTTTTCCGGTTCTCGGCAGCCAACGAACTTTTAACTTTGTCGTGCTGACTGACTTCGCTACCACTTATACTCTCACGGAGGATATACAGACTTTTAGTCACGCTTCGGCTGAATCGCCTGCCTTTGCCTTTATCGGCGGTGACTTCGATCATCGTAACCCCTTTAACGTAACGGGAAAGAGATTGATGTTTCGAAGCTTATATGATCCGGCAACGCCACACATGGGTGACTTTGTTGGTCTTATCTTGAGACGTATGCCAATTGTCCACCAATGGGACGATCATGACGCAGGTCAAAACAATCTCGACAAGACTTTCCCGGGCTGGCCGCTCAGCCAGCAAGTGTTTCAGGAATATATTCCCTCCTATCCCCTGCCCGCTGTCTCACCTGGAATCTGGCAAAAATTCAGTTACGCGCAGATGGACGCTTTCGTGCTCGATTGCCGGAGCCAGCGCGATCCGGAGAACGATGTCGATGACTCTAACAAGAGCATGCTCGACGGTAACAATCTTGGCGCCACGGGCGAGCTGCAATGGTTAAAGGATGGCTTGCTCGGCTCAACCGCGACTTGGAAAGTGATTTTCACCTCAGTTATCACCAATCCAACCACCAAGGTTCCGGACGGCTGGGGTGGCTATCAGACGGAGTGGAACTCGCTGCGGGATTTCATCAATACTAACAACATTCAGAACGTGGTCTTCATTTCAGGCGATCTGCACTTGGATGCAATCGACAATGGCACTGCCTCCGGCTTCCCCGAAATGTGCGTCGCGCCTCCGGGCGGAATCGTTCCCGGCGATTTTTGCTCAACCGATGCCCCCGGGATCTGGAGTGAAGGTTATTACGAGGGGCTGTGCGCAGGTTATGGCGTTGTGGGCGTAATGCAGAATCCCGATCGTCTCTTGCTCCAGGCGGTGGATCAGTTTGGAACTCGCCAGGTCACCTATACGGTGGCTGCGGCCACACCTACACCTACACCGACACCCACTCCTACACCGGGCAGCCCAGTCATTACTGCTCAGCCTTCCGATGTGACGGTCAATGTCGGCAGTAGCGCCCATTTCAAAGTCGTCGCAACCGGTAACCCGCAGCTTCGTTACCAGTGGCGGAAGAATGGGCAGGATATCGCAGGGGCAACGAAAGCGCTCTACACTACGCCACCGGCGACGAGCGGCGACGATGGCGCGCTTTTCTCTGTTGTCGTCTCAAATTCCATCGGCAGCGTTACAAGCAATAATGCCAAGCTGACGGTTATCTCGACCACTGCTCCGGAGATCACGACTCAACCTTCCGATCGCCGGGTTAGCGTCGGCCAACGGGCTAAATTCCAGGTTGCGGCCACCGGCACTCCGCCGCTCTCTTATCAATGGCGCAAAAACGGCACCAATATCGCCGGTGCAAACTCTTCCGCCTACACGACGCCGCCCACGACTTCGAGCGATAACGGTGCGCTTTTCTCTGTCGTGGTGAGTAATGCAGGTGGGAGCGTGACTAGTCGTGATGCGCTCTTGACCGTCCAGTGATCCAGGCCTACCGCGTCCAACGAGACAACGAAGTAGCGGAGGCTCCCGCCGCCTTTCTTCGTTAGGCGAACAGTCATAACGAACCGACTGTCGCTACTCGTTAGGCAGGGACGGGATTCAATCGCGCGCCGCAGAGGAAGACATAACCTGTTGGAGAACAATCGCGGCCAGCTTCTGGGTGGCCTCATCCAGAGCGTCGTTGGCCATCTTTAGTCGCGAGGTCTCGTGTGTGCTCAGCGCAATTCGGACTTCCTCCGCCAATTGCTCGATCTCGTCCTTTTCCGCCTGCGGCAGACGATCGCCAGCGAGCGCGAAGGCTTGCCCTACTGCCGCGAGCATTTCTTCTGATTTGAGCCGAGTCTCGGTCCAAAGTCGCTCGCTCATATCTTCGAAGGCGTGCTCGAGAGAATCGGCGATCATCGCCTCTACCGCCTCATCCGAGACATCGACAGCGCTGCTCAGGGCTAAGTTTTTTTCCCGGCCCGTTTTTGTATCGCGGGCCAGCACCTGGAGAATGCCGTTGGCATCGATCTCGAACTGCACGCCGACGCGCGCGACACCTTTTGGCGCCGGCTCGAATTCGATCTCGAATTCGCCCAGCATCCAGTTATCGGCGGCCATCTCGCGCTCGCCTTGCAGCACCTTGATTTTCATCGCGCGCTGATTCGCGACCGCGGTGGTAAACATCTCGCCGGCCTTGAGCGGAATGGTCGAGTTACGTGGGATGATGATGTTCATGAGGCCACCGAATGTCTCGATGCCTAACGACAGTGGGGTAACATCCAAAAGCACCACCTCTCGCACCGCACCTGACAGAATCCCAGCCTGAATGGTCGCACCAAGTGCCACCGCCTCGTCCGGGTTCTGCGAGGTATTCGGCTCCCGATTGAACAGGTCGGCGACAAATCGCCTAACGAGTGGCATACGCGTCATCCCGCCGACGAGGATGACTTGATCCAGCTCGCCCGCACTCAACTTCGCATCAGCCAAGGCGCGCAAGCAATGCGATCGGGTGCGCTCCACAATTGGTCGCGCGACCCTTTCCAGGTCCGCGCGCGTCAGCTCGAAAGCGAGATTTTGCCCCTCAACAAAGGGAACCTCCATCCGCACAGACTCCTGAATTGAAAGTCGATGCTTGGCCTCGATGGCCAGCTCACGTTTCCGCCAAGGGGTAATTGGCAATTCGCAGATCCCAATGATTGCCTCGTCGATGTCGTCGCCACCAAGGCGCGTGTTGCCGCTCGTCGCCAGGACATGAAACACGCCATGATTCAGCTCGAGGATGGAGATGTCGAACGTGCCACCACCGAGATCGTAGACCGCGATTTTGGATTTCTCTTCTAACTTATCGAGTCCGTAGGCGAGCGCGGCGGCGGTGGGTTCGTTGATGATTCGTTCGACCGTAAAACCGGCCGCTTCGCCCGCCGCCTTGGTCGCATTGCGTTGCGCGTCGTTAAAATAAGCGGGCACTGTAATGACCGCGCGCGAAACCGATCCTTCGAGCATCGCCTCGGCATCAGCTTTCAGTTTCTTGAGAACCCAGGCAGAAATTTCTTCCGGCGCATAGTGGATGCCGCGGACCTCGATGCGCACGGGATGACCCCTGCGTCTGACGACTTTGTAGTCGTTAGGCAGCTCGCTCGGCAAAAGATCTTCGCCGCGAAGACCAATGAAGCGTTTCGCAGAGTAGATTGTGTTCCCCGGTTCGACCGTACGGATACGACTGGCAGCCGTCCCAACCACTGGGGCACCGGATTCTGGAAAATGAACGACCGACGGGGTAAGGCGCGAGCCATGTGCATCGGCCAACAAGACGGGGAAGCCCGCTTCCATCACGCCAATCAGCGAATTTGTCGTCCCAAGATCGATTCCAACGATATCGTTTTGCACACCACTGAACCGATCCCATAATTAGCCGCGTTGTCACCCCGCGGAGAGCCGGTGTCACCCGGGGCGATGGCGATTCCCGTTGGCAATCCTGCAATTTCAGCAACCGTATCGCTGCTTTGAAACGCGCCTTCAGTCTTTTTCTCGCTCTTCGTTACCTAAAACCGAAGCGGACCTTTATTTCCATCATCACGCTGGTTTCGATCTTCGGCGTCACCCTGGGTGTGACTGTACTCATTCTCGTCATCGCGGTTATGACAGGCTTCGATCGAGAACTGCGGCAAAAGGTGATCGACTTCGACGCGCACATTCTCGTGACGACAGATGGCATCATGAGCAATTGGCGCGACCTGACCGTAAAGTTGCGCAATACGCCGGGCGTCGTAGCAACCGCTCCCTATGTTCAGGGTCCAGTGATCGTCGAATTCCAAAACCGGCGACTCGCGCCGATGATCCGGGGAATCGATCCGGCACAGGAAGAAAAGGTCATTCCGCTGCGCAAATTCATCAAGCTCGGAAAGCTCGACCTGGAGGGTGACTCGGCCGTGCTGGGATCAGAGCTGGCCCAGCGCTTGGGCGTCACTGTAGGTAATAAAGTGACCATCTACTCGCCTGGTAATCTCGGGGAAATTCTCGACCGCCTCAAAGGTCTCGACCGCAAGCAAGGTGCCGAAAAGGACAAGGCAATCGATGATCTGCGCGAAGTCGTTCTGCCCAAAGAACTAACTGTCACTGGGATCTTCGAGACCGGCCAATATCTGCACGACTCCGAGTTTCTTCTCGTGCCGCTCTTTATCGCACAAGAGCTATACGGTCTCGGCGATGCTCTCCATGGCGTCACAGTCAAGACAATCGATCCTTACCAGGCCGCGAACGTAAAGAGTGCCATTGAGAAATATCTCCCACGCGACGAATACGCCCAGACCTGGATCGACATGAACAAGCAGTACTTCGACGCCGTGCGGCTGGAGCGAACGGTGATGACTTTCCTGCTTTTCTTTATTGTGATCGTGGCTGCTTTTGGAATCTGCAATACCCTCATCACGGTGACGGTACAAAAGCGACGTGAGATAGGAATCATCAAGGCTCTCGGCGCTAATTTCTGGCAAATCATGGGCGTTTTCCTCTTTCAAGGCATAGTGGTCGGCATTTTCGGAACCGTGGCAGGTCTTGGCCTCGGAATGGCACTCATCCGTTTTCGCAACGAATTTAGCCAATGGCTCTCGCGGACCCTGCACATCGAGATTTTCCCCCGCGCAGTTTATCAATTCTCGGAGATTCCAGCCCAGGTTGTACCGGGCGACGTGGTCAAGATTTGTATTACCGCTTTTATCATCTGTTCGTTAGCCGCGCTGATCCCGGCGTACTTTGCTGCCCGCGTCGACCCGGTTAAAGCTCTGCGTTATGAGTAGGTCGAGCCGGACAGGCTCCGGTACTCGAGGTTTGGCCCTGTTGGTGTCCGTCCTATTAGCGTTAGGCTCGACCACCCGAGCCAACGAGTCATGGCAAACCTTCCGTAATTGCTCTTACCTTCCGAATCCCGCCAATGACGGTGATAGCTTTCATGTCCGTGCCAGCGGCAGGGAATATATTTTCCGACTTTATTTCGTGGACACTCCCGAGACGGACATGAGCCTCCCAGAGCGAGTGAGGGAACAGGCGACCTACTTCCACACCACTGTTTCCAGGACGCTCCAACTCGGCGCCGAAGCCGAGCGCTTTACCAGACATGAATTGGCCCGACCTTTCACTGTTCGTACCTGTTTTCAAGATGCACGCGGGCGGAGCAGGTTACCTCGTTATTTCGCACTTGTTGAGAGCAACCGTTCCGATCTGGCCGAGAGGCTCGTAGCTAATGGTCTGGCGCGGGTTTATGGCGCTGCCTCCCATGCGCCGCAAATGAATAGACCCGAGGCGGAGTGGCGAAGGCTGGAACAACTGGAGCGCCAGGCAAGGAACAATAGGATTGGCGGCTGGGGCATTGCTAACGGCCGACTAAGTCAACGCGCCGCGATTCAGCCCGCGACAGACGCAGATTATTTTCAATCCTTCTTTCATCCCACCGCAGCTCCGCCCGCATCCTCGTCAAGTTCCGCTTCCGACAACGGCGCAAAGCTAAATATCAATACGGCAACCTCTGAAGAGTTGCAGGCGATTCACGGCATCGGGCCGGCGCTGGCCGAACGTATTATTGCCGCTCGTCCTTTCAAGAGTGCTGATGACCTGCAAAGAGTGAAAGGAATCAAGGATAAGAAATACACAGAGCTACGACCCAACTTTGAATAACCGTTAACGTTGTCGGAAGCGAGTTATCCCCTAAAAGGCAGGCTATCCTCCAGCTACGGCTAAGTGTTAGCCGCGGGCTGGTTGTTTTCTCTCATTAACACCGGCGACGCTGGCAGCTTATCGAGGATAATGTTCCGCCGTCCGTCATAGCGCCCGAACGACAGAACGCCGGTCGGGCATTGCTCCACACAAGCGGAACAGCGCACGCACTCCGGGTCTTCCATCGGCAGGCCCTTGTTGGCGAAGTTCATGACGTCGATGCCCTGATGACAAACAGAGGTGCAGACATTGCAGGAGATACACTTGTGCTTATCGGGAAAGATACGGTAGCGCGAGAAGCGCGTGTAAATATGCATGAGAGCGGCGAGTGGACAGGCAAAGCGGCACCAAACTCTCCCGCTGAACCAGAAATAAAGCCCGACTCCGACAATACCAGCCATAAAGATGTCGACGCTCCAACCATAGTTTAGGAACGGAATTCCCTCGAAGAGCTTGTGATACCAATGGCTTGGCCAGGAGTCTTCACCCGACGTCCAGCCGGCAATGCGCAAAGCAAGAATCAGGAACGCAAAAAAAAGCACCGCCTGCCCCAACATGTTGACCCGATTCCAGAAGGGTCCATGAGGCATCTTCGAACGCTGAGTATCGCCCATCGTTTCCGCGAGCGCACCACAGGAGCAAACCCAGCCGCAGTAAGCTCCTTTCCCCCAACGAAAGATGATGAGCGGAATGATAACGAAGGTTTGGAGAAAACAAATCCCGAGCCAGAGCCACATTGGATGATCGGTAAAGACATTGTAAACGTTGAGCGGAAACGCGAGGATGAAACCGTAGGCCCGCCAATAGGCGCGTTCATGGCCTAACGAACCGTCGTAACTTTCAAACAAGTGATCCGCCAGCCACCTGAGCGGGTGCCCTGGTTCAAACCAGCCATTGCGTCCCATCCACGGCAGGATGATCTCCGGCAAAAGAAAAAGTGGAAAACACTGCACGCCGATGAGTGCGATCGTCTGCCACTTTACATAAGGCGTGCGCCGCCGGCGAATGCGTTGAATTCCAAAAAAAAGGACGCAGTTACAATAAGCCAGCGTGTAATAGAAGGCCGGATTACCAAGCCCGCTCCTGACGGTGTAAAGCAGATTGCTCTCGCGCTTCGACCATTCGGCGAGTTTCCCTCCGGCCGCGTCTATCGCCTTCGGCACGTTGTAAGGAAAAGCGTGGTGCTGGCTCGCCCAGCGTTGCACCGGAAATTCCTGTGGGTGCCCACTCTTCCAGTGATAAAGAACAACACAGAAGAGGAGAAAGGCGCCGCAACTGAGCCATGTGCTCGCCCGCCAATCGCCACGCACGTTGAGTCCGCTGCGCCGAAAGAAGTCGAGCGGTGCCTCCCGTCCGATCATGGAAAAGACGGCGTCGTTAGGCAGAGTCACTTCGCTTCCGTCCGGCCGCTTCAGTTTCACTTCGTTTGGCTCGATTCGCGAGACGGTCGTGGCCAGTTCGAGGGCAATGGATCCGGTTGGCGTACCCTTCAACATTTCAATCGTTAGGGCCG
>Ga0097621_100004157_pt1 | contig 10042 bp, 10 predicted proteins | sample KBSMisM72_FD_73165 | JGI IMG/M metagenome (GOLD analysis project Ga0097621, IMG submission 73165) | Miscanthus rhizosphere microbial communities from Kellogg Biological Station, Michigan, USA - KBS Miscanthus M7-2 (version 2) (version 2) | ecosystem: Host-associated > Plants > Roots >... | reverse complement strand
AAGCTGTTCCGCAAATTGATCCATGGCCATGTTCTGGCATGAAACCAGCCTTGCAAGCCACGGAGCCGCGACTCTGGGATCCTTTCCGTCCGCCCCCGGACCCTCTTTGCATCCCGCACGGTTTGAAGGATCCGCTTTCTGAAGTTTCGGTTTCGCCGCAACTAACTTATAAGCGTTCACGGGCCGATCCTCCATGTGGGTTGCTAGCTTGAAGCGAGCCGCCAGCAGCGCACGCAGCATCAGCCGAACATCATCGAAGTCGATTCCCGGGTCGTTTGCCGGCCCGCCAGGCCCTGTGGATGCCTTCGCGATGATGTCGAAACGGGCCGAATCCACGAATTTCGGCTCACCCGCGACCATCTCGTCGTTATTTATGTTCCAAGCAAGGTTGATCAGCATTCCTAGAGTGAAGGCTTGCACATCGAGCCGGCCGCCGGGCTGAAGTCTGTTTCTTGGATTCGCGCCTGGCGCACTCAGCTTGATATCCGCCACCTCAAACTCGGTCGGGGGCGGAGGAGGCAGGCGGGTGGTCACACCGGGCGGATTGTCTGTGGGCTTCCGGTTCACACCGTCCACGACGATGACCGGCCTCGGGATCTTTTGAGGTTCCAGCTTGAGCCCGAGTTCCTGTTCGACGGCGTCAAAGATAGTCAAAGGTGTGCCGGGACCTCTCCATTTGAGGTCGAAATTCCAGGCTCCCTTTAACCCGGTGGAGTCCAGCACAGGGTTGTTTAAGGAGTACGACATTCCGCGCAGACCTTCCGCAAATGTCTCCATGGTGACGTTGCGGCAAACAAACTCGAAATACGCGGGATCCCCCGGTTGCGGCGACCGGCATCCGGATGCACCAGAGCCGTCCGCTTCCTTCAGTTTCGGCTTGCCCTTCCCCATCGCCAGCGCAAACCCCGGCAAGGGCTTCGTGTCCGGATGGACCGCAAGCTTGAAGCGGTCTGCGAGCAAGGTTCGGAGCATCAGCTTGAGCATGTCCCGCGGCGTAGCGGGAGCGGCCTTGGCGATCACATCGAATCGGTCCAAGTCCAGCCAATTCGGTCCACCCACAATCCTGCTGTTGTCGTCAAAGCCAAACATGGTTCTGTCGTCAATGCCGTAGGCAGTTCGGATCAGGTCCAGCAAGCTTGCGTTGCGGACGACATACCGCTCGCCGCGGAGGACGCCGGGCGTCATGCGCTGATTTCCGCCGCGAGCACTCGCGTGGACGTCCGCAATCTGAAATGCTGGTGGGGTTGCGGTGGACTGGGCAAATGCCGCGCCAGACAAAACAACACCGAGATTCAAGCCGGCGAAAACTCGCTTCATCATTTGTGCACCTCCGAGTAGGCTTTTTCAGCGCGCAGCCGGACTACTTGGCGGTGGAACGGCGAACACAATTCGCTCGCCGTCACGGCTGACGCTGCCGACGCCAGGCGCTCCCGTCCCGAGCATTACGCTCGATTGGAACAGCAGCCTGGGCGCTCCGGCCTGCAACGTGGGAGTCGTGGAAACATCCACGGCCATCACGCTTGAATCGAAGGTGTTGTAATAGATTTCCCGGTTCGCTCCCCAGTAGGACAAGCGGGCTGGAACTTCCCCGGACACTTGTCGAGCCTCGGCTCCAATTTCAAGACGGTTCGGATCGAAGGTCCGGACAAACACTCGGCCGCCCGACATATAAATGAGAAGACGGCTGTCGGGGGAGAGGCGGCCACCATACATCGGCCCGCCCGGCGAGTTCCCGCTAGTTAGCTCCACGGGCTTCCGATCGCCATCGAGGGGCAGCACAAACACGGTGCCGACGGTGCCATTGTTCCCGAAGAAGCACAGGAAACGTCCGTCCGCGGACCAGTCGGTAAGGTTTATTTGTGCGCTTGTGTGGCGGTAAAGCAGTTCTTCAGTTCCCGCCCCGCTCGCGGCTTTGCGGTAAACGCCCCAAGATCCGTCGCGCAAGGAGGTAAAAGCGATTTGTTTGCCGTCGGGAGACCATGCAGGAGTCCACTCCCTCGCGGGACTCGATGTGATCTGGGTGCGGCCGCCCGTGGAGATCTCAATCACCCAGATGTCCTGATTCCCCTGCACATCGGAGCGGGTGTACGCCATCCGCGTCTTATCTGGAGAAAAGCTGGGCTGGTCACCAGGTTCCCGGATCGTGTTCATTAACTTGCCTTGACGGTCGAACACGACGAAGTACTTTTCGGGTTCTGCTGAAGGCGACACCGCTTTGCCTTGTTCGTCCGTCTTCCCCTTGGTATCTTTTCCTTTGACATCCTGCGCGGCCTTGGCTTGCGCCAACAGGACACGCGGAGGTGGCTGAACCTGGCTGGAAATGGGGACCTCGTACGTCGCCTTGGAAGGCTCAGAGTTTGTCTCCGGTTGCACCGAACGAGAAAGAGAATCGGTCACACCCACCGTGGCAGCCAGACATGCGACCGGTATTCCCAGCGCCGCGAGCGCGACTCCGGGGCGGGCAATCTTTCGCAAGTTCCCTCCCGATACCGCGAACACCTGCTCGACGCGCTTGCTCAAGCCTGAGGGGCTCGCCATCGCCAAGCCGGGCAGCGCAGCGCGAAAACCGGCGCGGTTGATCCTGTCTGCAAATTCCAGCAGAATTCGGGAATAGCGCACAGGATCGGCGCCCTGATCGAGTACCGCAGCGTCACACGCCAATTCGGCAAGCTGAGCGACTTTGCGGTTCAGCCACCACGCCAGCGGGTTAAACCAAAGCAAACATCGAACCGATCGGCCCAGCGCCGCTACTAAGATATCCCTGCGGCGAATATGTGCAAATTCGTGAGCCAATACGGCCTCGCGGGTGTCGCGGCTCCAGGTACGCCAATCCCGCGGCAGAATCACGGTCGGGCGCAGCCAGCCGGCCGCCACAGGCACGATGACGTCGGCGGATTCCCGCAGCGGGCAGAGTGAAAGGGGCCGGGAGCGAGCGATCACGCGTCGCAGTATTATCCAGCCATAAGCATGATAGGCGACCATTGCGAGCAAGCCGGCTAGATAGCACCACATGATTGGCGGCCAAACACGAATGGCTCGGAGAACTGAACCAAGCCACGCTAGCGTGGATCCAAGTCCAGCCGGCGAGGAAGGCGGCGCGGCGCGGCTTTCGTCCGCAACGACGACCGAGATCTGGGAGGGATCTGGTTGCTCAGAAAACGCGCCAGCCTGTGCTAGGCCAGATGATTTGCCGGCAGGAAGTACGGCAAAGTTCACGTGCGGAGCTAGTACGCTCAGCGCCGGGATCAGTAGCAGGCCCGCTAGCACCGTGGCCCACACGGCGTGTTGGGAGGCCGGATGCCGGACCCGGAACAGTCGTAGAAGCAACCATGCTGAAACCACTAAAGCCATCGGGCGCAGCAGCGACGCCAAAATTAACGTAGTGATTTGCGATTCCCAGTTCATGCCGTTTTTCCTTTCCGTTCCTGCCTGTCGATCTCTTCCGCGATACGCCGCAAGTCGGAGCTGTCCACCACCCGGTGGTCCACCAGCCCCGCCAAGAGTTCTTCCAGAGAACCCCTGCAAAAATTCTTCAAAATACTGCGCACGGCCTCGGCGGCTACATTACGCGGCTCGCGTGCGCTGAAGTAAAGAAACTGCCGGCCCTCCAGCTCGTGCCGGAGGTAGCCTTTGGCCTCCAGCCGACGCAGAACGGTCCGAATCGTCGAGTCCGTCAAGGGAGGTACTTTGCCGAGGGCGATACGAACCGCCTCGGCGGTTGCTGGCCCACCCTTCCAGAGGAAAGTCATCACCTGCCGCTCGAGATCTCCTAGCTTTTTTTCGGCCACGCGGTCGTGTTACCCCCAGTAACGTTACCGAACGTAACATACAGAAACGAGCGTGTCAATCTTTTTCTTAAAAGGAGCGTTCTCAGGAAGCAGGTCGTGCCCGGCTTCAAACCGAAAGCTGAGACCTAGAGTGGAGGCGGGCGGGAAGTTCCTCTTGTTGGAGCCTCACTCTGAAGAGCCGGGCAGCTCGTCTAAGTAATGTGCTTCGGTCCGCTGGCAACTAACTCCTGTATCACGGCGTATCCGGAAGCTATCTTCACCCGGGTCCCTGTGGAGGCCTTCCGATAATGTCCCTTAACGTCGCTAGTCCGGCTTCGCGCAGACCGTTCCGGCTGCTGCCCTTATAAGCCGACCAGGCAGGCCCCGCGTGTTGGATCAACACCACGCGGTCAGGAAGGACATTTCCGCGAGTCAGAAACAATGGATCGAGCCGATTCGTCAAACAAACGCCATGACGCCGAGTATTAACATTGCTGTTCCTGCTACGCGTGAGACGAGGGTGCCTGCCGGTCCGGTTTTCTCGATCAGAACGAAACCGGTCAGCACTGCAACCCAGATAAGGTTCATGACTCCCACCACAAACAGCACGCACATCAACGCCCAGCAACAACCGAGGCAGTAGGTTCCGTGCCGGAAGCCCATCCGGAAGGCACCCTCCGCTCCATCGCGCCAGCTTGTTATTAGGAATCCGAGAGAAGTCCGGCAGCGGGTCAGGCATTTGCTTTTCCAAGGCGTCAGTTGATAGGCGCCGGCGGCCATCAGGATCGTGCCGGACAGCCGGCTGCTCGAGGATGCCAGCACGGCCGACAGCATCGCCGCCTGGTGCAATCCCCACTGAGCGGCAGCAGCACCAACGCTGAAGCCAGCCCATACCGCAATGTACCCGAGAGCGAATGCTAGGGTCGTCAACGACAAACCCCGCTTATCGCCTCCTCCTCCTCCTCCTCGCGCTGTCGCAAACAGTAATAGCATGGGCGCCGCGGATGGGCCCATCATGCCGATCATCATCACCGCCCACATTGCGAATGTGAAGAAGAAGTCCGTCGGCCTCCAGGGCATATTCATGTTCATACCCATCGCCGCCATCATTTTGTCGTACTCCATATCGGCCGACATCTGGCGATCGAGGTGAAACAGATATGCCCAAGCAAGTAACGTGCTCAGAACGACGCACCCAAGAATGAGGAGTCGGTCGCGGCGGGAAAGAACCGCGGCCGACGGTGGCGAACTAAGCACCCTGCCAGGAAAACGGCGCGTACTGTCCGTTGTTCTTTCCAGTGACATCGTCCCAGGCAAGGCCCAGCGCATGCACGTGACTCCTCGATGCATGGGCGAGCGCGAAGCGATCCGCAGCCGGATGACCCGTGTTCTCAAGGTGCAGCGGCTCGGTGAATGCAGGATTGATACCCATGGCGCCTTCAGCGGCCATATCTACCAGCTTTGACGCCTGGACTGACCACTTGGTCCCATCGCGATCGAAGCGAATCGGCGCCGATTCCACACCGAGAAATTTTCCGATGAGACCCGAGAGGGCGGCCATCGGCCCCCCTGCTGCGCCGCTCGCAATGGCTGTAATAGCATCGCACTGCTCGACGCTCGCCCGCTCATCGGCGATCAGACCGACGGACCAGTTTCCTTTCCCCATTGCTTCAGGGGTGAAGCCGAGGACAATGAAACCCAGGCCATCAAGCGAGACGCTACCGTAGCTCCCGCGATCAACCTGAAATGCCATCGCAAACGTGCACGATCCCTTGGTCGGACTGACAGTCATCTGCCCAGGCAGGCAAGGACACACGAAGTCGCAATTGCAGGTCTCATAGTATTGCCCGCTCACCTTCCACGTTGGCGTTGCCATAGTTACTTCCCTCGCTGCACATTATAGTCCGAAGGATTACCCGCGCGTAGTCCCGCAGTGCCCGCCGCAGCCAATATATCTCGTCAGGAGTCTGGCGAGGGGATAGCGTCCGTTACTGCTCGATGTCGGACCTTGGGCTCGCCAAGGACTGCTTGGGACAAGCTTCGGCTGCTGGATTAGTCAATAAGGGCGGGGGGTGCGAGTTGTGTCAAAGCCGCCTTGCGGCACAACAGGGTTCGCTGACTGGTCTCAAGCCGTTTTCACGATTGGCGCTTGCCCAACTTGGTAGCCTCCTTCGCGGAGATGTGGGCCCGTTTTCCATCCGCGCAGGAGGATTTCCTGCGAAACCACAGCCATGAACACACAGTGCTTAATTACATTGACTGGCCGACGATCCGGGTGTAGGATTCAATCGAAAGCAATGGTACTTGGCTTGCTTTCAGTAACCCGGAGGACAACCATGCCCTGCGAAGAATGGTCCGAACTACTAGGGCATTATTGCAGTGCCGTCAATGCCTACAATGAAGCGGTGAAAGTTCTGGGCATCTCGCCAGGATCCGCATTCAACGAAATATGGCAACGCGCAGAACGGGCCCGCATGAAGTCCACTCGTAACCGGGCGGATCTCCTGCATCATGAACACGTCCACGCCTGCTTAGAGGTTGGGCAGCCTGTCGAGAAGAAGCAAACACCGGGAACAAGCGCGCAAAACTTAGTATTTCGCAGTCAACAGTCCGGTGATTGAAAGAGCTTTCGGTCTTAGTGGACCCTCATGCTGCGCCGGGATTAGAGTGCCACTCAGGAGCAGGCAGGCGCTTACGAACATTAAAGGAAGACGCGGGTTCATTCTTGGTGCTCCTTTTGGCTAGTGCCCAGTTTGGTGTCTGCGACAATCTCGCTCCGATCCTGTACTGAAGCAAATCGCAAAATTTGTTACAAACGTCCAAACATCAACGGCGTGCGTTGTGCAGGTCGCCTCTGATTACCGATGTCCCGCGATCGAGGCCTGCCGTCCCGGATTACGGACCAGGTATTTGCGTTCGAAAAAAACATGATTTGCGAACAGGCAAACTGGCGGGGATGTCGCGCCCGCAGCGCGTATTCCGGCGCGACGAGGGAGCAGCCCCGGCGCTTACCGCGATGCGCAGGTGAGGATTCCTTTGGCCCATTGCCTTGCGGGCCCTGCACTGGAGGCTTCGGGAAAACGTTCCCAAGGCACTGCAACGGTTAAACTGATCCACGAGGTATCCGCAATTATCTGCGGTTCTTAGACGAGGAAATTTGGGTTGCCAGCCTGCCCTTTTTTTTTAAGGGCTCACAAAATCAGGGCTCCCGCCTCTTATGCACATGGTCTTAGGCAATTTTGGCTCCATGCTCTCCCAGTTCCGGCCCACGGCCAGCGACGTGCTAGCTAACACGGCATGTATCACCACATAAAACAATTGATGTACACCGTCCGGATCGGGATACCGGACCCCCGTTTCGGAAATATGCTGCTGGAGCAGTTCGGGGGGGCGAACGGGGAACTCGCTGCGGCAATGCAGTATTCGATCCAGGGCCTGAACTGTGACGACCCCGAGCGTAAGGACCTGCTCATGGATATCGGGACAGAGGAGTTGAGCCACCTGGAGGTGGTCGGCACATTGGCCCGCATGCACCTGAAACCATTGAAGACCGACCGCCGAGCCGCTCAAGCCGACCCGCTTATTGCGATCGCGGGCGGCGGCGGTGTGGCCCTTCTTAATTCAATGGGCGATGCCTGGACGGCTGACTACCTGAAGATCACGGGGGAACTTGATGTAGACCTTCGCAGCAATATCGCCGCCGAGGCGCGCGCCAAAATAGTCTACGAGCGCCTGATCAATTTCACGGATGACCAGGGCACCATCGATACCCTCCAGTTCCTGATGACGCGCGAAATTACCCACATGAAAGCCTTCACCGCGGCCCTGGAAAGCATGGACAAACCGGCGTTTTCGATCGGCCGCATTCCCCCGACGGCCGGCCTGGTCGATCAGTATTTCAATGACTCAACCGGCACCGGCGACCGCGGCGAACCGGACACCAAGGGTCCGTGGAATGAGGGGGGCGACTGGGAAATGGTCACTGCACCCGCGTTCCAGGAATTCGAGTCAGCGCAGGCCGGCACGCGCCGGCCCGCGACCAACGGCAAATCGAAGAATTAGTAACGAATTGAAAGGGATAAAACATGCCACAACTTAAGGAACTACTTGTCGAACAACTGCAGGACCTTCTCCACGCCGAAGGCCAATTGACCAGCGCCTTGCCGAAAATGGCGGAGGCCGCCCATCATCCGAAACTGAAAGAGGCTTTTGAAAAGCATCTTGTCCAGACTGAAGGTCACGTCGAACGCCTGCGTAAGGTCTTCGAAATGCTGGGCGAGGTCGCCGAGCCGAAGCCATGCAGAGCCATGATGGGATTGATCGAAGAGGGCAAGGAGACGATCGAGGAAGGCGGGGATAAAGAGCCCATCGCGGCCGACCTCGCGCTCATTGCGGCCGCTCAGCGGGTCGAACATTATGAAATCGCCTGTTACGGCACTGTCCGTGTTCTAGCGCGTCAGTTGGGAGAAAACGACGCGGCGCGGCTCTTGTCGCATACGCTCGGCGAGGAAGAGAGTTCCGACTTCCTGTTGACGGCCATCGCGGACCCGTTGATCCAGCAGGCCGCCATCGAGGACGGGGGTAACAGTATCAATCTTGAGAATGTTGAGAAACGGGGCCCGGCACGCGCGGCGAAGAAGACCGACAAGCCTGAAAAGATGGCGAGTCGGGGACGCTAGGAGCAAACATGGAAGAGAAGTTGTTTAGCCGGACAGCAACAGCGCTAGCGCGCTAGACGACCGGCGTGCACGGGGCGCCGGTCCCTCGTTACGTTCTGAAAAGACCCTGAAGCTTTGGCCAGGACCTGCAGTTCAGAACGGCAGATTTTGCCAAACGAGCTCACTTGTCTGGTTACGGAGACAATTGTTGCGCGAAGTCAGAGAACGCTGCGGACGGAAGATTCGGAATAGAGTAGTGATCATGCCTGGTTCAACAACTCTTCGAAATATCGAACAGATTTCACAGATTGAAAAAGAAGCGCTCTCCAAACGTACGATCTCGGCTCGTGCAGGGGACGCCATCGCCGTGGGTGCCGGTCAAATGTGGTTTATATTGGCGCACGCTCTGTGGTTCGGCGGCTGGATGTGGGCGAATAGCAGTGCGTGGTCTGATCCCTTTGATCCTCACCCGTTTCCGCTGCTGACGATGATCGTCTCATTAGAGTCGATTTTTCTGTCTCTGTTCATCCTTATGAGCCAGAATCGCGCCACGATGCTGGCGGATCAACGAAATCACTTGGACTTGCAAATCAATCTGCTCGCGGAGCATGAAAACACGAAGATACTGCAAATGCTCCAGGCCATTTGCCGGCACCATGGATTGAGCATCAGCGCGGATGCGGAGATAGCCCAACTGGCCGAAAGGACCGAGCCGAAACGGGTTCTGAAGGAAATCAAGGACAACCTACCAGAAAGCGAGTAACTCAATCCGCCGCCCGTGCTGCGTGAATAGGCTCTACTGAAACGGTTCGTACGCCAGACCAATCGTACTAGTCGGAACGGTAAATTCAGGCCATGGACACATCACATCGCAGTCCTCATACTCGGGTTGAAATGGACCGAAGACCTCGCGGTTGGTGGCATCGCTTCTGGTCGGACTGGAAAGTCCGCCGAGAGCTTCGTCGCTTGTGCCAGCGTCCTCCACACCATTCGCACTAGTCAGAGGGCCCCACCCCGCCGTTGTGGTTCAGGTTGGAGGCACATCGAGCGCGGCCGCGACCCTGACGGTCACCCGTTAGGGCAGCTTCAGGTGAGCAGTCCGCGCACTCGCGACTCCACGGCCGCGCGAAAGTTCTCCGCCGTTAGCAACCTGCTTAGCCTGCCTAAATCGGCGTCGATCGTGACGTCCTCGTTTGTCACTGCGACGGTGCCCGAAATTGGATTCTGCAGGAAGCCCATCTTCGCGGTTAAGGAGAATGTCATTACGGACCCGTTCCAGGTCTTTTGGTGGTTGACTATGGTGACAGGTCCCATCGCCAAGCCCCGAAACACTTCTTCCACAGCTCGATCTGCTGCCTGGATAGCTTGGGCCTTGCTCTTCGAGTGGGCGATAGTAATGCGCATGGCGCTCTTCCCAAAGGACCTTAGGTATTGCCCGCGTTTATCAGGTCGGTTCCCTAAACTTGCGGTAAATCGCTGCCACGATCAGGAAACCTCCCAATGACCCGAGCGCACCCCATAACACCGACGTCGAGAATACTGGTTGCCGCTGTTTTACGATTCTCGGGCCTTCGCGCTTGGGTCGTCTTGGCTTCGGCCGTCGCGGCTCCGCGAGGG
>Ga0097621_100004155_pt1 | contig 10044 bp, 16 predicted proteins | sample KBSMisM72_FD_73165 | JGI IMG/M metagenome (GOLD analysis project Ga0097621, IMG submission 73165) | Miscanthus rhizosphere microbial communities from Kellogg Biological Station, Michigan, USA - KBS Miscanthus M7-2 (version 2) (version 2) | ecosystem: Host-associated > Plants > Roots >... | reverse complement strand
AGTAATCGCTTCCTCTGCGTTAACAAACCCTCGCACACATTCCCAGGTATCATCAGGGAAGTATTGATACACTGAGAATTTCTCGCTCATATATCTTTATCCATTTCTAACATATCCTCTTGACTAAGTGGCTCACTAGTCAAGTATTTTATAGTAGTCTTAGCATTGAACAGTATTAGCGTATCTAATATGTCCTGTGCATGTTCTGTTTCGATTATTACTTTGATAATTGTATATTGTTCCCTAGCCATTTATTCCTCCGTTACTATTTCGTCTATCCAGAATACATAGCTCTTATGAGCCTTGCGATACTTGTTAGTCAAAGCTACAGCCTTACTAGCCTCTGTAGCTCTGTCTACTTCCTGATGCTTAAAGCCGCTTAGAGACTTTCTAGGGTCATTAGGCTGACCTAATATCACATAGTATGTATTCACCTTGCCCGCCTGCTTTCCTGCACCTCTATGATCCCCCAGATAGCACGCGCCGTAGTATCATCAGCCCGGATTAGAAACTCATAGGGGTTAGTTCTAAACAGGTTCCATTTGTCACTGGATAGCGTAACGCCTTCGTCTTTTAGCGCCCGCTCCATAACATCATGATCGACGCAATAGAGTATCCGTATGCGGTTAAGAAACGTGTGCAGTTCACTATCACTAGCCATAGCCTGCCCTTTCTAGGCGAAGTTGCGAGCTACCAGCGTGGCAACCCATTCCGTCAACTGCTTCTGTGTAGCAACGCGCGGGAAAGCCTTACGGAACACCTTAAACTTGGAACCCCTATTGCTATCCTTCCAGCATTGAACTTCAAAATCTACCGCTTCCTTATCGGTATCGCCCATAGTCTCAGTCCAAGCGTTATCTTGAACTAGGATTCCAACGTAGTAGGTCATTTCCGTAACTCCCTAGGCGCTGCCCGCGCCCGATGTAGGTATAATATAGAACCCCTCTGCTATGTCAACAGAGGGGTCCACATATTTTCATATTTTTCTTAGCCTACGGAACCCCTCCCGTATCGTTATTCGCCTGCTTGGCTAGCGCCCGTTTGCGCCACCACATTCAGGTTTTTAAGCTTCCCCATACCATCCCCAGGTGGATTAGGGACGTGAATGTAATAGTCCCCATCCTTCCTAATCTTGCCTTCCGTAAACAGCTTCTGAGCCGTGCTGTATACGTTATTATTCCCATACCCAGCTTCATCTAGAACGCGCCTCATTTCGTTCTTATGCATCTTGTGGCGCTTCTCTATAGTGTCGAGGAATATGCTAGAAGCAGTTCTGTAACCAGTACGCGAACCTTGACCTACACGCGCCTCTGCTTCCGGTTCTAGTTGTCCTACATGCTCTACAGTGAACGTTGCAGAAGTCTTAAGGATAGCCCCTAGCACAGCCTTAAAATCTTCGCCGTCTAGCTCAATAGTGAGACGCTTTTTCATGATCGTTTCCGTGTATCAGTAGCGGCCCGTCCGCTCTGTACTCGCCATGATAGCAAAAGGGGCGGCAAAGTCAAACCGCCCCTTTTCAGTTATTTGTAAATGTAGCACCCTCTGTCGCGCTACAAATGGAAGCCTTCATATTTCTTTTGCATTCGCCTAACAGTCTTAGCTTCCTCTTTAGGGTATCGCTTCTGTGTAGGCTCAAAGGCTTCTGTAATGTCTGTTATACTTATTATGTCACCCAGGTCCTTACGCATTGCAAGAAACACCATTCCAGCCTCTAGACTGCTCCGTGCGTGTATTCTCGCGTATACTGCTTTCTTATCAGGACCTTTAAACTCACCTATGAAGTAACGCATGTAAGACAGTTCGCGTAACATACTGGTCATTCCTCAACTTAGGTTTGACCCTCCGCATATAGTTATTGCGCCCCCTTAAAGGGTGCTAGTGATCCTTCTGGTAACAAAATCTGCTCCACCATCTAAAGTAAAATGAGGCACAGGATTAGCGTAGGTTACTTCTCCGCCTAACGCTACATGCCTAATCTCTTTAGGGTCTAGCTTGGCTCCCTTACTTGCCGTCTTTTGCACCCAGCCTACACCCGGTATGTAAGGCTTTGGTTGCGGGTTGTTATCACTTGTCATAGCAAATCTATTGTTACTATGGGTCAAGCAATACAATTTTTTCCCTGCTATGGCTGCTTGATCGGCCTCGCCTTCTAGTTTCCAGGTCCCCAGCTTAGACCCGTCAAGGTCTGCGTTCAATGCCTCGCATATGATACTGTCAGTGTCACAGTATATAGGTCTAGTTGCTTTAGTAATGCCGTCCAGCAATACAGCACGCGCCGCCCCTGTAATGCTAGCGGCCGTTGCCACGTTCCTAAATCCGCGAAATCTATTCTTTGCGGGCTTGCTCCAAACGAAACTATCCATGCAGCTAGAATGCATATCCCATTCTACAAGTTGTTCTGTACCATCTTTAGCCTTCACAACGTAAGGCTTAGGTACTTCCCCAATAGTGAATAGATAATCATGGTATTTGCGCGGGTCCTGTGCAAACTTACCATAACTATTGTTCATCAATAGTTTGTAGAACAAATCCATTACTTTGTCGCCTGCTGCCTTTGCCTCTAGGCGCAACTCGAAAAAGTGATCTATAAATAACGAGAAGTCTGTATATGCATCAAAGCTATACGTCTTAAGTATTCGCCTGATGCGTATAGTACCCGTTTCCAATCCAGCGTTAATTTCATGGATTGTACTATGGTATATACCCTTTGTAGTGGTGAAATCTAAGCTACCGTCATCAGCCCTAACGGGGACCGCTCCCGCATTAGTGCCTTCCCAGGTAACAAAGAATGTATTTGGAAGTATGCTCTTACCCACCCTAGGTATATTGCCGATAGGATGGTTAAAAGCCTTCATTGTGTAAGGGTACATGCTAGTAACATCGTATACTTTCCATCCCTTTGTGGAACGTATAACGCCACCCTCAAAGCATTGATTACGTCCCCCAAAGTAATAGGGACGAAACTTATTGTCCTGCCTCTCTTGAAATTTTTCGAACCCGTAGAAATGCTGTAGGTATTGTATAGCCGTCGAACCTATAGTTAGCTGGCACCCAAATTCATTGTTATAGCGTTCAACTAGAGTATACAGATACTCACAGTCCTTACGCTGGTAATGTAGTATTTCGTCTTTATGCTGCTCCCTACAGTGTCGCTCAAACTTATTATAGTCTATAGCGTCTTTCTGGTAGGCAGATAGCGGGCTAGGGATAATCTTAAAGCTATCCCTAAATTCATGTCCCTGAAAGTATACCTGTGTCAGTCGCCCATGTATTATGAGGGGTTCTGAGCCGTTATCCATGTAGTCAAGCATAAAGAAGAAATCAAAGCCCCCTCCGTTGTGTGCATAGATCAATAGTGGCTCATTATATGCAGTCTTAAGCCAAGCAAAGAATTGATGTATACAGTCATCGCCCCAGAAGTCTTTATATTGCTCCCCATCGTAGAACCCTACGCTAAATGGCTTGACTACCCGCCCCTCTGAGAATGGGTCTGTTTCTGTATCCACCACGCATATACGCTTGTCAGTAGCGCGCTTTTCATACTCTCTAGTCTCAATTAATCTTGAAGCCATTTGCCCGTTTCCTAGCTCTCTGCGCTGCTTTCCGTGTGCGCTCTTTTTCCCGCAACCTATCCAATTGTGAAACGGTTGCCTTAGCCTTGTATTTAGCCCTATCGCGGATGCTCTTTAGTCTAGCTGCTTCCGCCTTTTCTTCTGGGGTCATGAACACCCTTTGCACATACTCCCCAGGGGCCTTCCTATGTTTCTTACGCTTCCGCCTATTCTCAGGACTGTGCGCCCATATCGCGTGTGGACTAATTCTATACAGGACTAGATTTTCCCATATAAGTTTAGCTTCCGCTTCGTCCTTAGACCCTACTACAGTCCTATATTTCTCTAATTCTTCTGCTAGCTGGTCTATATTGTAGTACGTTTCATAACTGTTACGCCCGTAGAATTTGAAGGCCCATCTCTTGCCTTCCTCTTTTTGCCACCCAGGCCCTAGCATACTTTGAAACTTAGCAGGGTTAGACTTAGCCTCTGCTAAGAATTCAAATATATTCGTCGCCTTAGTAGGCAACAATACTTCCTCGATCATAGCATTACCGACGCGGGTAGTACGCTCTATATACTGACCCCTCTTAGCCTCTGCTATGGCCCCAGGTTCTGTAGGTACAATTACCCTATGGTTGGCCAATCTATAGTTGCCACCCGCCTTATAAGTCTTATAGATATCAGGTGATACCTTGACGGGGTAGCTAGTCCCCTCAATAACGTCCGCGAATTTCTTAATCTTGCTCTTATAGTGTCGCGTAATACGTTGCTTGCGTATATCGTGACCCTTAGCAATAAGGCCCCGTTTTTTCAGTATAGATAAATTCTTTTGGAAGTCGCGGCGGGCTTGCGCCGTGACCACGGATGGTCTAGACTTGCGATTACCGGTCATTGCTTGTATTTCCGTGCGGGTACATGACCGGGGACCTAACAGCGTAGAGGCAATCCGCTGTAAAGGTCCCAGGGGGACTAGCAAGCCTGCCCGTTACCAGCTTCGCTAGTCCCCCTGCTCTGACCTAGAGGGACAATACATCAGCTAGTAATACTTGGACGGGTTCGCCGTGGTGTTCCGTTGTCCAGCTTACACCCGCCCCCTGCTTCGCCGGTCATAGATTAAATCTGTCGGTTTCCCGACATATCAAGTTATTTCCGATACTATTTATATTTTCGATCGGCTAGGCCGAAGTCATTGATTTATTCAATACCATAGATTTCTTCTATCCAAATTGACCAGACGATAGGAATTCCCTATGTCGCTTATAAACGTCAATACATTTAACAATAGCGGTAGAGCACAGGCTCCCGCACCGGAAGCCGGGCAGATTACATTAAGCACTAAGCTCGACTTCACAGGCGCTGCACAAGAATACTTGTTAGACCCCACGTCCTATATTCTAAACAAGTCTTTTTGGCCCCAAGCATTCGGCGTTTTTATAGACAATTCTAACGGCGCTAATGAGATTGTAGTTAGCGTTATAGATACAGGATATACGTTCCCCGTCCCATCATTCACAGCCGGATGGTTCCCCGTATTCTCTACAGCCGGTAGTAAGTATAGATTAGAAGGCGCAGGCGGTTCTGGTAGCCTTACCGCGGTCCTATTCTGTAATTGGGAACAGGTTCCCTTTACTTATTCTGGCTTCACTCCCTTTCGTCCTGGGGACCAAGTGGAAGTGTTTCCGGGGGCTGCTTCTAACATCATATCACGCAATACAGTCATCGTTCCAGGCGGTGCCGTGAATGTATTTCCGGCTGTAGGCGTTGCCTCTGCTAAGTCATTCGAGAATGCTAGCACAGGCGATATGTGGTATAACTTCAATGTCATTGCTGTAGGCAATCAAGCCAATGGGGATCAATTACTATCCCCAGGCGAACACATAGATTTGCCGTTTGCGTGGGCACACGCTATCTCATTCTTTAGTGCTACAGGCGGGCTAGTTCTAGCCTACGAATGGAGCTAATACTATGGCTGTATCTGTCGGGCAAGTTGCAGCCGGTATTGATCCGGCTACGGGTCTAGCGCACCCTGTAAAAGTTGATGCTAACGGCAATATCTCCATTATAGGTGGAGGTGTCGGCAACTCTGTATTTGGCACAGGTACAGTAGGGATAGCCCCTCCCCAGGCCCCTGTTAACGTGGGTGGCGTTGACGCTGGGGGCCTTCTCCGCAACGTCCTGCTAGACGCTACAGGGGCGCAAGTAGCCGTAGGCAAGGGCGCTAATGGCGCTGCCGTAAGCGGCAATCCTGTACTCATAGCAGGCTCAGACGGCGCTAATACCAGATCATTTAAGACTGATGTAAACGGCGCTCTAAACGTCCTAGGGACCGTCCCTAGCAACACTGTAGCCGCCCCTAACCCTGTAGCAATCGCGGGTCATGATGGGGCGCGCGTGCAATACATACACACAGACCCGAGCGGTAATATCTACACTGTAGCGGCTGCGGGCTCTGGCGGCATTGTATTCGGTCCTAGTAACAATGGCGCGGCCCCTGCACAGCCCCCTGTATTGAGCGCGGGCTGGGATGGTGTGAATACTCGCACGCTTTTGACCGATAGCGGCGGGTCTTTGAATACTGTCCCAGGCAATACAATTAATACATATAGCTCATATTTGGCGAATACAGTTATTGGCCCTAATCCCATATTCTTTCAATTACAGGGTTCAGCTACTAAAAAGGTCCGCTTACGGTATTTAAGTGTCCAGCTAGCTAGTGGAGCTAATACTTTCTATTTGCTTTCTATTATGAAGTGTAGCGCACCATCAACAGGCGGCACTATTAGCCCCGCTGCTATCCTTAAATCAGACCCAGCCAACCCAAATCCTACGGCTATTACGACCGCCTACACTGTCGGCGCCACCCCCGGAGCCTTAATTGGTCAATTTGATATTGGTTATGTGCAAGCTGGCGTAGTAGCTAATACTATCGGCCCTACGCACACATATCAACCACCCCCAGGCGCGCAAGCAATTGCTCTAGTTGGCGTAAATGAATACTTCCAACTATATATAAATGTACTTCCGTCTAGCACCATTGGCATTAATATTGTGTGGACTGAGGAATAGCCCCCATGAACATTCCTAAGGGCTTTCAGGATATGATTATAACCGTCATGCGGGATGCGTTAGGCGGTCTAGATTTGCAAGCTGCTATGACTACTTGTGTTGAGGAATACAAGCAGATGAAGGGTACGCTTGCCCGTATAGAGCAAAATCAGGATGAAATACTACAATACATTAGGGCTCAGAAGGAACTAGCCGATGACCACGGTAACGGTAGAGAACACAGGCTCAACGGCACCGGCCACGGTTGAGATTACTACTAACGGTAATGCTAATGACGCTACTAGTGGTGCTGATAGTGTTAGTGTTGATCTTAGTGATAGCTCAACGGCCACGATAGACACAAACACTAACACTAACACTGAGATTGAAGAAGTAGCGGAAGTCTTAGATACCGCTGTAGAGATTGCGGAAATCGAGGCTACCAGGGACATTACTATTGCCGAAATACACGCGGAAACAGAAGTAGCGCGTATAGAGGCTAATGCAGAGGAAAATGTATCATGGTTGCGCGAACGAATTTCAGCCTTGGAGGGGGAGAATTCAGCACTACGGGAGACGCTATCGCAAGCGAACCTAGCGCAATCTTTGGAGACACAGGGAGCGATAGTGGAGACGATAGCGGAGACGCCACAAGTAGTGGAGGAAGTGACGAATTTGACCCCGAACTCCACATCAGTAGAGACAAGCGAAACGCAGACGGAAGCTATCGTAGAAAACGCCGGAGACGTAATAGTGGAAGCGCCTCCGGTAGTACCCATCGCCGTACGAAAGCGTCGCGTACTGATAGTGTAGAGGCTATCTCTAGAATATTGGTAATCGTACACACGGGCCTTGCTAGTGCGGTTAAAACCCCAGAACTAGTGATAGATGAACAGGAAGGGGGAATGTTAGCGGGGCCGCTAGTTGATGTACTAGACCAGTTTGATATTAAGCCTGACCCAAAGATTGAGGCTTGCATAGCGTTAGTAACCGCGTGCTGTGCTGTGTACGGGCCGCGCATCTATACCATATCTAACCGCACGAAACGGGAAGCTAAAGAGCGGGCGGAACCTAAGCAACCGGGTCCATTTGATCTAGGGAACGTGACGGATATTAAGACGGGTAGTAATGGCGTCGGCCCACAGCGCCCTATCATGGAACCTACACAACCCATTGTGAACTAGGCGCGACAATGCCAACCGATGAAAGTAGAACCCTAGTCTTAGGTAAGACGGGTACAGGGAAAACGCAATTTTCGTTCTACCTATTGGCGCGGCAAAACTATACAGAGGTCCCTTGGATAGTAATAGATTACAAAAAGGACCGACTATTTACTATGATGCTTAAGGCGAAATTGGCGCGAATACTTAAGGTAGGCGACAAACCACCTAAGCACCCTGGGGTCTATATTTACCGGCCTATACTACGGGCAGATGATAACGTAGTAGAGGCTTTCTTGATGGAAGTATATAGGAAGGGAGACATAGGTATATACTTTGACGAAGGCTATGCGGTCCCCCAGGGAGTAGCACTAGACGCGCTACTTACACAGGGGAGAAGCTTAAAGATACCGATTATTATTCTGTATCAAAGGCCCGTATGGCTAACTAAATTTGGCAAGTCACAAGCTGACTATGTAGCTACATTCCACCTAAAGACTAAGCAGGATAGGCTAGCCGTTCTAGACTTTACGGGCGAGATAGATTTACCAGACGGTAAGGTTATCAATGCGAATACCAGACTGCCTAAGTATCATTGTCTCTGGTATGATGACACGGAAGATAGAACTACAATACTAAGGCCCGTCCCTGATAAGAACGTAATACTACAAATGTTCCGCTCTAAGATGGGACGTAATCAGCAAAGGCGGTTTGCATAATGGATACCATTCTATTGTCATGGCGCATTCAAAATGTGCTCGCAATAGGGGTGATTATACTTGGAGTAGGCTTAGTCCTAGCAGTAGGCGGGCAAATTATACATAAGCTTGCCGGTACTGTCTCAAAAGAGGGATAGTACAAATGGATTACGTCAACTGGAATATTGTAAAGCACCCCGCGAATTGGCTGCTTGTACTATTCACAATGCTTATTATGGCGGCCATTCTATTCTTCATTCAACCGGATACTTCGTCCGATATTAACTAGGGATATATTCAATGGCTAACACTAGCGCGCCTACCCTTAGCCCGCAACAGCAAGCGGCTAACGCTAGGCAGATGAACATGAATATTCGCGGGATGCTACTTGCTACCTGCGTTCCTATGTTTCAGCCGATCTATAGCAACGCGATTGATCCTACCGCGCAACCGTCCATTACTATTCCTGTGCTTAACGTGGGCCTTGTGCGGGGCTTTCTGCTTAAGGTGGCGGGCACTATTACTAACAGTTCTGCCGCTACCAATGCCACTCTTACGCCACTAGGCGCGTCGAATGCTATCGCGCAAGTGATCTTTACTGATATGAATAATCAGCAAAGGATTAACACTACCGGGTGGCACTTGTCGCTTATCAATAGTGCCAAGCAACCTATGGTATTTGGCGGCGCTTATATGCCTAACGTCCCTATGGGATATGGCAATAACTGGACTGTTATGACGGCTACTACTCCGTTGACGCACGCGCCTACTGACGCGCCGTTTCAATACTATTGGTGGCTGCCTGCTAGCTATAGCAAAATGGACCTTACAGGGGCCATGTATGCTAACGTCCTGAATGCTACCGCCAATATTAAAATCACGTTGCTTTCGCAACCCTGTATCCCTACGGGTTCCGATAGTACACTCGCAATCTATAGCGGTCCTGCCTCTGTAGACTGTATCTGGAAGGCTGGCACTAAGGTTACGGTTACTGTTTTCCAGGACTATCTAGACCAAGTTCCGATGACGAATACACCTCAGGGAGCGCAGCCGGTACTTCCTCAGATTGATGTGCGTACTATGTACCAGCTTGTCAATACTGCCTTCCCTACTCCGGTTGCTGGTCAAGCGAACCCTATTCCCTATGCTAACTTCCGTACCTACCTTAGCACGTCTGTAATTTATGATAACGGCGGAGTGCTGAATACAGGTTCCGATATTAGCCGTTGGGAATTGCAAGCAGCGAATACTACGGCCCTTATCAATGAAGGACCATCGGAAGCAGCCCTTATGGCGCGTACAGTATTCCACGCTGACCCTCCGGCCGGAGTGTACTATTTCGATCACAGGGACAGACCTATACAGACGCTCAACTATGGGAACATGCAGCTTGCCATGTACCCTATTGCTCCCGTTGCTGCGAATGCTGCTATGCTAGTCGGATGGGAATTCTTTGCCGATCTGTCTAACGTCGCCTACGCTTCCAGCCTGCCCGCCGGTAACTAGATATGGAGAATATAGGGAACATGCTCCAATCCTTTTCGGATTGGCTCACAAGCCCATTGCGCGGGCCTGTTCCCCTATGGA
>Ga0097621_100004154_pt1 | contig 10046 bp, 7 predicted proteins | sample KBSMisM72_FD_73165 | JGI IMG/M metagenome (GOLD analysis project Ga0097621, IMG submission 73165) | Miscanthus rhizosphere microbial communities from Kellogg Biological Station, Michigan, USA - KBS Miscanthus M7-2 (version 2) (version 2) | ecosystem: Host-associated > Plants > Roots >... | reverse complement strand
TCAACGGATCCGACAAGGCCGGCAGCGGTTCGCCGACCATCGGCGGGAATGGGCTGACCGGTCCGCTCGATCGCGTGCGCGTCGATTCGGACGCTCGCGTGCTGACAACCAACCAGGGCGTGCCCATCGCGGACAATCAGAGCTCGCTGAAGGCCGGTCTCCGGGGCCCGACCCTGCTCGAGGACTTCATTCTTCGCGAGAAGATTACCCACTTTGATCACGAGCGCATTCCCGAGCGCATCGTGCACGCCCGGGGCTCGGCGGCGCACGGATACTTCGAATGCACCAGAGCCGTACCGCAGTTCACCCGCGCCTCCTTGTTTGCAGAGGTTGGCAAGCAGACGCCGGTGTTCGTCCGGTTCTCGACGGTGCTCGGCGAGCGCGGCTCGACGGACACCGCCCGCGACGTGCGCGGATTCGCCGTCAAGTTCTACACGGATGAAGGCAACTGGGATCTCGTGGGCAACAACATCCCGGTCTTCTTCATCCAGGACGCGATGAAATTCCCGGACCTCGTGCACGCGGCGAAGCCCGAGCCGCACTTCGCCATGCCGCAGGCCGGGTCGGCACACGACACGTTCTGGGACTTCGCATCGCTGATGCCGGAGATCACCCACATGCTCATGTGGGCGATGTCCGACCGCGCGATCCCGCGCAGCTACCGGACGATGCAGGGATTCGGTGTGCACACGTATCGCCTGGTCAACGCCAGGGGGGAATCGCACTTCGTCAAGTTTCACTGGAACCCCAAGGCGGGCACGCATTCGCTCGTCTGGGATGAAGCCGTCAAGATCTCGGGCGCTGACTCCGACTTCCATCGTCGCGACTTGTGGGAGGCCATCGAGGCCGGCGCCTACCCGGAATGGGAGCTGGGCCTCCAGATCTTCACCGAAGAACAGGCAGACGGCTTCACGTTCGACGTGCTCGACGCGACGAAGATCGTCCCCGAAGAGCTCGTTCCGATCGTCCCGGTCGGCCGGATGGTCCTCAAGCGAAACCCCGACAACTTCTTTGCCGAAACCGAGCAGGTGGCATTCTGCGTCGCGCACGTGGTGCCGGGGATCGACTTCTCCAACGATCCGCTGCTCGCGGGCCGGATCCATTCGTATGTCGACACCCAGATCTCCCGGCTGGGCGGACCGAACTTTCACGAAATCCCCATCAATGCACCCATCGCCCAGGTCCACAACAACCAGCGCGACGGGATGCATCGCCAGGCGATCCACCGGGGACGCGTGTCGTACGAACCCAACTCCCTCGGAGGCGGCTGCCCCTTCCAGGCGGGTGCGGCGGGGTTCGTGTCGTTCCCCGAACCCCGTCAGGATGGCGATCACAAGGTGCGGGGCAAGGCCGAGCGGTTCGCCGATCACTACACGCAGGCGACGTTGTTCTGGAACAGCCAGACTGCCGTGGAGAAACAGCACATCGTCAACGCTTTCCGTTTCGAGCTCTCACGCGTCCAGACGCCGGCGATTCGGGAGCGGATGGTTTCAGGTCTCTTGAATGTGGCCGCTGAACTGGCGGAGCCCGTGGCCGCCGGCCTTGGCATTCGCAACCTGCCGGCGCCGATGCCGAAAGTCATGACGCGGGACGTCACGCCGGAGGTTTTGGTTTCCAAGGCGCTCTCGCTGTTTGCGCGCCCCGGGGACGGCAGCATCCGGACTCGCCGGGTGGCGATCCTCGTCGCTGACGGATGTGACGGCGAGGCGGTCGTGGCGCTTTCCAATCGACTGACCGATGACGGGGCTGTTCCCCGCTTCGTGGCGGCAAAGCTCGGCTCGGTGCAGCCGGACACGGGCGATGCCATCGAGGTGGACATCAGCCTGGAAGCCGCGCCTGCTGTGCTCTACGACGCCCTGGTCCTCCCGGATGGCGACGACGCCATCGCGGCACTTCGCGCAGATGGACGGACGCTCGAATTCATCAAGGACCAGTACCGCCACTGCAAGCCGATCCTTGCGCTGGGCGCCGGCGAGCAGCTTTTGCGTGCCTGCGGCATCGACGCGGCACTGCCCGGCGGCCAGGCCGACTCGGGACTGATCATCGCATCGGACGCGAAGGCGGGGACCGACGCCTTCGTCGCCGCCATCGCCAGGCATCGACATTACGCCAGGGAAACCGACCCGCCACGCGTCTGACGATCCTCGAACAGGAGTCAATGACATGAAGAGCGAACTGGACAAGTTCTACGGCCTCATTGAGGAAATCAAGATCGCGATGATGACGACGCGCCGTCCCGACGGCCATCTGGAATCGCGCGCCATGGCCAACCAGAAGCGGGCGGGCGGCGCCGACTTGTGGTTCGTGACCGCCGACGGCAGCGGCGCGCTGCGCGACATCGCCTATGACCCGCACGTGAACCTGGCCTACTACAAACCGTCCTCCTACGAATGGGTGTCGGTGTCGGGTATCGCCAGCCTGTCGCGCGACCGCGGCAAGATCGGGGAGCTGTATGCGCCCGACTGGAAGGCGTGGTTCGGGCAGGAAGGCGATCCGCGCCACGGCACGCCCGATGATCCCCGCATCGTGCTGATCGGCATCGACGTCCATGCCGCCGTGTTCCTCGAAGTCAACAAACCGAAGCCCGTGGTCCTCTTCGAGCTGGCGAAGGGTTGGCTGACAGGCGAGCGGGCGGAGCCGGGCGAAACCCACAAGTTGGGATCGGCTCACCGCTAGGGACGAGGCTCATGGCCGCCAACCATGACGACACCACGCCGTATTGGGAGACGTCGGCAGCGTTCCCCCGGTTTGCCAGGCTCTCTGAAGATACCGAGGCCGATGTCGTCGTCGTAGGAGCCGGTGTTACGGGCCTCAGCGCGGCGTACCTGCTCGCGAAGGCCGGCAAACGGGTGGTCGTGCTCGAGCGCGATCGCTGCGCGGCGACCGACACCGGCCATACCAGCGCCCACCTGACGATGGTGACCGATGCGCGGCTGGCCGAACTCGTCAAACGGTTCGGGCGCAACCACGCGCAAGCGGTCTGGGATGCCGGGCTGGCGGCGATCGCGACGATTGACGACGTCGTCCGCGAGCATGCGATCGACGCCGGCTTCGAGTGGGTCGAGGGGTATCTGCACGCGCGGCCGGACGACGAAACGGGCCGGGAGGCTGAACGTCTGCGGGAAGATGCGTCGCTCGCGCGCGATCTGGGGTTCGACGCGGAATACGTCGAGACGGTACCCCTCGTCAATCGCCCTGGCATTCGTTTTTCGGATCAGGCACGCATTCAGCCGCGCAGCTACCTGGCGGGCGTGGCCAGGGCGTTCGTGGAGCTGGGAGGCCGCATCCACGAACACTCGGCCGCCGATGAATTCTGCAACGAGCCGCGCGCGGTGAAGGCGGCCGGCCATATCGTGCGTTGCGAGGACATCGTCATCGCGACCCACAACCCGCTGGTCGGGCTCGCCGGGCTCACCGGCGCCACGCTCTTCCAGACCAAGCTCGCCCTCTACACCAGCTATGTGATTGCCGGCCGTGTGCCGAGCGGCTCGATACCCGACGCGCTGTGGTGGGATACGGGCAATCAGTACAACTACCTGCGCGTCGAGCCGCACCGGGACTTCGACGTCGTCATCTTCGGCGGTGAGGATCACAAGACGGGACAGCAGGACGACACCGCGGACTGCTATCGACGTCTGGAAGAGCGGCTCACCGCGCTCCTTCCTCGAGTCGAGCTGACGCATCGCTGGTCGGGGCAAGTCATCGAGACGCCCGATGGCCTGCCTTACATCGGGCAGAGCGCCGACCATCAGTACTCCGCGACGGGATACGCGGGCAACGGCCTGACATTCGGGACGCTGGCAGGCATCATGATTTCGGACGCCATTCTCGGGCGATCGAATCCCTGGGCGGAGCTGTTCGATCCGAGCCGGAAAGCCCTCACCCGCGGGCTGTGGGACTACCTCAAGGAGAACATCGACTATCCGTACTACATGATTCGCGATCGCTTTGCGGGACCCGACGCGCAGTCGCTGCGTGCCGTGAAGCGGGGCGAGGGCAAGATTGTCGAACGTAAGGGCGCCAAGGTTGCGGCGTACCGCGATCGCTCCGGGCAGACGACGCTCCGCTCCGCGATCTGCACCCATATGGGCTGCGCCGTCGGCTGGAACACCAGCGAACAGACGTGGGACTGCCCATGCCACGGGTCGCGATTCAAGCCGAACGGCGACGTGATCTCCGGCCCCGCCGAAGCGCCGCTGTCCAGGGTTGAGTAACCGCATCCAGCACGGACTGCGAGCCGGGGAGCCTGTGTGGCTCCGAAACGCCGGCCGGCCGACGCGGCAGTATCCGAGCCTGTCTGGCCATCACGAAACGAGCGTCGCCATCGTCGGCGGCGGGATGACGGGCGCCCTGGTTGCGCATGCATTCGCATCGGCCGGGATCTCAACGGTCCTGCTCGAGGGCGGCCTCGTCGGCCGCGGAAGCACCGCCGCGAGCTCCGCGCTCCTGCTTCAGGAACCGGATCTCGAACTGACGGAACTGGCCCGTCGCTATGGCCTTCGGAAAAGCCGGCGTATCTGGCAGATGAGCCGGGAGTCCGTCCACGATTTGGTGGCGCTCCTGACCAGGCTGCGCACGGCCTGTGATCTCCAGGTTCGAGATGCTGTCTACTACGCAGCCGATACCGCAGCAGCCGCGCGGCTCCGTCGGGAGTGGGCCTTCCGGACCCGTGCGGGATTCGACGCACAGTGGCTCGGTCCTGAGGCTCTCCGCCGCCTCACGGGGATCGCCGGTCAGGGCGCCATTCGTACGCAGCGCAACGCACAGTTCGATCCTTATCGCGCGTCGCTGGGCATCCTGCGCGCGGCGGCTGCGGCAGGCGCTCGAGTGTTCGAGCGCTCACGAGTCCAGCGCATCCAGGTCGATAACGGCCACGTCCGCATCCGCACGCGCGACGGCGTCGTCACAGCTGACCGCGTGGTCATCGCGACGGGCTACGCGACGCCCGCGTTCCGTCCGCTGGCGGGTCGATTTCGCATGTATCGAACCTACGTGCTGGCCACCGAGCCACTCAGTTCCGCAAAGCGCTCGCGGCTTGGTCTTTCAGACGTCCTGGTGTGGGACGCGGAGCGTCCCTATCACTACGCGCGCTGGACCCCCGATCATCGGCTGCTGCTGGGCGGTGGCGATCGACGCGTTCGAACCCACCAGAGGGCCGCGTCTTTGTTCAGCACGGCGAACCGCGAGTTGCGCGCGCATTTCGAGACCCAGCTTCCAGCCCTGGCCGGCACGGAGACGGCATTGGCGTGGGAAGGGTTGTTCGTCATGGCGCCCGACAGCCTGCCCTACATCGGACCGCATCGCCGCTATCCGCGCCACTGGTTCGCGCTGGGCTACGGAGGAAACGGCATGACGTTCGGCTTCCTGGCGGCGCGACTGCTGCTCGAGCGATGGCAGGATCGCGTGTCTCGAGATCATGCGCTCTTCGAGTTTGGTCGAAGACGCAGGCGTTGAACATCCACCGCCGTTCACGTTACAGGAGCTTGTCGAGCGTGATCGGAAGGTCGGTGACGCGCTTGCCTGTTGCGTGATAGACGGCGTTCGCAATCGCCGCCGCCACGCCCGTGATGCCGATTTCGCCGATGCCGTGCGCGCCGAGCGGGGTCTGCGGGTCGGGCGCGTCGGTGTACACGACGTCGATGAACGGCACGTCGGCCTGCACCGGCACGTGATATTCCGCGAGGCTCGCGTTCACGATGCGCCCGGTGCGGTCGTCGAACACCGTCTCCTCGGTGAGCGCCATGCCGATCCCCATCACGATGCCGCCTCGGAACTGAGAGACGGCCGTCTTCGGATTGAGAATCCGGCCGGTGTCGAAGGCGCCGACCCAGCGGCGAATCCGGACTTCGCCCGTCTGCCCGTGCACCGCCGCCTCGCAGAACTGCGCCGCGTACGAGTGCATCGAATACTTCATGGCTTCCATTCCCGGGCGGGTCTTGACTTCGCGCTCGACGAACGCCTGGCCCGCTCGCTGCAGGATCGCCGCGTACGTCTCGCCGATCGCCGGCTGGTCCCTGAGATGGATGCCGTTCTTCGCGGCATGCACCTGTTTCAGGCTCGCCTTCGCCAACGGTGAGTCTGCGTGCTGCTGCGCCAGCGCGAGGAAGGCCTTGACGAGCTCGTCAGCGGCTTGATGCACCGCCAGCGCCACGCTCACCGTCTGCGACGACCCGCCAGCCACGCCCGCCCACGGCAGGCTGCTGTCTCCGTATTCGAAACGGATGTTCTCCATCGGCAGGCCGAGACGCTCGGCCGCGTGCTGCGTCTGCACCGTGGCCGTGCCCATCCCCATCTCCTGGCAGGACGTCTGAACCACGGCGGTGCCGTCGGCGTTGATGCGCACGCGGGCCGCCGTCGCCATGCGATACACCGGATACGTCCCGGTGGCGACGCCCTGGCCGATCAGCCAGTCGCCCTCACGCTGCGCCCGCGGTTCCGGCGGACGATGACGCCAGCCGAAGCGTTCGGCGCCCATCGCATACGCCTCACGCATGTGGCGGCTGGAAAATTCATGTCCGCTGACGGGATCGGTATCCGGTTCGTTCCGGGCCCGCAGCTCGATCGGATCCATCTTCAACTCGTACGCCAGCGCGTCGATCGCGCTCTCTACCGCAAACGTCCCGATCGATTCGCCCGGTGCGCGCATGAAGGTATTGGCGATGCGATGAAGGTTCGTCACCTTCTGGCCGATGCGGTAGGACTCCATCGCGTACAGGTGGCGGGGCGGAAAACTGAACTGCTCCGGAAAGCTGTTCTCGTTGGACTGCGCCGTGACCCCCTCGTGGATGAACGCCGTGAACTTGCCGGCGGCGTCGGCGGCGATCGCCACGCGCTGCCGCGACGGCGTACGCCCGCCGACGAGGCGGAACACGCCTTCGCGCGTGAGCGCGATGCGGACGGGGCGGCCAATCATGCGCGCCGCCATCACGCAGAGCTGGTTGTAGAACCACAGCGTGCCCTTGCCCCCGAACCCGCCGCCGACGAAGGGCGCCAGCAGCGTCACGTTCTCGGTCTTCAGTCCGAAGACCTGCGCGAGACTGCTGGCTCCGCCGGCTGTGAACTGGCTCGTGTCGTAAACGGTGACGCGGTCGTCGCCGGTCCAGACGGCGATCGCCGCATGCGGCTCGATCGCGTTGTGGTTGTACGGGGGTGTGGTGAACGTCAAATCCACCGCGTGCGCACCGGACCGCAGTGCCTCATCCGGATCGCCGTGGACGATTTCAGGCGATTCACCCAGCACGTCTTTCGGCGTCTTCGCCTGCGCGATCGCGGCTTCGAACGAAGTCACCGCCGGTTCCGTGGCGTAGGTCACGCGCACCAGCGACGCGGCGTGAGCCGCCCGCTCTTCCGTCTCGGCGACGACGACGGCGATGGGCTGGCCGTTCCAGGTGACGCGATCCGTGTTGAGGATCTTCACGGAGGTGCTTCCCGCGGATGGCGTGCTCCCGACCGACATCGGCCCCGGCACCTTCATGGGCGGCGCATTGAGGTGGGTGACGACGGTGATGACCCCGGGTGCCTGCTCGGCCGCCGCGGTCTCGATGCGTTCGATCACGCCCTTCGCGATCGTGCTGAAGACAATCGACGCGTGCGCGAGGCCCTCGACCGGGTACTCCGCGGAGAACCGGGCCGCGCCGGTGACCTTCTCGACACCGTCGAGGCGATCAATCGGCTGGCCGAGATAGCGATGGCTCAGCCGCAGCTCGTCCTCGGCCCGATTGGGCATCACCTGCGCGATCTGCTCGACCGCCCGTCTGATGATGCTCATCGCGCACCTCCGACGGCGAGCTCCGACAGGGTCGCAATGATCACGCGTCTGGCCAGCGCAATCTTGAAACCGTTGCGGGCCAGCGGCACGGCCGGCGCCAGCTCTGCGTCGGCCGCGCGCGCGAAGGCGTCCGGTGTCGGCGCATGGCCGAGCAGAATAGCCTCGGCGGCCGCGGCGCGCCACGGCTTGTGCGCCACGCCGCCGAGCGCGAGTCGCACGTCACGCACGACGCCACCCTCCACGCGCAAGGCGGCAGCGACCGACACCAGGGCAAACGCGTAGCTGGCGCGATCGCGAACCTTGCGGTATGTCGACGGCAGCCGCGCGCTCGCCCCCGGCAGATCAACCGACGTGATGAGCTCGCCGGGCTGCAGATTGGTGTCGATGTCAGGCGTCTCGCCGGGCAGCCGATGAAAGGCCCCGAACGCCAGCGTCCTCGTCCCCGATGGACCGGCCAGATTGACCGTGGCGTTAAGCGCGGCGAGCGCGACGCACATGTCCGACGGATGGGTCGCGATGCAGAGCGGCGACGCGCCCAGGATGGCGTGGATGCGGTTGAAGCCGTCCATCGCGTCGCACCCGCTGCCGGGCTCCCGCTTGTTGCAGCGCGCGGCGCCGTCATAGAAGTAGTAGCAGCGCGTCCGCTGCATGAGGTTGCCCCCGGTCGTCGCCATGTTCCGCAGCTGCGCGGAGGCCCCGTGCAGGATCGCCTGCGACAGCAGCGGATAGCGGTCGCGAATCGTGCGGTCGGCCGCCAGGTGGCTGTTGCGCACCATCGCGCCGATGCGCACGCCGCCGTCCGGCAGCTCGTCGATTCCCGCGAGCGGCAACCGTGTGATGTCGACGATTGCGCCCGGCCGCTCGATCCCCTCACGCATCAGGTCGATAAGGTTCGTGCCGCCGGCAAGGAAACGCGCGGGAGCGGCCTGATCCGCGAGCGCGCGGATGGCTGACGGCGTGTCCGAGGCGCGGACGTAGTGAAAGGGGTTCATCGGACAGTCGCTCCGGCGGCTTCCTGAATCGCCTGGCGGATGCCGACGTAGGCGCCGCAGCGGCACAGGTTGCCGCTCATGCGTTCGCGCAACTCGTCTTCGTTGAGATCAGCAGGCCCCAGCGCATCGCTGCTGGTCAGCGCGCTCGGCATGCCGTTTCGCCATTCGGCGAGCATCGCCACGGCCGAGCAAATCTGGCCGGGTGTGCAATAGCCGCATTGGAACCCGTCGTGCTCGATGAACGCGCGCTGGACCGGATGCAGCTGTCCGTCCTCCGACAGCCCTTCGATCGTCCGGATGTCGCGGTCCTCGTACTGGACCGCGAATGTCAGACAGGAATTGATGCGCTCACCGTCCACCAGCACGGTGCACGCGCCGCACGCGCCCTGATCGCAGCCCTTCTTCGTGCCCATCAGCTGCAGGCGATCGCGCAGGGCGTCCAGCAGCGACACGCGAGGCTCGATCAGAACGGAATGGGTCGTGCCGTTCACACGAAGAACGACAGTCATGAGTTCGTCTGTCATGCCGGCAAGTTATGCAAGATTGCCGCCCCGTCTTCCCTTGCGCCCGCCGTCGCCCGCTGCGCGATTTTCGGCGGTCCTGTAGAATCTGCGAATGATGAATCGAGTCTTCTCAGCGGCCTTCGTGCTCCTCGCCATTGCGCTCCCGGCCGCCAGCCAGCAGGCCGCACCGCAGGGGCCGCCGACGGTCACGGGCTTCCTGCGCAACCTCTACAACGGCAACAAGAACAGCGTCCTCCGCGTCGCCGAACGCATGCCTGAAGAGTTCTACGGGCAACGGCCAGGCACACAGGAGGAGGTTCGCACCTTCGGGCAGCATGTCGCCCACATCGCGACATACAACTACTTGTGGTGTTCGCAGGCGAAGGGCGAGGCCAATCCGAATGCCGGGCGCGACCTCGAGAAGGCGCTGAAGGCGAAAGCGGAGATCATCAAGGCCGTCACCGACGCGTTCGCCTATTGCGACCCGGTCTACGCGTCGCTCACCGATGCCTCGGGCGCCGAGGTCATCAGCATCACACAGGAGAACGGCCGCCAGCAGCAGCAGACCCGCGCCGGCCTGCTGATGCTGAACGTCGTCCACAGCAACGAGACGTACGGCAGCATGGTGACCACGCTCCGTATGAAGAACCTCTCACCGCAGCCGGCGCGCTAGCCTGTGCCTCAGCGCATCGCCTGAGCGCGCGCAGTCTCGCGCTGTTCGCCGAGCCGTCGAACGTACTCGATGAGCGGTGCATATTCGTCCTCTGCGATGACGCCTTGCCA
>Ga0097621_100004152_pt1 | contig 10049 bp, 10 predicted proteins | sample KBSMisM72_FD_73165 | JGI IMG/M metagenome (GOLD analysis project Ga0097621, IMG submission 73165) | Miscanthus rhizosphere microbial communities from Kellogg Biological Station, Michigan, USA - KBS Miscanthus M7-2 (version 2) (version 2) | ecosystem: Host-associated > Plants > Roots >... | reverse complement strand
AAAGACAAAAAGTCGGTATCGGAATCAAGTTTGGCTCTATATGCCGGTCCCCACGTGTGGTGGAAGTAATCGATCTCGCTTTGCCAATACGAAGAGATGTCAGGGCCTGCCTTGGGTAGCCATGCCTGTGCTCGCGCAGTCTTTCCCATGTAATGAAGATCGAAGCGATAAAGTCCACCTTTCTTTGGATTTGAATATTTTGCATCTCCTTGATCCGCATTTTGGAGAGTTCCTGTATCCGCTCCTGTCGGACCATCGAATTTCGTCCATGTTGCACCAGAAATCGGTCCAAATAAAAGCTGAATATCAAAGTCTTCAATGACGCCTTGGTCGTCTCGAACTTTATTATTGTAAATCGTCAGCGCAGAATCGATGGCCTTCTGTTCACCTGGAACAGTGGGGTTTCTAGGATCGAATAATTCAGTCGTTCCTAAGTCCGTTTTCCACCACGGGCTGTTGACTGCCTTGTCATAGATTAACCCAACGGGGACGCGCAGCACATGGATGCTTACCTCATCCATTCCCTGTTTTTCGTCCAAACACTACAAGTAATACAACGGCGACAAGAATCACTGCTGCGATTCCTGCACGAAATAGCCACGGTGAACCCTCGATGGTAGCTTTGCTGTTGTGAGCACTACTGGAATTTGGTGCTGATGCGGTAGCCGCATTGATTGGCCCTTGACTACTGAGCAGTTCCGAAAGGACATCTTTAGGAGGGTTCTCTGTAGGGATCTTTGACGTGCTCTCTCTTATTACTTTCGCTTGAGATTCAAAATCTTTCAACTTTTCAGGGCCTACGAAAAAATCCGCCTTCCCGAAGAGTTTTGGGTTGAAAACGATGATTGTCAGTTCCTCGTTGGACGCCACCAAATATATCTGCAGGCCCATGTTTTCATCCTCCCATAGTTGAGCCTTCAGAATCGCATTGGTGGCTCCCGTTGATCGAAGGATCTCTTGCTCTCCTATAAGGCGAAAACCATTGGAAAGGCTATGATACGCGGATAACACCATCGCCTTAATGCGTTCATCCGGGAGGCTCCTCGTCCACAAACTGCTGGTAATTGCCTCAAGCTTATTGTCCTTAAATCGATACCAATACGCTACAGGGGTTTGCCCGTGTATTGGAGCCTCTACCAGTTCAGCATTTCCGTTGCTTACTCCGTTTCCGTGAAAAGACAGCGGATTGTTAATCACTTTCGGTCTAAGCCCTTGAAGCTGTGATGGCGAAATTCCAATCGAAACCCCGCTCGGAAGATGTTCCTTATAAAACTCATCAGAGGTTGCGGCGGTAGCAATATCTCCAACAAAGCACGCTACGAATGCGACTAAAATTCCGATATTCATAATCTCTCCCATGTTCCCCTGGAATCGCATTTAAATTTCGGGCTATGATCGAGTGACACAACAGCCGCCCCTGTGGGTTCCCATTCGACTTGTGCGCTATTGGCACGATAGCTTGACCCGGAGTAGGTCTGACAGCTGTAAATTACGCCCGAACTGTAAATATAATACTCAAAACGATATAGATAGTTGTCTTCGAAAGTGTCGAACCAACGACCGTAAAAAGAGCCCGTCTCGGAAATCTGCCGGATGATGATTTTTGGATTGCCCGGCAAGTGAATATTCTGAGCTGACGCAATAATTTTCCCATCGTTCCGAATATTCCAGCCGACCAAGAAACCAAATATTAGGCCTCCAAGTAGCGCAATTAAGATTTGAGTGCGCATTTGCATCACTGGTAAATTTTCTGACTATTTGACTTTAAGAGGATGCCTTGGCTGTGGTCTTCGTCTGCGCCACCATCCCAAATATACATAACGCCTGCCTTATATTTGCTAGCAAGGTCGGACAGTATCGCGGCGCTGTCTGGTCCATAGCCGCCTGCTCCGTCCGGAATGGTATGTGCAGTAGCTCGACCGATCTCGTTATTGTGTAAATCCATTGTTGAGTCGAAAGCCGATTGCGGCGCTACATTAATCAGAGTGACGACATCCAAGCTAACGGACCAACTCAGTTTATAGCCCCATTTGTTATCCCATTCGTGAGCCGTGGCAAATCCTTCGATAGCCGATGACGGTATCCAACTATCGGATATGCATAAAGCATTCCAGTAGGAATGCCGTGTGGCATCTCTGATGGGAGTGGCAGGAAAATTACCGTTGGCATAATCCTCAGCCTGTTTTCCATAATTGAGTATTTGAAGACGCGTCACCGGATTCATAGCTAAAAGCACGTCCTTTTCAGAGTTATTACCGACATTCGGCACGTCGACAACCACCTTGAATTTACTTGTCCCTACCGTAATCGTCACCGTCTTGGTGCCTGTGTCGGTCCATTTAAACTTATATTCCGTGGAATTCGGAGGGACATTATGCCCTGGGGCATCCCAAGTTATCAGGCCTGGCGGGGGATTTGTTTTGAATGGCTCAGGCAATTCGACGTAAAGAGTAATCTCTTCCGAGGGCCAAACGGATATTAGATTATCGACCGAACCCTTCTTGGGTGTCTTGTTATATTTCCCCAGCAATCCAGTTGGCGGAAAGCCATAGCTGGTGGCCTTGATCTCTACCGGAACGAGCGTTTTAGCCGTAAGCGGAGGCGAAGCCGAACGCGTGGGTGACAGGCGTTTACTCTGTGGGAAGGCGATGGCGGGTAGGTAGGCCACTGCCAGAGAGGGTAACGGCTAGGAAGACAGAAGACTAGCCGTTTACTGGTAGTGACCGCCGTTTTTCTTGTCCTGCCAGCCGCGGAAGTCGAAGGTCGGCACGTCGTTGACCCGGCGGCGTTCGCTCGGGGCGGTGATCTTGTGGATGCGCTTGAGATCGGAGGGCACGACCCGGGTGTAAACCTGCGTCGTGAGCAGCGAGGTGTGGCCGAGCATTTCCTGGACGTGCCGGACATTGGCCCCGCCCTTGAGCATTTCGGTGGCGCAGGCATGCCGGAGCGAGTGGACGGTGACCGAGCGAGGCAGCCGGGCCGCGTCGCGGTAGTGCATGAGGATTCTGCGCAGGACGTGGGTCTGCATCATGGCGCCGCGATTGGTCAGGAAGAGGCGTTCGACGGATTTGCCTCGGTTTCTGGCGAGCAGGAGCGGCCGCACGGTATCGAGGTATTCGGCGACGAAGCCGAGGGCCACTTTGCCGATGGGGACGATGCGATCCTTGCGACCTTTTCCGAGGACGACGCGCACCGTGCGATCCTTGATGCTCACATCGTAGGCGGTGAGTTTGCAGATCTCCGCGCCGCGAAGGCCGGTCGAATAAAAGACCTCCATGACCGTTCGATCGCGGAAGCCGGTCGCCGTGCCCAGGTTCGGCTGGTGCATCCAGCGCAGCACCTGGTCGTTGGTGATGACGCCCTTCGGAAGCCGGTGGGGTTTTCGCAGCGGTGGGAAGTCCGCGAACGGATCCATGATGATTTTCCGTCGCAGTTTCAGGAACGCATAAAACCCCTGCACCGCGTGGACCTTGAAGTGGCGGTAGGCGGGGCTGACAGGCTCGCCGTTGGCCTTGGGACGATGAAGAAGGTATTCGTGATAATCGAGAAGCTGCTGGAGCTTCGCGTCGCGCAGATCGGGCCTGCTGCCATCCGGTTCCGCGGGCAGCCACCCGAGGAACGTCTCGATGTGTTTGATGCAATGCTCGACGGTGAGCGGTGCGAGGTGGCGCGAGTTAAGATGCTGCTGATAAAGTTCGACGAGCGGATGCATTTTATTCGCCCTCCGGCACGAACCGCGATCCGCGGTAATGGGGAGCCACCGACACGGCCGACTCGCGCGGATGCGTGCGACCGTGGACCTTCTTTAATTCGGCCTGAACGACGTGGATGTAACGCTCCGTGGTGGTCAGGTTGTGGTGGCCGAGCATCTCCTGGATGTGACGTAAATCGGCCCCGCGTTTGAGCATCTCCGTGGCGAGCGTGTGACGGAACGTGTGTGTCCCGATCTGCTTTTTGATGCCCGCCCGGTGGCGGTAAGCCTGGAGTTTGTAATAGACGCTCGCCTTGTCGAGTTGCCGCCCGAAGCGGCTCAGGAAGAGGTTTGGCGTGCCCAGGTGCTTCTCGTGGCCATTGTCCGCGATGATCGGGCGAACGTGATCGACGTATTCGCGCAACCATGCGAGCGCTCCCTCGCCAATGGGCACCGATCGATCTTTTCGGCCTTTCGGGGCTCGGAGCGTAATCAAGCCCTCGTCGAAACGCACATCGGCCACATGCAGACGGATGGCCTCTCCGAGCCGGATGCCGGTCGCCCAAAAAGTCTCGAGGATGCAACGATCACGGAAGCCGGTCGGCGTGTGGAGATCGGGCAGCGAGAGCAACCGTCGCACTTCTTCGGGAGTAAAAATCGCCGCCGGCAGCGGCTTCGAGTGGCGGGGGAGTTTGATGACCTCGCTCGGATCGTGAACGATGCGCTTGGTTTTGCGCAGGAACCGGAAGAACGACTGGGTGTAGGACAGGTAATTGATTTGCGTGGCCGTCGCGAGCCGCTTGCCGGTCTTTTCGCTCACGGTCTCGAACAGGAAGCTCTGGTAATCGGCGAGTAATTCCGCGTCGCACATTGCGAGGTCGATTCGTTCCGCCTCATCCACCGCCCCTCGATCCCGCGCGAACGCAAAGAAGCGATTCAGCTTTTCACTATGGTCCTTTGGGCTGTCCTCGGTGAACCCCTGCAACTCGATCCATTTTTTGTAATCCACGAGCAGAGCCGGGATCGTTTCTATTTCGTTTTCCATGCGTTCCTGTTCCAGTTCCACCACTTGGGATTTAGCTAGGTTTCATGGGCCTCGGCGGGTGGTTTTGACCGATTTCCACTTTTGTTCCACTTGTCCCACTTTTCGCGGAGCACGTCGGGAGCGGTCAGGCCGTCGAGCACGGGTGCGGCCTTTTTTTGCGGAAGCAGCCGGTAACGGAACGATCCGCCCTTCAGGGCGCGGCGGACCTCCACGTATTCGAGTTCCTCGATTTCACGCATGAGCCGCTTCACGACATGATCGGGCAATCGCACAGCCTCGCGGACTTCCCGGCGCGTGAACCAAAACTCCTCGAGTTGCTGCTCGCCGGCGGCCGCTGCGGCGATCGCCCATGCCTCGACCCTGGCCAAGAAGTCGGCGCTGGGCTTTGGAACATCACTGCCCGCCTGCGCAAAGACAACGTGCGCGAGATCATGGGCCGCGGCGTAGTCGTCGAGGTTCGCCTCGATGTATTCTTCCGCCCCTTCCCCGCTCACGGTGCGCTGGTGCTGGTGCAAAAACGCGATGCCTTCGATGAGCGATAAAAGCCGATCATTGTCGCGACGGCCGCGAAGCCAGGCGGCCGGGAAATCGATCAACTCGACGAACGGAATGATGACTTTTAACGGGCGAAGCAGACGCTGCGCGTTGTGGTGGGCTCGCACCACAACCGCCCGCTGACGCTCATCCTGCCAGCCTTCGAGCGTGCGGGACCGCCGTTGCGCGGCGAAGATCGCCTGCGTCTGAGCCTCGCTTTCATCGAGATAAATTTCAAAGCAGCGATTCGCATTCTCGGGATTGATGCGCTGACTGGTGGTGCTCTCCATGTAGGCGATCGGGCCGTTGATCGTGAGCACGACCGTTTTGATTTTTCCGGAGTTCGGATCCTTCACCGGCACGGCCAGCTTCAACTGGCGTCGGGTTTGCAGCGTGCGGATCGGATATTCGGCCTCTTCCGAGCCGTCGCGTTCATCGACGATGAGCAGTCGATGGGCGAGCGTGTCCGGCTCGAGATAATAGAGTGCCTGTGGCGTCAGACGACTGAAGTAATGGACGTCCTCGGGTGGCGTGAGGTCAGCCACGCATTCCATCAAAAAGGATTTTCCACAGCCCGACTGCGCGCGAAAGATGGCCGAGAGTGGGTGCGGCAGTCGTCGGCTCGTGCCGATTAGGTAGGCCAGTTTTTTATTTCTCTCTTCGCCAACATAACCGACGAGTTCGAGATCGGCCGCCACCCGATCGAGCAAATTGGGCGATCGCAAAAGCGCCAGGGCTTCCTCGCGATCTGCTTCGGTGATGGTCACCGAAGCCTGCACTGGTGCGCCTTCGTGGTCCTCGTCGATTTGCAGCGCCTCCCATTGTTCGACGATCGAAAGAAGGTCCTCCTCGATCTTCTCCGCCTCGACTTCCAGTCGTTCGGCGGCCGCGGTCGAAAAGACACGTCGGGATCGAGCGCCGTAAAGATCGATGTTGTCCACATGCCCGACGCCACCATCTTTGCGAACGGTGACGACGACCCGCAGTCCGCTGCCACCAACTCCGCGCACTCGGTAGCTCATGCTGCCGTTCTGGAACAAGGCGCCATCGCCCGTGCGTTCGGTGAGCGTTAAACGGGCTTGGGTCGTGCGAGAAAATCCGATGCGCGGAGCAACGGAGACCAACTCCACGAACGTCTCCAATGTCCCGCAACTGTCGGTGGACGGCTGATAAAGAAAGTAGTCGCATGGATCTTTCACGCCCTGCGGCCACTTGATGCGGTGACACCGAACACCTCGTCCGTCCTGTATTTGAGCCTGTTCCCGGGAAGCTCTCTCGCCCGTCGCGTCGTTGTCGAAGGCAAAGACAAGCTTTCGGACGCCATGATTTTTCACCATCGCGTCGTGATGCGGCGTCCAGCCATCCGCCCCGTAGGTGGACGTGACGTTATGTTTCCCGGCCGCGAAAATCGCGAGCCCGTCCAGGATCGCCTCGGTGACCAGCAGTTCGTCCGGATGCGCGGCTACCGCTGGAAAATTCCAGACTCCACGATGCTCGCCAGGAAGGTAAAGATGTGGCGTTGCGTTGTCGGGCTGTATCGAGCGCCCGTAAAGTCCCACCGGCGTGCCATCCTCGTCAAAGATCGGCACCACGACGCGAAGATAAAATCGCTCGTTGCCCTTCTCGTTGAACAACGCGCCAAGCGCCTTCACCTGGCCAGCCCCAAGCTGACTTTTGAGACTGCCGGCAACGAACCCGACCTTGAAATGACGGAGAGTTTCAATGTCCACCAGGCCGCGCGTTTTGAGGTAGTCGAGGCCGCGCGTGTCGCGGCTGAACAATGCCGCGTGGTAATGGTCGATAGCTGCGGTGAAGAGGTCCGGTGGTGGCGTGCCTGGAACCGGAGGCATGATCGGAAGTTCCGAGGCCCGGACCACATTGGGAAGTTCACCCAATATTTTGAGCGCGGCCTCGCGATCGGTGATGCCTTCTTTCTTCGCGACGAACTGGATGACATTTCCAGTCGCTCCACACGCCGGACAACGGAACAGACCTTTTGCCTGGGTCACCCGCAGCGATGGCGTCGTATCATCGTGGAACGGACAGAGGCCGACGTGATCGGATCCGACCATGCGTAATGCGATCCCGTAAGACCCCACAACGGCCACAATGTCTGTCGTGCGCTTGATCTCAGCGAAGTCGGGATGCATCAAAAAAACCGTCAAGATTTATTTCGCTGCGCAGGTATGACCAGCATACTGGTTACATGCAAGCCGCTTTTCCACTCATCGAATATGATGACCGCGACATGGCAAAAGCCGCATCCCGCCTCAAAGACCTCCGCGAAGCTGCGGGGATTTCTCAGCGCGAACTCGCCCGACAAATTGGCGAGAACCCGTCCAATGTGCAGTTCTGGGAATCCACGGGAAAGATTCCGCGCTCGGATATGCTGCTGCCAATCGCCACCGCGCTCGGCGTAACAATCGAAGAATTGCTCGGGCAATCCGCACCCAAGCGCACCCGTCCCGCCGGTCGGTTGGGGCAGTTGTTCGAAGCCGCCGCCAAGCTACCGCGACGGCAGCAACAAAAAATCGTCGAACTGCTCGAGCCGTTCGTTCGTGCTCAGCGCCGCAGCACGACCAAAAGCAGCTAGCCGCGGTTGCAATTCCTTCTCAATCGCGTGGTGGTCGCGGCCTGCGAATCACGCACACGATGGCCGCAAAAAAGCAAAGCAACAGGGCGACGTAATTCGGAACATTTTTCAATGCGGTAAGTGCTCCGGGTCCGTCCGGAACTGGCGTCAGCGTCAGAATGGCAACTCCGGCCACCGCGATCGTCACCATGACGAAACACAGCCAGAGGGGTTTCGATTTCATGCAGGAAAAACTACGGAGATTTGTGAATCGCGGTTTTTACGGCCGACACCCACGCCCAAATCAAACCACCCCACAACGCTGCAAGTGCAGCAAAAAGGGTCAGATTCCCGGGCATGCTTTCTTTGAAATAGTGCCACCTCCAATAATCTCGTCCTTCGAGGGGCTCGCTTTGAAACGCCATCATCCGTGCATCGATTCCGTCCTCAATAAAACCCACCGCGAACCAAGTGATCGTCGCCAGCACCACAACCGCGACAGTCAGCACCACGATCCGTGCGATGATCTTGCCAAACGAACTCACCCGAAGCTGCTAAAGAACAGACGAAGGAAGAAGGCGACCACAAGGAGCCCTATCAAAATCAGAGCTAAAAAAAGCCATAGGAGGACTTTAGAAGATGACCTCACTTTTTGATTTGATCGAGATTCACCAAAGGCTGAAGCGCTTTCACTTCCTTGTTTTGATCTCGGCGTTCTTTGGCTCGACGATAAAACGCAGCCGTGGTTTTTTCTACGTCGTTGTTGGCGGTGTTCGGGTCGTTCCCAAGTTGCGTGTATTGAGTCGCTAGAGTCTGGAAGACCGTGGCTGTGCTGGTCGGCGTCCAGTTATCCTTTGCACGGTAATTACTGACGTCTTCCTTGGATGTCAAAAGGGCATCCAATCCCGCATCATCGCCGAGCACAAGAAGTGCGTTAGAAGTATAAAGCGCTACCTGAAAAGCCTCTTGGCTGGGCGTGGTCAAGGCGGATAGTTGAGCTTTTAACTTCGTGATTGCCTGCTCCTTTTGAGTCGGAGTTGGTGTTGCCCCTTGCAGCGTTGCCAACCAGATTGCCCTCGCTCCAAGTTGCTTCATGGCGAGGTCACCTTGTGACAAGCTAAAGTCTGTCGCCAAAGGAATCTGCTTTGTTAAGTCGGCTTCATTGATGGCCAACGTCCAAACATATTGAAGTATTGCGTCGTCGGGAGCGGCTAAATGTTCGGCATAAGCATCTTGAACAAACTGCAACAACGTCGGGTAATCCGCTGTGTGAATGTAGTTCATCATGCCATCCGGGTTGTTGGTTGCCATGTCTTTAATAGGACCCGCACTTAGGTTTCCCAAAGTCATTATTAAAATAAAGAGAGTTTTTTTCATTTTTATGGGAGAACGTAATCCGCTCCAGAGATAGGCGCACCTATTGACATGAAGGGGCGTCGTTGTTCATCTAGTTTTTGAATCTGCTGAAGTTTCCACTGACTCGATGGAAGGTCGTAATATCGGCGGTAAACATAAATCGTCGGAACCAAGGAATAATCCTTTGTTGCATCTGGCCCATTCGGATTGTTGCTTGCTCCATTGCTAAACCGAGTGTCGATCAATCCGTCATCTTTAGTTTCAAAGCGGAAACGCAAAAATACCCACGGCATATCGTGGCCTGAAATTACCTTCCAGCCGCTTTGCCCAAATGAGCCCACTCGATTTTTCGAGAGGTATGAGAACTCTGTATCTCCAGATTTTGCTTCACTGGTGCCGTCCGGCCCTTTTACCTTTCCGCTTTCTGTATCTTTCTGGCCTATCACTCCTGCCATGCCATTAGATTGCGAGCATGGCGTTGGAGTAAATCCTACTAGATCAGCTTTGCTGTCTGGCACAAATTCCGGCTTTGCTGTCAATTTGTTATCCTTCACCTTAAATTTAAACTGGCACCCGGCAAAGAATCTATAGTGCTTATAGGGATCGAGTCCGCAGGCTTCATCTAAACCCTTTTCCGCTTTAAGTTGTGGCACTGGATCAAGGTTGCGTGTGGCATTGAGCAGCCGATGAATTGTATAAACTCGGTTAGGCTCGTCTTTTGGAATAAAGTGGTCACCCGCAGGGTTGTTTACGCCTCCTCCTGGAACTCGAAGCAAAGTCCCTAGAATGTCCGGACAAGCCCATTGATCTATAATTCTCTGTAAGACCCCGGCAGTTGGTTCCGATTCCAC
>Ga0097621_100004150_pt1 | contig 10050 bp, 8 predicted proteins | sample KBSMisM72_FD_73165 | JGI IMG/M metagenome (GOLD analysis project Ga0097621, IMG submission 73165) | Miscanthus rhizosphere microbial communities from Kellogg Biological Station, Michigan, USA - KBS Miscanthus M7-2 (version 2) (version 2) | ecosystem: Host-associated > Plants > Roots >... | reverse complement strand
GATGTCGAACACGGAACCGATTGGAGTGACCGGAACATACAGACGCTGGCGAAAGACTCCGATCTGTTTATCGTGGATTCCCAGTACACGCCCGAAGAATTACCAGCTCATGAAGGATGGGGACACAGCAGCTGGAAACAGGCCATTGAAAGCGGACAACAGGCCGGCGCGAAGAAAATCGCCCTGTTTCACCACGATCCCTACCATGAAGACTCGGCAATTGAAGAGATCCATCATCTAGCCATGAAACGTCACCCCAATGTCATCGTTGCCCGCGAAGGTCTCGAAGTAACAATCTAGTACGTCTATACCAGTATCTCTATAATGGGTGCATGGCTGTAAAATTCCGTGATTACTACGAAACTCTGGGCGTACCTCGCGATGCGAAGGAAGAAAATATCAAGACGGCCTACCGCAAGCTGGCGCGAAAATATCATCCGGATTTGAACCCCAACAACAAGCAGTCGGAGGACAAGTTCAAGGAAATCCAGGAAGCCTATGAAGTGCTTGGCGACCCGGAGAAGCGCTCGAAATACGATCAACTGGGTGCCAACTGGAAAGGTGGATCCGAGTTCACCCCTCCGCCACAGTGGGAAGGCAATATCGATTTCAGCGAAATGTTTGGCGGAGGCGGTCCCCGAGGGGGCGGAGGATTCAGCCAGCATGGTGGATCTTTCAGCGACTTTTTCGAAACCCTGTTTGGAGGAATTCCAGGCGGTGCCGCCGGTCGCGGACCACGATCACGCACGAGGCCTGCCGAGGATGCCGAAACCGAACTGGAATTACCATTGCTGGATATGCACCGTGGAATTACCCAGAAACTCACGGTGAATTTTGGGAAATCCCAGAAGGTTCTCGACGTTCGAATTCCACCCGGAGCGAGAGACAACAGCCGAATTCGGATTGCCGGAGGAGGACCTCAAGGTGGCGACCTTTACGTTCGCCTGAAACAGCAGCCCGATCCCCACTTTACCGCCAAGGGCGATGACACCGAATCCGTCCTCGAAATAACACCGTGGGAAGCCGCCCTCGGCGCTGCTATTGAGGTCCCGACGCTGGATGGCAGAGCGGAAATCCGCATTCCGCCGGGTGTTGCATCCGGACAGCGCCTTCGGCTTCGTGGTCAGGGACTCAATATCCGCGGAGGAGGGCGCGGTGATCACTTTGTCGTACTGAAAATCGTATTGCCGAAGCCGATGACCGCAGAAGAGAAGAAGCTCTTTGAAGAGCTTCAACGCGTGTCTCAGTTCAATCCCCGGACCAGGTCGCAGACGGTATAAACGGAAGTTCGGAAACCTTCGAGTTCATCCGGTTCGCGCCTGACACCAATTCGACGGACGTACCGGGAACGGCGGCAACGCGATTTACAAATCCCAGCGCAATAGCCTTCTCCATGTGCGGAGACACGACGCTGCTTGTAATGTATCCGACATTCTTCCCGCCAGCCTCCACCACACTTCCGCGTTCGGGCAGCTTATCGGCGTCACTGATAAATCCCATGAACCGGCGATTCACGTGGCCGAGATATTTAATTCGAGCCACAACTTCCTGTCCGATGTAACAGCCCTTGTCGTAACGGATTCCTTTTTCGCCAAGTTCAGGGAGAGTCGTGGTCTCGTCGATATCAACACCGTAGATTGGCAAACCTGCCTCGGTCCGAATGATATTCCAGGTCTCTTCGTCTATTGGAGTCGCGCCTGCGGAGCGTAGTCCATCCAGAATATCGTTCACACTTGAAACGTCTGCCCAGACCGTATAACCCAGTTCATCGCGGACGATTCGCGGTCCCTTCAAAAACTTCCTGTGATCATATTTCCGATTGAGATGTATTGGTTCACCCAGCCAGGTCTCCAACACTGAACCCGCCAGAGGGCCAAGTATCGCAATGGATTCGAAATTACTCGAATGATCCTCGCTCTGCACTTCTTCCATCACGATCATTCGTTCCAAAACTTCGCTCAGTTTCCCGACATTCGAAGTCTCTAAACTGAGCCAGATGAAATCGGCGTCCGCAAGGATGGTCATCTGGGCAACCATCTTTCCCTGGGCATTTAAATGCGCAGCGTAGGCACCCTGACCGGAAAGCAGTTTTTCGACGTCGTTTGTCACCATTCCCTGAAGCCAGGAAATTCGATCCGGTCCCGCAAGGCGGATCAGGCCGCGATTCCAGGGTTGGCGAAGAACTGCCGCACCATGCCGGGCGGCATGGTAAAGCTCGGGATGTTGAACCGCGATTGTCACAGTGGGTAACGCGCGAACGTTTTCTACTCCGCCGACGCCTTCGTCAGAGCGTTGATGAATTTTGCCGCGTCTTGCGGCACGGCAATCTTCCCATCAGCCAGCAATTCCTTTGCGTCGACTTTTTTTCCGTACAGACTTTCATTTGCCTGAATGTCCGGACGAAGGGTCGACCCCTTCAGTGAGATGCCTGCGAACAGCCCCTTGCTTTTTGCGTAGGAGAGAATTTCCGCATGCAATGTCCCGTTGGTTTCTGCAGATGCATTGCGCCCGACAGGACCCGCCGTCGCAGCGACATCGCCGCCCAGCGTTATCTTGTCTTTCAGCAGGCTGCGCATGCTGTCAGGAGTCATGAAAAGCATCACCAGATCCACGGATTCTCCGCCGATCTGGAAACCAAAACTTCCTCCACCGAGAGTAATCATCGACGGTGAGCCAAACGGACCTTTCCCTTCGTCTTTCCGGCAGGAAACCGCGCCTCGACCGTAATGGCCGCCAAAACCCAAAGCTCCCTTTTTAGCATCCGGAATCACGGCGACACAGTCCGCGTCTTTGAGAAGATCCTTTGGTATTCCGGCATCCTTGCCTTTGACCAGTTCATCCAACGCGGTGGCCGATTCCCACAAGCGATCCGCCACCTTGTCCTCCAGTTGAGCAAGGGCCGAACCGGAAATTAAGAGGACCAACATGAAACCTGCAACAATGGATCGCATCAAGGCTCCTTATTCTTCCTTCAATATACTTCAGAGCGATAGGATGGGACTAACGTGCGTTTGTATTGGCTGTCCCGTCGCCGCAGTTCCGGCTCCGGCAAGACAGATATTCACTCGGCTGTGAACTCCAAACGGACCCCTTCCAATACTCCCGGCTCAATAAGAAAACATGTAATCTGGCTTTGCGACAAAGAAACCGTTCGCTGTAGCCAGCCGGAGTAAAAGACTGCCATATCTCATCGTCCGAATTCGACGAGCAATCTCACCAAAAGTCCAGTCGACAATTTTTCGCAAACGGCCCGCTGCATCAAGATGAGTTTCAACCTGTTCAGCCGTCCAGGCGGCTTCGGAAGTCCGCACAAGGACCGATGATGATGCAGCATCCACACCAGAACATCGGACGAGTTCGACCGTGCCTGCATCCGCTCGCGAAATATAGGATATTGCATTGAGCGGGGAGTACTGCAGGTCGGCTCGCCGTGAATCGCTGAGAATATCCGTCAGGTGAGAGTGGATCTGCTGCCAGGGAAACCAAACTTTCTTCTTCCCCGGCAGCGTATCCAGCATTTCGGACTCGATGGAGTGAACCAGCTTGGCCGGTTCACCATCGCTGCCACGAAAGCTACAGAACGGCCAACCGTCCAGGTTCTCCTGACGGAGAGGCGCCTGAATTCGTTCGGCTATCGAAGCCTTCATGGCAGCGGAGGCGCTACTTTACTTCCTTCGTGAATGAATAGGTGTAACCGATTACAACCGTGTCCTGGTTCTTGCTTGAAACAGGAGTGGCATTCCTGTTGTTGAGGAAGGCCTGCTGGTCGGACCAGTCGCGTCGATATTCCGCCCAGAACGTTCCGGCATCCTTGGAAACCATCTGGAATGTGAGAGTACCTTCCTGGATTGTCTGAGCGATGGAGGTCGTCGCCCCGTTCTTGTCGTAAAAGTACTCGTAGCGTGGAACGAGCTTGACACCGGTGTCCTTCCCGTTAAAGGAGATCTTGCCGTAACCGGCAATCCCCTGCCACATACGTCGAGCCGCGAACAAGGTGTCGAACCCGTAGTCATAGTTTGCCATCGCGCTGAATTTGGGACTCATGGTAAAGGTTGCGATGGAGTCAAACATGTGCCGGGCGTTGTCGCCGTCAATTGGACTTTCATTGCCCCCGAGATAATTCTCCGTCAGGGTCAACTTATCGGAAGGTTTCAGTGTCAGCATCAACCCAACGCTTTTGCTCGCGTTGTTGTCTCGTACATTGTTCCAGCCATTCACAACATAACCCGCGAAAGTCGCCTTGTCGGACGCCGCGAAAGTTGTCCGAACTCCGAAGTGATAGAGAGGAATCGCATACGTGAACAAAAGTGAACGGCTGTAGTTCCAGTTATCCTTGGTCTCGATAACTTCAGCTCCCAGTGGAGTAACGAACTTACCAAAATCCACCGACATGTTGTTTTTCTTAACGGTCACGAATGCCTGCTGAATGTGCTGCAGGTCCGCCGTGGACGGCTCGGCAGAATTGGTGACGCGCGCCGTATCTCCGAATCCAAAATCAAAACGATAGCCGACTGGAGAAGCCTTCTGTTCCACTGCGATTTCAGCGTAGTTCAGGCTGAACATCTGGGAGTTGATATCGAAAGCCCTGGAAGGAGTACCGTTGATGAACTGGTTGTTCTGGCTGGCTGGTTTGTTGAAATTGTAGCCGTAATAGCCGTCAAACAACCCTGTGAATGTCTGAGAAAATGCTGTTCCTGTGAACAGCAGAAATGCCAACAGGAGAGAAACCGAAAAAAAGCGTAACCGCATTGACCCCCGCCTTTCTAGAAATTGATAAATCAAATTCGCAAAACGGCTCATCCATACAGGCTTGAAACCCGGTGGACGGCCCCCTTATTGGTTGCGCATCCTGCACAAACCACCGCAAAACCATTTGCTCGCCGGCAGTCCGCATTTCCGCTTGTGGCGAAAACCCGTACAACCTGACGGCTCAAAAGTATGACCTGGGAAAATCCGCCAGTTTAACGGCAGGAAATTCAGAGCAAAAAAAACGCCCCAGCAGCATCACTGCGAGGCGCGGACCGGACGCCAGTGTCATACATCAAGCTGCACACCGTCGTGCGGCATCTTGTTTTTAAACTATGGGCGGCGAGGCTGTCAACACTTTCTTTGGCAGTATCCTCGCCTTTGTCTTCTGAAAAGGTCACGCCTCATCGTAAGAGAAGGACACCGAATTTCATCCTTTTTCGGATCGCCGGTTGAATTGAATGTGCATGTTATGATCCGTCAAATGTTACCGGCGGATGCGTTTCAGAACGGCTCGGATGGCGTCGCGGATTATCTGAACGTTCGAATTTACGTTGCCGATCGAGCTACGCCGGAAGAAATAGCGGCCGCTTCGAATGTAGCCGTTCGTCTGACGTTTGAAATACAGTCGATGGATTTGCCGATCGGATTTCCGATGTCGGCATACAGAAACACGGACTCTTCAGTTGCGATTATCATCGGTTCTGCGGCCCGAGGTTTCGCAGGCAGCTCCACCAAACCAATCGTCAACGCGATCGATGGAACCCGCAATATTCTGGCAATTCCACTCGCCCGTGATGCGGAACAATTTGCACGAACCTTTGGATCGGATGTGGAGATCCGGGAAGGCGGGGACGAGGACGAAGCACCATCGGTCAAGTCGTTCTCACTTTCATCGCTTTTCACTTCCAAAGGATTGCTCGGAGACGGTGACGGCGACCGAATTCCTGAACTCCTTGAAACTACCATTGTCCTGCCTCAGGACATGTGCGCTCTTGAAGTCATCGACTTCGCGGCCCGAATCGCATTGGAAGCCACTGGTTGCAGGCTTCCCTTCGTCATCACCGATAGGGTAGATCGGCTACCTCCAAACCCAATATTGATTGGCCGCTTCAATCGCTACCTGAAAACAGTTGGTTATCCGGATCATATGTTTCGAGCTCTTCGGCCCGGTGAGGGACGAATCGAAGCCTTCGAGACAGCCCACGGTGGAGGATGCGTGCTTGTCATTGCCGGCTCTGATCATGCTGGCGAAGCCGAAGCTCTATCGCATGCTGCGAAAAAACTCCCGTATGCCTGGAACTACGGGAAAGATCAACTGCATCTGGCAAAGATTGAAAGTGACCTCCGACAGTTCTTTTCACAACGGTCTGTTTCCGGACAAGCGGCAGCCGCTCTGTGCAAAGGACGAGAAATCGCAGGTGTTCTTTCCGCGGAACAAGCGGGATCCGCCACCCTGAACATTCTTATCGAAGGTGACTGCCGCTCCTGCCTGGATTACATCGAAACTCAATTCGCAGATTTGTCAGCGACCGCCGCAAATCTCAATGGGAAATCCGATCCGCTGATTTTCGATGAAATTTATCCGCTGCCGTGGGAAGGCGAAGATCTGCGGCGAAGGATTTTGAAAGACCTAAGTCCGGCAATCCGGTCTGGCTCTGAAGTCGACATCGACATACGTATCAGCGAATCACCTGAAACGCGGGCGTCTTTGGATCGGGAGTTTCGAAAGCTTGTTCTTGATCTTGGAGCAGATCCGGCGGCCCTGAAAATTCAGGTTATTGCCGCTCACAAACAGGCTTATTGCTGGTTGGATGAAATCCTGAAACCTCGATTGACGCATGCGGATCGAATCCGAATTCAGTATCGGGGAATTGCCTCGGAGGCGACTCCACTGATCGAGTCTCCGCATCGATGGCTGCACGAGTTGTATCCAATCGATGAAATACTCTCCCGCGATCTTGGAATTCCGCTGGACCGCATCACGTTTCATAAAACAAATCCCCTTAACGCCTCAACCTACGAAGTGTTTGCCGAAGACGCTTCAGGCCGGTTGATTCTCCACGAGTCGTTCGAACCCAAATTTGCAATGCGTACGATGTTCGATTTGTTTCCGGACTACGCCAGGATCCGAGTGAACACCGGATGGCTTCACGCCGTGGTCGACGGCGTGGTGATTGCAGACGAACAGGTCGAAACTGATCCTGAGCGATTCTGGAATGTTTATCAGTCGAAAACGCTCCCCGGAATTCACTCATACCTGCTCCGACTTTACGACGGCAACCCTTTACCCGAATGCGCGCCGCACTTCAGCAAATTGGAAGTGGATCTCTGGCTTAGCGAGCCGGACTATCGCATCGGAATCGCCGAGGAACGCATTTCGACATTGGAGGCACTCCACGAAGACGTCTATTTCGAGACACTGCTGTTCTTCGAAATTCTCGGTCTCCCCAATCCCGGACGCATCATTCCGAGGATTCATCGCGCCCGGAATGGTCAGGACGGGCAGGCACGCATTCGATTCACCGGGAAAGCGGGCCCTAATTCGCGTGTGGATCTGAATTGGAAGAACCACGATGGGAAAGCATGTCGCCAAATTCAAAACCTTTTTCCGATCTCGAATGGAACCCCCCGGGTCAATGCAGTCATTGTTCGGGTGGGACATTCCTCCGTGGTGTCGCTCGAGGTGACAGGGGTTCCAGACACAAAGGAAAACCTCGCGCGGATTGAAGCAATCCGTGAATTTCATGAACGTGGCATTGGGCTGGACTGGCTTTCCTATGACGGTGTCGATGAGCTGAGGTTTGGTGCGGTCGCAATACCGAAGACCGCTTCATGTTTCAGACAGCCGCAAATTAATACAAATCCCAGTCCGGAAGCCACAGCCGAAACTCCTATCGTTCAATGGGACACTCCGATCGGTCCCGATGAATGCGAACAGATCATTCGAAGACTTGCCGCATTTCCGGAAGTGAAAGCATTCCATGCCGGCACTTCGTACCTTGGACATCCGATCTGGAGTTTGGAAGTCGGTGTACCCTCCAGGGGAAAATACATTTCCCAGGCGCGGGCGATCACGGCAAAACCTGTATTGTTCGTCACAGGACGCCAACATGCCAACGAGGTTTCCAGCACATCGCATATCCTGAAACTGGCGGAACTGCTTGCGACGGATCCCGAAATTCGACGACTTCTCGACAGAGTTCATTTCATTCTTCATCCCATGACAAATCCCGACGGCGCAGCCCTCGTCGAAGAGCTGTCATGGGACACACCGGACTTCATGCTGCACGCGGGCTATCTGGGGGCACTTGGATCGGACGTCACCAGCGAGCAGTGGTCTGATAATCCGCGATATCCGGAGGCACAGGTTCGGCCGAATCTCTGGAGGATGTGGTTGCCGGACATTGTCCTCAATCCCCACGGCTATCCGTCTCATGAATGGGTACAGCTCTTCGCGGGTTATACCGCCTGGGTTAAGTCTCGATCCATCACGGCGCGGGACTGGTGGATACCTCGTGGCTGGTTTATCCCTGGTTTTTCATATATGGAGGGATCTTGCGAAGCCGCATTTAAAATTCGCGATAACGTGACTGCGCAAATGCAAGCCCGGTTGGGATTGTGGAATGAGCAAATGTACAGGCGGTATGCGAAGTACGGTGCGTCCGATCCAGCGCTCGTTAAAGGGCAGTTCTGCAATGGGCTCCTGGTCTACTCCTCGCAGAAAGGTCTCCAACAGAATCCAGACGGATTCACGTTCATGCAGCGTCATCCCGAGATCACACTTCTGGAAACTGTTACCGAAGTTCCCGATGAAGTTGCGCATGGGGATTGGTTGAAGACTCTGGCTCAGGCAGGACTTGAATACAATCTGGCCCACGGACGATATCTCGCCGAAAATCACATCCGGCCGGAGCGGAAGATTCAGCATGCAGCCCGCTTCACGACTCTGCAAATGCGTCGCAGGCGGCCCTGGCACCCCGCACTGTAATTGCCTTCACCCCCAACTACCGCCTAAAATGAATGCCGTGAAGAACAAGCTGATTCAAGAACTCGAGGAGTTTCTCCATCGTGAAGATTTCGGAAGAAACTGGGATGGCGCTTACCAGGACGTTATCCCGACGATTCGGCGATATTTCGATCGACTTGGGTTTGAAACACGCCTGCTCAGCGAATCCGAGTCCCTTTCCCGTGATACCGAGTTGGTTGCAAGCCGTGAACACACGACAGTCCATATTCCCTGGGCTGAGGACCGCAACGGACTCTCGGTAGTCGATCTCAATTCAATCCAGATTCATGGCGACATGTAAGGAGATCTCTCGTCCGAAAGAAGAGAGTGCTCATGAAATATGACGTCGTGTTATTTGATGCCGCAGAAACCCTCTTCACTACTCGGGGCACGGTAGGAGAAATTTACGGGGAAGTCGCGCGACGTTATGGATCGACTTCCACTCCGTCGGATATCCAGGACGCATTCATCAGGCAGTTCCGCCATTCCGGTCCCCTGACCACCGACAACGAAAAACAATGGTGGAAGGATGTCGTCCATCGCGTCTTCACCGACGTGGGAATGGTCTCCAGTTTCGATTTGTTTTTTGACGACGTCTACGAACAGTTCCGCGACGGCCGCGGCTGGCGGTTGTTTCCGGAAACCCTGGAAGTTCTGGAAGAACTCCGCCGTCGTCAATACAAGCTCGGCGTTATCTCGAACTTCGATTCGCGTGTTTATTCGGTCATGAAGAGCCTGAAAATCCTGTCGTACTTTGACTCGATTACGATATCGAGCGAAACCGGCTACGCCAAACCCCACCCGGAAATATTCAGAGCGGCAATCCGAACGGCCGGAGTGCCTGGAAACCGAATCCTCTTTGTCGGTGACAATCTGGAAGATGATGTTCAAGCTGGGGCCGCCGCCGGACTCCACACGATTCTGATCGACAGACATGCTCGGTATTCCGGTGCTACTGCAGTTCCGACCATCCAAAACCTTCGCCAACTATTAAATGAACTCTTGACGCGCTGTTCGTGAAGGCTTACCTTCTTAGGATGTCCGACCAGATTGGTCGTACATAGAGCGAGGTCCGGCGCGATATGTTTCAGTTGTCCAAAAAAGCAGACTATGGGCTCATTGCTCTCAAGCACTTAGCCCAACACACGGATGGATCCGTAAGCGCCAGGGAGATCGCAGTCGAGTACCGGATACCCGCACCTCTTCTGGCTAAGGTGCTGCAAAGATTAGCCCGGAAGGGTTTGCTGGTGTCCCAGCAAGGCATCAATGGGGGCTATGTGCTGGCGCGGGACCCG
>Ga0097621_100004149_pt1 | contig 10051 bp, 10 predicted proteins | sample KBSMisM72_FD_73165 | JGI IMG/M metagenome (GOLD analysis project Ga0097621, IMG submission 73165) | Miscanthus rhizosphere microbial communities from Kellogg Biological Station, Michigan, USA - KBS Miscanthus M7-2 (version 2) (version 2) | ecosystem: Host-associated > Plants > Roots >... | reverse complement strand
CCGATCATTGAGACGAATGACAGGGATAGCATCACCGCATTTATTAATCTCGACTCGACAAAAATTTCTTCCCATGCCGGTTACCTGCGGAATCAGTTGAATGATTTTAAGTCGCAGCACGAAGCCATTCCCTACCAGGACCCGGGTAGCGGCAGAAAGAATTTTTATTACTATGGTGATTCGCGATTGCTGCAGGAGGTTAGGTATTATCCCCTCGTACAATTATTAATTGTTGCATTATTTATATCAATCATCCTCTATGCCATTACACTGAACAACAGAGCCACACAGAACCAGGTTTGGGCGGGTATGGCCAAAGAAACCGCACATCAGTTGGGCACGCCGCTTACTTCCCTGGAAGCCTGGGTGGAAATGATGAAAGAGCAAAAAACAAACGAAAAAATCGTTGGAGAAATGGAGAAGGACGTGAGCCGCTTGAAACTTGTGTCGGACAGATTTAGCAAGATCGGCAGCACCCCGCAATTGGAAGAAGCCAATGTAGTGCAGCAGATCGGGCAAATGGTGGAATACATTCGAAAGCGCGCACCCGGGCGTGTGAATTTCAGTGTGCATTCAAATGGTCAGACTTTGATCATAGCTAGAATTTCGGCACCTCTATTTGATTGGGTGGTGGAAAATTTATTAAAAAACGCGCTGGATGCGATGGAAGGAAAAGGAGATATCCGGATTGATATCATGGAAACTTCTCAGCTGATCAATATTGATGTATCAGATACCGGAAAGGGAATTAGCCCGGCCAATATTTCGCGAGTGTTTAAGCCGGGATTTACCACGAAGAAAAGGGGCTGGGGACTGGGGTTGTCGTTGTCGAAACGAATTATTGAGCAATATCATCGCGGGCATTTGTACGTGAAGAATTCCGAGTTGGGAAGGGGAACGACGTTCAGGATGGTGTTGAAAAAAGAAGCGTAACCCAAATGGACAATGGTGACGATGGAGTTCGAATCTCCTCTTCAGAGCAGAGAAATTCCGGAAATTACCTACATTTGCAGCGCATTAGCCAATGCACCTGCGGAGGTGGCGAAATTGGTAGACGCACTACTTTGAGGTGGTAGCGCCGTAACTGGCGTGGGAGTTCGAATCTCCTCTTCCGCACGTAGCCTTTCAGACGAAGTCTGGAGGGCTTTTTTATTTGAGAGCGACGCAAACTTGTTTCCGAAAGCGATCAAATTAAAAGGCCTGGAGGACCCGAAGCGTCCGAAAGGCTTTGAATGCATCACCTTTCAGAGATCGGCGAAGCCAATCGCCATTAAATCGGCGAAGCCAACCCCGCCAACAAGCTCCAAACAAAAAAGGGGAACGAAAAACTTCGTTCCCCAAATATTTATATTCAAGAGATTTATTTCACTATCGCTTCCCTAATCTCTTTGTGACACCCCGGACCTGCATAGGGGTCAAGATCATAAATTCCAATCGTGCCGATTGCAGAATTCAACATCGGTCCATTCTTCGTCTCAACTACTGTGCCTCCCGCATCGTCATAATTGCCCGTGGCAGTCACACTTGAATATGCCGACTCGCTAACACCAATTCTGGTGTAATACCAGGTGTCTTCAGAAATAACCGTTGAAGCATTGAAAGTAACGGGCGAACTCAAATTCGTCATATAATATGGAAGTCGTGCAGGCAGGTTTGAAGTTTGGTTGTCGGGCACTATCAATCCATCTCTCGATACAAAAATATGAACAGTCGAAAACTGGCCCGAGCCTGTAGATCTCCACTTGATGTAAACTGTCCTGTTATTGAGATCATATGTCTGTGCGCTCACGAGACCATATTCCTGTCGTGATGAGGAACAATACCCAACGACGCTACTATCAGTCTTAAAGAATTTCGAAGGGTCAGTTGGGAAATAAGATGCGTTTGTCAATGAAGTGAATTGAACAAGCGTCCAATGCAGGGTATCCATCGGAATGTTGTATACCGTTGGTGGAGGTGGTACAACAACAGTATCACGATGAATTACGGTATTGACAACCGTGTCGTGCACAAAGACCGTTTTTTTGCAAGAAGAAGAAAGGCTGGCAATGAACGCAAAAGCGCCGATCACCAAAAAGATTGGCAGTTTTTTCATAATTGAAGTCTTAGTTTCAGGGTTTATAAACTGCGCAATTATAGTCCGAATTGTGTAATTGTGGAAAAAATTGTCCGATCCAAACATTAAACCTTTTGATCATCCGTAAATCATCAAAGGACTTATAAATACAAGACCAATATTAAATCCATTTAATGCTTCGCTTAGCCCAAAGCGTGATGAATTGAAGATTAAAAAACTCTACGCCCTTATTTTGACTTGGATTGGATCAAGTTTCTGGTCTTAAAGCGAATCGAATTGTACCTAGATTTCTTGAAAAGGATTTCGTACATCGGAAGCAGGCTCTGCCTCACTTCAAGGGGACCGGATCTCTTCTCAGGTTTCAAAAGGGCCAACGAAAGGCCCCCCCACATGGAGCCTTTTACGGAATTCTTGTATGATTCATTAAAGAAAGCACCTGGAAGATAATCAACATCAACATAATGCACATAAGGACATTCCTGCCATGAAGCTGTCAAAATTCCCTTCCTGCAAATAGGGTTAAAGCTATCGTGAAATATTATGACTAAGTCGACAATTGGAGTATAGTTATTCAGAATTGAATTTATGTCAGCTCGAACACCGTCAGTAGAATGATCTCCGTCAATCAATACGAAACCCAATTTCTCATTGCCTTTTTGAATATTTGAAAGCAAATCTGGCATAATTGCCTTGGAATCGCCGGTTCGAAAAATTACGTCTGGAAATTGTGGCTTTAACTTTTCGTGAACTTTGTTGTCAAAATCTAATGCGTAAATTTTCTTGCAAACCCTTGAAAGGACTTGCAAACTGCCACCCTCGGCATTTCCAATTTCGATAGCAACTTCCGGTTTTAATTTATTTACCAATGAGATAAACGCGAATTTTTCCCATCTTGTCATTTGCCAGCTATTAGGATACTCGTCCTCAAAAAAGGTAGGTAAATTGGGGTCAAATTGATATAATAATTCCATCAAAAAGTGTTTCGGCGAAATTAATCATCTTTCGTCAATCAAAATATTTGCGGAAACTTATAACGTGTAAAAATCACTTTGCTTAAGCTGAATCTTTCCTAAATTGCACAAAAACTTAGCAAAATGCCCAATGAGATAAAGTGCCCGAAATGTGGAAACACGATCGACGTGGAGAATGTGGTCGCGACGGAACTGGAACAAAAATTCCAGGAAAAATATCGCACCCAGCAGCAGCAATGGGCCGACAGCATGGAAGCGGAACGGACAAAACTCCTGGACGAGCAAAAGCTATTCGAAGAAAAGAAAAACCGGGAAAACGAATTGTTTCGCCAAAAACTGTTGCAGGAAAAACAGAAAATGGAAGCCGATATCCAAACACAGGTAAGGAAATCTGTGGCACAGGATTATGAAGTGCAACTGAGAATGCTGGAACAGGCCAACAAAGACAATGAAGAAAGACTGAAGCTGTCCCGCCAAAAAGAAGTTGAATTTCTCCAAAAGGAAAGCCAACTGAAAAATAAAGAAGCCGAGCTGGAAATTTCAGTTCAGCAAAAATTACAGGATGAACGCACAAAGCTGGCAGAAGAACTGAAACGTCTCGAAGAACAACGCTTGCAAGCCAAGGAAACCGAATATCAAATGAGGTTGCGGGAAATGCAGAAGCAACTCGACGATCAGAGAAAACTCGCCGAGGATATGAAACGAAGGGCAGAGCAAGGCTCGACCCAACTACAAGGTGAAGTGCAGGAGCTGGAACTGGAAGAAATGTTGCGCAATTCATTTCCCTTCGATGACATTGCAGAAGTAGGCAAAGGTGTTCGCGGGGCCGATTGCATTCAAACTGTGAGAAACCAGTTTGGCCAGGATTGTGGCAAGATCATTTTTGAAAGCAAGAGAAGGAAAGATTTTTCAAACGAATGGATCGAAAAACTAAAAGCAGATATGCGCAGCCAGGGGGCCGATGTGGCGGTATTAGTCACCCAGGTAAGCCCGAAGGACATGGAACACATGGGCGAGAGAAATGGCGTCTGGATCTGCAGCTTTTCCGAGGTCAGGGGGCTTGTCCATGCATTGAGGGATGGTATTATGAAAATCGCTAATGTGGCAAAATCCCAGCAAAACAAGGGAGAAAAGGTCCATATGCTTTATGACTACCTCACCAGCCAGGAATTTTCCTCTCAATGGAAGGCGGTTCGCGAAGGTTTTCTGTCCATGAAAATCTCAATCCAGCGGGAACGTGATTCCATGGAAAAATTGTGGAAGTCAAGAGAAAAACAATTAGAAAAAGTGCTTCTCAATGCAGCCCATATCCATGGCTCCATTGAAGGCATTGCAGGACAACATACCATCGATTTTAACATTGAAGAAGAATCGAATGGAGATAATTTATTGGATGGCTAAAGCGTTTAATATGACCCGTAACCCTCCAATCTCATGGTGCAACTTGCGCTTTCTTTATTGGTAATTGCTCTCCTCATTTGGTACAATGTCAAGAGAAAGGCCAAGGTGGAATTACCCACCTCCGATGATCCCCCGATGGATCTCAAAATGGGTGGCGGCGAAGTCATCAATTCACCGCTGGTATACTTCGGAGCAGACCTTCAATTTTCCGATGACGTCATTCACAAAGTTCTCACCAAACATTTACGCTTTTATGCAGGGCTGATGGATTTTGACCAGGCGAAATTCCGCTTGCGTTTGAAGAAATTTGTCGAAAACAAGACATTCATCATACACGATAAGCTCGGCTTTCGCGAAATGCCGATCCTGATCAGCGCATCTGCCATTCAATTGACACTTGGCCTGAAGAAATTTGGCCTCTCCCATTTTTCGGTGATACAGGTCTATCCAAAGGAATTCGTCGGATTGGAACCGTTTCGCATACTCATGGGAAACGTAACCGGAAATACGATCAATATTGCCTGGACGCATTTTCTGGCAGGATACAAGAGCGGGGCCGATAGCCAGAATGTTGGTCTGCACGAAATGGCCCACGCGCTCTATTATCAGAACTTCGAATCTGAGGTGCAGGTAGACAAAGAGTTTCGTAACGCTTTTCCCGCCTTTCAACAAATAGGCAAATCCATTTTCGAGCAGAGCAAAATGATGATGAGCACGCTTTATACAAATCAGGCCGTGGAAAATTACCAGGAATTCTGGGCAGAAAGTATCGAGGTTTTTTTTGAAAATCCGGCCAGGATGATGAAAGTCTTCCCGGACCTTTATACTGCGTTGAGCAAAGTGCTGAATCAGGATCCGTTGAATTATCCGGTTAGTAAAGGTTGACCAGGTGGATTAGGTTGATTGGGTTAATTGAGTGATCAACCTAATCAACCCAATCAACCCAATCAACCTAATCAACTATAAACATACGTCAGGCAAATCTTCTCAAACATCCGATAATTCACCGCCAAATCCACGGTTAACATTTTTCTGAATTCGCAATTAAGCACGCCCTCCTCCAGCCAATTGAAATCCTGCAATTGAATATGATCGCGAAAATCTACCTCGCCGTCTCCATACCATTTGAAAACTGCCTCCTTCGCACTCCACAACAATGTGAGAAAACGAGTATGGTCGGAGATTTCATCACTGGCACCCGCATAAGAGATTTTTTCCAGCCAAACCAGTTCAATGTCGTTCAAAAATTTTCTGCTGATCTTTTCAATCCTCTGTGTAGGCAGCTCAATGTCGATTCCAACCCGATGGTCGCGGCTCACGATGGCCGCTGCGAAATCACCGCAATGAGAAATGGAGAAGTGATAAGCTTCATTCGCCAGATACGGCTTGCGCGTATCCGCGATTTGGATCAGGTCATAGGGAAAATCGGGGAATAGCCTTTTGAGCATCCATCGGCCAGCCAGGTGCTGAAGTCTTTTATGGGGATGCGTGATCGATCTTTGCAAGGGTACCTCCTCCAGGTAAAAAGACTCTGGCTCTTCGATCTTCCAAATGCCTAATTTTGTGAGCTCGTTAATATTATGTTGATAAAACAGAGGCATTATTCAAAACTAAACATCATTTTCGCAAGCTATAAATATACATTCCGCCCATGATTTTAAGTGATACGCGCATTCTTGAAGAGATCAGCAAAGGAACTATAAAAATCGAACCCTATAATAGAGAATACCTGGGAAGCAATTCCTATGACGTACATCTTGGAAAGTACCTGGCAGTATATGTCGACGAAGTTCTTGATGCGCGCAAACATAATACGATTAAACATTTTGAAATTCCCGCGGAAGGATTTATTCTCGAGCCCGGAACTCTTTACCTGGGCGTAACACATGAGTATACCGAAACACATAACCATGTTCCCTTCCTGGAAGGCAAGTCATCTACCGGCCGCCTCGGAATTGATATCCACGCTACAGCAGGCAAGGGCGATGTTGGCTTCTGCGGCAACTGGACGCTCGAAATCTCCAGCAAGTTGCCCGTACGTGTATATGAAGGCATGCCTATTGGACAATTGATCTATTTCCCGGTCGACGGGGAGGTTGAACTTGCTTACAACAAGAAGCCCAACGCCAAATACAGCGGTCAACCCAACCGGCCAGTAGAGAGTATGATGTGGAAGAATCATTGGTAATTGACAAGTTAACCAGTTGATCAGAACCAGTTGATCAGTTAACCAGTTAACGAGTTGAACAGCTAACTGGTCAACTGGGTAACCGGTCAACTAACTATAATTTCCCATACTTCTTATAATACGCAATCACATCTCCAATAACCTCATCATAAGTGAGCTCTCCGGAGGGTTGTTGATTGGCCTCCAGATATTTTCCATACATCCAGCGTATGAATGGTTCAACGGGGTTCTCATGCTCAATCAGGAACTTTCTCAATTCTACCAAATCCTGCTTGGCCGCCGTATCCAGCTGACTGCGATAATGTCTCGCCAAAGCGCTGTCAACACTGTACAAATTCCGGTTTGCATAAAGAAATAGATCGAAATAAGTTGAATAGTGAAATAAACTGTCGTTGGAAGAAGATGCGGCCAGCCAACCTACAAAATTGGCTTCGTTCTCCTTCGCATAACCGAGCTGGTGAGCCACTTCGTGACAACAAACATAGGGTCGCAGAAATTTTGGAACCGTGGTATTCACTTGCGCCTCTCCCGAGAATGGATTGTAGTAGCCCGTGAATCCAATATAATTTCCCAGCCAGCCAAACATCGATGGCTTCAATGAAACCCTTGAATAATCCAGCCAGGCATAAGACTTCTGCAGGTTTGCATAGGCCTCTTTTGTTTTGCGGAACATTTCTGCGTTATCCGGATATACAGCACCCGATCTGATCCATGCTCTCTTCGTCAAATTGATTCTTTGAACCAGCAGGCTGTCCAACTCCGCGAGCTCATTTGTTGAATAGGGCTTCTTATCAAATCTTAACTGGTAGCTGATTCCCCTCCGGTTGTAATTCAATCCCCAATTCAGATTGAAAAAAATGTAGATCAATGCCGATATCAAAACCAGGTTAATTGCCGCCGACCACGCCGCCTTTTTATCCAATTTTTTTGAAACTGCCAACCTGATATACTTGGCCAGCTTGACGAATAGCCAGATGGCTGCGGCTATGTATAGCAGGTCTCCAATGCTAAAAGGGAACCAGCCGGTGAGTGTTCTGAAGAATCCGCCGATGTAGGGATAAATGCCCGTTGAATAGTTGTTTTCAATCGCGCCGGGGTAGGAAGTGAGCAGTTTTATAAACAGAATAAAAAATGCCAATAACAGCCATAACCACCAGACCCTGAATTTCCTGCCTTTTGCCATAGCCCGTAAAAATACAGAAATGAAGGAAAATCTCTCTCGCCGGAAGGCAGGGATTTCGCTTTTTAACGCCATATAAGATTATGAAATTGAATATATTATTTAAATTTGGACAGAAACCGGAACTTCCCTTGCCGGCATCATTTTATTGCCGATTTTCCGAATATTTTCCCTACCTTTGCAAACCTTTAAATTGAGTAAAATGGCCAACCGAAGGCAATATGAGATCGCTTTTGTGGGGTTAAAGCCGGGAGTCCATGAATTCAATTACGAAATAAAGGACAAGTTCTTTTCAGCATACGGCGACCAGGATTTCAGCAATTGCCAGGCACACGTGAAACTGCAGCTGGAAAAAAACACCTCCTTCATGATGCTCAAGTTTGAAGTGGGAGGCAATGTAGATGTGGTGTGTGACCGCTGCGGCAATGCACTGACGAAGGATCTCTGGGACGAATTCAACATGGTGGTAAAACTGGTTGAAAATCCGGATGAGATGAACGGACAGGAAGAAGACCCCGACGTTTATTACATCTCACGCACAGAAAGCCATCTGCATATTTCCGATTGGATCTATGAATTCGTTTGCCTGAGTGTACCGCTCCAAAAAATGTGCAGTGAAGATGAAATGGGCGGACCGCAGTGCAACAAGGAAGTACTCGCCATGTTGAAGAAGATGAATGCGCAGGACAATCAAACGGTGAACCCGGTTTGGAAAGCGCTGGAAAAATTTAAAGACAAGAAGAATTAAGGCCGAAAGGCTCTACATAATTAAGAACAACTAAAATCAGTTTTTATGCCTAATCCAAAACGGAGGCACTCACAGCAGCGCAGCGCCAAAAGAAGAACCCATTATAAGGCCCAGCAGGTTACACTGACGAAGGACAGCACCACGGGTGAAACTCACGTACGTCATCGCGCACACGTAAGCGAAGGCAAATTATACTACAAGGGGAAGCTCGTAGCCGAGAAGTCCCCGATTAAGTAATTAAAAATTTAGCAGTTCCAAATTTCAGGGTGAGATAAATATCTTACTTTGGGGTTTGGAATTTTAATTTAGATCCCCGCAATGAATATTGGTATTGATATGATGGGTGGTGATTATGCTCCGCTTGAAGCTGTGAAGGGCATACAGCTTTACCAATTGGAAACCGAGCAACAGGCCACCCTGACGCTGCTGGGTGACGAACAAAAGATTCGACCACTTCTGCAGGAACAGGGTTTGGACGAAAAACAATTTCGTATCGTCAATGCTCCCCAGATCATTGGCATGCATGAGAGTCCTACCAGGGCACTTAAAGAGAAGCCCCAGTCCTCCATCTCAATTGGATTTCATTTGCTGGCCTCTGCCAAGATCGATGCATTCATCAGCGCAGGAAATACCGGCGCCATGATGGTAGGTGCATTGTACAGCATCAAAGCCATCGAGGGCGTGAGCCGTCCTACCATTGGCGCTTACATGCCCCGCGAGAATGGCAAACTCGGATTGATGATCGATGCGGGTATTAACGCAGACTGTAAACCGGAGAACCTGCTTCAATTCGCAATTCTCGGCGATCTCTTCGCAAAATACATTCTCAACATTCCCGATCCGCGCGTCGGACTCATCAACATCGGTGAAGAGGAAGGGAAAGGGAACCTGCTCACGCAGGCGGCGTTCCCATTGCTGAAAGAAAATGAAACACTCAACTTTATCGGCAATATTGAAGGACGGGATGTTTTCCTGGACAAGGCCGATGTGATGGTTTGTGAGGGCTTTACCGGCAACGTGATTCTCAAACTGGCCGAAAGCATCTACGACGTCGTACAACGGAGACGGATAACCGATGAATATTTTGAACGTTTCAATTTTGAAGTTTATGGCGGCGTTCCCGTATTGGGCGTTGCCAAGCCAGTGATCATTGGACATGGCATCTCTCATGCAACTGCTTTCAAGAATATGATCTCGCTGGCTCAAAAGATGATCGACAAGGATCTGTTGGGAAAAATCAAAGAAAGTTTCTTGGTTAAGGCGTAATTGCCAGGATTCAAGATTCAAGATTCAAGTCTTAACTTGGCATATCCGGAATCCTGAATCCTGAATCTTGAATCCTGAATCCTGAATCTTTTTATCATGCAACGATTCCTTTCTCCCTCCCCCATCTGGCAGCAGAATGGAATTTTTCTTTTAAGAATCATCGTCGGTGGTTTTCTCATCTATCACGGTTGTGAGGTCTTTGACAAAGTCAAGATGCATG
>Ga0097621_100004148_pt1 | contig 10051 bp, 6 predicted proteins | sample KBSMisM72_FD_73165 | JGI IMG/M metagenome (GOLD analysis project Ga0097621, IMG submission 73165) | Miscanthus rhizosphere microbial communities from Kellogg Biological Station, Michigan, USA - KBS Miscanthus M7-2 (version 2) (version 2) | ecosystem: Host-associated > Plants > Roots >... | reverse complement strand
CTTCATAGACGGCGCCGCCGGCACCACCGGGTTGGAGATCCGTGAGCGCCTGGCAGGCCGTACCGGCCTGTCCCTGCTTGCTCTATCGGACGCTGAGCGCAAGGACGCCGCCGCCCGCAAGGCCGCGTTGAACGCCGCCGACTTGGTGATCCTGTGCCTGCCGGATGAGGCGGCGCGCGAAGCCGTGGCGTTGATCGACAATCCGCAAGTGCGGGTGATCGACGCCTCCAGCGCCCATCGGGTGGCCGAAGGCTGGACCTATGGCTTTGCCGAGTTGGAGCCTGACGGCTATCAGCGGATCGCCCAGGCCAAGCGCGTCAGCAATCCCGGCTGCTGGCCCACCGGCTTTCTGGCCATCGCGCGCCCGCTGGTGCGCGCCGGCCTGGTGCCGCCGGACTTTCCGCTCAGCACCCATGGCATCTCCGGCTATTCCGGCGGCGGCAAGAGCATGATCGCGGAATTCGAGGACAAGGCCAGCCTTGCCCATACCGAAACCGTATTGCGCCTTTATGGCCTCAATCTCGCGCACAAGCATCTTCCCGAAATGCAGCAACATGCCGGACTGACGCAGCCGCCCTTGTTCCAGCCCAGCGTGGGGCGTTTTTACCGCGGCATGCTGGTGGAGGTGCCGTTGCACTTGTGGGCGCTGCCGGCCAAGCCCGGCCCGCGCGACATTCATGCCGCGCTGGTCAAGGCCTATGCGGAACGACCTCTGGTCAAGGTGGCGTCGCTGGAAGACGCGGCCGCGGCCAAAACCCTGGATGCGGAAATCCTGGCGGGCAGCAACGGCCTGACCCTTTATGTCTTTGCCAATGAGAAGACGCAGCAGGCTCGGGTGGTGGCGGCGTTCGACAATCTGGGCAAGGGCGCGGGCGGTGCTGCGGTGCAGAATCTCAACATTATGCTGGGTTTGCCGGAGACCGAGGGCCTCTAGGCTCGCCCTTGTGCTAAGACTCTGCCATGTTTCGTGGCGGCAAGGGCATATTGTTGACGGTGGCGATTGGCCTGACGCTGTTCGCCGGCGTTGTTTTCCATGTCGTGCATCGCGCCCCCAGGCCGCGCGGTTTTTCCGGCCTTCAATTCGCGCCCTTGACGCCGGCGGCCGCTTCGCGCACACCGCTGCTGGAGCGCGGCGGGGCGCAGGTCGCCGCCGTGATGGAGGCCAGCCCCGCCGACAAGGCCCAAATCCAGCCCGGCGCGGTCGTCGCCGCGATCGACGGTACCGCCATCACCTCGGCGCGCCAGGCTTCCGACATACTGCGCTCTCACACCGCCGGGGAGCGCATCAGCCTTACGCTTTACGACATCACTCAGGGCGAAGTGCATCCCCAGACCGTCTCGCTGGTGTTCGACGCCGCGCCGCCGGTTGGCAAGAATTTTTCCGTCCATCCGCCGCGCACCCTGGCCAAGGAATATTTCTACCCTCCCGCCCCGGCCGCAAATGCTTCCTGGTCACCGCGGATTCTGCGCGGCGCGACCATCAAACCCCTGGCGTTGAGCGGATTGGGGGCAGGGCAGTGCAATGCGTTCGTGCCTTTCGGCTGGCGGGTGGCGGCACATGCGCCGGACAATTCGCTGTTCCATGTTATGGCGGAGGAGGGGTTCGCCCATGCCATCTACAAGTCGGCCGATCTCAACGGCGCGGCGCCGGAGAATTTCGTCCGGGACTTCCTGCAGGTTATGTTCGGCGCGCCGGCTGTTATGACGCCGCCCCAGGGGCGGCCATTCGGTTTTGTCCTGCGCGATTTCGGCAATCGCAAGGGTGGCGCGGGCTTTGTGCTTTACCGCGTCACGGACGGGCGCATGGCGCTTTGGGTTGCCGCGGTTCCCGGCGGCGATGCAGGTTGGGCCAAGCCGCTGGTCGGGGCAGTGGCGCTTTCCATGCGCTGCGCCTCGCCCGACGCGCCCGCGCCGGAGCCGCGCGATCCGCAATTGCCCGACACCGCCATTTCGCTGCGTTGTATTCAGGGCCGATGCGGCGAAAGCGATTTTGCCGCGACCTACCTGACGGTGCTGCGCTTCGGCTATGTTCATAACATGAAGGGTGACATGTTTTTGATCCGCCCCCGCCGCGATTATTGGCAGAGCGGCGCCGAAGGTCCCGGTTTCTACCACCAGATCGGCGGCGAAAATGAAAGACTGTTGCCGGGCAGGATCAACTAGCTCCCCATGTCATGGCCGGGCTTGACCCGGCCATCCATTGCGACATCTTGTGCTCCTGAAAATGGATGGCCGGCTCGGAGGCCGGCCACGACAAGCAGAGTTTGGTGTCAGATATGAGCAAAGTACGTGTCGCCGGTTTCGCGGTTTCGCTGGATGGTTATGGCGCGGGCCCCGAACAGAGTTTGAACGATCCCTTGGGCAAGCGCGGCACCGAACTCCACCAATGGTTTTTCGGCACCAAAACCTTCCGCGCCATGTTCGGCAAGGAGGGTGGCAGCGAAGGCATCGACGAAACTTACGCTTATCGCTGCATGGACGGGTTCGGCGCCTTCATCCTGGGCCGCAACATGTTCGGGCCGATCCGCGGCGAATGGCCGGACGAAAACTGGAAAGGCTGGTGGGGCAACAATCCGCCCTATCACGCGCCCACTTTCATCCTCACCCACCACCCCCGCGATCCTATTGTGATGGAGGGCGGCACCACCTTTTACTTCGTCACCGACGGCATTGAATCGGCCTTGAAACAGGCCAGGGCGGCGGCCGGCAGCAAAGACGTCAAGATCGGCGGCGGGGTTTCGACCGTGCGGCAATATCTGCAGGCCGGGGCGATCGACGAACTGCACTTTGCCATCTCGCCGGTCTTCCTGGGGCAGGGCGAGGCGATGTTCGAAGGCATCGACCTTCCCGCACTGGGCTATCAGGTGACCGAAAAGGTTGCGACGGAATTTGCGACCCACATCGTGCTGGCGAGATAGTTACTGCGCCTTCACCCTCACATATGTCCCCGGCGCATCGCCCAGCACCTTGAGTTCGCCATCGCCCGGTTGGCGCGCCGGCACTTTGGGACCGGATAGTTTCGACAGCCACTGATCCCAATCCGGCCACCAGGAGCCGGGATGTTCGGTCGAGCCTTTCTTCCAGGCGTCGATAGTGTTCGCGCCCCCCATTTCGGCAAAGGAATCATTGGTCCAATACTGATACTTCTTCGCCACGGGCGGATTGATCACCCCTGCGATGTGGCCCGAACCGGCGATAATGAAACGCACCGGCCCGCCAAACAGATTGACCGACTTGAACACCGAATTGGCCGGCGCGATATGGTCTTCCTTGGCCGACTGCAAATAAACCGGCACCGTCACTTTCGACAGGTCCAGTTTGACGCCGGCCATCTTCATCTTGCCGAGCGCCAGCGCATTTTCCTTGTAGCAATTGCGCAGATAAGACAGATGCAGCTTTTCCGGCATGCGTGTGGTGTCGGAATTCCAGTAGAGCAGATCGAACGGCATGGGCTGCTTGCCCAGCAGATAATTGTTGATCACGAACGACCAGATCAGGTCGTTGGCGCGCAGCATGTTGAAAGCGCCCGCCATCTTGGAGCCGGGCAGTACGCCGCCCTCGCTGTCCATTTTCTGTTTCAGCGCGTCCAGCTGGGCTTCGTCGACAAACACCGACAATTCGCCCGCTTCGCTGAAATCGGTCTGCGCCGCCCAGAAGGTGGCCGAGTGAACCCTGTGATCGCCCTTTTCCGCCATATAGGCGAGGGTGGCGGCCAGCAGCGTGCCGCCGATGCAATAGCCGACGCAGTTGGGATCTCTTACCCCGGTTGCCTTCTCCACCGCCGCCAAAGCGGCGAAAATGCCGCCCTGCATGTAATCCTCGAAGCCCTTCTGGGCCATGTCGGCATCGGGATTGACCCAGCTGACCAGGAACACAGTATAGCCTTGGCCCACAAGCCAGCGCACGAAGCTGTTTTCGGGCCGCAAATCGAGGATGTAGTATTTGTTGATCCAGGGCGGAAAGATCAGAAGAGGCCGCTCATGGACTTCATCCGTTGTCGGAGAAAATTGCAGCAACTCCATGACTTCATTGCGGAACACGACCTTGCCCGGCGCGGTCGCGATATTCTCGCCCACCGTGAAACCGTCGGCTGATTGACGGATGGCCAGCTCGCCCTGGCCGCGCTCGATATCGGCCAACAGATTATCCAACCCCTTGACCAGATTCTCGCCATTGGAGGCGATGGTGGCCTTCAGCACTTCGGGATTGGTGAGGGGAAAATTGGTGGGGGCCAGGGCGTCGGCGAACTGGCGGGTGTAGAAGGCGACGCGGCCTCGTTCCTTTTCGTCCAGCCCGTGGAGTTTGCCCACCATCTCCTGCATGGCATTGGCGGTCAGCAGATAGCTTTGCTTGATGAAATCGAAAATCTCGTTCTGCCGCCATTCTTCGCTTTTGAAGCGGCGGTCGCCGGGAGCGGGCTCGACCACGGCCGGCGCTTCGCCGCCCAGCATGCGCCGCGCCGTGGTTTCCCACAGCAGCATGACATTGTTCCACCATTCGGTCTGCGCCGCGGCGACCGCTTCGCGGTCACCGCCCATCGCCTTGGCCAGCGCCATCATGGCGCCGGAAATGTTGAGCGGATCGATCGGGCCATCGCGGCTGCTCATGCGGGCGGCGAAGTCCAGCATCAGCTTCTGGCTCTTCATCCCGACCGTCAGCATGTTGCGGGCGAATTCGCGTGTGTCGATCGTGTCGAGGGACAGTCCCGATTCGGGCGCGGCTGGGGATGGGCCTTTGGAGGGCATGGTGACAAGCGCCTTTCGTGAATTCCGTGATAACTGCGCGCTGCCCCACCCGCAAGGCGTGTAAAAAGCGGGTCAGTAGCGCAGCAATATGGCAATCATTCACGATATTTACCCGCTCTTTTGCTGGCGCGGGCGCTTTGGTCGCGGTATATCCTGAGGCCTGGGTTGGCGCTTTCCCTGCTGTCGCACGGGAACGGGGAACCGACGCTGGATGCTGGGGAAAAAGGCAGTTAGGGCATGACCATGACTTACGCGCGGCCTGTGGCGATGGCGACGCTGGCGATCCTTCTGGCGGTCGGCACCGCGGGATGCCAAACCATCTCCGACCTGGACCCCACGGGCTTGCTCAGCGATGACTCGCCCGCGCCGGAAAGCCAATTCCCCACCGATAGCAGCCAGCAAGCCGCCGCCGACGCCAATACCACCACGCCCGACCTGGCGAGCATTCCCGCCCGCCCGGCCGCGCCGGATGCGGGCGCTCAGGCCAATACCACCCAACAGGTCACCGCCGCCGGGGCCCAGGCGCAATATAGCGCCGATGCATTGCGCGCCGGCACCGATGCCGCGGCGCCGCCGCCCACCGCCAGCGACGCCAATGCCACGCGTCAGGCTCTAGCCGCGGCAGCGGCGCCTCCCACCGCCAGCGACGCGCCGCCAACTGCCAGCGATGCTCCGCCCAGCGCCGGATCGGCCCAGGCCGCCGCGCCGCCCACCGCTTCCGAGCCGCCTGCTGCCTCTTCCACTGCAGCCGTTGCTCCGGCCGCGACACGGGCAGCAGCGCCGCCGCCCGTCAGGGTCGCCTCGGCCGCCCCGCCACCGGTCCAAAATACCCCCATCGCGCCGCCGCCAGGTGCCGAGCCGGCCGTTCCGGCGGTGCCCATGACAGCCGGTTCGCGCCGCATGGCCATGACAAATCCGTCCGACGCGGAACTGGGCTTCAAGCCGTCTTCGGCGCCGCCCCTGAATTCCGGCGTGTCGCAATGGGTGTCGCCGCCGATCATGGCGCATTACCGCCAGACGGCAGCCCTGGCCGGCGCCGCCGGGACCTCTCAGCCTGCGGTGCCAGCGGTTCCACCCGCATCCGGACGCAGGGGCGCGCGTGCACCCGCCGGCATGCCCCAGGACGTTGTCGCCAATCTGGACGCGGTTCCCGGAACCCCGGTGGGGATGGCGGCATCGATGAATGGCGGCATTCCGCCGACCGAGATTGTCTATTTCCCCGGCGACACCACCAACCTTCCCAAGGCGGCCCGCGCCAAGGTGAGCCAGGCCGTGACCGCGTTCCAGGCCGGCGGCAGCACCGGCACTATCAAGGTCGTTGGTCATGCCTCCAGCCGCACCGCCAACATGTCGGTGGAGCGTCATCTGGAAGTGATTTTCCAAAAGTCCCAGGCGCGCGCCAATGCCGTGGCCCAGGCCCTAATCAAGGCGGGCGTGCCGGCCGACAAGGTGCAGATCGAGGCGGTCGGCGACAGCCAGCCGATCTTCTATGAATCCATGCCCAAGGGCGAGGACGGCAACCGCCGGGCCGAGATATTCGTGCAGTGAGCAGCGGTCCGCCAAAGGCGGACAAAATGGTCCAGTGGACCATTTTGAGCGGCGAACGCGCGGTCCGCGAAGCGGCAAATCGGTCCAGTGGACCGATTTGAGTGCCGAACGCCCTGCGCGTAAGCGAAGGGCGCGGTCGCTGGCTGCGCTATCCGACTAAGTGACTTGCACGAAAGTGCCGTATTTTAACCGAAAAACGATTGCGCTGGGGGCATAAATTCCGGATTCTCCGGTGTTTTCAGGATTCTTCGCCACCATGCAAACCGACTTCTACCGCATCAAGCGGCTGCCGCCGTATATCTTCGAGGAAGTCAATCGCCTCAAGGCCGCGGCGCGCGCGCGTGGTGAAGACATTATCGATTTCGGGATGGGCAATCCCGACATGGCGACGCCGGACTATATCGTGGACAAGCTCTGCGAGACGGCGCGCGATCCGCGCGCCCACCGCTATTCGGCGTCGCGCGGCATCAAGGGCCTGCGCAAGGCCCATGTCGCCTATTACCAGCGCCGCTTCGGCGTCACGCTCGATCCCGACAAGGAAGTGATCGCCGCCCTGGGTTCCAAGGAAGGCTTCGCCAATCTCGCCATGGCGATCACCGCCCCGGGCGATGTGGTGCTGGTGCCGAACCCCGCCTATCCCATCCATGCCTTCGGCTTCATGATCGCGGGCGCCGCCATCCGCCATGTCCCCGCCACGTCGCCGGAGGAATATCTCAGCAAGATCGGCGTGGCGACACGCCATTCGGTGCCGTCGCCGCTGGCGCTGGTGGTGAACTATCCCTCCAATCCCACGGCGCAGGTAGTCGATCTTGATTTCTACAAAGAGGTCATCAAGTTCGCCAAGAAGCACGAGATCTGGGTGCTCAGCGATCTGGCCTATGCCGACATCTATTTCGACGATGCCAATCCGCCGCCCTCGATCCTGCAGGTTGACGGCGCCAAGGACATCGCCATCGAATTCCAGTCTCTGTCCAAAACCTATTCGATGCCCGGCTGGCGCATGGGTTTTGCCGCCGGCAATGAAAAGCTGATCGGGGCGCTGGCGCGCATCAAATCCTATCTGGATTATGGCGCCTTCACGCCCATCCAGGTTGCCGCCGCCGCGGCCCTCAATGGCCCGCAGGACGCCGCCAAGGAAATTCGCGGCATCTACAAGGCGCGCCGCGATGTGCTGGTGAAAAGCATGGCGGCGGCCGGCTGGGACATTCCCGCGCCGCCCGCCTCGATGTTCGCCTGGGCGCCGGTGCCGGAAAAATACAAGACGCTCGGCTCGATGGAATTCGCCAAGGACCTCTTGCTCCATGCCAAGGTGGCGGTATCGCCCGGCATCGGCTTTGGCGAATATGGTGAGGGCTATGTGCGCGTGGCGCTGGTGGAGAACGAACATCGCATCCGCCAGGCGGCGCGCAATGTGAAGAAGTTCCTCACCCAGGGCAGCAATATGGCGCCCCCCGATCTTCCCGGTAAGAAGAATCTGGCCTCCGCGAAATGACAAGTCCTTCCCCGAAGGGGGCCTTCAGAATTGCCATTGCCGGGCTCGGTACGGTGGGGGGCGGCGTGGTGAAGGCGCTGGTGGCGCGGGGCGACGAGTTGTCCCGCCGCGCCGGTCGCAAGCTGGAGATCGCCGGCGTATCGGCGCGCGACAAGGACAAGGCGCGGGGCTTCGAGATATCCGGCTGGACCGGCGATGCGGTGTCGCTGGGCAAGGGCGATGCCGACATCGTGGTCGAACTGATCGGCGGTGACGAGGGCATTGCCCGCCAACTGGTCGAAACCGCCCTCTCCAACAAGAAGCATGTGGTGACCGCCAACAAGGCGCTGCTGGCCAAGCACGGCTTGGCCCTTGCCAAATTGGCGGAGTCCAACGGCGTCACCCTGAAATTCGAAGCGGCGGCGGCGGGCGGCATTCCCATCGTCAAGGCGCTGCGCGAGGGATTGATCGCCCAGCCGATAAACGCGGTGAAGGGCATTCTCAATGGCACCTGCAATTACATTCTCACCGAGATGGAGTCTTCGGGCCGTGCCTTCGCCGAGGTGTTGAAGGAAGCCCAGGCCAAGGGCTATGCCGAGGCCGATCCCACCCTGGATGTCGGCGGCGGCGATACCGCCCACAAGCTGGCGCTGTTGACCAGCATTGCTTTCGGCACCGCGCCCGATCTGAACGCGGTGGCGGTGGACGGCATTGAGCACATTACCCCCGACGACATCGCCTTTGCCTCCGAGTTCGGGTTTCGCATCAAGCTGCTCGGCGTTGCCAAGCGTGTCAGTGGGCAAATCGACCAGAAAGTTCATCCCGCCATGGTGCGCGTCCGCTCCGCTTTGGCCAATGTCAGCGGCGCCGCCAATGGCGTGCTGGTGGATGCGGGCGAGGCGGGCTCGTTCTTCTTTTCCGGACGCGGCGCGGGCGAAGCGCCCACCGCTAGCGCGGTGATTGCCGATATTGTCGAAGCCGCCAGCGGCGGGCCCAGTACCGTCTTCGGCCGTCCCGCCGACAGTTTGGCGCGTCTTGATCCCGCCGACGGCAAACAGGCGGTGTCACCCTGGTATCTGCGTTTCGAGGTGCTTGATGTGCCCGGCGTGCTGGCCTCCATCGCGACCCAGCTGGCCGAGGCCGGCGTCTCCATCGAAAGCATGATTCAGCGCGGCCGCGCCCCGGGCGAGCCGGTCGCTATCGTGATGATTACCCACGAAACGGCGCAGCACAGTGTGGAACGCGCCTTGAAGGCCATCGGGGCTTCCGACAAGGTGCGGGCCAAGCCCTGCATGATTCCCATGGAGTCTTAAGTGGTTCAGCTCCCCTGCGCTCCGCTCTGGGTCGCTGAACAAGTTTTTTAATGGTTCAACTCCCCTGCGGTGCCCTCCGGGTCGTTGAACGGAATTGATATCGAGATTGAGTCAGAAAAAGACATGACCGAGACCCGTCCGCCCGCCCAGATCAAACCGCTGGACCGCGCCTTTGCGCTGGAAGCGGTGCGCGTCACCGAAGCCGCCGCCATTGCCGCTTTCACCCAGATCGGGCGCGGCAACGAACATGATGCCGACCAGGCGGCGGTGGAAGCGATGCGCGCCGCCTTCAACGTGCTGCCGATCGACGGCACGGTGGTGATCGGCGAGGGCGAGCGCGACGAAGCGCCGATGCTGTTCATCGGCGAAAAAGTCGGGCAGGGCGGCTTGGCGGTGGATATCGCGCTCGATCCCTTGGAAGGCACCACCCTGACCGCCAAGGCGATGGCCAATGCCCTGGCGGTGATGGCCATGGCAGAGCCCGGCACCATGCTCAATGCGCCCGACACCTATATGGACAAGATCGCCATCGGTCCCGGCTTCCCGGATGGCCTGATCGATCTGGACGCCGAGCCCGGCGACAATATCAACGCCATGGCCAGGGCTAAGGGCGTCAGGCCCGGCGACATCACCGCGCTGGTGATGGACCGGCCGCGTCATGAGACGCTGATCGCCAAGATCCGCAAGGCAGGCGCGAAAGTGAAGCTGATCACCGACGGCGATGTGGCAGGGGTAATCGAGACCACCGATCCCGCCACGGGCGTGGACATCTATATCGGTATGGGCGGCGCGCCCGAAGGCGTGCTGGCGGCGGCGGCGCTGCGCTGCGTCGGCGGCCAGATGCAGGGGCGGCTGGTGTTCCGCAATGACGGCGAGCGCAAGCGCGCCGACCGTTGGGGCATTGCGGACCTCAACCGCAAATACGGCCTGCATGACCTGATCTCGGGCGATGTGGTGTTTTCCGCCACCGGCGT
>Ga0097621_100004145_pt1 | contig 10056 bp, 7 predicted proteins | sample KBSMisM72_FD_73165 | JGI IMG/M metagenome (GOLD analysis project Ga0097621, IMG submission 73165) | Miscanthus rhizosphere microbial communities from Kellogg Biological Station, Michigan, USA - KBS Miscanthus M7-2 (version 2) (version 2) | ecosystem: Host-associated > Plants > Roots >... | reverse complement strand
GACCGCAACGTATACGCGCTCGGGCGAAACGCCGGTGCTGATGTATCCCCTGATCGCCGCTCGGTCCGCACTGCTGCATTGGCTCGTTATGAGCAGCCGCGGATGCGGACACAGGAACGCGTGGTCGCCCGTTACCGAGAACTCGCCGATGCTCCCTTGCCGGTCCTAGAGAGTATCCATACCGCGATGGAGGACTATGCTCGAGATTGGTCGGAGCGCGTGATCCGCGATAATGCGCTCGACCTCCCGCCCGAGTCGCTGACCGCATGCAGCTCGGATCTGCAGGCTTTTGAAGCGGAAATTGACGGCTTTCGCGCGGGACTCGCGGCATTGAGCGCGGACGGCAGATTACTCACCGCGTTTCGCGCCATGAATCGCGCGTTCGCAGATGGCCGACATCCATCTTGGCGACTCTTTCAAATTGTCTACATAGTCTCCCAGCTTCCTGCGTTGATTATACGGGAAGGCACGACGACAGCCGAATGGCCAGTCGGGGTCACACACGATTGGTCGGATGTTCTTGATCGCGCAGATGTGCTTTGGTTTCCCACCGGAGGCGGCAAAACTGAGGCCTATCTTGGTTTGATCGGCTGTGCGGCGCTCTATGACCGCCTTCGCGGCAAGCAGTTTGGCGTGACCGCATGGTTACGGTTTCCCTTGCGCATGCTGAGCGTGCAGCAACTTCAGCGTGCAATGAAAATGGTGTGGCTGATCGAGCTGCAAAAACGTGAACTCGAGCGTGCGAACGGTCCGTTGGGCGATCCTTTCTCATTGGGTTACTTCGTGGGCTCAAGCAACACGCCTAATCAGTTCTTCGGTCAATGGACGTTTGACCGGCTAGAGGCGGATGAACGCCAGCGCGAGCGGCTGCTTCTCGTGCCTGATTGCCCTGCGTGCGGCCATGAGGGTGAGGTCACGATCCAATTGGATCGTGCGAACCAGCGAGTGCGCCACGTTTGTGGACACTGCCGGATCGAACTGCCTGTTTATGTAAGCGACGACGAAATTTATCGTTTCCAGCCTACACTGCTAGTGGGCACAGTGGACAAAATTGCGGCTATTGCGTACCAGCCTAAAGTCGCGAGCCTTTGGCTCGGGCCCCAGTGGAAGTGCCCGAATCCGCAGCATGGCTATGGCAATGGCGAGTGGTGTGTTTACGGCTGCGGCACAAACTCGAATGTCAATGTCACACCGAAGCCGCGTCGTATTCCAGTCGTCACACGCGATCCATCGCCGGCCCTGCACATCCAAGACGAGCTTCACCTCTTGCAAGAAGAATTAGGCGCTTTTGCTGGGCACTACGAGACCATGGTGCGCGCGAACGAGGCAGCGGCATCTGGTTACCCTGCCAAGGTAATCGCCGCTACGGCGACGATCGCGGGCTATGTGCATCAAGCGCGGCAAATCTATGGAGTGCGTGAGGTCCGACGGTTTCCTAATCGAGGATACTCTCTTGAGCACACGTTCTATTCGACATTGGACCGGCAGTCGACGTCAGCCAACGCACCTTCCAAAACGGCCCGCGTCTTCACGGCGTTTCGTCCTCCCTTCCTTCGACCTGCCGACGCGGCCGCCCGTTGCGCGGAAATCCTGCACGAAGCAATTAACGAGCTGCAACGCGATCTGGTGACCGGCGGTCGACGGATCGGGCTGATCGCAACAAGGGAGGAGGATATTAGCGAATTGATGTCTTACTATTCGCGCACTCTCACTTATGTCGGCAAGCGTGACAGCGGAGTACGCGTCCGGCAACGGCTTGAACAGGACAGCGCTCGAAATGGCAGTAGTCTTCGACCAGGTGGCATACGCGACCTCAACGTCGAATATCTTTCGGCGCATTCCACACTAAAGGAGATTTCGACCACTGTGAAACGTGCCGAGTCACCTACGCCATGGTCCGCTCCAAGCCATCTGGATGCGACCGTTGCAACAGACGTGATTAGCCATGGTGTCGACGTCGAATACTTCAACCTGATGTTTCTTGAACGCATCCCCGAACAGGTTGCGAACTACATTCAGGTTGCGAGCCGCTCGGGCCGTCAGCACGTCGGATTGGTGCTGACCATCTTGCCTCGCTATTCCTTACGGGCCGGTTCGATCTATGATCGGTTCCCGGAGTTCCACCGCCATCTTGATCGCATGGTGCTGCCGGTGCCTGTGAACCGTTTCGCTCGAGCGGCGGTGAGTCGCAGTTTTCCCGGTGTGTTGTTGGGATCCTTATACGGCCGGCATCTGAATACGTTGAAGGGCCGGAAACCTGAGCATCTCCGGTGGGTTGCTCGCGGTATGTCAGCCGGAGTTGGTGAATTGACCCGCGATGCATTGCATACGGCGTTACGAGCGAGCTACGCATTGGGAGACACACGTTACGATCCTTCTTTGGAGGCGCAAATGTCCGAAACCTTGGAGCATGATTGGGAGCGTTTCCTGTGGGAAGTGCGCACTCCAAACCATCAAGAGTTGAACGAGCTCTTCAATCCAAAGCCGATGAGCAGCCTGCGTGATGTCGATGTTCCTGTTCCGTTCCGACCGGATGATGGCTCGATGGGGTACAACGATCTCCGGTGGTTTGAGCAACCGCACACCCCATGAATTTCGCTCGAGGCAAAGTCCAGATTCTCTACAGCTACCTGCCTGGTGCAGTCTTCGCACATGACGAATACGGCCATTGTCGCGTGACAGGAATCGAACTCACCGCGCTGAGCGGAATCAACCGTGCGGCACTCGCGGAAGTAGTCAGCGACATGCTGAGCCAGTGGCCTAACGATTGGCAGAAGGTCGCGTTCCCTCCGCTCCGTAATGATCAGGACCTTGCGCGTCACTACATTGTTGGCGAACCGACTGGTGTTAAATTTGAGCCGTTTCCCACGACGTTGCGCTGCCAGCGTTGCGGACGCGTGCACCGGCTACTTGACTTGCAACGTAGCCGTGCGACCCCCGGTCGGTGCCCGGCACCGGGATGCGGAGCAAACTTAGAACAGATGCCGTTTGTGCAGGCACATCAATGCGGACGTCTCGAAGAAATTTTCGTGCAGCGCGATGGTTGTGCGATTCATGGGAATGGTAGCGTTTACTTTGACGACACTGGACGGGTGACTACCGCACGCTGGCGGTGCCGTCAGTGCGGCGGGGCGGAAGTGGCTCGACTGCGTCAGACGCCCTGCTCATGCGACTACAGCCGATTGGGCACGCAGGAGCGGTCCGAGCAGATGTTGCGTTTTCTTCCGATTACCGATCCGGCAGTTTTTAAACCACAGGTTGTTCCATTCATCAATTTTCCTCCGGAAGAAATGGCTCAGCTCGCCGCCCCTGCGGCGCGTCCGTGGATTCTTGCTCGGATATGGGGCCTGCTCGATGGGCCGGTGCGGGCCGCCATGACTGCGGGCGAGGCGAGCAATGACGATGATGCGCTCGCGGCGGCCATCCGTGCACTTGCGCAGTTTGCTCCGAACAATCCCGAGGTTAAAGCCTATGAACGCCGACAGGCGGCGAGGAATACGGGGAACGCCGTCGTCAATCGAGTACTCCAGCTCATTCCGGGATCCACAGCGCTGAATCTACGTATCGGGCGGCGCTTATTGGAACAAGTCGCCATCCTAGACAGCGTCTCGACCCTGACCGTTGCGTCTGCCGCGCAACGTGCCGAAGACCGAGGTGATCAGGGTCACGCGCGCCGATTGCGCAATACCCAGACTTGGGCGCGAGAGCGTTTGGGTATCGTAAACATAAGGGCTCTCGATGGTTTCCCGATTGGCCTTGCTGCTGTGGGATTCACTCGAATCAAAGCCGATCCCAATCAGACAATTCTCAACCCATTTCCTCAATCCAATCAGCGCACGCCGCTCTATTCGGTAGTCGCCGATACGGAGGCTATTTATCTTCAACTTGATCCACAGCGGGTCCTTCGCTGGCTTCAGGAAAACCGGCTCATGCCAGCCGGACTGGCGGGCTCGGAGGCAGAGGCCTGGGCACAGCTATATCGCGAAGTGCCGGGCCTCGGTGTACGCAAGACCGACCCAACGTTTACTCAACCAGCGGCAAGCGCAGTGCGGACGCTGATTCACTCGATGTGCCACGTGCTGTTGCGTCATATCGAGGCGAGCGGCTATGGCGCGCAGAGTATTGGAGAATATCTAATCCCCGAGGGATTAGCGTGTGTGCTCTACGCCAGCCGCTACACAGATACCCGCGTCGGTGGATTATTGACATTATTCGAACAGGGCCTCGACCGATGGCTGCAAAGTGCGCATCACGAGGGGGGGGATTGCGTAATGGATCCTTTCTGTTCGGAGGAAGGCGGTGCATGTGTCGGCTGTCTCCACCGCGAATTCAATTGCACCGAGTTCAACCGCGAATTGTCCCGGGCCGTATTATTCGGTGGCGCTGTCGCTCAGCAGGGACCAGCCTTGGTGCCGTTCGGACCAACGGTCACCGGCTTCTGGAGGATGTGAAATGCGACTGATTCTTCATCCTAAGTTTAAGTGGAACGCGCTCTCCCGGAAGGTACAGCGAGAGCAGCGTAATCGGGAACGGTATTCGCCGACGATCTCAACATATCGGTGGTGGGCACGGCGTTCGCATGCGTTAATCGGTGCATTGCTCGATGAAGCTCAACGCGTTCTCGGTAAGAATTTGGTCGTGTCCGATCCCATGGCTGGCGGTGGGACTGTGGCAGTGGAAGCGGCACAACGCGGGCTGGTGGTGTACGCGCAAGATGTGAACCCATGGGCCGCATTCGGACTACGGACTACGTTACAGCCCGTCGATTCCGATGCGCTAGAACGTGCGGCTGAAGCATTGATCGAGAGATTGGAGCGCGAGGGACGGAAGTTGTATCCGGCTGCCGAAGATGAGGAAATCATCCACCGACTTCACGTGCGTCAGTGTGCGTGCGAAAAGTGCAGTGGCTCGAACTATCTATTCCCGACACGATTGGTCGCACTGGATTCTCGTATTGTAGCAAAGCCGAGCACTGGATGGTTCGGATGTCCGGCGTGCGGCGCAGTACGGCAAGGCCGCTGGCCCGAGGCCGCGAAGCATTGCCAATCATGTGGGTATTCCTTTCGCAGCAAGTCCGACGCGAAGTTGATCCAAAACCTAATAATAACCTGTGCCCATTGCGCCGAAAAGATCCCACTCGCCCCGAAGGTTCTTCAGCAGGCAACATGGCGGCACGTACTCACGGCGACGGCGAGCCAACGGATGCTCAAGCTAAGGGCGCCTGATGAAGGGATTGGTAGATTGCGGCGTGGAATCCAAATCGCACGGAAGTTGGAACGAAAAATTCCTAGTCGTGGTGAGACCGCCGCACTTCATCGCAGCGGATTTACGGTGTGGTCAGAGCTTTTCCCTGAGAGGCAGTTGGCTCTGCTCGACGAGGCACTTTCCGGATTGAACGTGACGGGCGTTCCGGTCTCGGTGCGCCAGCGATTGCTTTTGGCGGTGGCAGGTTTTGCGGAGATGGCTGGCTACGCCTGTCGATGGGACCCTAAATATCGGAAAGTGTATGAGGTCACCTCAAACCACCACTATTCCCGAGCATTTCTTACAGCAGAGACGAACCCGACGGCCACAATGGGGCGAGGCACGCTGAGCCGCCGACTGCGTAGCGCGGTGAAAGCTGCACGTTGGTTCAGCGGGTCTGACAAAGCCACCGTGACTTGTGGTTCAAGTGTGAAGCAGCCAATTAAAGACAAGTCTGTGGACTTGGTGATTACAGATCCTCCGTATCACGACAGCGTGCAGTATGCTGAGTTATCACGGGTATTCCGCGTGTTCGCCAAGTCTTTGGGTTTGAAGTGGGATAATCAGGTGGAGGCTGAGGAAGCGGTGCCGAACCGGCATCTCGGTTGTACCAACGACGAATATGTCGCGCGTTTGCATGGTATCTTCATTGAGACGAAACGAACTTTAAAGCCTAGGGGGCGGATGCTCCTAACATTTCACGACTCAAAGGTGCTTGCGTGGCAAGCGGTGGGAGATGCTTTGCGGAAATCAGGCTGGCAGGTCATTAGCGTCGCTGTCGTCCACTCTGAGAACGAAAAGGACTTCGCGAAGAACGATAAGAACGCTATTGCTGTTGATGCCGTATTTGAGTGTGTGCGCGCCGGGAAGAAGCGGAAGGTCGTCACTGCCGGCGCGCTCAACAACAATTCAGCGAGGAACGTCCTTGCGATGGGAGCGGCAGTAGCCGCATATGTAAATAGTTCTGCTCCAGAGCTATCTTTGTTGTATTTCGATCAAGCCCGAAGAAGGGGTATCAAGCGACTCACGATCGCGTAAGTCGATTATCCCTTACTCCGCATCTTGCAGTCCATAAAACGGAAGTCCCGTGACTTGTGTGACAGCAGTAAGTTTTATCCAATGATCGAATCTACGATGCCAAAGCGACACTAGCGACCATTCTAGTACTTCTGCCTGTGTCCACGTCCGAGGCGGCGAAGGCAGGAGTCGTTTTTTGCGGAGAGGAGACCCATACACAATTCCAACGGTGTCGCCTACGCACAAAAGCCTTTGTCGGAACCAGTATTCATCAACCGGGTCGGCCGGATCGCAATGGGGTTTTCCCTGTGATCGTGCGACGCAGTAAGCGTCTATCCTTGAGCGGCATTCGGCCTCTTCCTCAAACAAGAATTTTACCAGCGGCTCAATCCCTTGTGCTGCAAATGCCATCATTCGCATGCGCATGAGCTTATAAGGCCTCTCCATCTCAGAGGTGATGAAATCTTCGAGAGGTGTCCAAGCGTCATTCATGCTTCAACTGTGCAGTGTCAGGAAATGAAATCCATCGCAAAAGGGCCGCACCCCTGATGGATGCGGCCAAAGATCCCAAGCCTTCTATTTTTAAGTTTAAAATGCGCAGCCGAAGGTGAGCTGGAAACTGCTCCGGGTGTAATCGGGGTTCGAGGTCAGGCTGCCCGACGTGCCCGTGCGGATGTCATCACCGCTCACGAGAAGGAGCTCGTAGGCCAACTGGGCATCCCAGTTTTTGCCGAGCTTGGCGATCAGGCCAACCGTGCCGCCGTAGGCGGGCTCCCAGCTGTTGTCCGTGCCACCGAGCAGCGCCGGGAATGCCGTGTTGGTCTTCTCATATTTTTGGTGGATGAAGCCAGCGGAGGGGCCGACGAACAGGCGGTAATCCTTCGAGAGGGCGAAGGAATAGCGGTAGTCGAGCAGCACCGGGATCTGCGTGGATTCGAACTTGCTGCCGCCAACAGCACTGGTGCCAGTCCACTTCGCCCAGCCGCTTTCGAGGCTGATTTCCTGCTGGTTGGTCGAACCGAAGGTGTAACCGGTGGAAATTACAGGGCCCGCTTCCCAGCCGGTCTGGCGGGTCAGCGGATCGAACTTGGCGTAGGTGTAGCTCGCACCAGCCCGGATGAACGGCTCGGCTGCGGAAGCCGCGACGCCTGTGAGCGCAGCAGCAATGAGAACGTGATTTAGAACTTTTTGGATCGTAGTCATGAGGAGAGAGGGAGTCTTGCCGGATCGGTAAAAAATGCTCCGACCTGCCGAGAATGACGAAAGTGAGTGGCCTCATTTTATTCTCAAGGGGAATAATTCTTGGGGGGAATAAATGTAGGCTCGCGGGCGTTGAAAAAGCCCACCTCAAAACGGAATTCGACGGGTGCCGCCATCAAGCGCGCTCGCATGGCTATCACGCCTAAGGTCACCCAAGAAGACATGGTCGGGCGTCTGGCCAAGCAGGGCTTGCTCCTCAGCCAAGGGCAGATTGCCAAGATTGAGAACGGCACTCGTCCGGTGATGGATTACGAACTTACGGCCATCGCGAAGGCGCTGCGGGTGCCGGTGACTGATTTTTTTGCGAAGGCCTGAAGGCTCGATAAAAAAATTCCTGTCGTTGGTTCCTTGATGCCCCTTTTGCGGGGACTTTTGAGGTGCGGTGCGGGAGTGTGCGTTACTGGGGTCAATGGGCTGGGGGCCAAGTCCAGTCCGGTGGAGTAGGGCAATGAAGACGGAATTGGTTGTGTTATAACCCAATTATAACACGTGTGATACCGATTATTTCTTGGTGAAGTCTAGTGCCTCCGGGACCGAATTAGCGCGAGGGAATGTCCTAAGAATCAGGTGCTTGTCCTAAAATTCAGGTCGGTGATGTCCTAGAATTCAGGTGGGCGCATGTGAAATGTGAATAAATTTTTGGGCCAAAATCGTGCCTTCGGACGGAGTTATCTTGACCCTTGTGGGCTAAAATGGGTTGAAATGGGGCATTCTGGGGGATTTGGCGGTCTCCCTATGTCCTAATGGTCCAATTTGGCACAGCTTCCTACACCGGCCTTTTCAGGCACACCCTCGACGACAAGAATCGTGTCACGATTCCGTCGGCGTGGCGTTCTGCGCACGGTGAAGGGGAGCAGTTTTTGGCTACTCCGCATCCGGACGGTTACATCGCCATCCTGCCTCCCGCCGAGATCGCCAAGCTGCGCGCCAAGATCGAGGCCATCGCTCTGTCCGACGGCTCCGGTCAGGATTTCGCGGCGCGGTTCTTCGCGCAGACGCAGGCCCTCGGCTTCGACAAGCAGGGGCGCATCATGCTGAACCCCGAACTGCTCGCGCACGCCGGCATCGCCAAGGACACCGTGCTGGTGGGTTCGCTCACCAAATTCAGTCTCTACAGCCCCGACCGTTGGAGTCGGGTGGAACAGCGGACCGCCGGAGAGAACTTCGGCGATCTCATGCGCCGGCTCGGCATATAACCCATGCGCCCAAGCCGTCCTCTTCTTCCGATCCGCCCGCTGGAACTTCCGGCCCGAGTCGGGCGCCGCCCGCATTGGGGCGCCTCGATGTCGTCCTCCACGGAGGTCCGCGCCCGCTTCGAGCAGAGCAACCTCGCCGTCGCTCTGGCCGCCCGTCCGGTCTGGCTGCGCGGCCCGCTCTTCAAACATCCGCGTCCGCAACTGTCCGCCGCCTTGCGCCATGCCGCTTGACGCCGCCATCGCCACCATGACGCCCGGACACCTTCCCGTTCTGCTGCGCGAAACCCTCGAGCTGCTCGCGCCTCGCTCCGGCGGCCGCTACCTCGACGCGACCTTCGGCGGCGGCGGCCACACGCGCGCCATTCTGGAGTCCGCTCCCGGCGTCAACGTTGTCGCGCTCGACCGCGATCCCGCCGCACAGCCTCGCGCCGAAATCCTCCGCCAGGAGTTCGAGGGCCGGTTCGCCCTCATCGACCGCGACTTCGGCCGCCTCGGTGAACTTCCTGTGGATAAGTTCGACGGCATCCTCTTCGACTTCGGGGTTTCCTCCTTCCAGCTCGACGACGCCGAGCGCGGTTTCTCCTTCCGCAACGACGCCTCCGCCGACATGCGTATGGACCCGCGTTCCGGCGTGCCCGCCTCCGTGTGGCTCGAAACCGCCACCGAGGAAATGCTCGTCCGCGCCATCCGCGACTATGGCGAGGAGAAGAACTGGCGCCATGTCGTGCGCGCGATCATCGCCGCTCGCGGCACCGGCACGCTGGCCCGCACCGCCTCGCTCGCCACGCTCATCTCCGAGGCGATTCCGCCCCGCGACCGCTTCACCTCCAAGATCCACCCGGCCACGCGAGCCTTCCAGGGCATTCGCATCGCGGTCAACGACGAGCTCGGCGCCATCGAGCGCGCGCTGCCCGCCGCCTTCGAGCGGCTCGTCCCCGGCGGCGTGCTCTGCGCGATCAGCTTCCACTCGCTCGAGGACCGCATCGCCAAGCAGTTCTTCCGCCGCCTCGCCGGTCTGCCCGAGGGCGAGGACGACCACCGTCCGCAGGACCTGCGCGTGAAACACGCCGAACTTCTTTCCCGCCGCCCGATCACGCCGTCCGACGACGAGATCGCCGCCAACCCCCGGAGCCGCTCCTCCAAGCTGCGCGCCCTCCGCAAACTGTAACCAAACCCACCCGCCCAAAACTCCCCCGCGCGCAAAGCGCCTCCCCGCCATGAACAAGAAAGACACCCACGCTTTTGTGAACCAGCTTCTCGTCTACACGCTGGTCATGATCTGCTTCAGCGGATCCATCGGCCTGGGCACCGTCTGGCTGCGTCACCAGATTTCCATTAC
>Ga0097621_100004144_pt1 | contig 10057 bp, 3 predicted proteins | sample KBSMisM72_FD_73165 | JGI IMG/M metagenome (GOLD analysis project Ga0097621, IMG submission 73165) | Miscanthus rhizosphere microbial communities from Kellogg Biological Station, Michigan, USA - KBS Miscanthus M7-2 (version 2) (version 2) | ecosystem: Host-associated > Plants > Roots >... | reverse complement strand
GAACTTCTCATCGTCGATCCTCAGCTTGCCGTCCGCGCTCGCCGTGCCGAGCACCGCAAACGGGCAACGCTCGCGCTCGCAGATCTTCCTGAATTGCTCCAGGCTCTCCGGAGCGATGGCGAGGACGTAGCGCTCCTGCGCCTCGTTGCACCAGATCTCGCGCGGCGACATGCCCGTGTCTTCCGAGGGAATCGCCCTGAGGGAAAGATGCGCGCCGCGCCCGGCGGCATGCGCGATCTCGGGAATCGCGTTGGAAAGGCCGCCGGCGCCGACGTCGTGCACCGACAGGATCGGGTTGGCCGCGCCGCGCTGCCAGCAGCGGTCGAGCACTTCCTGCGCGCGCCGCTCGATCTCGGCATTGCCGCGCTGCACCGAGTCGAAGTCGAGCTCGGCGAGATTCGCGCCGGCGCCCATCGACGAGGCGGCGCCGCCGCCCATGCCGATCAGCATGCCCGGGCCGCCGAGCTGCACGAGCAGCGTGCCGACCGGCAACGCCGCCTTCGCCGACTGCGGCGCGCTGAGCGATCCGAGGCCGCCGGCCAGCATGATCGGCTTGTGGTAGCCGCGGTTTTCGTGCTCGAAGGTACGGAAGTAGCCGCTCAGGTTGGGGCGGCCGAACTCGTTGTTGAACGACGCGGCGCCGATCGGGCCCTCGAGCATGATGTCGAGCGCGGACGCGATGTGCGCCGGGCGCCCGGGATCGCGCTCTTCCCAAGGCTGCAGCGCGCCCGGCAGCCGCAGGTGCGAAACAGAGAAGCCGACCAGGCCCGCCTTGGGCTTGGCGCCGCGGCCGGTCGCGCCCTCGTCGCGGATCTCGCCGCCGGAGCCGGTGGCGGCCCCCGGGAAAGGCGAGATCGCGGTCGGATGGTTGTGCGTCTCGCACTTGATAACGGTGTGGGTGAGTTCTCTGGTTTTCTTGTATGAAAAATCAGAATCGGGATAAAAGCGAACCGCCTGCCGGCCTTCCAGGATCGCGGAGTTGTCCGCATAGGCGAGCACCGTGCCCTGCGGATTCGCCGCGTGCGTATGGCGGATCATCGCGAAGAGCGACTTGTCCTTCCTATCGCCGTCGACGATCCAGTCGGCGTTGAAGATCTTGTGCCGGCAGTGCTCCGAGTTGGCCTGCGCGAACATGGTCAGCTCGGCGTCGGTCGGGTCGCGGCCAAGGCCGCGGTACGCCTTCTCCAGGTATTCGATCTCGTCCTCGGCGAGCGCGAGGCCGAGCCGGCGGTTCGCCTCGCGCAGCGCGCCGGTCGCGACCGACTGCAGCGGGCGCGGCGGCACATGCTCGAAGAGCTTTTCGGCTTCCTCGAACGAGTGGAACACGGCTTCGGTCATGCGGTCGTGCAGCAGCGCCGAGACGTCTTTCTTGTTGTGCTCGATGTAAAAGGCGGTTCCGCGCTCGATGCGGCGCACGTTCAGCCCGCAGTTGCGGGCGATGTCGGTCGCCTTGGAGGACCAGGGCGAGATCGTGCCCACGCGCGGCACGACCAGGAACAGGTTGCCGGCGGCCTTGTCGGGCATCGACCCGTAGGCGAGCAGGCGCTCGAGGAGCGCGCGCTCGGCGGCCGCGAGCGGCGCATCGCATTCGATGAAGTGGCGGAATTCGGCCGCGACGGCGCGCACCCCGGGATCGAGGGCCTGCAGCGAGGCGAGCAGCTTGGCGAGGCGGAACTCCGACAGCGCGCGCGGGCCGCGGAGCTGGAGGACGTGGGGCACTAGTTCCTGACCTGTGGCTCCTGAACCGTCCCTCCCAGGATCAGCGTGGCCCGCACGTTCTGCGTCGAGGTCTTGACGTCGGCGACGATGCGCCCGGAGAGCTCGCCGCCCTCGGCGATGTCGGCGCTCGCGCCGGCGTTGAGGGCGCCGGCGCCGAGGTTGACGTTGCGCAGGCTGACGGCGCCGCGGTCGTACACGCCCTGCCCGCTCATCTCGGCGAACTGCGTCTGGCCGTTGACCACGCGCCCGCCGGTCTGCAGCGCGCGCGACAGGTCGACGCTGCCGAGGGTGCCTTTCAGCACGGTGAAGCTGCCTTCGAGGCGGGCTCCGGCGCTAAGCTTCGCCGGCTCGACGCCGCTCATGGAGAAGCGGCCCGTGCCGTCGGCGCGCCCGTCGGAGACCAGCGCCGGCGCGAACACCGCGGCGTTCACGCCGCGCGCGGTCAGCACGCCGTCGACGTTCCAGGTGTTCCCCCAGCGCACGTTCGCCGTGCCGGTGACCTTGCCGCTGAACAGCAGCCCGTCCCACTGCGAGATCTTCATGCCGAGGCGCGTCGCGTCGCCCTTCATCGCGAACTGGATGAGGGTGATCCCCTGCGCGAACGGAAGCGTGAACTGCGAGGTGTTGACGTCGAACTCGAGCGACTGGTCCTTCGCATTCAGCTTGGCCACCAGGCCCTCCGGCCCGCGCAGCGTCGCCGAGCGCAGGCCGCCGGCATCGAGCTGCACGTCGGCGTCCAGCGGCGGCAGCGGGAGCGGGCCGCTCAGCTTGAGGTTGCGCAGCGTGATGCGCGGCACCGCCAGGCTGTCGCTCCTCACCTTGGCGAACAGCACGTCGCCGAGCGAGGTCTGCGGCAGGCTCATGCCGTCGAGCTCGATGCTCTTGAACACCTTTTTCTCGTCGAACAGCGAGCCGAGCTCCGGATAGGCGCGCACCGTGGGCACCACCACGTCGCCGATGCTGACGTTGTCGAATTTGTACTGCACGCCGCCGATCATCGTGAAGTGCCCGGCGCCGATCTTGACCGGGCGGCCGAGCGCCTCGGTGGCCGCGCGCTCGTACTCGCCGGTCGATACCGGCATCACGTGCAGCACGCCGACCCCGACGATCGCGAGCAGGAAGATGCCCAGGAACAGGTTGCGGCCGAGGTGCGATTCGCGCCGGGCGCGGAAGCCCGCCGAGGCTTTCTTCGCCTCCTTCTCCTCGCGCTCCTTCTCCTTCTTGCTCTTCGCCTCGCGCTCGCGCTCGCGCTTCTGCGCCTTTTCCTTCTCGCGCTCCTTCTCGCGCTCTTCCTTGCGGTTCTTCTTCTTCTCGAGCAGCGCCGCCTCGCGCTTGACCTCGTCCATCTCGAGGTCGTCGTCGGTGATGCCGATGTCGTCGCCGCCCGGGACGGCCGGCGCCGCGGCCGCTACCTTGCGCCGGCGCTCCTCGGCCTCGCGGTCGGCCTGCTCCTGCTCCTCGCGCACTTTTCGCACGCGCGCCTCTTCGGCTTCACGCAGGCGCTGCTTCTCCTCGTCCTTGCGGCGGCGCTCGTCCTCCTCGCGCTGGCGCGCCTCGGCCGCCTCGCGCTCCTGGCGAGCCGACTCTTCCTGTCTTTTGCGCGCCGCGTCGTCCTTCGCCTTGCGCTCGGCCTCTTCCTTGGACTTGCGCTCCTCGTCGTCGCGCTGGGTAAACGAATCCAGGTCCGCGAGCAGCGAATCGGCGAATGCGTCGCCGGTAGCGGCGGCGGGCTTGGGGGGCGGCGGGGGCGGCGGCGGCGCGGCTGCCGCCGGGGCCGCCTGCGCCGCCATCATGCTGGCGAGGGACTGCTCGTCGTCTTCGGCCTTGCGAGCGGCAGCCTTTTCCGCCGCCTCGCGCTCTTCCTGCTCGCGCTGCCGGCGGCGCTGCTGCTCCTCCTCGTCCTCGCGCTTGCGCCGCGCCGCGCGCTCCTCATCCTCGCGGCGCTGCTCTTCCTCGCGCGCCTTGCGCTCGGCTTCCAGCTTGCGGCGCTCTTCCTCGAGCTCCCGGCGCGCGCGCTCGGCCTCTTCCTTCGCCCGGCGCTCGGCTTCCTCGCGCGCCTTGCGCTCCTCCTCGAGCTTGCGCTTGAGCTCTTCCTGCTCGCGGCGCGCCTTTTCCTCGGCTTCCTTGCGGGCGCGCTCCGCCTTTTCCTCGGCCTCCCGCTTGACCCGCTCGGCCTCCTGGCGGGCGCGTTCGGCTTTTTCTTCGGCCTCCCGCTTGGCGCGCTCGGCTTCCTCGCGCGCGCGCTTCGCCTCGGCCTCGGCCTTGACCTTCGCTTCGGCGGCGGCGCGGATCGCGGCGGAGCGCGCCGCGGCGGCCTCCGCTTCGGCCTTCTTCTCCTTCGCCTCGGCCTCGGCCTTCATCTTCTCCTCGGCCTCGGCGCGCAGCTTGGACTCGGTCTCGGCGCGCACCTTGGCCTCGGCTTCGGCCTTCACCCGGTCGCGCTCTTCCTGCTGCTTGCGCTCGGCTTCCTCGCGCGCCTTGGCGAAGGCCGACTGCTGCTCCTTGGCGATCTGCGCCTGCTTCGCCTGCTCCGCGGCCGAGGGCGGCGGCGGGGCCGGAGGCACGGCGACCGTCGGCTTCGGCGGCGGCGCCGGAGCGCGCGCCACGGTCTGCGGCGGCGGTGCGCTCGGTGCGGACTTCTTCGGCACCGCCATCGCGGCGGTGAAGTCGAGGTCCGATGCCATGTCCATCGGCGCGGTCGGCTTGCCGGCGGGCTTGGCTGCGGCGGGCTTGGCTGCGGCCGGCTTGGCGGCCGACGCGGCGCCCGGCGACACCTCGCGGATGAAGCCGTCCTTGTCGAGCTTGTTGATCAGCGCCTGGAATTCGTTGTCGAACTGCTTGCCGACCTTCTGCGCGACCTCGGCCAGCGTGACGCGGCCGTCGATCGCGGCGAGCACCGCGCGGTCGGGGCGCGAGAGCTGGCTCGTCTTCCCCGACGCTTCCTGAACGCCTTTGCCCGACTTCGAGAAGATCGCGGTGGAGTTCATTTCTTTGCGCGCTATTTTATCGTCTAGTCGGCAGGCCCGTAGCCCCCGCCGCCGGGTGTCTCGATGACGAAGACATCGCCTGGCGCCATCTCGGCCTGGTCGAAAGGGCCCAAATCGAGCCGGGCGCCGCCCGCGCGCTCCACATGGTTGCGACCAGGCTGCCCGGGCTCGCCGCCCGCCAGCCCATGCGGGCGGACCAGGCGACGCCCCGAGAGGATCGCGGCCGTCATCGCCTCGAGGAAGCGCACGCGCCGCACCGCGCCGCGGCCGCCGCGGCGCCGGCCCCGGCCGCCCGAGCCGGGGCGCACCTCGAAGCTTTCGAGAAGGACAGGAAAGCGCCACTCGAGCACCTCGGGATCGGTCAGGCGCGAGTTGGTCATGTGCGTCTGCACCACGTCCGTGCCGTCGAAGTCCGGGCCGGCGCCGGAGCCGCCGGCGACCGTCTCATAGTATTGGTAGCGCGAGTTGCCGAAGGTGAAGTTGTTCATTGTCCCCTGCGAGGCGGCGAGCACGCCAAGGGCGCCGTAGAGGGCGTCGGTAATACATTGTGAGGTCTCGACGTTGCCGGCGACGACCGCCGCCGGGTAGCGCGGCCGCAGCATGCAGCCCTCCGGGATCACCACCTCGAGCGGCTTCAGGCATCCCGCGTTCAGGGGAATGTCGTCGTCGACGAGCGTGCGGAACACGTAGAGCACGGCCGCCATGCTGACCGCCGCCGGCGCGTTGAAGTTGTTCGGCAGCTGCGCCGAGGTGCCGGTGAAGTCGATCCTCGCCTTTCTTTCCTTCTTCTGGATGCTGATCTTCACCCGGATCACGGCGCCGTTGTCCAGCGGCAGCTCGAAGGCGCCGTCCTTCAGCACCTCGATCACCCGCCGCACCGACTCCTCGGCGTTGTCCTGGACGTGGCGCATGTAGGCGCGCACCACGTCAAGGCCGAAATGCTCCACCATGCGGCGCAGCTCCTGCACGCCTTTCTCGTTGGCGGCGACCTGGGCGCGCAGGTCGGCGATGTTCTGCTCGACGTTGCGCACCGGATAGGGGCCGGAGGCAAGCAGCGCGACCGTCTCCGCCTCGCGAAAGCGGCCCTGCTCGACGAGCAGGAAGTTGTCGATCAGCACGCCCTCCTCCTCGACCGCCCGGGAGCCCGGCGGCATGGAGCCGGGGGTGATGCCGCCTATGTCGGCGTGGTGGCCTCGCGACCCGACGTAGAAGAGAATCTCGTTGGAAGAAGAGAAAACCGGGGTAATGACGGTCACGTCCGGAAGATGCGTCCCGCCGTTGTAGGGCGCGTTGAGCACATACACGTCCCCGGGCTTCATCCCGCCTGCGTTCAGGCGGATCACCGTCTTGATCGATTCGCCCATCGAGCCCAGGTGCACCGGCATGTGCGGCGCGTTGGCGATCAGGTTTCCCTCGGCGTCGAACAGCGCGCACGAGAAGTCCAGCCGCTCCTTGATGTTCACCGAGTAGGCGGTGTTCTGCAGGCGCAGGCCCATCTGCTCGGCGATCGACATGTACAGGTTGTTGAAGATCTCCAGCATCACCGGATCGACGCTGGTGCCGATCGCGACGCGGTTTTGCCGCGGCGAAACCCGCCCCAGGAGCAGATGATTCAGCGGCGTGACCTCGGCCCGCCACTCGGGCTCGACCACGGTCGTCGCGTTCGCCTCGGCGATGATCGCAGGCCCGTCGATCCGCTGCCCCGGCGCCAGGTCCTCGCGGCGATAGACCGGCGTGTCGTGCCAGCGGCCGCCGCTGAAGATTTGCGCCGTCTCGGCCGGAGCGGCGTGCGGCCGCCCTCCAGGCGCCGGCTTCTCCGCGAACACCTCGCCGCCGCCCACTGCTTCCACCGAGATCGCCTCCGCGATCAGCGCCTTTCCCGGCATCAGGAAGGAGAACTGCTTGCGGTACGCCGCCTCGAAGCTCGCGGTCATCTCGTCCACGGTGCCCAATGGGATGAGGAGCGCCGTGTCGGTACCTTCGTATTTCAGGTGCACCCTCGTCGAGATGGCGACCTTGCCGGCGGGTACACCCTGGGCAACGAGCTCGCGGCGCGCCTCGTCGGCGAGCCGCGCCTCGATCTTTCTCAGCTGGCCCGCGTCGAGCGCGGCCTCGATCGCCTCGCTGCGCAGCGCCACCTGGTCGGCCAGGCCCATGCCGTAGGCGGACAGCACGCCGGCATGCGGATGGATGAAGACGCGCGGCATGGCGAGCGCGTCGGCCACCAGGCAGGCGTGCTGCCCGGCCGCCCCGCCAAAGCAGCACAGCGTGTAGCCGGTCACGTCGTGTCCGCGCTGCACCGAGATGTGCTTGATCGCGTTCGCCATGTTGCCCACCGCGATCTGGATGAAGCCCTCGGCGATCGCCTCGGCCGAGCGGGTGTCCTTGATCTTCTCCCTTAGTCGGGAAAACGCGGCCTTGACCGCGGCGGCGTCGAGCGCCTCGTCGCCGCTCCGGCCGAACACCTTCGGGAAATATTTCGGCTGGATCTTGCCGAGCATCACGTTCGCGTCGGTCACGGTCAGCGGGCCGCCGCGCCGGTAGCAGGCGGGGCCGGGGTTGGCGCCGGCCGATTCCGGGCCGACGCGGTAGCGCGCGCCGTCGAAGCGCAGGATCGATCCGCCGCCGGCCGCCACGGTGTGGATGCTCATCATCGGCGCGCGAAGCCGCACGCCCGCGATGCGCGTCTCGAAGGCGCGCTCGAGCTCGCCCGCGTAGTGCGAGACGTCGGTCGAGGTGCCGCCCATGTCGAAGCCGATGATGCGATCGTGGCCGGCCGCCTCGGCCGTTCGTACCGCGCCCACGATCCCGCCCGCCGGTCCCGACAGGATCGCGTCCTTGCCCTGGAAGCAATGCGCATCGGCGAGGCCGCCGCTCGATTGCATGAAGAGCAGCCGCACGCCGTCGAGCTCGCCGGCGAGGTGCTCGACGTAGCAGCGCAGGATCGGCGAGAGATAGGCGTCGACCACCGTGGTATCGCCGCGCCCGACCAGCTTCATCAGCGGGCTGACGCGGTGCGAGACGGAGATCTGCTCGAAGCCGACCCGTTTCGCCATGTCGAACGCCAGGTTCTCATGCCGCGGGAAGCGGTAGGCATGCATGAAGACGATGGCGACCGAGCGGAAGCCCTCGGCACGGCAGCTTTTGAATTTCCCGGCCAGGTCTGGCTCATCGAGCACCTTGAGAACCTCGCCCCTGGCCCCGACTCGCTCGTCCACCTCGAAGACCTTCTCGTACAGCATCTCGGGCAGCACGATGTGCCGGTCGAAGATGCGCGGGCGGTTCTGGTAGGCGATGCGCAGCGCGTCGCGGAACCCGCGGGTGACGAAAAGCGCGGTGCGCTCGCCCTTTCTCTCGAGGAGCGCGTTGGTCGCGACCGTCGTGCCCATCTTCACCGCGTCGATCGATTCGCCGGGGATCGGCGCGCCGTCTGCGATGTTCAGGAGCCGGCGGATGCCGGCGAGCGCGGCGTCGGCGTAGCGCTCGGGATGCTCGGAGAGCAGCTTGTGGGTGAGCAGCGAGCCGTCGGGGCGCCGGGCGACGATATCGGTGAACGTGCCGCCGCGGTCAATCCAGAATTGCCAGCCCATTAGAATCGCATCCTATCGTGCGCCTCCCGACTTGAATACCAAAGAGACTCCGGCCTCGCTCACCGTGCTGCTCGGGCTGCTCATCGCGCTGCCGGCGCTCGGCACCGATCTCTTCGTGCCGTCGCTGCCGGCGCTCGCGCAGTCGCTCTCGGTCTCGGTCAGCGCCGGGCAGGCCGCGCTCACGACTTACTTCGCGGGACTCGCCGCGGGCATGCTCGTATGGGGACCGCTCTCCGATCGCTTCGGGCGCAAGCCCGTCCTCCTCGCCGGCCTCGCGACGATGTTCGCCGCATCGGTCGCCGCCGCGCTGATGGAGTCGATCGGCGGCGTCGCCATCGCGCGCCTCGCGCAGGGCTTCGCCATGTCGAGCGGCGCGGTGATCACGCGCTCGGTGGTGCGCGACCTGCACGCGCACGAGCAGGCGGCGCGCCTGCTCGCCAGCATCACCATCGTCTTCAGCATCATCCCGATCGCCGCGCCGATCCTCGGCGCGCAGCTCGCCGGCCGCTGGGGCTGGCAGGCGGTGTTCTGGGCGATCGCCACCGCCGGCGCGGCGCTCCTCGCCGCCACCGCGACCTGGCTCCGCGAAACCGCGCCGCAGCCGCGGCGTTCGATTCACCCGTTTGCGCTCGCCTCCGGCTTCGCCTCGATCTTCGGCGACCGCCGCTTCCTCGCGCCGATGCTGGTCGCCTTCTGCATGCAGGTCGGCTTGCTCGCCTGGGTATCGAATTCGGCCTTTACGCTGGTGCGCGGCCTCGGCGTCTCGACGGTCGCGTATGGCTGGATGTTCGCCCTGGTGATGCTCGGCCAGATCGGCGGCGCGTGGGTGGCGAGCCGCAAGGTGATGCGCTTCGGCATGGCGCGGCTGATGCGGGCGGGATCGCTGCTCGCCCTGGGCGCCGGCCTTGCCGCCGCCGCGCTGGCGTGGGCCGGAATCGCGCACTGGCTTGCGGTCGCGCTGCCCTTCGCGTTGTTCCTCTTCGGCACGGCGCTGGTGATTCCGAACGCGACGGCGACGGCGCTTTCGCCCTTCCCCGGCATGGCGGGCAGCGTCTCGTCGCTCCTCGGCGCGATGAGCTTTACCGGCGGCGCGCTGATGAGCTCCACGCTCGGCGCGACGTTCGACGGCACGGCTCGGCCCATGGCGAGCGCCGCCGCGATCGCCGGTATCTGCGGTGTCTTCTTCGAAAGGCGGCTCGCGCGTGGAAAGGCTTGACGCCGTCGTAGTCGGCGCGGGCGTGGTCGGCCTGGCGGTGGCGCGCGGCCTGGCGATGGCGGGACGCGAGGTGGTGGTGCTCGAGGCGGAAGACGCCATCGGCACGCACACCAGCTCGCGCAATTCGGAAGTGATCCACGCCGGCATCTACTACCCGAAAGGCTCCCTCAAGGCGCGCGCCTGCGTCGCGGGCAAGGAGCTGCTCTACGAATACTGCGTGAGCCACGGCGTGCCGCACCGGCGCAGCGGCAAGCTGATCGTCGCCTCCGCGGACGAGCAGCTCGACGAGCTGCGCTCGATCCAGCAGAAAGCGCACGCGAACGGCGTGACCGACGTCGTGTGGATGACCAAGGCGCAAGTGAACGCGCTCGAGCCCGAAGTGCGCTGCGTGGCCGGCCTCTACTCGCCTTCCACCGGAATCATCGACAGCCACTCGCTGATGCTCGCCTACCAGGGCGACGCCGAGGCGCGCGGCGCGATGCTGGCGCTGAAAAGCGCCTTTCAAAAAGCCGCCTTTTCCAGCGGAAACTTCGTCCTGCACGTCG
>Ga0097621_100004137_pt1 | contig 10062 bp, 13 predicted proteins | sample KBSMisM72_FD_73165 | JGI IMG/M metagenome (GOLD analysis project Ga0097621, IMG submission 73165) | Miscanthus rhizosphere microbial communities from Kellogg Biological Station, Michigan, USA - KBS Miscanthus M7-2 (version 2) (version 2) | ecosystem: Host-associated > Plants > Roots >... | reverse complement strand
GCCGCGATCGTCATGACCCCGGCGACGGACGAGCGAAGGGCCATGCTCTCCGAAAGGAGATCCGCCGATTGCAGCGCGTATTGGGCGGCGGCCGCAGCGGCGCTGAACACCGTCCAGACGCCGACGTAAGTCGCCGCGAAAACGAAACGACGCCACGCACCATTTTGGCGAAGGATCGCCGGCATCGCGCCCGGCAGCATCATCGCCGCCATCATCACCGTCCACATCACGAAGAGATCCAGGAGCGACATCGCGATCACCGGCCGTATTCGTCGTGGCGGCGGATCCAGTGCTGGTTGCCCTTGGCCTCGTCGCGCCCCTTGGGAGTGACGTCGATGTAGTTGTAGTCGAGGTTGAAGATGTCGATTCCGCGCGCGAACGCCGAATAGGTCCGGTACACCCGGCCCTTGGCATCCTTGAAGAAGACACTCATGCCCTCACGGTCCTGGACGAACGGGTCGCCCACGCGGAAGTTGAAGAAGGCTTTCTTCTTCTTCACCTCCTCGGGCGTGAACGAGACGTTGAAGTCGTAGTTGAAATCGCTGCCGAAGGACGACATCCACTTGAACGACCAGCCCATGCGCTTGCGGTAGGCGGCGAGCTTCTCGTAGGGCGCGCGCGAGATGGCGATCATCGTCACGTCGTGATGGTTCAGGTGCTCCATGTGACCGTCGAAGTTGTCGGCCCACCAGGAGCAATGCGGACACCCGGCGGCGTCCTCGGGGGCGAACATGAAGTGATAGACGATGAGCTGGTTGCGGCCGTCGAAAAGATCGGCGAGCGTCTGCAGGCCGTCGGGGCCCTTGAAGGCGTATTGCTTCTCCACCGCTTCCCAGGGCAGGGCGCGCTGGGCCGCGCTCATCTTCGCGCGCTCGCGCGTGAATTTCTTCTCCTTTGTGAGCAGCGCCTGGCGCGCCTTCACCCATGCGTCGTGCGAAACCACCTTGTTGCGCATTGCCTTTGCCATGACGATCTCCTAGCGCGAATTTGTGCCTGGCACAAATTAGGTTTTTTTCACTGCCATGATGTCGATCGGCTTTCCGGTCTCGAGAAGGCTCTTGAGGCTCGAGAGCACGAGCGGCCAGCCGTGGCGGATGCCCTTGTCCATGCCCGATCCTGCTTCGAGGTCGTCGTGCGTCACGGTGAGCTTCACCATCTCGGCGGCGGACTCGATGTCGAAAGTCACGCGGCTGCGGCTGTCGGGACTGTCGGGAGATGCCCACGTGATCACGAGCCGGTTCGGCGCCTTCGCCTCGACCACCTGACCGACAATGTCGACGTTGCCGTTCGATGTGCGCCGGTGCTCCCAGGAGCTGCCGGGCTTCCAATCGGAGACGTTGTTGTGTCCCCAGTACTGGCGCGTGATCTCCGGGTCGGTCAATGCCTTGAAGACCTTGTCGGGGGTGCTGCGGATGTACGTCACATACACGAAAGTCGATTTGCTCATCATTCCTTCTCCAGTCGTTTCTTCAGGTCCCGCAGCGCCTTGAGGCGCGGGCGCTCGAACTTCGCGATCCACCGCTCGTAAATCTCGTAAAGCGGGACGGGGTTCAGGAAATGCAGCTTCTCGCGCCCACGCCACTGGGTCGAGACGAGGTTCGCTTCCTCGAGAAGGCCCAGGTGCTGCGTCACCGCCTGGCGCGTCATTTCGAGATGCTCGCAGAGCTCCCCCAGCGTCTGCCCGTCCTCCTTGTAGAGGACATCCAGAAGCTTCCTGCGGCTGGGATCGCCGAGCGCCTTGAATACCTTGTCCGTGTCCAGGCCCCCAGAATAGGCAAGTAAATACCTGCATGTCAAGTGCCGCGCGGAAAATAAAAAGCCCGCCCTGTTCGGGGGCGGGCCTTGATTGCGGGGCTTACGGGTCAGTCGAGCCGGATCGACTCGTACCACTTCTTGTAGTCGGCCTTGTGCTCGTTGTAATCGCCGACGGTGGTCTCGAGATAGAGCAGGTAGTTGCCCTTCTTGCCCACGCCGTAGCCGCCGAAGTAGAGCTTGGGGCCGCTCACCGCCTCGAAGGTCTTGAAGCGCTCGAAGCCGCGCGCCGAGCCCGAGTCGATCATCTTCCATTGGCCGGCAGGAATGCCGATGGTCTTGACGGCGAACTTTTCGATGTCGGCGTCGGATTCCTTCGCGCCCAGCTTGGCCAGGCCGTACAGCTTCACGCCCTCGGAGTTGCCCCAAAGCTGGCCCCATCCGCCGCCCAGCTCGCGCTCCGCCATCTTCGTGCCTTCAGGCACCAACATCGAGAAGCCGTACTTCTTCGCCTCGTAGTACTTCCAGTCCGCCGCGGCGAATTGCGCCACGGCGCAAAGCAGTGCGCCCGCGATGAATCTCGATACCAGTGATTTCGAGTGCATAGGCCCTCTCTCTTGTTCTCGTTGTTCCCAGCCAAGTGGCGGGGAGGGCCAGTATGTTCCCTATCGGTCGCGCTCAAAAAAACGCCCGCCCCATGCAGGGACGGGCGTTAGGGACTTGCAGGTTGGATCGGGGACTTAACCCGTTACCTTGATGTTGTCCGTCACCGAGATCACGCCTTTGGTGTTGCGGGCAATCGAGATCGCCTTGTCGCGCTCGGCGGCGCTCTTCACGGCGCCGGTGAGCGTGATGGTGCCGCGCATCGCGTCCACCTTGATGTCGTGCGCTTTCACGAGGTCGTCGGTGGCGAAGGCGGTCTTGATGCGGGCGCTCAGCGCGGCGTCGGAGACTTCCTGGCTCGCGCTTCGCTCCTGCTTGTTGCCCGCGTACGTCATGTGCTCATGCGCGCATCCGGCCGCGCCGATGGCGATCAGCGCGCCCAGGACGAGGGCACGCGTGGCGTGTTTCGTCGTCATGATTCGCTCCTTCCAATCCGCCTGGATGGCGTGATGGAAAGACAGCCCGCCGGCCATCGCGCTCGTTCCTTCCGTAGGTGGATCGGCTCATCCATCGCGCTGATGAGGATGTCGGTCGAGGCCTACGGCGCTCGCGCTAGTATGGCTGATGGAGTTGATCGAACTCGTCGCACGGTGGGGTCCCCTGCTCGTCCTGGGCGCGGTGCTGCTCGAGCAGGGCGGATTGCCGCTTCCGGCCTCGCCGGTCCTGATCGTCGCGGGAGCGATCGCCGACAGCGAGTCGCTGCGCCCGGAAAAAATCCTCATGGCGGCCTTCTTCGCAGCCCTCGCGGCGGACCACTTCTGGTATGGAGTCGGGCGGCGCTATGGGCGTCGCGTGCTCGACACCATCTGTCGCCTCTCGATCTCTCCCGACACGTGCGTAAGCCAAACCGACGACCTCTTCGCGCGCCACGGCGCGCCGCTGCTCCTGGTCGCAAAGTTCATTCCTGGCGTATCGGCGGTCGCGATTCCCTCGGCTGCCGCGATGGGCCTGCGCTATCGCAAGTTCCTCCTTTTCGACTCGGCCGGAGCGCTCCTCTGGGCCGGTGCGTACATCGGCATCGGGATGATCTTCAGCCGCGAGGTCCATCGTGCGCTCGACTGGCTTGGCGTCGTGGGCGGCTGGTCCGCGGCGATCGTGTTCGGCCTTCTCGGGATATACCTTGCCGTGAAGATCGCCACCCGGTGGCGGTTGCAGCGGCTGCATAGGCTCGTGCGCATCTCGCCCGCGGAGGCGATCGAGTTGCTGCAGCGCGACTCGGAATTGATCTTCGTGGACGCGCGCTCGAACGTCGAGCGCGACCGTGATCAGCGCCGCCTGCCTCGCTCGGTGGCCGTCGCCGGCCGGACCGTGGTGGAGGTGGTCCCGCAGGATGCGCGAGGCCACACGATCATCACCTTCTGCACCTGCCCGAACGAGGCGAGCGCCGCGATGATCGCCGAGCAGCTCCTGCGCGCCGGGCACCGGCACGTGCGGGTGCTCACCGGCGGCGAGAGCGCGCTGGAGGCGCTGGGCCGCTTCGCGTGACGCGTTACGCTCGCGCGCCGAACTCCGGGCCATCCAACTGCCGGATTTCGCACTCGACGTTCCATTCGTCGCCGTGCACCTTCAGGAAGCGCCGGGTGAGCTCGAGCGCCTCATCCATCGACTTCGCCTCGAGGATCGCGTAGCCGCCGATCACTTCCTTGGTCTCCGTGAAGGGACCATCGGTCTGCGACAACTTGCCGCGGTTCCAGCGCACGCGCTTGCCTTCGGAGGTCGGCCGCAGGCCCGCGGTCGTCACGAGCCAACCCTTGCGGGTGGCCTCTTCGACGAGCGCGCCCATCTCCTTCATGAGGCGCTCGCTGGGTTTCTGTCCGGACTTTTCGTCCACCTTCACCATCGATAGGAATTTCACGTTCATCTCCTGGTTGGTTGTTGCCGGGATAGTCGAACCGGACTCCCCCAAATCGACAATTCGCTACGACGCGCCGCGGAACACGTCTCGGCTGCCTCGGTCCACCCTTCACGATCCGATGCGGAGGTCTCCATGAACGAAGCCATGGTGCGCTACCAGGTGCGGTCGCTCGATCCGTCGATCGCGTTTTATACGAAGCAGCTCGGATTCAAGCTCGACAAGCAGAACGGCCCGTTCGCGCAGGTCTCGCGCGGCGGCCTGGCGCTCGTGCTGAGCAGTCCCGGGACATCGGGCGCGCGCGACATGCCCGATGGCACCCCGCAGGAGCCCGGTGGATGGAACCGCATCGTCGTCTGGACCGACGATCTTGAATCCGATATCGCAAAGCTCAGGAAAGCCGGCGTCCATTTCCGCAATGACATCGAAAGCGGACCGGGCGGCTCGCAGATCCTCGTCGAGGATCCGGACGGCAATCCCATCGAGCTGCACGAGGCCTCGAACAAGGGCTAGGCATCAGCCCTTTCCGTTGTACGCCGCGTGCAGCGCGGCAATGTCGAGCTTCTTCATCTGCATCATCGCGGCGAAGGCGCGCTCGGTGTTCTTCGAGCCCGGATTCTTGAACATCTGCGCCATGCCCGTGGGGGCGACCTGCCATGACAGCCCGAACTTGTCCTTCAGCCACCCGCACTGGCGCGCGTTCGGGTCGCCGCCATCGCCCAGCTTTTCCCAGTAGTAGTCGATCTCCTTCTGCGTCTTGCAGAGCACCTGAAGCGAGACGGCCTCGTTGAACTTGAAGATCGGGCCGCCGTTGAGCGCGGTGAAGTGCAATCCGTTGATGACGAAATCCACGGTCATCACGGATCCCGGCGGGCGGCGGTGGATTTCCTGGCCGACGGCGGGATACCGGTTGATGGTGACGATCTTTCCCGTCTTGAAGATCGAGACGTAGAACTTCGCGGCTTCCTCGGCCTGGCTGTCGAACCAGAGGCAGGGGGAGATTTGCTGGACTGCCTGGGCCCCGGATCGCTGCGGCGATTGCCGCGTCCGGGGTGACCGCTTGCTGGAGGTTTTCTTCGCTTTGCGCTGGGTGGTGGCCATGAGCTGCTCCTTGGAATGGGGTCCTGATACGGGTCGAAGGGGTCTGCGTTGTTTCGACAGCACAGTGACAGGATAAAATGCGGCACCGTTTGGTTCCCCAGGCAATGTCCCCACCCCGATCCACAGCCTCGCACGCGAGCGTCGCGTACCTGAGAATCCCCGAATTCGCCCAGCGTGGTGTGGCGGAGGAGGCCGATCTCAAGGAGCGGCTCGAGAAGGTTGTGGCCGGCGCGCTACCGGTCCTTCGTGCGGACGAGTACATCGTGCTGGAAGCGCCCGAGGGGCTCGCGGTCGTGGTCCTCGCCAACCCGCGTGGCGCGCTTCGGTTTGCGTGGCGCGCGGGCGCCGATCGCGACGTGGAGCCCGCCATCGGCCTTGCGCACGGGCCGGTCCGCATTGCGCAGGGGCAGCCGCCCGTCCTCTATGGCGACGCCTTGCTCGCCGCCGAGGGCGCCGCGAAGGCCACGAATCCCGGCCGCATCTGCGCTTCGCGTGAGTTCCGTGATGCGCTTACGCGATCGCATCCCGGCTTGAGGCGCCTGCTGGTGCGATCGGGTTCCGCGGTCGATGATCATGGCAGGGCGATCGAAATCTTTCGCGCGGACGAGCGCACCGCCAGGAAACGCCGGCGAGCGTTCTTCGCGATGGCCGGCCTCATCGCGATCGGCATCGTGGGATCGGGAATCGCGATCCAGGCGACGCGTCCGCCTCCGCCCCCACCGCCCGTGGCCCCGACCCCGGCGCCCGCGCCGGAACCGCTCCCGGGCGCGGTCACATTCGAGATCAAGCCTGAAGGCGAGATCTACGTGGACGGCGCGCTCAAGGGCAAGTCGCCGCCGCTCAAGAAGATCCAGGTGCCCGCGGGCAATCACACGATCGAAGTCCGCAACGGCACGTTCAAGACCTTCAAGCCGCTCGTGGTCGAGCTCACCGTTGGCCCCGGCGAGGAGTTCGCGGTCGAGCACAACTTCGTCATACGCACCCCGCCCAAGCCTCCGGTGAAAGCGCCGGCGAAAGCGCCTCCCAAACCGAAGGCCCAGTCGAAACAGGCGCCCCAGGCGGAGAAGGGCTTCTGGGATCGTTTCGTGGAATGGTTCAAGGGATGACCGAGCTTCCACCCGATCAACCGGCCGAAAAGTCCGAGCACATCGGGCGCTATCGCCTCGTCTCCGAGATCGGGCGGGGCGCGATGGGCATCGTCTATCTCGGCGAGGACGAAGGACTTGGCCGGCGCGTGGCCATCAAGACCATCCTCGCGTCGATGGACACCGTGGAGCAGGCGGGCTACCTCGCGCGGTTCAAGCAGGAAGCGAAGGCGTTGGGCGGATTGAACCATCCGTCGATCATCACGGTGTTCGAATTCGGCGACGAGGGCGGCATCGCATATCTCGCGATGGAGTACCTCGAAGGCAAGGACCTTCGCGAGCTCATCTCCGCGCGCAAGCTCGACCTGTCGTCCGCCGTCGATGTCGCGGCGCAAGTCGCCGACGGCCTCGCGTTCGCGCATGGGCGCGGCGTCGTGCATCGCGACGTGAAGCCCGGCAACGTGATGGTGATCGAAGGCAATCGCGCGAAGGTCATGGACTTCGGCATCGCGCGCGTGCGCACCTCCGACCTCAAGACGCAGACAGGGTTGATGCTGGGATCGCCGCGCTACATGTCGCCCGAACAGGTGCTCGGCCGCGCGGTGGATCACCGCTCCGATATCTTCTCGCTCGGCCTCGTGCTCTACGAGATGCTCACGGGAGCGCCGCCCTTCGGTGGCAACGACATCCACCAGATCATGTACCAGATCTGCAACGGCCGCGCGCCGCCGCCCAGCGCATCCAATCCCGCGGTGACGCGCTCGCTCGATCTCATCGTGGCGCGGGCGCTCGAGAAGGACCTCGATGCGCGCTACCAGGATGCGAACGCGCTGGCCGCGGATTTGCGGGCGTGCCTGCCGGAGCTCGCGGGCGCGGGCCCGGCGCCGGTTGTCACGGCGGGCGAGGCCGCCTCGCGTGTCGCTTCGATCGAGGCCGCGACGGTTGTGATGCCCATTGCCGGCATGCACGTCCTGTCGCGATTCGCGTCGGACACCGCATTGAAGCGGCTCACCGAGCCTCGCGGCGACGATCGCCGCCGCATGGCGCCCTCCACGGATCCACCGACGCTCGCGCGTCGATTGCTTTCGGACGGCGACTTCCTATTGGCTGTCGCGCTGATCGCGGCCGCCATCGCAGCCGCGTCGTACATCGCGACCAGCTAGCCCAGCGGAATCTGCTTTTTCCGATGGGTCGCGAGGATCGAACCCGCGATCACCATCACCGAGCCCACCGCCATGGCGACGGTGAACGGCTCATCCAGGAATGCGACGCCGAGGATCACCGCGACCACGGGGTTGATGTAGGCGATCACGGTCGCGCGCGCCGGGCCGATCTCGGCAATGAGCGCGAAGAAGAACATGAAGGCGGTGGCGGTGCAGATAAGGCCCAGCACCGACACCGCGATGATCCCGGCGAACCCGGGTTGCCCGGGCCACAGCAGCGGCACGAAGGGCGAGTAGATGAGGGTGGCGAGGATCAGCGATCCGGTCACCACGCCGATCGGCGGCGCATCCGCGAGCTTGCGGTTGATGATGATCGGGCCGATCGCGTAGCCCAGCGCGCTCACGATGAGGGCCGCGGCCGCACCCATGTCGGAAAAATTGAGGTCGAGGCCGACGATCGTCGCCACGCCGAGAAAGCCGAGCGCGAGTCCGGCGATCCGGTGCCACTCGAGGCGCTCGTGGCCGAGCCGGGCGACGAGAAGTGCCGCGAAGAGCGGCACCATCGCGATGATGAGGCCCGTGGTCGAGCTGTTGAGGCGCGTTTCCGCGTGGCCGATCAGGAGCCACGGCCCGCTGATCTCCACGACCGTGAACACCAGCAGCCACTGCCAGTGCTGGAACGCGGGGCCGAGCGCCTTTCGGTGCAGGGCCATGGGAAGGAGCAGCATGGCGCCGATGAGCGTGCGCCCGAAGGCGATGACCAACGGGTCGATCGTCGCCACCGCGATCCGGATGAACATGTACGGCATGCCCCAGATCACACCGACCGCGATGAAGAGGAGCCAGCCGCGCTTGCTCATGGCTGGGGAGTCTAAACGATGCGCAATGAAAAACCGGCCCAGGAGGGCCGGTTTTCGGACATGGCGACGACGCTATCCGCCGATTCGGGAACGGATCTGGTTGTCCACCTCGCGCACGCCCGGTGTGTTCTGCGCGTGGGTCTGCGCCTTCTCCGCCTGCCACGGCGTGCCGACGCGGCCGCTCAACGTCACCTTGTCCATGTACGTATCGACGCCGACGCGCCCGTGGATCGTGGGATCGGAGGCGATGCGGTCGATCACGTCGTCGGTGATCGCCTGGTCCTGCGACATGGGTGAGGTCACGATGATGGGCGGCTCGGTGTAAACGACTCTTGTCGGTTCGACATACGTATAGGTTGTGGTGGGCTCGGTGAGCGGCCCTCCGACGTAGATCCCCGACAGATAGGTCACGTTGTACGGGTTGCCGTCCCTGATGAGGGTCTGTTGCTGCACGTACGACTGGGTCGGCGCGTCCCAGTAATAGGTGGTGGACACGGTGTCCGCGAAGGCGGGAGCGGCGAGCGCGGCGCCGGCGGCGATGACGATGGCTGAAAGCTTCATGACGGTCCTCCTCGAGGCTTGAATCATTGGGACCGCGCCCGCCGGTGAAGTTCCGAGTCTCCATTCGGCGACGTGAGAAAATGCCGGACATGGCAATCGAATTCAACGCACATCTTGAAGCGCAGCTGAAGGATCTCGAAAGCGCGGGGCTCTACAAGCACGAGCGCGTCATCGACTCGCCACAGTCCGCGGAAATCCACGTCGCGGGCGGCCGCACGGTCCTCAACTTCTGCGCCAACAACTATCTCGGCCTCGCGCACGATCCCGGCATCGAGGCGGCGGCGCACGAGGGCCTGCACGAGCATGGATACGGCATGGCTTCGGTGCGGTTCATCTGCGGAACGCTGGATGTGCATCGCGCGCTGGAGCAGCGCATCGCCGATTTCGTCGGCACGGAGGAGGCGATCCTCTACGGCTCCTGCTTCGACGCGAACGGCGGGCTCTTCGAAACGCTCCTCGGTGAAGAGGACGCGGTGATCTCGGATGCACTGAATCACGCCTCCATCATCGACGGCGTGCGCCTGTCGAAGGCGAAGCGCTATCGTTATGCCAACAACGACATGGCCGACCTGGAGAAGCAACTCCTGCAGGCGAAGGCGGACGGCGCGCGCTACAAGATGATCGCCACCGACGGCGTCTTCTCGATGGACGGCATCATCGCCAACTTGAAGGCGATCTGCGACCTGGCGGACAAGCACGATGCGCTCGTGATGGTGGACGATTCGCACGCGGTAGGGTTTGTCGGCGCAAAAGGACGCGGCACGCCGGAGCACTGCGGCGTGATGGGTCGCGTGGACATCATCACCGGCACGCTCGGCAAGGCGCTGGGTGGCGCGTCGGGCGGCTATACGGCGGCTTCCCGCCAGGTCGTCGCGTGGCTTCGCAATCGCTCGCGTCCTTACCTTTTCTCGAACACGCTCATGCCCGTGATCGCGCACGCGTCGATCAAGGTGCTCGACCTGCTCCAGGCAAGCGACGCGCCGCGCGAGAAGCTTCGTCGCAACGCCGAGCATTTCCGCCGCGAG
>Ga0097621_100004134_pt1 | contig 10062 bp, 9 predicted proteins | sample KBSMisM72_FD_73165 | JGI IMG/M metagenome (GOLD analysis project Ga0097621, IMG submission 73165) | Miscanthus rhizosphere microbial communities from Kellogg Biological Station, Michigan, USA - KBS Miscanthus M7-2 (version 2) (version 2) | ecosystem: Host-associated > Plants > Roots >... | reverse complement strand
GTCCTGACTTTGCTTGCAGCGCTGGCGATCGCAACTTCCGGCGCAATCGGCGTCTATCACGCTGGCGTCGAGGCAAAGATCTTCGAGGGCTTCACTACCTGCACCGCTACGAGCAAGGGGCTTAATCACGCTGAGCTCCTGAACCAGATCCTGCACGCCCGCTTCGTGCGTTGTGATGAGGTGCAATATCGCTTCCTCGGCCTGTCGCTTGCCGCCTGGAACGCGATCCTGTCGCTCGGCGGGGCGGCGCTAATCGCGGTGCTTACGCTTCGGGGCAAGCGCGCGTGAGCGGCTGGCGCCCCGGCGACCACAGCCCCGATCGGGAGTCGATGCTTCGCGTCGACCAGGCTGGCGAATATGGCGCCACGCGGATTTATGCGGGGCAGCTGGCCGTGCTCCGCCGCAACTGCCCCGAGGCGAAGCTGATCGCGCGGATGGCGGCGCAGGAGGAGCGGCACCTCAAGCGCTTCAATGCGCTGGTCGCCGACCGGCGTGTCCGCCCTACCGCCCTCCAGCCCCTGTGGAACGTCGCCGGCTTCGCTCTGGGCGCTGCGACCGCCTTGATGTCGGAGAAGGCGGCGCTCGCCTGCACCGATGCCGTCGAGACGGAGATCGACCGCCACTACGCCAGTCAGCTTGCGGCGCTGGGCGAGGATGACCCGGAGCTTTCGGCCGATATTGCCGAGTTCCAGGCCGAAGAGCTCGAGCATCGCGATACCGCGCGGGAAGCGGGGGCCGCAGAGGCTGTGGGCTATCCCTTATTGACCGCGGCAATCCGTGCTGGTTGCAGGGTAGCGATCGAGCTTTCGAAGCGTATTTGAGGAACCTGACGGCGGTTTCGGCCGCTGAATAGTTTGAAAGGACGTAACCGATGAAAAGGCTGATGATCACTCTTGCCGCCGGGTCGGCAATGGCGGCTGGCCTTGCGACACTTCCGGCTCCGGCGGCCGCTCAACAGGTCGAAGTAGCCGTCTTCGGCACCGACCCCTGCCCACGAGCGAGCGAAAGCCAGATCGTCATTTGTAAGCACTATCCGGAGAGCGAACGCTACCGGCTGGCCCCGTCGCAGAACCCACAGGGCACCCGGCAGCAGCGCCAGTCCTGGTCGAGGCAGGCGCGGGCCCTGTCGACGGTCGGCAACACTGGAACCGGGAGCTGCTCAGCAGTCGGCCCTGGCGGGTTCACCGGCTGCCTGAACCAGGAAATCAAGCAGGGCCTCAAGGAAAGCCGCGAAGCGCAGCAGAACGACGCGCCGCCCGAGCAGTAAGCGCTAACAACTGCTGCCAGGGGAGAGAGCGCAGCCATGACGATTGCCGAAGCGACACCCGACCTCGAGCAGGTCGACCGGAACGATCGCGCCTTTCTTGGTCATCCGAAGGGCCTTGGATACCTCGGCTTCACCGAGGCGTGCGAGCGCTTCTCTTATTACTCCATGCAGACGCTGCTCGTGCTCTACATGGTCAATTACCTGCTCGTTCCGGCGCGGATGGATCATGTCGTCGGCCTGCATTGGCTGAGCGGGTGGCACTATCCTGGCTTGGCAGGCCAGCCGCTCGCGTCGGCAATCTTCGGCGACTACAGCTCACTCGTCTACCTGATGCCGATCCTCGGCGGGCTCATCGCCGACAAGCTCACCGGCCGGAAGGTCGCGATGATCGCAGGCGGCCTGATCATGTCGCTCGGCCATTTCCTGATGGCCATCGAGGGCGCCTTTCTGTTCGCCTTGCTCTCGCTGATCGTTGGCGTCGGCCTGTTCAAGGGCAATATCGCGACGCAGGTCGGCGACTTGTACGGGGAGAAGGACCTCCGCCGCGCGATGGCGTTCCAGATATTCTACATCTTCATCAACGTCAGCGTGATCATCGCGCCGCTGATTTCAGGCACTCTCGGACAGAACGTCGGCTGGCACTACGGCTTCGGCTGCGCAGGCGTGGTGATGGTGATCGGTCTTGCAATCTACCTCTCCGGCCAGCGCTACCTCCCTGAGGACGTCGAAGCAGGCAGGGGCGACAAAGGGAAGCTCGTCACGCGGATCATTGCTGGTTCCCTGGGCATTGCGGCACTCGTCCTCTTCTGGTTGCTGGTCTCGGGCTATCTGTTCTCGTCCTGGGCGGTCGGCAGCGCCTCGGCCGCCGTCCTGATTGCGGCTCTCTACTTCGCACTGACGCGCAACCTCGACCGCGGCGACCGGCTTCGCACGCTATTGCTGGTTATCCTCATCCCGATCCTGGCGATCTCGCTTCTGACGAACCAGGAAATCTTCAACGCCTATCTCGTCTGGGGCGACCAGCAGTTCGATCTCACGCTGCTCAACAACACCAGCAGCTGGCTGATCACGCTCGACGCGGCACTCAGCTTCTCGATGCTGGTTGCCGTCGCCGCCTTCTGGAAATGGTACGGTACGAAACGCCGAGAGCCCGACGAGATCGAGAAGATGATCATCGGCAGTGTCTTCGGCATCGCGGGCGGCCTGTGCCTGTTCATGGCCGCGCTGACCCAGCCGGTCGGGGGCAAGGTGCCTCTGTTCTGGCCGGTGATGTTCCACCTGCTGAACAGCATCGGCTTCGCTCACATCCTGCCCGTCAGCCTGGCGCTGTTCTCTAAACTCGCGCCCAAGTCGATCGGCGCCACCGTGATCGGGCTCTATTACCTGGCCTTCTTCATCGCCAACAAGGTCGTGGGCTATGTCGGCGGCCTATACTCGAGCTTGCCGACGACGACGTTCTGGCTGATCCACGTCGCCAGCGCCGCCTTCGGCCTGGTCGCCTTCGTCGTCTTCAAGATCCTGGTCGGTCAGCGCATGGAGAGCACGCCGCAGGACCAGGCGGCGGCGCTGAGCTGAATTGGCTGCGCCGGCCGTAATCGAGGTCGCGGGCGAAGTTGCCCATGAAAGCAAGTTTCAGTGGTTCACGCGCCTCGGCTTCGCGGCCCGCGGCCTTCTTTATATCCTGATCGCCATATTAGCCGTTCGGACAGGCCGCTCGGAGGACCTGACCGGAGCCCTCGAATATATCGGCAATGGGCTTGGGAAGGCGCTCCTCGTCGCCATTGCCGCGGGCCTCGCGACCTACGGGCTGTGGCGGCTTAGCGATGCCGCCCTCGGCACCGAGCACTCCGGCGACGGCTGGAAGGAAATCGCCCTACGGATCGTCGCGGCCGGCGTCGGCGTCGTCTATCTCTCCCTCGCTTACAAGGCGGTTCAGATACTTCTTGCGGGCAGCGCGGGGACAATGGGCGCCGAGCAGCATGCGAGGACCATCCTGCATCTTCCCGGCGGCGACTGGGCGCTCAGCCTCGTCGCGCTCGGTTTCGCGCTGGCCGGATGCGCGCAGCTATGGAAGGCCTATTCGTGCCGCTTCCTCCGGCGCCTGCGCGAGGGCGCGGCACACAAGGCGTGGATCAAGTGGACGGGCCGCCTCGGTTATGCGGCGCGGGGCATCATCTTCTTCGTGATCGCCTGGCTCTTCTACCGCGCCTCCGCAGACCGAGTAGCCGGCGAGGCAGGGAATATCGAGAAGGCGCTCGACGTGCTGCGTGGCCCCTTCCTGCTACCGATCGCGGCCGGCCTGCTGCTGTTCGGGCTTTTCAGCCTGGTCGAAGCGCGCTTCCGCGTGATCCATCGGCCGCCGACGGACGAGATCAAGCGAAAGGTCCAGCAAAAGGTGGCGCGCTAGGGCACCACCGGCAGCAGCACCGCGCTCGCCGTTGCGCCGCCGCGGTAAACGCTCTGGGTTGTCTTCCGATAATCGCCGGGCTTCGCGTTGAAAATGTTCGGCACGAAGCTTTGCGGGTTGCGATCATAGAGCGGGAACAGGCTCGACTGGACCTGCACTCCGATCCGGTGCCCCGGCAGGAAGACGTGGTTCACGTTGGGAAGGCTGAAACGATAATGCTCGACTTGGCCTGATCTAAGTGCGCGCGGCTGCGCGAAACTGTCGACATATCGTCCACGGAAGATCTCGATCCCCACGGGGAGTTCATATCCCGACATGTCCGGCTTGCCGCCCTGGTCTGGACTTTCGGGCGCTTCATTCGGATAGATGTCGATCAGCTTCACAACCCAGTCGCTGTCGCTCCCGCTCGTCGCCGCGAACAGGTCGACCTCAGGCGGTCCCATGATGTGCACGGCCTTCGTCAGCGGCGCTCCGACATAGTTCAGCACGTCGGGACGGCTGGACACGAATCGCTGGTCGCGTACCAGCCACGGCTTCCATTGATCGGACGCGCCCATGTTGATCGGGCGAGGGATGAAGGGGACCGGCTTGGCTGGATCGGACACATAGTCGTCACGCCCGGCGTCCGCCGGGCGCTCGAAGCTCACGCTGTTGGCGGTGAGGTACAAAGGCGTCGGAGTGCCCATCGGCCAGCGCGGGCTCGCCTGCCATTCGTTGATCCCGGTCGCATAGGTGAGGACGTTCGGCGTCTGCGGGTCCGGCGCACCCTTGAGATAATGGTCGAAGAAGGGCTTCACCCATTTCGCGCGCCATTCCAGCGCCGTGTCGCCGGTGAAGTCCAGGCCGCCGAGCTCCCATCCGTAATGGTTTGCGCCCGAATGGCGCCACGGCCCGATCGCAAGATGCAGCAGTCCGCTGCCTTCATATTTGTCCTTCAGCGCGCGGTAGACCGCAGGGCCGCCATAGCTGTCCTCCTGGTCCCACTGACCGACCTCGATCAGCGTCGGAACCGTGAGGGGGTGCGCGGCCATCCATTTGTCGACAGCCTGAAGCGACCAGAAATCTGTATATGCTGGGTTCTGCATCAGCTTCTGGACGAAGGGGTAATTCTCGATGCGGAGACGGCGCGCATAATCGCCCATCGAGCCGGCCTCTAGATAGCGGGTGTAATCGTCGCCGGTGCCGAAGGCGAGGCCGCGTCCCTCGGCCTTCGCGGTGCTCTGGTCGACCGCATAGTCGAAGCCGCTGACCCGGAACGCGCCGTTGTGGAACCAGTCGTCGCCCATCCAGCCGTCGACCATGGGGCTTTGCGGCACCGCGGCCTTCAATGCGGGATGAGGATTGATCTCGGATGCCAGCGTCGTGAAGCCGAGGTAGGATGAGCCGATCGTTCCCACCTTACCGTTCGACTCCGGCACGTTCTTCACCAGCCAGGCGATGGTGTCATAGGCGTCGGTGCTCTCGTCGATGCCGGTCTTGTTGAGCGGCCCGACGATCGGCCGGTTCATCACGAACTGGCCTTCGCTGTTGTGAAGGCCGCGGATGTCCTGCTGGACGATGATGTAATTGTCGTTGAAGAACTCGCGATACATGATCGGCATGATGTCGACGCCATGCTGGCTGGCGACGCGGTTCATCGTGCCCTTCGCGTCGTACGGTGTGCGCGATAGCAATATGGGAGCGTTGGTCGCGCCCTTCTTCATGACGATGACGGTGTAGAGCTTGGTGCCGTCCCGCATCGGCACCATCGCCACGCGCTTCACATAATCGGCCTCAGGCAGCACCGGATCGTACTTTGCAACGACGTCCGGCGTCATCGGCGTCACAGGCGTGGCCTGCGGCGCGGCGGCTAGCGAAAGGAGCGGAAGGAGCGAGGCGGCGGTGCGGAGGAGTGCGATCTTCATGCGCCAGCGATAAGCAGGCGCTCGCACCCCCGCAAGCGTCGGCGCGGGAGTCAGTAACTGACCTCGGCGACCTTCTCTTTCATGCCGGCTTCCGGCTTGCGGGCGAGCAGCTTGTTGAAGGCCGGCCGCAGGAACCCTTGGACGTCGCTCTTCCAGATCTTCGCATCGTCGATGTCGAAGCGGACCAGCGCCATCTTTGGGTCGTCCTTACCTTCATACCATTCCGCGACCATCGGGCTCCAAAGTCGGTCGATGGTCGCGCGGTCGTTGTTGATCTCCAGCGTGCCGCGGAGGCTGGCGAAAAGATCATGGCCCTTCGCTGAAAAGGACGCGATCGCGCGGTTCGACTGTCCCATTGCGCGGGTCAGGTCATGATCCTTTGCAGTGAAGAACCAGACGACGCCGGCGTCGCGGTCATGGTCCTCGAAGTTCGCGGTCATGGGCTGGGTCGCGCCATCGCGGGCGCCCTCGATCCCGAGCATCACGAACGGGCTGCTCTTCAGCTCGCTCCAGAACTTCTCTTCGATCTCTTGGCTGTCGGCCATGGGAAAGCTCCTCTGCCGCGACAACGGCAATTCACGTGTCACGTTCCGCAGTACGGGCTTAAGTCCGTGTCTGCCCGGATGGACTGCTAAGTTATTGGCTTGAAAGGCTTCACGCGGGAACATAGTAAGAACAAATGCACCGGCTCGACCTTCAGGCGAAGCTCGCGATTTTGGCCGACGCCGCCAAGTATGACGCGTCCTGCGCCTCGTCGGGATCGGTGAGGCGGGACTCGCGTGGAGGGCAGGGCGTCGGCTCGACCGACCAGGGCATGGGCATCTGCCATGCCTATGCGCCCGACGGCCGCTGCATATCGCTTTTGAAGATCCTGCTGACCAACAGCTGCATCTTCGACTGCGCCTATTGCATCAACCGAAAGAGCTCGAACGTCCGTCGCGCACGATTCACGGCGGAAGAAGTCGTTCGGCTGACGCTCGCTTTCTACAAGCGCAACTACATCGAGGGCCTGTTCCTCTCGTCGGGCATCATCCGCTCGTCCAACTACACGATGGAGCAGATCGTCGAGGTCGCGCGAAGCCTACGCGAAGACCACGACTTCCGCGGCTACCTCCACCTGAAAACGATCCCTGACGCGGATCCCGAGTTGGTCCGGCTGGCCGGCGTCCATGCCGACCGCGTTTCGATCAACGTCGAGCTTCCGACCGTTGGCGGACTGACCAGGCTCGCGCCCGAAAAAGACGCAAGGCAGATCGAAGGCGCGATGGCGGACATGGGGGCCTCGATCGCCGACGCGGGCGAAGCGGCCAGGAAGTTCAAGTCGGCACCGAAGTTTGCGCCCGCCGGTCAGTCGACGCAGATGATCGTCGGGGCTGATGCTGCAACGGACCGGGACATCGTGGGCAAGGCCAGCAGCCTCTACGACCGCTTCGGCCTTCGGCGTGTCTATTACTCGGCTTTCAGTCCGATCCCGGATGCAAGCGCCGTTTTGCCGCTGAAGCGCCCGCCGCTGATGCGCGAGCATCGCATCTATCAGGCCGACTGGCTGATGCGCTTTTACGGTTTTGCCGCGGCCGAGGTGCAGGACGCGGCGGACGATCAGGGCATGCTTCCCCTCGATCTCGACCCCAAGCTCGCCTGCGCACTGAAGTTTCGCGACAGCTTCCCCGTGGACGTCAACCGCGCGCCGAAGGAGATGCTGCTGCGCGTGCCGGGCCTCGGCACGAAGGCCGTCGACCATATCCTGTCGTCGCGCCGGCATCGCCGACTGCGGCTCGATGACGTCGCGCGGCTGACGCTGTCCGTCGCCAAGGTCCGGCCCTTCATCACGACGATCGACTGGCGGCCGACTTTGCTCACCGACCGCGCTGATCTCAGGGCGCTGGTCGCTCCGAAGCAGCAACAGCTGGAGCTGTTCGCGGCCTGACGTGCTACGCGAAGGCCCGATGATCGACGCGCACCGCGCAAGGCTTTCCGCTCCCGACGATTTCGAGGGATGGCGCGACGCTGCGCGCAACCTCGCGGAGGCGGGCGTGCCTGCTGAGGCAGTGGTCTGGCACGTCGAAGGCGGCGAGCCGGACCTGTTCGGCACCGACAAAGCCCAGCCCGCGGCGGTAAGCTTTCCTGTGCCGCGTGCCTTCGTCGAGCTGGCGAAGGACGTTGTCTGCCACTCGGACCCTGAGAGGTTCGGGCTCCTCTACGCGATGCTGTTGCGGTTGAAGCGCGACCGGGATGCCCTCGACGACGAGGCCGATCCCGTCGTCCGCCGTCTCAACGAGCTCGCCAAGGCGGTGCGACGCGACATCCACAAGATGCACGCGTTTGTGCGCTTCCGGGAGTTCGACGACCGGTTCGTCGCCTTCTTCGAGCCCGAGCATCATATCGTTCGCCGCGCCGCCAGCTTCTTCGTCGACCGCTTCGCCAACATGCGCTGGTCGATCCTAACGCCGGAACTCTCGATCCATTGGGATGGCGAGCACCTGGAGGAGGGGTCTGGGGCCACCCGTGCCGACGCCCCGGAAGGGGACTCGCTCGAGGAGATGTGGCGGACCTACTACTCATCCATCTTCAATCCCGCGCGGCTCAAGGTCGGCGCGATGCTGAAGGAGATGCCGAAGAAATATTGGCGCAACATGCCGGAGACCTCGCTCGTTCAGCCGTTGATCGCGGGGGCTCGGGCCCGGGAGCTGGAGATGATCGACCGGTCTGTCGCGAAGGAAGGCTTGCAGAACGCGCTTGGAGCCGAGCGCGCAATCGAGCCGGGCGGCAACCTTCGCAAGTCGTGGGAAGCGTTGCTCGCCGATGCGCGCAAGTGCACGCGCTGCGATCTCTACAAGCCAGCAACGCAGACCGTGTTCGGCGAAGGCCCGCTCGACGCCGCGATCATGTTTGTCGGGGAGCAGCCGGGGGACCAGGAGGACCTCGCCGGGCGTCCGTTCGTCGGTCCGGCGGGGCAGCTGTTCGACGCGGCGCTGGAGAAGGCCGGGATCGACCGTTCGACCGTCTACGTCACCAATGCCGTCAAGCACTTCAAGTTCGTGCCCCGCGGCAAGCGCCGCATTCACAACAAGCCGGACGCGGGAGAGATTGAGGCCTGCCGCTGGTGGATCGCCCATGAGCGCGAGCTGCTGCGGCCGCCGGTCACTGTAGCGCTCGGCGCGACCGCGGCGCAGAGCCTGTTTGGCAAGACGATGGCAATCGGCCGCAACCGCGGCGTCCCGCTGAAACTCCCGGACGGCAGCGAATGCTGGATTACCGTCCACCCTAGCTTCCTGCTGCGCATCCCCGAAGAGGACCGGAAGCTCGAGGAGAAGAAGCTGTTCCTGCGCGACCTCAAGCGCATCAAGGCCCGCGCCGCGGAGCTGGCGGGGTAGCGCTTGCAATTGCGACTTATTCGCATTAGCGACTAGCTCACAACGATACCCAAGGGGAACACATGAAGCGTTTCATGATGCTGGGCTTCGGCTTGGCAGGGATTATTGTATCTCCGGCCCAGGCCGACGAGCAATATTTCGGCTACACCTACAGTGCTGAACTGCTGGGCAAGGGCCAGACGGAGGCGGAGTTTTGGGCGACCGATCGCCGGGGCAAGGCGGACGGCCATTTCGATGCTCAGGACTATCGCATTGAGCTGGAGCACGGCGTCAGCAACCGCTTCAATGTTGCCGGCTACGCCAACTTCGCCGGTCACCACATTCGCAACAGTGACGGGCGGGTCGATCGCGATTTCGCTCTTCGCGGCCTCTCTGCCGAATTCAAGTACCAGCTGTTGAGCCCGTACAAGGACGGATTCGGCCTCACACTATATGCTGAGCCGGCATGGTCGCGCATTCATGGCGGGGGCGAGAGAGGCACCGAGCTGGAACTGGAGTTCAAGGCGCTCGTCCAGAAGAATTTCCTCGATGACCGGCTGATCTGGGCCGCGAACCTGACCTTCGAACCTGAATGGGAGAAGGAAGTGGAAGAGGTTTCGCCGGGCGTGACCGAGAGTGAGTGGGAGAAGGAGCTCAAGCTCGAAGTGAGCTCCGGTGTGACTTACCGCGTCGCGAACGGCTGGTATGCCGGCGTCGAAGGCCGCTATGCCAGCGTCTATCCGGATTGGACGCACGGGCTTCACCGCTCAGCCTCGGCCGTTTTTGCGGGGCCTGTCGTTCATTATGGCGGCAAGAAGTGGTGGGCGACGCTGTCCTATCAGCCGCAGCTGTTCGGTTCGCCAAGTCCCGTTGGCGGTCGTGAGTTGGACGAATTTGAGAAGCGCGAGCTGCGGCTGAAGATCGGCTACAATTTCTAGAGGCATTTGGAATGTCGGCGAACTGGTTCAGGACCCTTCCCGTTGCGGCGATCGCCGCCGTCGCCCCCGCGTCGGCCGGTGCGACGGTCTATCTAACGATCCCCGCGGCGCAGCAGGCATTGTTCCCGGGTGCGCAGTTCGCCGAGCATCCGCTGGCACTTAGCGACGATCAGCGCAAAGCGATCGCACGAGC
>Ga0097621_100004132_pt1 | contig 10067 bp, 6 predicted proteins | sample KBSMisM72_FD_73165 | JGI IMG/M metagenome (GOLD analysis project Ga0097621, IMG submission 73165) | Miscanthus rhizosphere microbial communities from Kellogg Biological Station, Michigan, USA - KBS Miscanthus M7-2 (version 2) (version 2) | ecosystem: Host-associated > Plants > Roots >... | reverse complement strand
CTGGCCGACGCGATCGCGCGCGCCGTGCGTGACTTCGACAGGAACCTGATCCTGGTTGGACTCGCGGGCAGCGAACTGCCGCGAGCTGGCGCGGCGATCGGCTTACGCGTCGCGCACGAGGCGTTCGCCGATCGGCGCTACGAAGCCGACGGATCTCTGACGCCGCGGCGCGAGTCCGATGCCGTCATTCATGACGTCGGCGCCGCAGTCGCTCAGGCGGTCCGGATTGCCACCACGGGCACCGTGGAAACGCGCGAAGGGAGGACGATCGACGTGCTCGCCGGGACCATCTGCGTGCACGGCGACCGCGCGGATGCGGCGCTGTTTGCGCGCGGCCTGCGCGAGGCCCTCGTGGCGGCCAGTATCGGCGTGGCTACGCCCGCAACCGATTGACCGGGCGATCGCTGGAAGTCTGCGACACCTCCTCGCCGGCGCGGCTTGGATCAACCTTGTAACACGCAGCAGAGTCGCTCGAATCAAACTCAGAAGGCCCGCGACAAGCGCAACTCGAATGCGTATTGGAAGTTGAAGATCACCTCGCCCCAGACTTCTTTCTGCACTGAAGTCGAGAGTGTGTACTTGTTGAAGTTGTAGTCGACTCCGAACCCGACCGATGCGTAGTTGTGCGGCGCGCGCTGGTCGTGGTGGTAAAACAGTTCGCTGGTAGGGTCGTAGCCGCCGAAGTAACCGCTGCCCTTCTTCGCATTGCTGAAAACCTTCGCAGTCCAGGACTCATTCAGAAAATATCCAAGTTCGAGATCGACCTTGTTATGGTCGATGCTCTGCCCCAACGTCTGCTCCGCAATCACTCGTCCGTATCCGACGCGGTAATAGATCTGCGTGAAATCAAACTGGTGCGCGAGCGTGGCGCCCAATTCCACCCGCTGCAAGCCGTACCCGACAGCGGCTTGGGAAAAGAACGTGTAGTCGTGGCTGGGGAGATAAACCGTCACGTACGGCGTAACGAAATAGCCTTCGTAGTCGGCGTTGTAGGATGCGCTCAATGTCCAGTCCTGCCAGGTTCCGTGGTAGGAACCGTCATCGAGGAACTGCGATTCCGGATGCGGAGGGGCAAGCGCGGGGACGTGCGCGCATTGCGGCGGCGCGGTGGTCGGGCAATGCGGTCTGGGCCCTTGATAGCGATTATCGATGTACGGGATCTCGGCATGTAGCGTCCACCGATCAGTGATGTTGTAGTCAACGGACAGAGCGATGCCGTGGCTGCGCACGTCGCCAATTTTGGCGACGCTGCCGTCCGGAGCGTGAAAGCCATTCACCAGATGATTCAGATAGGCAATCGAGATGTTGCCATGGCCCTGCGGACTCCCCTCGAGCACGTCTTCGATTGGAGTCGGGCCTTCACCCGGCCGCCGCCCCGCTTGCGCATCGGCGTCCGCCGCATGAGCGGCCCCCAACATCAGGAGGATCGCCGCTGCTACACGGCGGCAAACCTCCTCAAACACTTCCCCTTCCCCTTCCCCTTCCCTTTCCCTTTCCCCTTCCCCCCCGTCATTCTGCATATCATGTTCCTCGCGACTTCATCGTCTGTTCGATCGTCTTGAGGAACTGATTGAGATTTGCGTCCTCGTTGAGCGCAAGCGGGTACTGTTTGCGCATGGCGTCCTGATCACCGCGCTGGAGCACCGGGATCAGCGCTGGCTCGCGGGAAACGTGCGCGATCTGATCGCGGATCGCCGGCAGGTCGCCGGCGTAGGTGATGATGACGTCATACGAATTTTCCCCGAGTGCCTTTGCGAGCGCATCGGGACCGTCGACAACCGTGACCTTGTGTCCGGCCTTTTCGAGATTCTCGTGAAAGCGCTGGCTGTCGGCAGTGACTGCCTGCTGCGCTACCGTGCCGCTGTAAAGCAGAATTTGCGCGGGATGGCGCGTGATGAACGCGTGGTAGCGCAATGCGCCGCCCATGCGGTACATCACCTCGCCACAAGCCTGCGCGTCCGCGGCGGAAATGGCGACTACCAGCAACAGTGTTGTCGTTCCGAGCTTGCTCATGGTCTTGTCCTCACGGTGGGAGACTGGGTTTTGGTGCCGCGTTTGGGTTGCCTGCCTTGTCCTTACCGCTATCGGCGGCACCGATTACAGGTTCGGCGGTGACCGCGTAAAACATCGGTTCGGAAAAGCCCTCGTCGGCTGCTTCGAGGTCAATCGCCGCAATGAGTTTTTCCGGATGCGGATTTGGCAAACGCGGGTTGCTGTACAACTCCAACCGCGACGAGCCAAGCATCGTGAGAATCTGGCCGCGCACCCAACCCACGAACGTTGGCGCGAGCACCTCTCGCTGAGTCCGGATTCGCAAGAGCGCACTACCGCCATCCGTATAGTGCACGCGCAGATAGGCGTAATCACGAACCTCCGAGGTCGGTACAGCCTGTGAGGCATACATCAAAACGTGAAATGCTGCGATCGGCATGGCCGGAACGGGTATCCCCTTGAAGCGCTTCGGCGTTTCCGAATCGTTCCGCCGACCCATCCTTCGTATTTCGACGGCACCGCGAGCGTCGTAGTCCACCCCATCGATTCGCACGATGCCGAACCAGTAGCCAAGAGTGCCGGCTTTGATGCTCGATGTGTAGTCGCCGACGAACTCGGTCGACCGCGTGTACGCCCGGGTAAGATCGAGGAGCAGCGGACTTGCCGCCGGGTCTCGAGCCAGGATCGGAAAACCGTCGACGTAGCGCGCCACGCGCGGCATCGGCGTTGCCGAGTCGGCGACCGGAGGGCCGGGATCCGAGCCGCGCAAGCCGGCGCGCTCCTGCGTGCTCGGCACCTGCAACAGATGTTCGCCTCCGCCTGAAGGATTCAGCAGTTGCATCTGCATGCGCAATTGGGCGACCGGGCGCGAATCGCTTGCGAGAGGCCACAGCACCCAACTTCCCTCACACGCCACCAGGGTGTTGTCGTCGGGCGAGAAAGCAAGCTTTATCGGATAGGCCATGCTGCTCATGGTCGAGTGCAGCGGTGGTCCGACCGGTGCCATCGTGGCTGCGTCATGGATCTGGACATCCCAGCCGACCGTGTGGGCCAGCAGACGACCGTCGTGGCTCAGCGCGAAGGCGGCTGTGGCCTCACCACGCGTCATGCGCGCAATGCTTCTTTCGTGCTCGGTGCCCGGGTCGAGCAGGTCGCGATCATGCGTCGCCAGAAATGGCCGGCCGCCTACCGAGGTGACTCCTACTGGAAACAGCCCGGACAGACGGCGCCGCTCTTCGAGTGCCCCGCTACGAGCGTTCCAGGCGAACAGGTCCGCATCGTTCGCGGTATCTTCTTGCGCATCACGCGCAACCAGCCAGAGCAAATCCGAGCGCGCAACAAATGCCGCCGATGTAATCGGCCTCGCCTCGTCGTGCCGGTAAATCCCGATACGCTCCAAGGTCATGGCGTCGAACACTTCCGTGGCACCGTTGGCAGACCCGACCGTAAGAAGCCGTGCGCCGTCAGCGGAAAGCTCGAACTGGCGCAGCGGGCCCTGCACCAGCGCTCGCGCAACTTCCGCGCCGGTCTTGAGGCTGTAGGCGATCAGCCGTTCCTGGAATCCGGTCGGGCTATTGGTGCCAAACGCCACTACGGCAAAGCCGTCCCCGATCGCGATGCGCATCGGATTCGCGGGCAGTTCGATTGGCGGCAAGCGAGCCTGCAATGTGCCGGCGTCGAGAACGTACAACTGGTGACCGGAAGCGGCGACGAGCGTCTTGCCGGCGTCGATGACCTGGGCGTACGCAACGGGCTGCGGCAACGCAAGCCAGGGACCGTGCGGTCCGCCCGTCGTCGAGAGCACGCGCACGTGATCATACGCGACATCCGGCAGATGCTGCCCGTCAAAATATAGACTGTTCGTAGTCTCGGTCACTCCGATGCGTGTGCGGATCAAAGCGGGCTTCGGAGTCCGCCACAGACGCACTTCACCATCGAGGCCTGCAGTCGCCAGCAGGCGAGCTTCCAACGAGACTGCCAGCGCGTTCGTGCCGGCGCGAGCCGAGCTGGGCGCGGTCATCACGGGCGTCGCCTCGCGCACATTCGGACCATCGTCCGCCACGCGCCAAAGCATCGATTCGCCGATTCCAGCGACTACGACCAGACGCTCCCGGTGACTAATAGCGATCTCGTGCGGCTCGAACTCATTCAGCATCTGCCCAGCCACCAGGGAATTGGCGCTGGCCACGTCAAATGCGAAAGCGGCCCCACTCGCTTGCACGGCGCCGAGCCAGGCATCGTCCTCGCTGAAAGCAACCCAGGTCACTTCACGCCCGGAGGGCGCCGAAAGTTGACGCACGCCGCCGCTGGCAACATCGACCAGAAACAGATGCCCTTTCGAATCGCCGACAGCGAGCAGCGAACCCGCCTTGTTCTCGGCCCAGGCCGTGACCGCTGCATGCAGTGGGACAGGTTTCGACCGGGACAAGTCGCGCGGATCGCGCAGTGACAGGAATCTCGGGGCGCCTTCCTTGACGGCCACATAGCGCGCATTGCGCCCGAGGAAGGCCGCCCAGTCGGCGTATCCACGGTGTTGCATCACGCTCGACAGCGGTTTCCATGGATCGCTCCCCCATAGCTGGAACTCCCCGTGCGTGTTCCGCAGCAGAGCATGGCGGCCATCGACGCTGAACGTGGCATCCGCCGGGTGCTCGAATTGCGGCGGAAAATCGATCAATTTCGCATGATCCAGGTCGACGAGGCAGGTGTCGTTGTTGGCTGGGCTGACGAGGAAGCCGTACCAGTCGAGTGTGACTCGCAGGCGGTGGTTGTCGATGAACCGCAGCACGCGCGGCAGATGGTCTCCACCGTCGGATGTCGGCCATTCGGAGACATCAACGCGGCCGCGTTCGGTCAGCGTCGCTGTGTCGTACCAGCGCACGGTCATGTCACTCAGACCAATTGCCAGCAGACTTCCGTCGGCACTCAATCCTGCTGCGAGCGGGCTCGCCTCCGGCAGGATCATGCGATCGATCAAGGTCACACCCTGATGCATGACCATGCCGAATTCGCGGCGCTCGATACTCGCGGGATCGACTTTCCCGGCCTGTTCCTGTTCCTCGATGTTGGCAAACAGCGGTGCCAAGGCTTCGAAGCCCTTTCCGTCCCGCATCAGGCGCACGGCAGTATCGCGCCGGCCCGCCCACAGCCGTTCGCTCGATTCAGCGGCATGGGATCGCGCTTCGCTCGCATTCGCAAGGGCCTGGGCAGCATTGGCCTGTGCCGCTGTCGCGTTCGCATTCGCGCGCCGCCACTGCTGCGTGGTTGCCGCAAGTCCCGCAAGGAGGGCGATCACTGCAAGCAGCGCGCTGACCGCGAACTTCGGTTCGCGCCGCGCCCATCGCCAGACGCGCTGCACCCGGTTGAGTGGCCGCGCCCGCACTTCGCGACCCTCGATGAATCTCGTAAGGTCTTCGGCCAGGGTACGTGCGCTCGCGTATCGGTCCGCAACGTTGGGCGCCATGCACTTGAGAATGATTGCCTCGAGATCGCGTGGCAGATCCGGCACGTAACGCCTCGGGCTGCGCAACTGACCTTCGGTAACCAGCTTCAACGTGGCCTGAGCCGTAGATCCAGCGAACGGCGGCTTGCCGGTAACCAGTTCGTACAGGATCGCGCCGAGTCCCCAGATGTCCGTTGCGGTCGTGATCTTCTGCGCGCCAGGCGTCGCCTGTTCCGGCGCCATGTAGCTCGGCGTGCCGGACACCTCGGTGTTATCGGCGGCCGATCCGGCTTCGAGCCGGCGCGCCAGCCCGAAGTCGGCGACATGCGGCTCGCCGGCTTCGTCGAGCAGGACGTTCGCGGGCTTCAGGTCCAGATGCAGCACGCCGAGGCGATGCGCGTAGTCGACCGCTTCGGCAATGGCACGCATCAATGCAGCAACCCGCTGTGGTGTCAGTCTCGGGCCTTCGCGTATCTTTTGCGCGAGGCTCGATCCGCGAATCAGGCGCATGCTGAAGAAATGCATCTCGTCGACGGCGCCGACTTCGTGGATCGTGACGATGTTCGGGTGCTGCATGCGCGCCGCGTTCTGCGCCTCGCGCTGGAAGCGCTCGACGAAGTCGCGCGAAGCCCAGGGTCCGGCCGAGAGCAGCTTGACGGCCACTTCACGGTCGAGGCTGATCTGGCGCGCGCGATAGACCACACCCATGCCGCCTTCGCCGATCTGTTCCAGAAGTTCGTAGTCGCCAAACTGGCGCTGCGCGGCGTCGCCCAGATCGAGCTCGAGCGCATCGGCGGGCAGGAAAGCAAGGTGCCGGCCGCGATCGAGTCCCTCGGTCGTCAACACCTCTTCAGCGCGCAGGCTCAGGCTGCCAAACGCCAGATCGGCGAGGCGGCCGTTGCCGCCGCGCGGCAGCACGGAATTTCCCCTGTGCAGCGGACCTGCAGCGGCGCGTACCGTGTCGTTCATGAAAATCAGCCGCGCTCACGCAACACGGCGAACAGCGCATGCTGTTCGGCCAACAGTTCGTCGGCCGACGCAACCGTGTCGGCGAGTTCGGCGTCGATCAGTTCGCGAAAACGCTGGCGCAAGCGCCGCAGCGCAACGGCGACGACGACGGATCGGGTACCGAAGCGCCGCGCCAGTTCGTCCGCCTCTGCCGGCGGCAGGTCGATCGCGAGGAACGGCTGCATCGCATCGAACATGTCGAGCCGGCCGGTCTGCCCGGCCTCATCGCGCAACCGATCGGAGGCGCGCGCCAGCAGTTCGAGCGCGAAACTCTGCTGATATGCCTGCTCGGGCGACTGCGCACCGCCGTTGTCGCGCTGGTATTTCGGTTCAAGGTCCGGCGGTGGCTCGATCAGTTCGGTGACGACTTCCACGACCGGCGTCACTGGCTGCTCGTTGTCGAGGAAAGCGCGCAGACGGGCCAGCAGGTATTGGCGGAAGCGGCCCTGGGCCATTGACGTGCCGCCATCGCGAAAGTGCCGAAAAAGATGCTGCAGGAAGCTGCGCGTGATCTCCTGCGCGTTCGCCGGACCGCGACCAGTGTGGCGCAGGTAAGCGTAAATCGGATACCAAAATCGCAGACAAAGCTCGACCAGGGCTTCACGGGCATCGGTGGCCTGTGGCTGATCGCGGCGCATGACCAGCGACCAGTGCGTGCGTTCGAATTGTTGGCGCGAATCCCCTGACATCATCGACTCCCCGTTCGCATAGGCCCTTCTGTTCAAATGCAGCGGTTTCAGCCGCCGATTACATACAGCCTCGGCACCCCGACGGGCGCAGTGCGCAGTTCACCGGAATGCCTCGCCCAGCGCATTGCGCAATTCGCGCATTTCGAGTTCGAGCGCGCCCTGATCAGCGGCAGTCTGGGCGACCTCTTCGCGCACCAGCGTGCGCAGTCGCTGGCGCAGCCGATGTACCGAAACAGCAACCGTATTGCGGCGCAGGTTCAGCGCGGCCGCGACCCGCGCGTAGTCCGCCTCATCCGGTTGCTCGGCGAGGAAATCGCGAAGGTGATCGAACAACTCTCCGCGCCCGGCCAGTTGTGCCTCCTTGCGCAAGTGGCGGAGCGCGGCATCGAGGACGGCCAGGGCCCACGCTTGTTCGAACGCTTGCTCGGGATCGTTCGCGCCGGCCGGCAGTACGGCATCCGCTTCATCGGTGTCGATTGATTCGAACTGAATTCTGCCGCCACGCTTGACCCGGTGCGCTTCGATTCCGGCGTTTATCAGAAAATGCTTGATCGACGTCAGCAGGTAGGCTCGGAAGCGGCCGCGCGACGGATCAGGCTGGGCGTAATGGCCAAGTTCGAGGAAACGCGCGAAGAACGACTGTGTCAGGTCTTCGGCTATGTCGCTCGCGTATCCGCGACCACGGATGTAGGCAAATACCGGCGGCCGGTAAGTGCGGCAGAGCGATTCGAGAGCGGCGCGCGCATCGTCGCCAGTGCCGCGCGCGCCAAGCACCATGCTCCACTGCGTCGTGTCGAAGCGACTCATCCCAGCGCGGCCCCCCCAGCCTGCACTCCTCATTATGCGCCGGAATTCGCCTGGGGGGACAAGCATCCTCCAATTGCTACGCGCCGGTTTCTGTTCGCCTATGGCCCGACCGGGGCGGTGTGCCGGAGTCGCTCTGCCACGCGAGCGCCGGGGCCATGGCGCAGGCGCGTTCACGCCATGTCATTGGCAAGAAAACAAACGGCGCACGCGACGCCGTTTGTCTTCTGGAACACATGTCGCGCAAGTCGGCCGAAGCGGCTCACACCACGATCGCGGTACCATCGAAACGACGGAAGGCGAAACCGCTGAACACGTCCGCGTACAACCCCTTCATTTCGCGAAGGACGCTGATCGCCATTTGCTCACCGAGCAGCAGACCCTGCACTGCATCGCTGCGGTAGTGGATTCCAGTCTGCACGCGGCTGATGCCGATGTTCATCGCAAGCTTGTTCAATTCGCCTTCGACGGTCAGCGCGGGGCCTGCGTACGCAACCAATGCGGTGCCATCCGCGTTAGCGGTCACGGGGTTTGGCAGGACCGCCGCGCCATCATAGAACGCCTTGAGGAGCGTGATGGCTGCACCGGTGTTGGCGCCGTGCGCGGAGGGATAGGACGGATGTATCGGACACCCACCCTTCCAGGCTTGCGGCAGCAGATAAGTACCGTTGCGGCTGAAGATCTCGCCGATCGCCGCCGAGTTGAGCAAGGCTATCGACACGGGGTAAGTCGCTGCACCGAGGATGTGATTGTGCGCGCGCCCTGCATAGGCTTCAGGCCGGATACGGCGGTGGACCTGCCACTTCTGCCAGAACACGGACTGCAGCGCCTGCTGGGTCGCCATTCCAACCAGATTCTGGAACATGCTGCCGCCGAAGAAGTTGGATCCGGCACCGTCGTTCGGCGAAATCGCCGGCAGAGACGGATTTCGCGGCGTTTGCAGCCGATTCAGGTTGAGCTGAGCCTGCAACACGTGCTGGAACGAGAGGCCGAGTTGCACGTCTAGTTGCAACGCTCGCGTCAAGTCTCGTGCGTTGCTGATGTAGCGCGGTGTCGTTCCTGCTGCGGTCGGACCGCCACCTCCGCCGCGCTGGTTGAGCAGCCAGTCGGCATAAGACGTGGAGTAGTCGACGCCTGTAAGCGGCGGCTTGAGGACCTGCTCGTTCGAGTAGGCGCCCATGATCAGTGGCATCCAGAAGAACTGCGACAGCCACGGCCCGGCAAGCGCGCCGGGGAAATCCATGCGAAACACGTCGTTCGGGGTAAGCCCACCGGAGCCAGGACCTGTGTACCCGGGTTGCGCGGAAAGATCCGCGACAGCCCGCGCGATGGTCGTGTCGCTTGCATAGTTCACGAAGGGGACGTCGCGAGTCATTGCTCCCCAATAAGACTCCACCATCTCTGCGCCCGTTTCCGCGCTGCCGAACGCGGGTGCGGCCGGGACGATCAGGCCCTGCGCATCCTGTCCGATCAGGCTGAAGTTGAAGCCAGCGCGCGGATTGGCGAAACGTGCCCCGGGCGTTCCCACCGGCACGAGGGCGAGATCGGACGATGCGCCCGTTGCCAGCGCATTCAACAGCGCGGCGAAGGCGTTGCTGTCGACTTCGCCCAGATCGTTGTGCGGCAGCCCTTTGGTAAAGACGCCGACATAGCCGGGCAAGGACAGATCGCCATTCTTCGCCTGACCGAAACTGAAGTCGCCGCTTTGCAACTGCGCCGCGTTTTGCCGCGCCAGGAACGCTGCCTGGCGCCGCTGCGCGCCGCGCGCGCGGGCACTCAGCGGTGCTGATTGCGCCAGCGCTGAAGTCACACCACCGGGTGCCGCAAGCCCCAGCCCCACACCGAGTCCGATGCCGCCGAGTGTCTTGAGGAATCTGCGTTTGTCCGGATCGCCGTCGAGAGTGTCGGTAGTTTTTTGCGCAATTTCGTTCATCTGCATCATGTCGTTGCCTCCGGCGCGCGCGGGCCACGGCTACCGCGTGCGATTGAACTCGCGATTGCGCGAGTGCCGTGTTACCTGGCAATACACTGATTGCAGCTTGCGATTACAGCGCCGAGGCACACGCCGTATGTAAGCGTCCGATTCGCTGCGTGCTCACTCGCGCAGCACGCTCGAGACGGTTGCGCTGCAA
>Ga0097621_100004127_pt1 | contig 10072 bp, 5 predicted proteins | sample KBSMisM72_FD_73165 | JGI IMG/M metagenome (GOLD analysis project Ga0097621, IMG submission 73165) | Miscanthus rhizosphere microbial communities from Kellogg Biological Station, Michigan, USA - KBS Miscanthus M7-2 (version 2) (version 2) | ecosystem: Host-associated > Plants > Roots >... | reverse complement strand
TGATCAGTGAACTGCGGGCGCTATTGGCGGACGTGCCCAGCCTCCCGCATTTGACTTTAATGGACGATACAGCTACCGCCAACGCCGAAACGCAAGCTTGGATTCGCGATGTAGTGCAGGCCACCACCAACGGCAGCACACCGGAAGTATCCGCGCCATCCTTCGACGAACCTGCGGTGGAAGAGAACGCCGTACCCGGGGAACCCACGCCGCCTGACACCTTTACGCTGGCCGTGGAGGCTGCGCGCTCCGGCCGGGCCGCCGATGCGATCCAGATGCTTTCCGAAGACATCGCGCGTCAACAATCCGGCCGCACACGCTTCCAGCGCAAATTGCAACTGGCACAGATCTGCATGATGACCAGCCATGAGGCCTTAGCGCAGCCCATTCTCGAAGAACTGGCGCGATCGATTGAGGCGCATAAGCTTGAAGAGTGGGAGACTTCCGACGCCGTCGCGCACCCGCTGGCGATGCTCTACAAGTGTCTCAACAAAATGGATGGCGACCCGGCCGTCAAGCAAAAACTCTACGCGCAGATCTCGCGCCTGGATCCGGTGCAAGCTCTGGAGTGCGCACGGTAAGCCATGGCGAAAGCGGATTCCGATCTCACGGTTACGCCATCCTTAATCGACCGCTTGATCGACCGCGATCCGCGAGCCGAATCCGACCCGCACACCACGCGCGCACAGAGCATCCGCCAGTTAAAGGCGTCGCTGCGCCGCGATCTCGAATGGTTGCTGAACACGCGCCGCAATCCGGACGCCGCGAACGAGTCTCTAGCGGAAGTCTCGCATTCGCTCTTTAACTACGGCCTGCCTGACTTTTCGTCCCTGAGCCTCAACTCACCGCGCGATCGCGGTCACTTGCTGGTGGAACTCGAAAAAACCGTCGCCATCTTCGAGCCTCGCTTGAAGGAAGTGCGCGTGACGCTGGTGGACGCTCCCGGGAATGCCATGCGCGTAGTGCACTTCCAGATCGAAGGCATGCTGCAGATGGACCCGTCGCCCGAGCAGGTGTCCTTCGACACCACGCTGCAACTTTCGAGCGGCGAATACCAGATCCGGGGCGAGCGCAGTGCGTGACGATCTGCTGCTGTATTACGAACGCGAACTGAATTACCTGCGCCAAATGGGCGCGGAGTTCGCCGAAAAGTATCCCAAGATCGCCAGCCGCCTGGTGCTCGATACCGAAAAAGAGAGCGCCGATCCGCATGTGGAGCGGCTCCTGGAGGGTTTCTCTTTTTTAGCAGCGCGCGTCCATCTCAAGATCGACGACGAATTTCCGGAGATCACCGAGGCGCTGCTCAGCATTCTGTATCCGCATTACATACGGCCCATCCCATCGATGTCCATCGTCGAAATGCATCTGGATGTGGACCAGGGCGGTGCCGCTTCGCCCCAAAAGGTGGCGCGCGGCTCAATTCTAAATTCGAAGCCAGTGGGCGGCGTGCCGTGCCAGTTCCAGACTTGTTTCGAGACCACGGTGTGGCCGCTCCGCATCACGGCCGGCGACTGGACATCGCCAGACCGCCTTTCCCCCGCGGTGAAGAACGCGGAAGCCGCCTCGGCCATTCGCATTTCTTTCGAGGGCCCGCCGGATGCCCAACTCGCGCAGATGGATCTGGATACCCTGCGGCTGCACATTGCCGCCGATGCCAACGTCGCGCATACGCTTTACGAACTGCTGTGCGCCAACACCGTGCAGATTCTGGTGCGCGACACCACGCCCAATTCGCGCGTGCGGCCCGTTACGCTGCGGCCTGAGAATCTGCGGCCTGCGGGATTCGACGAACGGGACTCCATGCTTCCCTACCCCCGTCGCAGTTTCCCCGGCTACCGCCTGCTGCAGGAATATTTCACGTTCCCCGAAAAGCTGTTCTTTTTCGACGTAACGGGACTGCGCGAAGCGTGGCCTTTGGGATTCAAAAATCGTTTCGAGCTGGTGTTCCTGTTCTCGCCCTTCGAGCTAAGCGAGCGTCGCCAGATTCTCGAGCTAGGCGTTTCTGCAAAAACCTTCCGCATCAACACCACGCCTATCGTCAATTTGTTTTCGCAAACAGCGGAGCCCATTCTTCTCGACCAGCGCCGCTACGAATACCCCGTGATTCCCGACATCCGGCGCCCTCTCGCCACCGAAGTGTTTTCGGTGAACGAAGTCTTGAGCATCCATCCGCAGTCGAACGAAGTCCTGAACTTTGAGCCCTTCTATTCCTACCGCCACGCCACCTTGCGCGATAAACAGCAGACCTTCTGGCTGGCGCACCGCCGTCCGTCCGGAAAAATGGGCGACGAAGGTACTGAAGTCTCCATTTCCTTAGTCGACTTATCCGCGCGCCCCCTGATGCCGGATGTAGACACGCTGACTCTGCGCATCACCTGTACCAATCGCGATCTGCCCGCGCGCTTGCCATTCGGTAACGAGGCTGGCGATTTCGACCTGCTCGGCGGAACCGCCATCAAGCGCATCGTCGCTCTGCGTAAACCTACCAATTCCGTGCGCCCCCCCAGTGGGAAAGCTGCTCTGTGGCGCCTGATTTCGCATCTCTCGCTGAACTATCTTTCACTGGTCGAAGATGGCCGTGAAGCCTTCCAGGAAATCCTCAAGCTTTACAACTTCACCGGCTCGGCGTACTCGGAAAAACAGATTGACGGCATTGCCAGCGTCTCCAGCGGCCGCCACTTCGCACGCTTAGTATCCGAAAATGGCGTCACTTTCGCCCGCGGCACCCGCGTCGAAATGGAATTCGACGAAGATCAATTCGTCGGTGGCGGCGTCTTCCTATTCGCCAGCGTCGTCGAGCGCTTCCTCGGCGAATACGTTTCGCTCAACAGCTTCAGCCAACTGGTCGCACGCACCCGCCAGCGCAAAGAAATCCTGAAAGAATGGCCGCCGCGCGCGGGACAGGTGATTCTACTGTGACCCCGGCCGTTTCCAACCGCTATAGCGCGATCGAGGCGATTCTTCACAAGACGCCGCAGGAGTTCCAATTCTTCCAGGCAGTTCGCCTGCTGGAACGCCTGTATCCCAACCGAGCCCCCGTCGGCCGTTTCGTCAGCCCCAGCAAGGAAGTGGTGCGCTTCTCCGCGCACGCATCCTTTCCCTTCCCGGCAAGCCAGATTCAGAACATTGACTGGTCCGATGCCAGCAGCGCTCCCTGCATCATGATTAACTTCATGGGTCTCACGGGGCCGTCGGGCGTCCTGCCCCTGTATTACACCGAGTTGATCGTCGAGCGCTTGCGTCAAAAAGACCGGGGGTTACTCAGTTTTTTTGACATCTTCAACCACCGCATGGTCTCGCTGTTTTACCAGGCGTGGGAGAAGTATCGCTTCGCCATCGCCTACGAGCGCGGCGAGCGCGACCGCTTTTCGCATCACTTGATGGACCTGATCGGGATCGGCACGAAGCGTTTGGAGAACCGCCTGGCGGTTCGTGACGATGCTCTGCTGTTTTATTCCGGTTTGCTCTCGATGCATACCCGCTCGGCAGCGGCGCTCGAACGCATTCTCGCCGATTATTTTGAAATCCCAGTGGAGGTCGAGCAATTCGTCGGCGCGTGGCAGGGCCTGCGTGAATCCGACCTGTGCCGCTTCGACCGCGGCCTGGGCGTATCGGAACAGTTGGGCGGCGGCGCTATCGTCGGTGATGAAATCTGGAATCAGCAGGCGGGCGTGCGCGTGAAGCTGGGACCCTTGGGTTTAACCCAGTATCTGGATTTTCTACCCTCCGGAACCGCGTACGACTCGGTGCGCTCGCTGGCGAAATTCGTGTCGCGCGGAGAGATCGACTTTGAGATTCAACTGATCTTGAAAAAAGAAGAAGTGCCGGCCTGCGAACTGGGGTTGGAAGACTTCCAGGCGCCGCGGTTAGGCTGGACTTCGTGGGCCAAAACCAAGCCGTTAGGCCAGGATGCGAATGATACAATTCTACGCGGATAGAGCAAGGGGACTGGACATATGAGCGTCAATCTAAAAAGCTTGATTGGAAAGCTGAACGACACCACACGAGGGGCTCTGGAGGCGGCCGCGGGCCTGTGTTTATCGCGCACGCACTATGACGTCGAAGTAGAGCACTTCCTGATGAAACTGCTGGATGCGAGCGGCAGCGATGCCGTCAAGATTTTTCACCAGTTCAGCGTGGATACCTCGCGCCTGCAGAAGGAATTGGAGCGCAGCCTCGACAAGCTGAAGAGCGGGAATGCGCGCACACCGGCCATCAGCCCGTCGGTATTGAAGATGTTGACCGAAGGCTGGACTGTGGGTTCAATAGATTTCGGTGCCACGCAAATCCGTAGCGGCCACGCCCTGCTGGCCCTGTTGGAAAACACCGAACTCGCCCGCATCGCCCGCGACATCGGCAAGGAACTGCAGAAGATCCAGCCAGAACTCCTGCGCAAAGATTTCCTGACGATCGTCGAAGGCACGCAGGAAGACACGGACGCGCAAACAGCCGCCGCGGCTCCGTCGAGCGATGGAACGGCCACGCCGCGTGCCGGCGGGAAGACCCCGAATCTCGACCAGTTCACAGTGGACCTGACTGGCAACGCGCGCAAAGGAAAGATCGATCCCGTCCTCGGTCGTGACGCCGAGATCCGCCAAGTAATCGATATCCTGATGCGCCGCCGCCAAAACAATCCGATCCTGACCGGCGAGGCCGGCGTCGGCAAGACCGCGGTAGTGGAAGGATTCGCGCTGCGCATCGCACAAGGCGATGTGCCGCCGCCCCTGAAAAACGTAGACGTGCGCACTCTCGACCTCGCCTTACTGCAAGCGGGCGCCGGTATCAAAGGCGAATTCGAGAACCGCTTGAAGGGTTTGATCGAAGAGGTGAAAGCGTCTCCCACGCCCATCATCCTGTTCATCGACGAAGCGCACACCATGATCGGCGCAGGCGGCCAAGCGGGACAGAATGACGCCGCCAACCTGCTGAAACCCGCTCTGGCGCGTGGAGAATTGCGCACCATCGCAGCCACCACATGGAGCGAATACAAAAAATATTTCGAAAAAGACCCCGCACTGGCGCGGCGTTTCCAGGTAGTCAAGGTGGAAGAGCCCGACGAGCACGTCTGCATGGTGATGATGCGCGGCATCGTGGGCTCGCTCGAAAAGCATCACAGCGTCCGCATCCTCGACGAAGGCGTAGCCGCAGCGGTACGCCTATCGCAGCGCTTCCTAGCGGGGCGGCAATTGCCGGACAAAGCCGTCAGCGTGCTCGATACCGCGTGCGCGCGCCTTGCGCTAGGCCAGAACTCGATCCCCGCAGCCATCGAAGACGCCACTCGCGAAATCGACGATCTGGCCGTGCAGACCCGGGTCCTGGAGCGCGAAGTATCAACTGGAGCCGACCACGCCGAGCGCCTGGAAGCCATCGCCAAACGCAAGGCCGACGCCGAGGCCCGCCTGAAGGCGTTGAACGAACGCTTCACCAAAGAACGGGACCTCGTTCTGAAATTACGCGATATCCGCACGAAACTCGAAGAGCCAGGGACTCCCGGCGGTGAGCGCGAAAAGCAGCGTAAGGAACTCGACACTCTCACGGCCGAGCTAGTCGCGCTGCAAGGTGAGAACCCGCTAATGCGAGTCTGCGTCGATGGCCAAACGATTAGTGAAGTGATTTCAGCTTGGACCGGCATCCCCGCCGGCAAAATGTTGAAGGACGAGATTGCCACCGTGCTGACACTCGAAGGAGTCCTGGGCAGCCGCGTGATCGGCCAGGGCCACGCACTGGAGCAAATCTCCGAACGCATCCGCACGTCGAAGGCGAGTCTCGAAGATCCCAGCAAACCAATCGGCGTTTTCATGCTGGTCGGTCCTAGCGGGGTTGGCAAAACCGAAACAGCGCTCACGCTCGCGGACCTGATGTACGGCGGCGAGCGCAATCTCATCACCATTAACATGAGCGAGTTCCAGGAAGCGCACACCGTTTCGACGTTGAAGGGTTCTCCTCCGGGCTACGTCGGCTACGGCGAGGGCGGCGTGCTCACCGAAGCCGTGCGCCGGCGCCCCTACTCGGTAGTGCTGCTCGATGAAGTCGAGAAGGCCCATCCCGATGTACTGGAACTATTCTTCCAGGTGTTCGACAAAGGCAAAATGGAAGACGGCGAAGGCCGCGAAATCGACTTCAAGAACACCATCATTATTCTCACCTCCAACGCCGGCACCGACACGCTGATGAAGCTGGCAGCCGACCCGGAAACCATGCCCAGCGCCGACGGTCTGGTCAAAGCACTCAAGCCCGAGCTAGACAAAATCTTCAAGCCGGCTTTCCTGGGCCGCATGGTGATCATCCCGTACTTCCCTATCCGCGACGAAGCGCTCAAGAGAATCATCACGCTCAAGCTGGCGAAAATCCAGCGGCGGTTGATGGAAAACCATAAAATCACGCTGACCTATTCCGACGCGCTGGTCGATGAAGTCGCCCGCCGCTGCACGGAAGTGGAAAGCGGCGCCCGCAACGTCGATAACATTCTCACCAATACCCTTCTTCCGCAAGTCTCGCGGCGGATTCTGTCGGGAATGGCCGAAGGCCAGAAGCTTTCCACGATCCAGGTGAGCGTGGGACCCGATTCGGCCTTCGTTTACGCGTAAGAAATTGAAGGGACTGTCATGGCCTTCCTCGAAGCGAACCGGTATCTGTACCTCACGACGCCGCTCGGCGATGACAAGCTACTGCTGCGGAGCTTCGAGGGCGATGAGGCCATCAGCAAGTTGTTCAGCTTCGAGCTGGATCTGGAGGCGGAGAACACCACCAGCGTCGATTTCGATAAGCTGATCGGCCAGAAGGTCAGTTTCGGCATCCAGGGCGCCGATCCCGGGCAGACGCCGCGGCATTTCCATGGCATCGTCGTCGAATTAGGCCAGGGCGCGCGCGATCAGCGGCTGACCACCTATTCGATGACCGTGGCGCCGGAGATCTGGAAGCTTTCCTGCATCATCCGCAGCCGTATTTTCCAGCATGTCAACATTCCCGACATCCTGAAGAAATTGTTCACGGGCTTCGACGTTGCCTATGAGTTGCAGGGCACTTTCGAACAGCGCGAATACGTGGTCCAGTACCAGGAAAGCGATCTCGACTTCGCCTCGCGCCTGATGGAAGAAGAAGGCATTTATTACTTCTTCAAGTTCACAAAGGGTGCGCATAAACTGGTGCTGGCGAATACGCCGCCCTCGCATCCCGATCTTCCCGGAGGATCGCAGGTCATTTTTGATGCGTCCGAGGGCGCCGAACGGGATGACGAGCGCATTTCGTCCTGGACCAAGGAGCAATACTGGGGCTCCGGAAAATATACGCTCTGGGATCACCACTTCCAGCTTCCGCACAAAAAGCTCGAAGCCGAGCAGATCGTGATGGATTCCGTGCAAGCCGGAAAAATCACCCACAAACTGAAGCTGAGCGGCAACGAGGAGATGGAGGTCTACGAAAACCCCGCGCGTTATGCGCAGCGCTTCGACGGGATCGACCGCTCGGGCGGTGAGAAGCCGGCCGACCTGCAAAAGATTTTCACCGACAACAAACGCACCACCGGCATCCGCATGCAGCAGGAGGAAACTACCGCCATCCTGATTGAAGGCGAAAGCAATCACTGGCAAATGACGCCGGGTCATAAATTCACGCTGCAGCGCCATTTCAACGCCGACGGACAATATGTGGTGACTGCCGTGAGTCATGACGCGGGAGAAGGCGGCTTCCATTCCGCCGGAGTGAAAGAAACAGAGAAAGAACAGGAAGAAGAAGAAGAAGAAGACAACGAAGACCATTACGGAAACTCGTTCGAGTGCATTCCTTACGCTCTCAAGTTTTCGCCGCCGCGCGTCACGCGCCGTCCTGTTGTTTCCGGGCCGCAGAGCGCCGTAGTAGTGGGGCCGCCGGGTGAGGAGATCTTCACCGACAAGTACGGGCGCATCAAGGTGCAGTTTCACTGGGACCGCGAAGGCAAAAACGACGCCGACTCCTCCTGCTGGCTGCGCGTGGCGACGTCGTGGGCGGGACAGAAATGGGGCTCGATCCACATTCCGCGCATCGGACAGGAAGTGATCGTCGGGTTTCTGGAAGGCGATCCTGACCGGCCCATAGTCACGGGCAGCGTGTATAACGCGGATATGATGCCGCCTTACGATCTGCCGGCCAACAAGACCCAGAGCGGAATTAAGTCGCGCAGTTCAAAAGGCGCGGGCTCGGCCAACTACAACGAGATCATGTTCGAAGATCTCAAGGGCAGCGAGCTGATCCGCACGCACGCCGAAAAAGATCAATTGCTGGAAGTGGAAAACGATCGCACCGTCATCGTGGGCCATGACGAATCCATCAAGGTTGAACACGACCGCACCGAAAACGTCAAGAACAACGAGACGGTAACGGTGGAAGGCGCGCGCAAACACTACGTCGTCGGTGAGGAGCAGGTGCAGACGGATGGCGACCTGCACTTGACGGCCAGCATGAACCAGAATGAAAAAGTGGGCATGAGCTATAGCCGGCAAGTGGGCATGAACACTTACGATAAGACCGGCATGAACTACGCCATGGACGCCGGCATGATGATCCACCTCAAAGCCGGCATGACGGCTGTGATCGAGGCGGGCATCGGCCTGACGATTAAGTCGTCGGGGGGCTCGATCGACATCAATCCCATGGGAGTGTTCATCCAGGGGAATCTGGTTTTCATCAATAGCGGCGCCGCAAATTTGAGCGGCTGCGGGTCGTCGCCCACTTCACCAACCTCACCGGGCGAGAAGAAGCTGGAGGGTATGAAGAACGCGGCGGGTTCGTCTGAAGCGGCCGCGGCGGCTTCAAACGTCGCCAAGCAAGTCCAGCAACAGGCGCAGCAGGCCACCGCCATGGCCACGAATCTGGTGCAGAGTGTGGGCCAGCAAGCCTTCGGCGCGGTTTCGCAAGCGGCTACGCAGGCAGTCGGAGCCGCCGAACAGTCCGGACAAACCACGCCGGGCGCGGCGCAGCAGGTACTAAGTCAAATCAACGCCGCGGTGGCGCAGGCCCAGAGCTCGGTAGCCGGCGCGGCGGAGCAGGCGCAAACCATGGTCAACACCGGGATGAACGCGGTGCGCACGGGCGTCCAGCAAGCCGTCCAACAGACCAGCGCCGCCGTTTCGCAAGCCGAAGCGCAGGCCGCGCAGGCGGCACAAGCAGCGCAGCAACAGTTGCAGGATGCCGCGCAACAGGCGCAAGCCGCCGCTCAGCAGGCCGCGGCGGCTGGGCAGTCGGCGTTGAGTCAGGGCCTGCAACAAGGCCAGCAAATGCTGAGCCAGGCGCAAGCCATGGAACAGCAGGCGGAGCAGCAACTGCAGGGCGCGGCGAATCAGGCGCAAGCGCTGGCGAATCAAGCCCAGCAAACCGGCCAGCAGGGGTTGAATCAGGCGTCGCAGCAGTTGAGCCAGGCGGCCAATCAGGCGCAGCAAACGGCGCAAGGAGCCGCGAACCAGGCACAGGCCGCCGCGAATCAGTTGGGGCAGACGGCTTCACAAGCCGCCGCGCAAGGGGAGCAACAGATCTCCGATGCCGCGGGGCAAGCACAACAATCCGCGCAGCAAGCCGCTCAATCCGCGCAGCAGACCGCCGCGCAGGCCCAGCAAGCGTCCCAGCAGGCGAACCAACAAGCCCAGCAAATGGAGCAGCAAACCCAGCAGCAGATGCAGCAGGCCACGCAAGCCGCCGGACAACAGGTCGGACAAGCCGCCAACCAGGCCAGCCAGCAAGTGAATCAGGCCACGCAACAGGCCACGTCACAGGCACAACAGGCGGGACAGATGTCGCAGCAAGCGGCGCAGCAGGTGCAGAACCAAGTGGGGCAAGCCTCGCAACAGGCCGCGCAAACCGTCGGCAACACCGCTAGCAGCGCCTATTCGCAGGCGGGCAGCTCCGTGAATCAGGCGTCGCAGAACCTGTCGCAGGGCATGAAAGGATTGGGCGTCTAATGCCTCCGGCCGCGCGCGTTACCGACATGCATGTGTGTCCCATGGTGACGGGAATCGTCCCGCATGTGGGCGGACCCATCCTGCCGCCGTGCGCGACCACGGTGCTGATCGGCTTCCTGCCGGCCGCGCGCATCACCGATCTG